>ENA-OWYX01000286-OWYX01000286.1-human-gut-metagenome-genome-assembly--contig:-NODE-286-length-15265-cov-6.00138_pt1 | contig 15265 bp, 9 predicted proteins | sample MGYA00249758_ERZ652102 | MGnify/ENA primary metagenome ERZ652102 (study PRJEB26925, sample SAMN05827107) | human gut metagenome | biome: ENVO:2100002; feature: ENVO:00000062; material: ENVO:00002003... | reverse complement strand
ATTAGCTGCAGTCTCGTGGGCTCGGAGATGTGTATAAGAGACAGGGTGTAGCGTTCGTTGGTGCAATCCTCATTGCATGTGCCCCGTTGGTGCAATGGTGGTTCGCAGTCAACGCACTGCCTGAGATGCTTATCGCAATATTCGTGTCCATCGTGTGCTTTGATCGATATCTTGGCGATACCGAGTCTGGCCATAGGGCCGCATATGCCGCAGTGATTCTGATATGCGCCGGGATGTTTGCACTGACCTTGTATCCCGCATGGCAAATCTCTCTGGGTTATCTTCTTGCGGTGCTGATTCTTTGTATTGTCATACGGCATTGGGGGCATATTCGAATTTCAAGGAAAGACGCCCTGATTTTTGTGGGCGAAATTGCCTTATTCTGTGTGATTCTTGGCTCTGCAGTGGTGACTTCGTGGGGCACGATTCAATCCATGCTGCACACGGCATATCCGGGCGCAAGGCAATCCATCGGAGGAGGGTTGCCCCCTCTGTCGCTGATATCATCCGTGGGCACTCTCTTTTTCCCGTTCAAGGATTATGTCGTTGACTCTGTAACAACAAATATGGTTGAGGCATCACGTTTCGTAGATCTATTCCCGCTCGGAATAATTCTTGCCGTATTCGGCATGATAAAGCGCAAAAAAGTGGATGTGCTTAGTGCCTGGCTTATTACAGTCATAGCGTTGTTCTCAATATTTGCCTGCGTGGGTATGCCGCTTTGGCTTTCTAAGATAATGATGCTGACTTCTGTGACTAGCGGCCGATGCGTGGTGGTTTTGGGCGTTGCGAATATCGCAGTGTTGGTGCGTGCGGCGGCCATTATCGATGGCAAACTTTCTTGGAAGCAGTCATTACTGGTGACTTTTGTGTTTGCCGCGATATTGGCATGGGCTAATCATGCGATGTATCTCTCGTACATTGGGCGGCTGCTGGTCGTGGTGTGTTTTGCCATAGCGGGTTTGCTCAGTTTCGCTGTCCTGAATAACGGCGTAATTGCTCGCACAGTTGTGGCGCCAATTGTGTCCGTTGGGCTGTTGGTATCAGGTTTGTCTGTGAATCCGGTGCAGTATGGGAGTGCGCCCGTGACTAAGCAGCCGCTGATACAACAAGTGCAGTCGCTGCAATCTGAGAATCCAGGAATGTGGGCAATAGATGACGCATTCGGCTCTCAGCTGGCGAATCTTGCAGTGGCAAATGGAATACACACATTGAATGCGTTGGAAGTCACTCCTGATCTTGCCACATGGAAGAAGCTTGATCCCAATGGACAATGGGAAGAAATCTACAATCGGTATGCATTTGTTTCTGTGAACGTCGTGGAACAGGAGTCGGCCGATGTGTTCACATTAGTCGCGCCTGATTCGTTTACCGTGCATGTCACGCCGGAGCAATTGCGCAAGCTAGGTGTGAGCAATGTGCTTTCTCCGCAGAAACTGGATGCGATGCAGTTCAATGGGTATTCGTTCGAGCGCATTGGCGAAACGATTGATGGGCGAACCCCATATCGGATTGTTCAACACCAGTAACAATGTCCTTTCTCGCCGTCTCGGTATGCCTGACGATATGCTGTAGGTTATGGCTGAAGAACTGTTTACTCCCCATAACATCATTGTGACCGGTGGCTGTGGTTTCATCGGTTCGAATTTCGTCCATTACGTGTACAACAACCATCCGGACGTGCATGTCACGGTTTTGGACGCGTTGACGTATGCGGGCAACCTGGAGAACATCAGGGGCATCCTGGGCGACCGTGTGGAGTTCGTGCACGGCAACATCTGCGACGCCGAGCTGCTCGACAAGATCGTTCCGGGCCATGACGCCATCGTGCACTACGCCGCGGAATCCCACAACGACAACTCGATCGCGAACCCGGAGCCGTTCCTGAAGACCAACGTGGAGGGCACGTTCCGCCTCTTGGAGGCGGCCCGCAAGTACGACGTGCGCTACCACCACGTGAGCACGGACGAGGTGTACGGCGACCTGGCTTTGGACGATCCGGCCAAGTTCACGGAGCGGACCCCGTACCATCCGTCCAGCCCGTACAGCTCGACGAAAGCCAGCTCGGACCTGCTGGTGCGCGCGTGGCACCGCACGTTCGGCATCCGCGCCACGATCAGCAACTGCTCGAACAACTACGGCCCGTACCAGCATGTGGAGAAGTTCATCCCGCGCCAGATCACGAACGTCCTCGAGGGGCTGAAGCCGAAGCTGTACGGCAACGGCGAGAACGTGCGCGACTGGATCCATACGGACGACCACTCCACCGGCGTGTGGACCATCCTGACCAAGGGCCGTCTGGGCGAGACCTACCTGATCGGCGCGAACGGGGAACGCAACAACATCACCGTGCTGCGCGACATCCTGACCGTGATGGGCCAGGATCCGGACGCGTTCGACTGGGTGAAGGACCGTCCCGGCCACGACCGCCGCTACGCGATCGACTCCACCAAGCTGCGGACCGAGCTCGGCTGGAAGCCGACGCACACGGACTTCCAGAAGGGCCTGGAGCAGACCATCAAGTGGTACACGGACAACCGCGCCTGGTGGGAGCCGGCCAAGGCCGCCACCGAAGCCAAGTACAAGCAACAGGGGCAGTGATCCGATCATGGCATTTGAATTCGAGAAGGAACTGAAGGTCGAGAAGACGAACATCCCGGGCCTTCTGGTGTTCGACCTGCCGGTGCATGGCGACAACCGTGGCTGGTTCAAGGAAAACTGGCAGCGCGCCAAGATGATGGGCCTGGGTCTGCCGGACTTCGGCCCGGTGCAGAACAACATCAGCTACAACGCCACCAAGGGCGTCACCCGTGGCATCCACGCGGAGCCGTGGGACAAGTACATCAGCATCGCTGCCGGCGAGATCTTCGGCGCATGGGTTGACCTGCGCCCGGGCGAGAGCTTCGGCCAGGTGTACACGACCCGTCTGGACCCGAGCCGCGCAATCTACGTGCCTCGCGGCGTGGGCAACAGCTTCCAGGCACTGCAGGACGGCACGGTGTACACGTATCTGGTGAACGCGCACTGGTCGCTCGAGCAGAAGAAGACCTACACGTTCGTGAACCTTGCGGATCCGGAACTGAACATCCAGTGGCCGATTCCGCTGGAGGAGTCCGAGCGCTCCGAGGCCGATCTGCACCACCCGATGCTCAAGGACGCCAAGCCCATGGCTCCCAAGCGCACCCTGGTGACGGGCTGCAACGGCCAGCTGGGCCACGCGATTCGCGCCTACGCGGAAGCGCATGGTCTGGAGGGCTTCGAGTACACGGACATCGACGAGTTCGACTTCTCCGACCCGAAGGCATACGAGGCATACGATTGGAGCCTGTACGGCACGATCATCAACGCTGGTGCCTACACGGCCGTCGACAAGGCCGAGACCGCCGAAGGCCGTCCGATCGCGTGGAAGGCGAATGCCCAGGGTCCGGCTCTGCTGGCCAAGGTGGCCAAGGACCACCACATCACCCTCGTGCACGTGAGTTCGGATTATGTGTTCGACGGCACCGCCAAGGAACACACGGAGACGGAGGCGTTCGCCCCGCTTGGCGTGTACGGCCAGACCAAGGCTGCGGGCGACATCGCCGTGGCCAACGCACCCGAGCATTACATCCTGCGTTCCAGCTGGGTGATCGGCGAGGGGCACAACTTCGTGAAGACCATGATGATGCTGTCCAACAAGGTCGCCGACCCGGCCGACAAGCTGGAACAGGTCACCGTGGTGGATGACCAGTACGGTCGCCTGACCTTCACTAAGGACATGGCCGAGGCGATTTTCCACCTGCTCGACAGCCACGCCCCCTACGGCACCTACAACTTGACCGGCTCCGGCGCAGTGAAGTCCTGGGCTGATATCGCGGCCGAGGTGTTCGACCTGACGAACGGCAACGGCAGCAAGGTCAAGCCCATCAGCACCGCCGAGTACTTCGCGAACGCGACCAACCCGGTATCTCCGCGTCCGGTCAACTCCGCACTGGATCTTGCCAAGATCGGTGAAGCCGGATACGTGCCCGCCGACTGGGAAGAGACCCTCAGGGCCTACGTGCAGAAGGAACTCGGCTGATAGCTGTTCATAACAGTTGACTTCAAGTGATAAAACCGCGCAGGCTCTCTGCGCGGTTTTTCATTTTGAATAAGAGTTAGCTAAGCTGAATATGTTTGTAGACGAATAATGAGTAAAACGTTGTGGAAAGCAGGTTTTTCATGAAAGGCATCATTCTCGCTGGAGGTTCGGGCACGAGACTGTACCCTCTGACCACGGTGACCTCGAAGCAGCTGCTTCCCGTGTATGACAAGCCGATGATCTACTACCCGTTGAGCGTGCTGATGATGGCGGGCATCCGTGACATTCTGATCATCTCCACGCCGAAGGATCTGCCGAACTTCGAGCGTTTGTTGGGAGACGGCTCCCAGTATGGCGTGAGCTTCTCTTACAAGGTGCAGCCTTCCCCGGATGGCCTGGCCCAGGCATTCATCCTCGGCGAGGAGTTCATCGATGGTGAGCCGTGCGCGCTGGTGCTCGGCGACAACATCTTCTACGGCAACGGTTTGGGCAGGACACTGCGCAAGGCCGCCACGGTGGAACATGGTGCCACAGTGTTCGGCTACTACGTCGACGATCCTGAGCGATACGGCGTGGTCGAATTCGATGAGAACAAGAAGGCCATCTCCATCGTTGAGAAGCCGGAGCACCCGGCCAGCAACTATGCGGTGACCGGCCTGTACTTCTACGACGAACGCGTCACCGAGTTCGCCAAGCAGGTCAGGCCGTCCCCCCGTGGCGAGCTGGAGATTACCGATCTGAACAAGATGTATCTGGAAGACGGCACCCTCAATGTGCAGACGCTTGGCCGCGGCTATGCCTGGCTGGATACCGGCACCATGGACTCCCTGTATGAGGCAGGCGAATTCGTGCGCACCGTGCAGCGTGCTCAGGGCCTGCCGATCGCCGTTGCCGAAGAAATCGCTTTTGAGAACGGTTGGATTACTCGTGATGAGCTGATGGAGGCCGCTGTGAAGTATGGCAAGAGCCCGTATGGCAAGCATCTGAAGGATGTGGCGGATAATAAGTTCATCGTCAAACCGATGGATCGATAGACCTTCACTGAAAACCCGCATAGATTGTTAGTCCGCGCTGATAAAATATGCGGGTTTGTTGTATTTGAGGAGCAATTTTGAACATCACGGAAATCTTCACCAGGAAGAACCGCCTATTACTGAAGGCGATGGTTAGCACCGACTTCAAACTTCGTTACCAGCAGTCCTTCTTGGGATACATCTGGTCTGTGCTCAAGCCACTGATGCTGTTCACCATCATGTATCTCGTGTTCGTCCGGTTCCTGAAGTTCGGTGCTGATGTGCCTCACTTCTCCGTGGCGCTTTTGCTGGGCATCATCATGTGGAATTTCTTCAACGAAACCACTACCGGCGGCATGATGTCGATTGTGGGGCATGGTGATCTGCTGCGCAAGATTCACTTCTCGAAGTATGTGATTGTCATTGCCTCATCCATGAGCGCCATGATTAACTTCGGCATCAACTTTGTTGTGGTGGTGGTATTTGCTCTGATTAACGGCGTCAGTCTTACCTGGTCGTGGTTGCTGATGGTTCCTCTGGTGCTTGAGTTGTATATGCTGTCGTTGGGAATCGCTTTCTTCCTCAGTGCCGTGTATGTCAATCTGCGTGACTTGAACCCCATCTGGGAAGTGGTAATGCAGGCTGGATTCTATGCCACGCCTATTATCTACCCTATTTCCCTTATCACTTCAAAGGCGGGCGAATATGGTCCGATATTTGCCCGGCTCGATCTGATTCTCAACCCAGTGGCGCAAATCGTTCAGGATGCGCGTCATGTGATGATTAGCCCTGCAAATCAGACCATTTGGCAGTGGGTGGATAACCCATTCCTGCAGTGCTGGCCGATTATTCTTTCTGTACTGATCTTCTTGGGTGGTTTGAAGTATTTCACCGTTAAATCCCAGTACTTCGCGGAGTTGGTGTGACGATGAACAAGATGGACAAAGCGATGGAGCAGAAGAACGCTGACCGACCGGTGGCGCTCAAGGTGGAGCACGTATCCAAGAACTTCAAACTTCCGGTTGAACGTGCTGGCAGCCTGAAGAACATGCTGTTCAATTGGCTCCGTGGCATTCGCGGGTACCGTACGCAGGAAGTGCTGAAAGACATCACCTTTGATATCAAACAAGGTGAGTTTTTCGGCATTGTCGGTAAGAACGGCTCTGGTAAATCCACTCTGCTGAAACTGATTTCCCAGATTTACACGCCGAATACAGGCACAATCGAGGTGGACGGCAAACTCGTGCCCTTTATTGAGTTGGGTGTTGGATTCAATCCTGAACTGACTGGCCGCGAGAACGTATATCTCAATGGTGCCATGCTTGGTTTCTCCAACGACGAGATTGATGCCATGTATGACGACATCGTGGAGTTCGCCGAACTCGGCGACTTCATGGAACAGAAGCTGAAGAACTACTCCAGCGGTATGCAAGTGCGTCTGGCATTCTCTGTGGCAATTAAATCGCAGGGCGACATCCTCGTTCTTGATGAGGTGCTTGCCGTGGGCGATGAAGCTTTCCAGAAGAAGTGCCAGAACTATTTCTTTGAGGCGAAGCGCAACAAGAAGACGGTTATTCTGGTCACCCACTCCATGCCGGATGTGCGCAGGTATTGCGATCGGGCAATGCTCATTCAGGACGGCTATATTGCGAAGATCGGCGACCCTGACGAGATTGCCGATGCTTACTCGGATTCGTTCCTTCCCCCGCGCGAAGTAGTGGAGGCACGGCAAAAGGAAGCGGCTATTCGCAATGCCGTGACCGTGAATGCCGTAAACGTTGCCGTCGATGGCGAGACGCAGAAATTCCTGGATACGCGCGAGGACTTCACCATGAATGTTGACTTCGAATGCGATCGTCCGGTTCCTGCGAACCAGCTGTTCATCGATGTGTTTGATGGCCGCAATGTTCCCGTGCTTTCCATGCCGTTTGGCTTCGAGGACGATAAGATTTCAGCCGGTAAGCATACGGCCGAATTTGCGGTGAAGAATGTGCTCGCATTTGGCGATTTCCGCATCTGTATTGCTCTGCAGACGGACTCTGAGCGTTTGCAGTTGGCAGAGAATGCCTGCAGATTCCACATCAAGGGATCCGCTGCGGAAGTGATGTCAGTGGTGAACCCGGACAATACGGTGCAAGTGACAATCGATTAATCCGTCTGCTGAGATGATAAGGACAGAACAAGCATGCTGACGCTGTTGAATGATCGTACATATCAGGTAACAGTCGAAAAAGTAGAGAACGTCAAGGTTGGGGAACAGTCTCGGACTATAGTGACCGGCTGGGCGGTTGACAAGATGAGGCAGAGCGCCCTACCACTGGCTGTAGCCGGCACGGGTATGACGGTATCGCGGAATACTCGTGTTGATCTGGAAAAGACGTATGGATTGGATCCCAGCGATCAAGCAGGCTTCACGATTGTTATTCCTCAGGGAGTGCAGAATTTCGACTTGATGTGTCAGGCGCCTGGCACGACCATGACAAGGCACATCAATATTCAGCGTTTGATGAGTCGATTCCGCATGCAATACATCAGCACCCGCGTGCACAGGCTCATGTTTTATGCCGCGCACCTTGGCAATCGCGAGGCGATGAAGGATTTGCGAGACGCGGTAAGGCGTCGTGTTGTTGGTGAGACGGATTTTTACGATTCCTGGATTCAGCGTCATGAAACGATGACTCAGCAGGAAGCTGAGCCCGTCATTGCCGCATTTTCCAAGACTCCGCTCATCTCTGTGGTGACACCTGTGTACAACGTGGACGAGGTCTGGCTGCGCAAATGCGTTGAATCCATGCAAAACCAGTGGTACACCAACTGGGAATTGTGCCTGGCTGATGACCATTCGCCTTCTGCGCACGTCAAGCCGCTGCTGGAAGAGCTTGCCGCGAGCGATCCCCGTATCAAGATTGTCTTTCGTGACAGCAACGGACGTATTGCGGCGGCGACGAATTCTGCCATAGAACTCGCTACTGGTGATTACGTCGGCTTCATGGACAATGACGATGAACTGGCACCGCAGGCGTTGTTTGAAGTCGTCCGAGCGTTGAATGACCAGCCCGATACGGATTTCGTGTATTCCGATGAAGACAAGATTAACGAGCAGGGCAAGCGCTTTGACCCGTTCTTCAAGCCGGATTATTCGCCAAACCTATTGCTCGGTCATAACTACATCACTCATTTCGTCGTAGTGAGCCGTGCGCTGTTGGACAAGGTTGGCGCATTGCGCAGCGAATACGACGGCAGCCAGGATTATGACTTCGTGCTGCGTGCCACCGAGCAGGCACATCACGTTCATCATATTCCGCAGATGCTGTACCACTGGCGCACCCTTGCAAGCTCCGTGGCCGGAGACCCCCGAAGCAAGATGTATGCCTATGAGGCTGGTCGCAAGGCGATCGAAGCGGCCTTGGAGCGTCGAGGAATAGCCGGTGACGTGCGAATGCTCGACAATCTCGGTACGTATAAGATTGACTATGCCGATTACACTCCGACAGTTGCGGTGGTTGCTTCTTCTCTGTCTGATGCGCAAGTGAAGCAGCTACGAGAGATGACGGATTATCCGTCGTTCACTGTGATTGCTGCTGCAGCGGATTCCGTCAATGATGTGGCAAAACGTCGTTCTGAAGATGTGATTGTGCTGTTGAACGGCATGAAGCCGACCGATGGCACATGGCTACGCGAAATGGTGAATTATGCGCGTCCCTCTTCTGTTGGCGTTGTGGGCGGTAAGGTGTTTGATACCAAGAAGCGTGTGCTCAATGTGGGCGTCACTCTTCGGGCGTTGAAGCAAGGTGAGCCTTTTGAAATGCGCGGTTCCTGGGATGAAGGAATCGGTTACTACTTCAGAGATCTGCTTCCTCGTGACATGTTCGCGGCCACGGAAGATTGCATGCTGGTGCGTCGCAAGGAATTCGTGGAAATAGGCGGACTCAATACGCGCCTGGCAGAGGGACTGCGCGGTATTGACTATTGCGCTCGCATGTATCAGCAGTCCGGTCATACTGTGCTTTGGGAGCCGTATTCGGTTTTCACGGATTGCAAGCGTACTCACTTGTCAATCAATAAGGATGACATTGCAGAATATCTGAAGATGCATCGCGAGATCGTTGATCCGTTTGCGGCTGCATGCTTCCCGCCTGCTTCCGAGGAACAGCGGGGCATTGTATACAACCTTGATCAAGTGGATGCTAAGCAAGACGGATCCACTGTGCTCGTCAACGGATGGGCTGCCGATATACACGGTGGTGAACAGGTTGATATCTCTTTGGCGGAATCTCCTGTGGCGAGTTTGCGCAGCCTGAGCCGTTACGGTCGTCCTGACGTGAATGCAATAACTACGGTTCCCCCAGATTCTATTCTTGGTTTCCGTGCAGAAATATCGGTGCCGGGTGGACGCAAGCAATTGGCGAACGACAAGCTGCGTCTGCGTATGAGGACCTCCACAGATAGTCAGGAAGTCGTCATCCCGGTTCAGTCGTCGCCTGTTCTTGCGGGATTGTCGAACTTCCTGCGCAAGGTTGCACTACTGGGACATCCGCGTCGTACCACGAGGCGTCTGCTGGATAAGTATTGGGGCCCTCGTTGGCAGAAGCACGTGTACCATAACCTCATTCGTCGAACAGAGCGCTACGACGAGACGGCAGTGCGCAATGAGATTTCCTTGTTTGCATATCAGCCGTTGATTTCACTGCTGGTGCCGGTATATAACGTGGAGCCGAAGTGGCTGGAAAAGTGTGTGGATTCGGTTCGTAACCAGTCATACCCCAACTGGGAGTTGTGCCTGGCTGATGATCATTCGTCCGAGCCGCATGTGCGTCCGCTGCTTGAACGGTATGCACAGCAGGATTCTCGCATCAAAGTGGTGTTCCGCCCTGAAAACGGGCACATTTCCAGAGCAACGAATTCGGCTTTGGAAGAGGCCTCAGGAGAGTTCGTCGGTTTGCTTGACAATGACGATGAACTGGCTCCCCAGGCACTGTTTGAGGTAGTGAAGACCCTCAATGAGCATCCGGACACAGATCTTATCTACAGTGACGAAGACAAAGAGGACGAAGAGGGGAACCGCTTCGACCCGCATTTCAAGCCGAACTATTCTCCCGATTTGCTGATGAGTACTAACTACATCAGTCATTTCGGTGTGTATCGAAAGAGCATCGTAGATGAAATCGGTGGTTTCCGGGTCGGCTATGAGGGCTCGCAGGACTATGATCTGGTGCTTCGCTTCGTAGAAAAAACCACTCCTGATCACATCCAGCACATCGCGAAGGTGCTCTATCATTGGCGCACTTTGGCAACTTCTACCGCGTCTAGCGGCGGTGCCAAGAGCTACACATCCGACGCTGGTTTGCGCGCATTGCAGTCGGCGGTTGACAGACGCGGTATTCAGGCTGAAGTGGTTTCCGCCGGTCCGAATGGCATTTATAACGTGCATTACGATGTCTCCGGCGACGAGCTAGTGTCGGTAATCATCCCGACGAAGAACGGGTACGACAATATCGAACGTTGTGTCAGCTCAATTATTGACAAGACGGACTACCCCAATTATGAGATCATCATTGCTGATAACGGCAGTGACAACCCGCATATGCAGGATTTGTATCAGCGTTTTGCCAAGAAGCTTGGTGATCGTTTCCGTGTGGAAGAGATTGACATTCCGTTCAACTTCTCGCGGATTAACAATATAGCTGCTCAAAAAGCTTCCGGTCGTTACTTGCTGTTCCTCAACGACGATACTGAAGTCATCAGCCCATCTTGGATGACCAGAATGGTGTCGTTCGCGCAGCTGGATCGAATCGGCGTCGTGGGAGCAAAGCTGTACTATCCCACTGAGACCATTCAGCATGCAGGTATCGTGCTCGGCCTCGGCGGGGCTGCTGGGCATATTCAGGTTGGCTTCCCCCGTGGAGATTTTGGCTACTTTGGCCGACTCGTCGAGAGCGTCAATTACTCTGCCGTCACGGCAGCATGCTGCATGGTGAAAGCTGATGACTTCCGTGCGGTACATGGCTTTGATGAGGCTTTGGCGGTTGCATATAACGATGTCGACTTGTGCATTCGGATTCACGAACAGCTTGGACGTGACATCGTGTGGGCGCATGAGGCGGAGCTATACCACTACGAGTCCGTCACGCGTGGATACGATATTGAAAGCAAGAAAAAGAAGGCTCGACTAGATCGGGAATCTGCGAAATTCCGTAAGAAGTATGCCGAAATCGTAGATAACGATCCGTATTACAATCCAAACCTGTCTCGTACATCAGGCAACTATTGGGTTCGAGAGAAGTAAGCGATTCGTGGGGCATTGGACAACCGTCTGATGCCCCTTTTGCTTACTTAACTGCAAAGAATCCATCGTCGTTAAGGTAGCCCTTACCCTTACTCATGTCGTATTGCACGAGACGGTAATCATTTAGTAGTTGATTGGCTTCCTTGGAGAGATCCTTACGCTTGACGCGGTTTCCTTCAGCATCCAGATAGGCGGTGCTGCCATCGCCCCAGGAATCGTTGGAGCTGATCAGTCGGCTGATTGCCGGAATCTGCGCTTGCACCTGCGTCAGCATTTCCAGATAAGGTGACACCTTGGCATTCATATGTTCAGCAGCCAAAGCCATGAAAGAGTTCGATGAGACATAGCCGGCGGTCTGCGGGTCGAGTTTGACACCGGCAGACGCGGACGCCTGATTTGACCATATAAAGTAATCGGTCTCATGCATGACAAGAGTATTGTTCTTGTCTTTGGTCGCGGTGCTGTAGATGCCGGGCAGATGATCGCCGTAGAAGATAACGGTGACTGGCTTATCAACTGCATTGAGCTGGTTCAAAAAGTCCGCAGTCTCCTGATCAGTGAGGCTGATGCCCTTGGCGTAATTATCGATAGACTGTTTCTCTTCGTCGGAGAGTTGGGAAACATCGGCTTCTTTGAACTGGTTGTCCGCGTAGAAATCATTGTAGGGCGCATGATTCTGCATGGTAACCAGCTGGATGAACTGGGTGTGATCATTGCTGTTGATTGAATCAAGAACGTTCTGGTACGAGGCGGCATCGCTCACATAGGGAGAACTATCGATGTGATCTTGATGTGTGATGGGAGGTTTGCTATCAAGCGAATACAACTTGTTGAAACCAAATTTCTTGTAGTTGCTATCGCGCAGATACATGTTCTTGAAGTATGGGTGGAACGCCACGGAACCATTCTTGCCGTAAGCATCATTCCATATTTGGTTGAACGTATAAGGCGTTTTCTGGTGCGGGACAAGCTCCTGATAAGGCGATTGCATGGAATTGTCGAACAACGCCAGGCTAAGGCCTGTTAATGCCTGATGTTCGATATTGGCTGTGCCTCCACCGATGCCCGGCGAGAGCATCAGTCCTGAAGTGGTAGTGCCTTCAAGGGCGTGAATATTCGGCATCGGATCTTCAGTGAGTTCAACTCCCGGCGCGCGAGTTGGGTCGGAGAATGATTCCGAAAGAATCATGACTACGGTACTGTCGGTGAGGTTATTGGCACGTGCCTCGTTAGTGGCTTGGGCGCTTTCCTTATAACGTTTAGCCAAAGCCTCCATGGTCTCTTTGTTGTAATCCTTGGGCTTATCCATGGTTTTTGCGTGTGCCAGCCGCAGAAAGTCCATGGTTGGGCCGTTATAGGTGGCGTCGACAACTGTGCTCCATAGCAGGGGATCATCGCCTAGACTCTTTGCCCACTTGTAAGACCATGAGCCGTTGACTCCCAGATTCCAAGTGAACGACCAGAGCAGAGTAACGCTGAGTACCGCGGCAATGATGCGTGTGCAATTGCCGATGATGGTCTTGGTATTGCGGAATGGGCGCCACCAGTGAAATGGAATCACGCAGCGGCGGCCATCGATAAGCTGCAATGCCAAGCAGATAATAGTCAGCCAGATAAGCATGGTAATGGTGCCGTCGACCAGTGGCTGGCTGTCTTTAGGGATGAATGATGTGATTTCCCCACCGTTGCCGCTGGAGAGGAATCCCAAATCAGAAGGAATGATGGGTTCGTTGCGCAGATCGACCTTAATGCTATTCGCCACAGCGTAGGTTGACGTGATGATGGCAAATACCGCTGTTGCCACCCAGAACCGGTTCAAGACAAATATCAGTACGAGGTATACCATGCCTAGTACTAGGAAGTTGAGCAGCCAGACGTAGTTGTGTTCCATCCACATCTGGGCAACGAATTTCGTCAGCTGCCCAGCTGCGCTATTGAACATTTTGGTGGTGTCATCTACTGTATCCGGATCGGCATATGTGGGTTCCTCGTACATGCTCCATTGGATGAACAGCACTGCTGCGGCGTCAACCATTACCATGACCACTACGTACAACGTGTAGGGGCAGCGGGGGCGCTTCTTCAATAGTGTGCGCAAGAAAGATATGGCTTTGGCCAGCATGACCATGGGCTTTGAAGCCATCAATATGCTAAAGTTCAACGCGAAAGGCAGCGGCAATTTGTTGCTCTGCTGATCGTCATTCTGTTTTGAGGGAACAGCTGGGACTTCAGTTTTTCCCATATCCGTGCCAGACTCTTGCGCTGAAGGTTCCTGGTCGTTTTGGATGTCGTCCACTCTGCTCGCTCATTTCTATAAACAACGTACTTGAGCATTGTAATAAGAAGCCCAAGATAAAGTCATCCCTAAATGTGCTGTGGCGAATTATGTTGGGATTGACCAGGTATTGGTAGGCCCTTGCGGTGTGCGTGTGCGGTAGACTGTGGACGAATGACCGGAAGGTAGGGCGTTATGAAGCATGTGGCACATGTCTTGAAGGGGACTGCGTGCAATATTTTTATCTTCCTGGTGTTGTTCGCGCTGCAGGCCTGTATGTTCATCGTCCAGGTTGGCCCTCTTACTATTCCAGATCCTGATATGCATCCGTTGTCCACGTACGCATTGGCCACAGGACAATCGTTGAATCCTGTTGCAAAGGGAAAGGATGCGCACGGTAACACCGTCAAGCAACAGTCCATTGAGGGTGATTCGCGTTTGCTGACGATTCCAGGATTCGCGAACGTTCTGATTGTTGAGTCAATCAGTAGGGCGACGCAGGGCGACTCGTCGCGGGAAACGCAGCAAAGTGCTGATGATGTGATGGCTGATCACATCGTTGTGCCGGATGGGACACACACCAATCGCTCTAACGCGTATTTTCCGCTTGATTACTTGCCCCAAGCCATTGGCCTGAAAATCGCCATGCTGGTGAATTTGCTACCGTACGCGCAGTGGCAGGCGGCGCGAATATCCAACAGCATTCTGTATGCGATTATGGGGTGCTTTGCCATTGCGCTGTTACCGCGTTGGAAAACGCTGATGGCGTTGCTATTAGTTATTCCACCGGTGGCGTTTGTGGCATCGAGTCTGATGATTGACGGCATGATTGTGGCGCTTTCGGCCTGTATGGTGGCAGCCATCGCTGCGATTGCAGGGAACAAACATGTGATTTCTCTGCCATGCACTGTGGCATTGGGAGTGCTGGCATGGGCTCTGGCATGTGAGAAGCTGTCCTATACGTTTGTGGCGGGTGCCGCGCTATTCCTGCCATCTGCGGTAATGACTGTGCGGCGCAAAGTGGAATTTGTTGGCGTTGCGGCGGTGCTGATGGGGGTGTTGTACCTTCCCTGGAGCGTGCTGTTTAGTAGTTCGTTGGCGCAAGTGAATGTGTCGCATAACATGAGCGTTGCGCTGTCCCATCCGATACTCACCATCGGCAAGATAGTTCGTTCCATGATATTTCTTGGGACTTATCACCTCACTCAGCTTCCAGTCTGGTATACCGTGATGTCGGTTGTGCTTGTACTGGTTTGGCTTGCGGCGTTGGTGTATACGGTGAAGACAACTGGGGCTGCTCGTATGGCACCGTCCGCATGGGTGGGAAAGTATCGGTTCCTGATCTTGGCCCTAGTGATTGCAGCCGCTGAGATAGCAGCGTTCGTGCTCTTTGTGGGAATGACTTGGAATGACTTGGAATCGATGAGTCGATTCGGAGTGTTCCAAGGAATACAGGGACGGTATGTGCTCCCGGTGTTGCCAGTATTCCTGCTGGGACTAGTCATAGTTGACGATAGGAAGGTAAGCCAGCGCGCCCTAGCTTGCTGATGATAAGGGTTTGCTGGCTCGGCTATTGCTCTACTTCATCGAGTGAATGCGGTTATCATATACGACATTTTCGCAGGAGCGAA
>ENA-OWYX01000279-OWYX01000279.1-human-gut-metagenome-genome-assembly--contig:-NODE-279-length-15750-cov-10.2178_pt1 | contig 15750 bp, 13 predicted proteins | sample MGYA00249758_ERZ652102 | MGnify/ENA primary metagenome ERZ652102 (study PRJEB26925, sample SAMN05827107) | human gut metagenome | biome: ENVO:2100002; feature: ENVO:00000062; material: ENVO:00002003... | reverse complement strand
GCATATCCACTACCTATTTACAACAACCACTTTTCTCTTGCAAATCATTCAAAATATGGTATACTAATCAAGTATTTGCAAAAACATATCTGGAGACGTATCGAAGTGGTCATAACGGGGCGCACTCGAAATGCGTTAGCCCTCCGGGGCACGAGGGTTCGAATCCCTCCGTCTCCGCTCTTCCAAAAGGAAACACAATTTGCTTTATATTCGTGTTTCCTTTTTTCTTTTCACACTTTTTCGTGATTACCCACAATTTCATAGCCAAAGTACCATATTTTTTTTAATTTATGTCTACCATTTTTTGTCAAAAAATAGTAAAATAAGTGTAATTAACCTATAGGAAAGGGAGCTTGATATCCATGAAAAGCAAAAGCGTAAAAAATTCACTGACACTAATGTGTCTTATGATTGTTCTTGTATCTGTCATAGTCATTGGCGGTATTTCAATTTCAAATATCAGCACTATGACTTCCACGGCAAACAAGAATTATGAAAATGCCAGGTTAGATGGGTACAATACTGAGATCAAAAGTCAGGTACAGTCTGTCATCGCTATTTTACAGGCAGAATACGACAAATCCCAAAACGGTGATCTGACTGAAGACGAAGCAAAAAAAGAAGCAGCAGAGATCGTCCGCAACATGCGTTACAGGGATGATGGAAGCGGTTATTTCTGGATCGATGATACCGACTACAACCTCATTATGCATCCGATCTTAACCGATCAGGAAGGTAATAACCGTTACGATCTGACAGATCAGAATGGCGTCAAGATCATTCAGGAGATCATGAAAGTCTCGACCGGTTCTGACGGCGGCGGCTTCAATGAATTTTATTTTACGAAAGCCGACGGTGTTACCGTAGCACCAAAGATCGCGTACTCTCAAATCTTTACCCCATGGAACTGGGTTGTTTCCACCGGTAACTATGTAGATGATATGGAAGCGGAAATGAATAGTTCCAAAAACGAAGTTCAGGCGAAATACCATACTATGATCACAGTCATAATTATAATTGATCTGATTTTTACAGTTATCGTATTCATTGCTTCCCGTATTTTCGGTAATACGATCTGCAAACCTTTGATCGAGATTCAGAATTTTGCAAACAGGATGTCGACCGGAGACCTGACTACCGGAGTCAATGTTTCAAGTAACAATGAACTTGGAAAAACAGCCGGTGCACTTGATCTTGCACAGCAGGAGGTTGTCGGACTTATCTCCAACATTGATGGAGTTTCCTCTCATTTACAGTCCGCCGTTTCGGATTTCAAAAAGAATTTTGACAGCATGAACGAATCTATCCAGAACGTTTCGACTGCAATCAATGAAATTGCCCAAAACAGTAACTCTCAGGCAGCATCAACTTCAAGTGCCTCTGAAAATATTGCTGAGATTGCCGATGGCATCGCAGATACTTCCTCAGAAATGGAATCCCTTGATCAGAATGCACAGCTGATGCAGGATCGTTCCAATAAGTCCATGGAAACTTTACACAGACTGATTGATGTCAATTCTACAACCAAGACTGATATTGATTCTATGTATAACCAGACTGCCCAGACAAATGATTCCGTCAACAAGATCAGTCAGGCAGCTACCCTGATCAGCGAAATTGCATCCCAGACCAACCTGCTTTCCTTAAATGCTTCCATTGAGGCAGCAAGAGCCGGTGAAGCCGGACGTGGATTCGCGGTTGTTGCAGAAGAAATCGGTGGACTTGCCACCCAGTCTGCGCAGACGGTCAGTGAGATCAACAATATCATCAGTGAATTAAGCCAGAACTCTGAAAAATCTATGGAGCTGATGAAGAAAATGAGTGAGGCATCTGACGAGCAGGTTGCAGCGCTTGAAAGCACACAGCAGATGTTTGAGGATTTAAAGGGTGCACTTGATTCCTGTATGGCTTCCATCCAGACCATTACCGGAAAAATCCAGAATGTCAACTCACAGCGTGAACTTGTCACAGAGAGTATTGATACTCTGACACAGCTTGCAACCGACAATGCATCTTCCACAGAAGAGACTTCTGCTATGGCAACGGAACTCGATGCCGTTGTCCGTAAATCTTCGGATCTGGTATCTGCTTTAGCAGATGATATTGAAAAACTTTCTGCAGATATGAAACAATTTAAGCTGTAAATCATATGAACGATATACAAATTAATATTTGCTCAAAAAAACCGTGCGGTAATTTTAATCCGCACGGTTTTTATAACTAAAAAGCAGAACTGCACCCGTGCAGCCCCAGCAGTAAAACAAGTGGAGCAGGCTCAATGCCGCTTCCTCTTAAGCAAAACATTTTTTGATCTGTTCTGTGATCTCACCGTCTATCCATCCCTTTTGCACCATATTTTCCAATATCTCACATGCTGCCTCGTTCGTCATTCCGGATTTATACGGTCTGCTCTCCGTCAGTGCCTGATAGATATCAATGCACGCCATGATACGTTCCTGCCTGTTTAGCTCGTCGGCAGTTTTACCGAACGGATACCCGGTGCCATCGAGTTTTTCATGGTGGAGCGCCGCCCAGTCACGGATATCTTCCATTCCTTCTGCCTGTGATAAGATCAGATATGTGTATCCCGCATGATTTTTCATTTTAGAAAACTCCTCGTCCGTCAGGCGTCCCGGTTTTTCTAAGATATCATTTCCGATTGCTGCTTTCCCGATATCGTGCAGCGCGCCTGCCAGGTACATTTTCAGCACCGTCTCCTCGTCATCACCGAGATATCTGGATAATCTGGCTGCATTTTCCGCAACACCGAGTGAATGGCGGCTTGTAAATTCGGATTTATAGTCGATGATCTTTGCAAACAGATTGGCAAAATTTTTGCACATTTCATCGCTTAAATCCCGCTTTTTTCTCGGAACAATATTCCACAGCCGTTCTTCTAAATCTGCATCTCCAAGACTCAAAAAATGTTCTTGCCCAAACACTTCCAAAAAAGTATCTACGCATGCAGTATCAAATTTTGTCCCTTTATTTTTCAAAAGATAATCTTTCGCGCGCTGCCACACGGCATCATCAAATACCGGCGTCCGGCAGAACGCATCTAAAATATCACACAGATGAATGATCCTTGCAAAAAGAGGGATCTCTTCCCACGTTTTTCCAAATGGTCCGCTTCCATCGGCATTTTCATGGTGATATAAAATCACATTTTTCACATCCGTCAGAAACGGGTACATTTTTAAGTTTTCCTCCCCGTAAATGCAGTGGATGCCAAGCTGCTTTGACGTTATATTTTCCGTATTATTTTTTGTAAGGTCATTGTGAAATTCCTCATGAATATACTGCGTCAGCGCATTGTCGTGCAGCAGCGAACACGCCGCGAGATCCTGCAGGGCATCTCCTGTAATTCCCATTTTTTGTGCTGTGCATACGCTCATATATGCAACTCTTTTTCCATGTTTTGTCGCAACATGGGTCAGTTCCGCTTCGACACAGTCGAGTGCATAAGAGCATGCACCAAGCAGACCAATAATATCTAATTCCATTTCCCATTCACTTTCTTTTTTATTTTTTTCTATCTTAGCACACTAAAATCACTTTTGATACCACAGAATTGCTTTTCATTTCAGAAAATTATTTCTGCGGGTGAACGCCGTTTTTCCACCGTGCTCTGACAGCATGAACGGCTCATTTTCCAGATTTTCAATTTCAATCTTTTCTTTTACGCAAAGCGGATGTGCCTCCGGCAGCACGACCATGTATTCATCCATTTTTGACATATCACTTTAGCAGCTTCTGCCACACACTCTCACTGTGACCGGCATCTTTCTCATACAAATTGATATACTCTCCCGCCGTGCTGCGATCCTTAAATGCCGGGTACAAAAATCCGCTCTCCGGCACGCCCGGCTCATACTCGCCCTCTAACGGACTGACCACACAGATCAGATATTCGTACACTTCCTCTGAGCCCTCCTGCCATGCCTTATCGGTCCCTTTGACCGGGACATCGTATCTCCCGTGGAACAAAAAACACGCATATGGGCACCCCGGCTGATATTTCTCTCCAAGCAGCTCATAGAAAAGATCCGGGAATGCATCGTCTTTCAGACCTGTCTCCCTGATCCCGTCAAAGAGCTGCCAGATACTGCCCGGCTTTCTTTTTTCTTCCGGGATCCGGTATTCTCTTAACTGTTCATTTGTTTTTGAGATCAGCACCGTCTTGGCAAGTTCTAAGTTTTTGGCTCTTTCGGATGCAGACAGTTTTAAGAAATGCGTATTGAATGTTCCATCCACATATCCCTCTTCGTCAAAATATGCACCTGCGATCCGGTCTATGGATGCCCGTGCGGGAGTCATGCGCCTGGTCAGTTCTAACATGTCGTCGCGATTTATCATTTTGGTCCTTTCATTCCCGTAATTTATTCCATTAAATTTACACTATTTTTACACTATTTTTCACTATTCTTTCACTATTTTTCTCTTAATTACTTTCCTTTTTTACACCAGCCCCTGAATCAGGATAAACAGGATCAGCAGCGGCAGTATAAACTGGAAATATGGCTTTAACTTTTTCGAAATCTTAAGGCCCTCTCCCGAATTCGCCTCGTCGATATATCTGTCAAACCCCCAGCCCCACTTTGTTACGCTAAACAGCAGATAAATCAGTGAACCGACCGGAAGAAGCAGGTTGCTGACGATAAAGTCCTCACTGTCGAGCACATCGCGGCCGCCTATCAGATGCAGGCTGCTCCACACATTGTAACCCAGTACACACGGAAGGCTTGCGAGCAGGATGATCACTCCATTGATAAGTGCGGCTTTATTTCTGCTCCAGTGAAACATATCCATACAAAATGACATAATGTTTTCAAACACTGCCATGACCGTCGAAAAACTTGCAAAGGTCATGAAAAGGAAAAACAGACATCCCCAGATCCGCCCACCAGCCATATTGACAAACACATTTGGCAGCGTGATAAAGATCAGGCTCGGTCCGGCATCCACTTCCACTCCATAGCTGAAACATGCCGGGAAAATGATCAGTCCAGACATGATCGCCACAAAGGTGTCAAGACCGCAAATTCTTGCGCCCTCACCGGCAAGCGAGTGATCTTTGCCCATATAACTTCCGAAGATCTCCATTGCGGCAACGCCAAGACTCAGTGTGAAAAATGCCTGATTCATGGCTTCCGTTATCACATTTTTAAGCCCTGTCTCTGCAACCGTGTCCAGATTCGGGACAAGATAAAACTTCACGCCTTCTGCTGCACCCTGCAGTGTAATACTGTGCACCGCGAGAACAACAATCAGAATCAGCAGCGCGCTCATCATGATCTTGCTTATTTTTTCCAGTCCGTTCTGCAGTCCCCTGCTGCACACAAAAAATCCCAGTATCACGGTAAGTATCATCCAGAACGCCATCTGTCCCGGATCTGCGAGCAGATTAGAAAATACTGCCGCAGTATCGTCCGCAGTCATGCCGGTCTGGAATTCGCCTTTTAAAAATTTAAAGAAATACGATACCATCCAGCCTGATACGGTCGTGTAATACATCATCAGCATATAGCAGCCAAACATTGCGATCCAGCCGTGAATATGCCACTTGCTGCCTTCTTTTTCGAGTGCTTTATAACCTAACACGGCGCTTTTTCTGCTGGCGCGCCCCACGGCAAATTCCATGGTGAGCACCGGAAGTCCCATTGCTATTAAAAATATCAGGTAGAACAGGACGAAGATGCCGCCGCCGTTTTGTCCAGCCACATAGGGGAATCGCCAGACGTTTCCGATTCCGATGGCGCAGCCGGCGCTTACGAGCAGAAAGCCCAGGCGGGATTTGAAGGATTCTCGTTTCATTTTTATTTTGCTCCGTTTCTATTTTATTTTTTACTTGGTGGATTCAAATTCTTTTAGGGCGCTAAGTGCCTGACCACCAAGCAAATACAATATTCCGGTGTTGAAGATAGTCATCAGACCGATTCCGACGTCGCCGAGATCCCATACGAAAGTGTAGGCAGCGATTCCGCCGATGAACAGCATAACCAGTGCAAGGATTTTGTACAAGGTCTGAAAGATCCATTTATCTCCAAATAAATAGGCGACGTTACTTCTGGCATAGAAGAGGATGCCTAAGAATGTGGAGAAACTGAATAAAAACAGTGTCACTGCGATGAATATGACGCCAAATTCGCCCAGGTGATAGCGCATTGCGGACTGGAGAAGATCCATGCCTTCTTTTCCTGCTACGATATTTTCCGGTGCAGTGAGCATGATCATAGCAGTGCAGCTGCAGATCACAATGGTGTCGACAAATACGCCAAGTGCCTGTGTCAGTCCGGCGCTGACCGGTGTCTCACATTCGGCTGCTGCGGCTGCACAAGGAGCAGAGCCGGAACCGGCTTCGTTTGAAAACAGTCCACGCTTGATGCCGTTCATAAGGACAGCGCCGAAGCCGCCGGAAACTGCCTGTCTTAGCCCAAACGCCTCCTCAAAAATCCGATCAAAAACCGCCGGGATGCTTCCAATATTTTTCAGGATAATAAATATCGTGATCGCAAAATAGCAGACTGCCATAACCGGTACGACCACGTCAAGCACTTTTACCGTCGCATTTTTCCGAAGGACGATCACCGCTGCGATCGCAACCAGTACGATCGTTGTGTAAAGTGGCGGGATGCCAAATGCATTTTCAAAGGAAGATACCACGGAATTGCTGATGACCTGGCTGATGCCACACCAGCAGATTAGTCCTGAAATTGCAAAAAGTACCGCGATCAGCACATGCTTTTTCTTCTTTTTCAATTTTTCTTCACAGAAATGATGGATATAATATGCGGGACCTCCGCGATATCCGCCATACAAAGGATCTTTTTCCTTGTGTAACTGTGCGAGCGTCCCCTCCACAAATGCGGTCGAGGAACCGATCAGCGCAGTCACCCACATCCAGAACACAGCACCGGCACCGCCTGCCGAGATTGCCGCCACAACGCCTACCAGATTTCCCATGCCGACTCTGGTAGCCGTCGAGACGATCAGCGTCTGAAATGTGGAAAGACTGTCCTTCGTTTTCTTTTTTGCCATAAGTGCTTTTATCATATCCGGGAAAAGCCTGACCGGCAAAAATCTTGTGCGGATCGTAAAATAGATTCCTGTCGGAATCAGAAGAATTACAAGTAAAGAAATCCCTATGCTGCTTTCCTGCGGCAAAGGGATCGTAATCAGATCTCCCCATAAAAATGCGTAGATCTTTTCAATGACCGAAACTATCATAGTATATACCTTTTCCATCCTTAGTTTGTACTTTCTCTATCATACTATAGATTGTCTCTATCATGCAATAAACAGGTGATAATTTAATGTAATATAGTTGAAATATTTTTATTCTGTTACATTTTCAGTTTCCGAAACTTTAAATTTCTGGATCATTCCCTGCAGACTCTCTGCCTCACTGCTCATCTCCTGACTGGCAGCCGCACACTCCTCAGATGTTGCAGAATTTGTCTGCACAACGTCATTGATCTGCTCAATTCCCTCATTGATCTGCTGGATTTCTGTTGTCTGTGTCTCTAATGTATCCGCAATATGTGTAACGTCTTCCGTAATCAGCTTGGAGTTCTCTGCTACCTCCTCCAGCTGTGCCGCAGTCTCTTCCGCAATTATCATACCTTTTTCTACCGCATTCACAGATGTTTCGATCAGTGATGCTGATTCTTTTGCCGCCTGGGCACTCTGTTCAGCTAATAAATTTACCTGATTCGCTACAACTGCAAATCCTTTTCCTGCCTCTCCGGCCCTTGCCGCTTCAATAGAAGCATTCAACGCCAGCAGATTTGTCTGGGAAGCAATTTCATTAATTGTTGCAATAATCTTATCAATCTCTTTTGATGCCTCATTAATCTCATGCATAGAAGCAACCATTTCATGCATCTTACCATTGCTGTCTGAAATGGCATTTCCAAGTTCATCCACTCTTCCACTGATTGCTTTTGCAGATTGTGAATTTTTTTCTACCTGTTCAGAAACTCCGGCAACTGTAGCCGTCAGTTCTTCTACAACCGCTGCCTGATTCGTAGCTCCATCTGCAAGATCATTGGAACTTGATGCCACCTGGTCTGCTGCACTTGAAACCTCACTCGAAACATTTTTAATTCCTTTGATCGTTTCTGCCATACTCTTCTCAAATGCCATGAAAGAATTTAAAATACCGATAAAATCTCCCTTCCACTCTACTTCCGGCTGAACATCAAAATTTCCTTCTGAAAACAGTTTCATTGCACGACCAATATCATCTACATAAGTTCCCAAAATACGAATTGATTTGCGCATACTGTGCGCCAGTCTTCCAATCTCATCTTCCGAATGATATTCCAGCGCACTGTGTAAATTTCCTTCTGTCAGTTCCCTTGCAACGTCTTCCACTGCACGTAACGGATCCAGAATTGTTTCAAGTACCTTTTTACTTATTACCTTAGCCAGTGTGCATGCACAAACCAGACAGATAATAATACACACCATTCCTGCAACAGCAAAAATAATTGTAGTTCTTGCAGACTGCTCACTTACTTCATCTGTGATCTCATCTAATCTTATGGCAATTTCCACAAGTTTATTTAATGCAGGTGTACAACTATTAAAAATTTCATCAATCGCTTTCTCTTTTTCGCCATTTTTAATTTCTTCTATAATCGAATAACCAATGTTTCCCCAATCAGAAAGAGCAGATGCATACTCATTATATTCCTCATCCGGTAAGACTTTGGTTTTCTTTAATATTTCCAGCTGCGAATCCACTTCTGTAAGCAGCTTTTTTACATTCTGCTCATAACTGTCATAAGCAGATGTATCATTATTTAATGCCATTTCCCTGATATTTCTCGCTGACGTATTCACATTGATCCTGCAGATTTTTACCGCCTGATCCGCAGCATTGACATCATCTATATAATGTAACATATTAGCAAATAACACACCTATGACCACAATAGAAAACAGACCCGAAATCAACATCATACTAATGACTTTTCCGTAGCCATAGTTTATCCTCTCCTGCAGATGCATATTTTCCAATTTGTCTTTCATTGTACTCTTTTGTGACAACATAGATTGTTATTTCCTTTCTCTATTGAATTTTTGAATTTTTACTCTTATATACCAAATTCCATTTTCAAAGTCAATACGGTTTCGGTTCAATTTTTCATATTCTACTTTTCGCATAATATTCAGCACATCCCACGCAAAAAAATTCAGCACTTTTACTAAAAAAGAAAACCACCACTCCCCGGCTCCCGGTTTGTGATGGTTTCCTGCTATATTATTCTGTCCACTTCTTAAATTCTTCATCCGTACATTTCACATAATGTGTCCCGGACACCAGATGATCCGTTCCCTTATTATAATCAATGCCGGAAGTCTTGTAATCGTAGCTCAGTGCCACACGATTTTTTTCCACGACCGGATTCGGTGCAGGTATCGCAGAAAGAAGGCTCTTCGTATATGGGTGGATTGGATTCTCAAAGATTTCCTCCGTTGTTCCGGTCTCTAAGAGATGTCCCAGATGAAGTACCCCGATGCGATCCGAAATATATTTGACCATGGAAAGATCATGTGCGATAAACAGATACGCGGTTCCTGTCTCCTGCTGGATATCCTTCATCAGGTTAACGACCTGTGCCTGAATGGAAACGTCCAGCGCAGAGATACACTCATCTGCAATGATCAGTTTCGGGTTCATGATCAGCGCTCTCGCAATTCCGACACGCTGTCTCTGTCCACCGGAAAACTGATGCGGATAACGGCCCGCATGTTCCGGCGCAAGTCCAACTTTTGCCAGGATGTTTTTGATCTTTTCCTCACGCTCTGCGCGTGTCTTGTACATATGATGGATATCTAACCCCTCGCCGATGATATCGCGCACCTTTTTTCTTGGATTTAAGGATGCCATCGGGTCCTGGAAGATCATCTGCATCTGCGTGCGCAGTGCCTGGCTGTTTGCCTTATTGATCCTGCCGCTGATGTCCATTCCATTAAAATTGATCTCCCCGGCGGTCGGATCATAAAGTCTTATGATACTTCTTCCGATCGTTGATTTTCCGGAACCGGATTCCCCGACCAGACCATATGTCTCACCCGGATAGATCTGAAAACTTACGTTTTCCACCGCATGCACGGTATAATTATTACTTACCTTAAAATATTGTTTCAAGCCTTTCACGGTAAGAAGAGGCTTACTGTTTTCATTCACCGTCATCGATCTTTGCCTCCTTCTTCATTCGCGCAATACGCTCTTTTAATTCAGGCGGCATCTCTGCCTTCGGTGCCCGCGGATCTAACAGCCAGGTAGCCGCATAATGTGTATCTGTCACCTGAAACATTGGTGGATCTGCCTTGTCGTCGATCTCAAGCGCAAACTGGTTACGCGGTGCAAACGCATCGCCCGGTTTTTCGTTTAACAGGTTTGGCGGCGAACCAGGGATCGTGTAGAGTCTCTCATCCGCAGTGTCAAGATCAGGCATTGCAGAGAGCAGTCCCCAGGTATACGGATGTTTCGGATCATAGAAGATCTCATTGATCATACCTTTCTCAACGATTTTTCCGGCATACATGACATTGACGTAATCTGCCACTTTGGCAACCACGCCGAGGTCATGTGTGATGTAAATAACGGAAATGCCTCTCTCTTTCTGTACCCTGCGGATCAGCTCGATGATTTTTGCCTGAATCGTAACATCCAGTGCAGTCGTCGGCTCATCACAGATCAGAAGATCCGGGTTGCAGGCAAGCGCGATGGCAATGACCACACGCTGTCTCATACCACCGGAGAGCTGGTGCGGATAGTTTTTCATACGTTTTTCCGCATCCTCGATACCAACCTCTTTTAACAGTTCTACTGCCTTATCCCAGGCTTCTTTCTTCGGTGTCTTAAAATGCCAGATCATACCTTCCATGATCTGTTTTCCGATCGTCATGGTCGGATCAAGACTCGTCATCGGATCCTGGAATACCATAGCAATTCTTTTTCCATTGATATGTCGTCTGATCCACTTTTTATCTTTTGTTAAAATGTCTACCGTCTGCGGTGTTCCATCCGCATGATGATAGGAAAATTCTATAGTACCGCCCGTTACTTTCGCATTGGATGCCAAAATACCCATGGCAGCTTTCATTGTTACGGATTTACCGGAGCCGGACTCACCAACGATCGCAACTGTCTCGCCCTTCATCAGGTCAATATTGACTCCACGGATGGCGTGCACGCTTCCTGCAGTCGTCTGAAACGTAATATCCAGGTCCCGTATTTTTAAAATCTGTTCTTTTGTCTCTGACATATACGAATCCCCTTTCTTACATTTCTTTCAGCTTCGGATCTAATGCTTCACGTAAACCATCTGCTACAAGGTTAAAGCTTAACATCAAAAGAGCCATTACAACGATCGGCGGAATGATCTGGTACGGATGTGTGGTAAAACTGTTAAATCCTTCGGAGATCAGTGAACCAAGTGAACACTGCGGCACCGGAATACCAAGACCTACGAAACTTAAGAACGCCTCGGTAAAGATCGCCGTCGGGATGGAGAACATTACCTGTGTAATGATCGGTCCAATGATATTTGGCAGAACTTCTTTAAAGATAATAAAGAAATTTCCTGCTCCAAGTGTCCGTGATGCAAGTACAAATTCCTGCTCTTTTAATTTCAGCATCTCAGCTCTTGCGATACGGCTCATGCCGACCCACTCCGTCAACATCAATGCAAAAATAATGGTAAGCATACCCGGCTGCAGTACCAGTAACAAAAGTGTTACGATTACAAGACGCGGAATACCGTTCGCGACCTCCAGAAACCGCTGCATGAACATATCGACTTTCCCGCCAAAATATCCGGAGATCAGTCCATAGCTCATACCGATCACCATATCGATGATAGCGGCTGCTACGGCGATAATCAGGGAAACGCGTGCACCGGACCAGGTACGTGTCCAGATATCACGTCCGAAGTTATCACTTCCGAACCAGTAGTAAAGATCATCCAGACCTTTTTCTTCATAGTAATTGATCTTTTTGGTTCCGGTCGTTGTTTTCATGCCTTCACTACCATCGAAGATACCAAGTTTTTCAAGACCTTTTACCCTCGGTGCAAAGTTCTTCTGTGTCAGTGACTGTTCGGAGTAACTGAAATCATTCATCCCCGGGCCAATAATTGCAAATACCGTAATGATAATGATCAGGATCAGACCGATCACTGCACTGATTTTTTTGAAATAGCGGATCAATACGTCTTTCCAGAAACTCTGTGCAGCAAAGTTGTCATCTAACGCAAGTTCGCCATCCGTATGTTTAAATTTAAAATCTGCCTCGACCGGTATGTAGCCGGCAGCATCATTTCCCACATTCATGGTATTTTCCTGTGACACCATATCAGTCTCCTTTCTTTGCCAGACGAATTCTCGGGTCAATGATTCCGTAAAGGATATCTACCACAAGCATGATGGCAATGTACATTGCAGAATAAATAAAGCTTAATGCGATAACCACGTTGTAGTCGTTCGACTGAATGGCATTTACCAGAAGACTTCCGACACCCGGTATTGCAAATATTTTTTCAACAACCAGAGAACCGGTCATCAGATCGACGATCAGCGGTGCAAGCACAGTGATGATCGGGATCAGTGCATTTCGCAGCGCATGTTTAAAAATCAGCGCTGAACCCGAAATTCCTTTACTCTCCGCAAGCAGCATATAATCGCTGCCGAGTACTTCAAGCATTTCACTTCGCGTAAAACGGGCGATTGACGCCATCGTAAACATCGAAAGTGAGATACTGGGCAGCACGCTTGATCCGAAAATATCGCTCTCCGAAAACAACATCGGAAACCACCCTAATTTAAATCCGAAGTTATAGCTGAGTGCCAGCGCAAACACATACGATGGCACCGACACACCGATAACCGAAATGATCGTCGCTAACGAATCCCATATCGTATCATGCTTTAACGCCGCAAGAAGCCCGAGCAGAAGCCCGACCACGGCACCGATCAACACCGCATATCCTCCGATACTGATGGAGATCGGAAGTCTCGTCTTTATCAACTGGGAGATTGGTGTATTCTTTGAGATATTGTAGCTTACGCCAAGGTCTCCCTTTAACATATTGCCTACATATTTCACAAACTGTACCGGCAATGGCTGATCCAGTCCATATTTCGTATACAGTGCTGCCCTCTGGTCTGCATTTAACTTCTCATCGTTGAATGGAGAACCCGGCATCAGCTGCATCAAAATAAACAGAACGAGTAAAATTGCAAGCAGCGTAAACAGAGACGTTACGATTCTCTTAAGTGCATATTTTTTCACGTTCTAATCCTCCTTGTTTTCCGAAGGAAAATGCGACTGCCTTTGCAGGAGCAGAGGATTTTCCTCCTTGTTTTTCCGTTCACGACATAGGAAATTCCTGCCTCATTTCCTATAGCGTCAACAATATGATGAAATTGCCGCACCAAAGTTTTGCACTTTAGTGCGGCTATATTCATTTTCCTGTAAAACAGGATTTCTACTGTCTAAATTTCTTTATTCAGTCTTTACAGCATCTTTGTATACACGGTTGATAGCTACCGGATGATACTCAACGCCTGTTACTTTAGAAGAAAGCATCTCTGCGTTGCACTGTGTGTAAAGCGGATAAATAACTGCCTCATCCATAACGATCTTCTCAGCATCGTAAAGTCTTGCCCAGCGTCCCTCTGCATCTGTGCAAAGATCACCGGTTGTACACTCATCAATGATTGCATCGTAATCTGCGTTGCTCCACAGACCGTAGTTGTTAGAGTTATCTGTTACCCACATTCCAAGATATGTCATTGGATCTGCGTAGTCCGGTCCCCAACGTGTTAAACCTAACTGGAAGTTACCGTTCTGCATGTCTTCCACACGCTGTTTCTTCGGCTCAACAACCAGATTTACGGTCAGTCCAGGAAGAGTTGTCTCCCATTGCTCTTTTAATACCTGCGCTACTTTCTGAGGTGCGTCATCTGCATCTACTACCATGTCTAAAGTGATCTCAGATTCTCCAAGTTCCTCTAAACCTTTTGCCCAGTAATCTGCTGCTTTTTCTGTATCATATACACACACATCAGAGAATTTCGTCTGATCTTCGGAGAAGTCAGATCCGTCAGGACCTGCTGCAAACTGCATCGGAACTGCTGTGTATGTAGAAGCGGAACCATCTTTTAATACATCTGCTGTGATGGAATCACGGTCGATTGCCATTGTCATTGCAAGACGTATATTTAAGTTTGCGAGTTCAGGAACAGAATTCATATTCGGGCTGACATACCATAAGTAGCCTGCACCAACAGTTGTGAATTCAGGATCGTCTTTTACCTGGTCAACCTGCTCACCGTTTACTAATGTTGTATCAAGTGCACCTGTCTGGTAGCTCATTAATGCCTGCTGTGAATCCTGGATTACCTGATAACTTAATCCGGAAAGTTTTACTCTGTCGGTATCATAGTAGTCTGCATTTTTTGTTAAATGGAATGCAGTTGCTGCCGGCTGATAAGAATCCAGCACAAATGCACCGTTTGATAATACTGTCTCAGGACTTGTTGCAAATGTATCTCCACAGGAAGTAAAGAACTCCTCATTTACCGGATAGAAAGTCGGGAAATACATCAGAGAAGTGAAATAGCTGACTGGTGCATTCAGTTCGACCTGAAGTGTATTGTCGTCTACTGCTGTCACACCAAGTTCACTCTTGTCTTTCTCACCTGCGATGATCTCTGCTGCATTTTTAATCTGACCGATATCGCTTAACATATATGCATACTCAGATGCGACATCCGGATCAACAGCTCTCTGCCATCCGAATACGAAATCTGCTGCGGTAACCGGTGTGCCGTTGCTCCATTTTGCATCGGTACGAAGATGGAATGTATAAGTTAAACCATCGTCTGATAAATCATAGCTTTCTGCGATTGCCGGAACTGCCTGTCCGTCTGCATCCATCTGCATCAGACCGTCGGTGTAATCAGCGATTACCTCAAAGGATGTTCCGTCGGTAGCCTGCTGCGGATCGAGTGACTCGACCGGAGTTTCAAGCATAACATTCATGTCTGATGCGCTTGCTGCGGCATCTGTTCCTGCAGCATCTGTTCCTGCAGCATCACCTGCTGCACTGCCTGTCTCTGTGCCTGTGGTTGTTCCCTGTGTTGCAGAAGAACTGTTCCCGCCACAGCCTGCAAGACCAAGCATCATTGTTCCGGCCATCAAAATAGCCAAAACTGCTTTGGTTTTTTTCATAATAGTAATCCTCCTTGTTTTGCGGAGCAAAATGTCTGCTATGCCTGCATAGCATGTGCCTCTTGCAGGAGCAGAGGATTTTCCTCCTTGTTTTTGCGAAGCAAAAATCCGAGTCCTCTGACGAGGAGAGGATTTTCCTCCTTAATAAAAATGCGCAAAGATGGCTCTTTTCCTCTGCGCCCCTTTACGCTGATAACACTTTAGCACATCACATTACAAAATGCAAGTATTATGTTATACATTTTGTACTTTCGTACTATTTTCCGTTAATATAATGGGTGAATAGCTTTTATTTTCCCTCACTCAAACAATCATGATTTTAAATTTCTTTCCACCTTAATCCTATGATGTTGAGCTCAAATAGTGCAGTTTGGCAATCAAAAATCTTGCATGTACTATTGTCATCCTATAAAGATTCGGGTGTCAAAAGGTGGTTTTCAATTTTGGGTCTGTCAAATTGCACAAAACCGAACTTGTTTTGTTCCGTTGTCCGAAAATAA
>ENA-OWYX01000234-OWYX01000234.1-human-gut-metagenome-genome-assembly--contig:-NODE-234-length-19749-cov-47.4591_pt1 | contig 19749 bp, 22 predicted proteins | sample MGYA00249758_ERZ652102 | MGnify/ENA primary metagenome ERZ652102 (study PRJEB26925, sample SAMN05827107) | human gut metagenome | biome: ENVO:2100002; feature: ENVO:00000062; material: ENVO:00002003... | reverse complement strand
CCAGAATTGATGCGTCTTAGCGTGATTTTACGCAAATTTATTTTGGACACTATTGCTGATAAAGGGTTGAAGGGGTAATTGAAGAGGCTGAAGGGGTAATTGAAGAGGCGGTAAAGAGACAGCCGTAGTAGTAATAAGTAAGCGTAATTTTGCCGTTTGACATTCGGCCGGTTGTATTCCCCGTCGCTCACCGGTTTGGGCCATTCGTTGCTCGCCGTAGCCGACGTGAAAGCTGCTTTGGCTTGACCTGTCCTGCCTTTTCAAAGGTTCTGCGGCCGCTTGGAGACTCCTCCGGGCGGCCGTTTGGGCAGTGTTGAATTGGTGCATGGCCCTTGCACCATCCGTGCAGAGCCCATACACGAGTGGTGCGAGAGCCATGCGCGGGCCGTGCAGTGGCTTTGCACCACTCCCCGGACAGCCTGTCGCGGGGCGGAATGTGTTGCAATCGGGAAACGAAACGGCTTTAACATATTTTCTGTTTTTCGTAGGCAAGATTTCGTTGTTGGTGTATTTAATATGCAAATTGATATAGATTTTCGAGTTAATAAGCATAATTTAAACAATTAAAAGACAATGACAATGGAAACTAAAAATGTTTTTAAATCAATGGTGTTGGCAGCCTGCTGCCTTGGTTCAGTAGTGTTGGCTTCTTGCAGTAAGGATGACGACAACAATCCCGGACTGCGATTCAGTGCCGCCAAGGTGGAAGTGGCTCAGGGAGCAACTGCTACCGTCAAGATCACTTCCGGCACACAGCCCTTCACGGCAAAGTCGAGCGACGATAAACTGGCCACCGTCAAGGTCGATAAAAACATGATGACCGTCACCGGTGTGAAGGCCGGCAAGGGCACCATCATGGTGACCGACAAGAACAAGCAGATGGGGAGCATCCCCTTCACGGTCGTAGCTCCTTTGTCTTTTGACAAGATGACTGTCACAGTGGGCATCGGCAAAGAGGAGGTGGTGATGGTTAAGTCGGGCACTGCGCCCTACACCGCCACGGTGAAAGACAGCAAGATAGCCACTGTCAGTGTGAAAGATGCCAAAGTGACTGTCAAAGGCGTAAAGGCCGGAAGCACCACCGTCACCGTGATCGACAAGAACAAGACTGCCGGCGCCATCACAGTCACAGTGAAATAACCCTGAATCCCGGCTCTGTGTAGGGAAGTCCGGGTGCGGATTTCTTGGGCCGCAGGTGTGTCCGGTTTTTCGACCATACGGCCCGAGGAACCGGACTTCTCCTTTTAGGGCATTTTGCGGTTTTTTGGCCTTGGTCCGCATAATAGCCCCATCCGGCAGGCAAGATTTTGGCAACTGCTGTATTTAATGTATAGAAACTAAAATATCAAAGCGTATGAAACGGGTTAAAATGATTTTCATGGTGATGGCCACGATGCTGGCCACGATGAGTTTTCAGTCTTGTTTGGACGACGATGACGACAATGCAGTCAACTATCCCAATGCTCTGGTCACACTGAAGACCAATCCCGCCGACGGCACATTCTTCATGCAGCTGGACGACTCCACGACCATTCTTCCCACCAACATGAAGACCTCGCCCTACGGCAATAAGGAGGTGAGGGCCCTGGCCAATTTCAAGATAGGTGAAGGGCAGTCGGGGCATTACTCCAAGAGTGCCTATGTCAACTGGATAGACTCTATCCGGACGAAGGCTATGGCTCCGAATCTTGGCGACAAAAACGATGCCACCTACGGCACCGATCCTGTCGAAATTGTGAGAGATTGGACAACGGTCGTGGAAGACGGCTATCTGACGCTGCGCTTCAGAACCTATTTCGGCGGCATGAGGACGCACATTGTCAATCTGGTCAAGACCGACAAGCCATACGAGGTGAGGCTGTACCACAATGCTGCGGGCGATTTCAAAAACAGAGTGCAGGATGGCCTTATCGCTTTCCGCTTGAGTGACTTGCCCGACACGGGAGGCAAGGAGGTCTACCTGACCCTGAAATGGCGGTCTTTCAGCGGAGAGAAGAGTGTAAAGTTCAAGTATCGCACACGAAAATGATGCGGTGAATAGCGGGCAGCGGTATAGATGAATTTGTTTGGAGACAACAGAGAGCAACGGTTGATCAGTCTTTTTGGCAAGGGTGACGCTCGTGCAATGGATGAACTCTACAGCGAATATGCTGATTATCTGGCAGGAGTATGCTCAAGGTATGTCCAGAACAAAGAAGATTTGCATGATGTCTTGCAGGAGTGTTTCATCAAGATTTTCACGAAGATTGCCACGTTTGAGTATAGAGGCAAAGGTTCGCTGAAAGCGTGGGTGACGAGGGTCGCCATCAACGAGGCACTCCATTTTCTGAGAGACAATGAGGCCTCAATGTGGGTGGATTGGGAGGTTGAACCGCTGGCTTTGCATGAGGAGGAGCCTGAAGTGGACGGCTTGTCTGTCTCGCAGATAACAGAGCTGATACTTAGATTGCCACCGGGCTACAGGGCTGTGTTCAATCTGTTTGCGATTGAAGGGAAAAGCCATAAGGAGATAGCACAGCTCCTCAATATTAAGGCCGACACCTCGGCATCACAATTTCACAAGGCTAAAAACATGCTTGCCAAAATGATAAAAGAACAACAAATATGGGAGGAACGGCGATGAAAGAACCATGGCTCGACAAGTTGCGCGCCCGGATACTGGATGGGGGCGGGGCAAAGGCGCCGGAAGGCCTTCTTGACGATGTGAAGGCGGAGATGAAGCGCCGGGGCATTGCCCCCCTGTCTGCGCAACGGCAAAAGGCAAAGACGATTCCGATGTGGGGCCGGCGGGCCGCATCGGTGGCTGCCGTTCTGGTCTGTGGAGTGTGCTTGTGGCAGCTGTTGGAGCAACAACAGCCCGACACCCATCAGCTTGCAAGGCAACCGAGTGAAAGTGGTGGGGCGGAGTCTGCCGGTCATTCCTTTAAGAGTGGGCAGACGGAAGACCACACTTTGCAACTCCCGGTGGTGTCTTCGGGCAGGCCTCTTGCCTCGTTTGTAGCCCGCAAAGGTGAACCGGAAAGGTCGGAAAAGAGAGTTGCCGTCGCGGGTCCTAATGCTGGTGAGGGAACACAGGTGGCCGTCTCTCCGGATGGACGGGCGGAAACTGAAGGCGGAAAACGGGGAAATGACAGTGCTACTCCGAAAACCAACAGCGCGACGAAGCCCGGAACGGATACGAGAAAGCCCCGCGAATGGGCGGAGCCGGAAGAAAACCGGGGAAGATTCGGAGGAGAGACCGGAGGTTCGAGGTTCTGTGTCAGCACTGCTTATGGTGGTTCTGTAGGGACTTCCAATGGTGCCCAAGGCATCTTGTTGGCCTCGGCAGAACCGATAGGCGACTATGACAGAGAGTTTTCTGGGGGCAATACGCGGAAGAATATTACGGGTTCCGACGAGGTGAGAACTGAGACCAAACATCGTCAGCCGGTCAAGTTTGGAGTATCGGTAAGATACAGCATCGATGGGCGGTGGGGCGTTCAAGCAGGAGTGACTTATAGCTATCTTTCTTCTAAGTTCTCCTATGTCAAGGAGGCAGAAGCGAGCGTGGCCGAACAGCGGCTGCACTATGTGGGCGTGCCCGTTGCCGTGAGCTACAGTGTGTTGAAAATCAAAGGGCTTAATCTCTATGCAGTTGCAGGAGGAGAAGTGGAAAAGCTGGTCAAAGGGGAACTTGGCAGAAGTGCAAAGGGCGATAATGATGCCGGAGTCTCCACTGGTAGCGTGAAGGAGGGGAGGCCGCAATTTTCTGTCAGGGCGGCTGTCGGAGCGGAATACAGGGTAGGTGGAGAGATCGGTGCCTACGTAGAACCCGGCGTAAGCTACCACTTTAATAACGGGAGCGGTGTGGAGAATATCTACAAGGAACGCCCTGCCAACTTCAGCCTCAACATGGGTTTGCGGATCCATATCAACCGATAAAGGTTGGAAAATGAAAACACCGCCCGGCTTGTCTCGCTGAGACAAGCCGGGCGGCGAAGTGTGATAGGGAGGGTGGTTTATACGATCGGCAGACTGATGCCGTTGATTTTCTGATAGATGTCAAGCGCGTAGATATCGGTCATGCCGCTGATGTAGTCGATGACAGCCATAATGCGCGTTTCCAGTTGGTCTCCGGAAATGTCGTACTGGCTGCTTACGCGCCGTATGAGCTGTTGGCTGTGGAATCGTTCGGGGTTTACGGCAGCTTCGATAAAGACACTCATCAGCGTTTCCATGATTTTGTAACCCGACAGTTCGATGTCAAGGACGGGCTTGCTGAGATAAATCTTTTGCCGAGAAATTTCCGCGCAGCGTTTATATGCATCAAGCTCCCGTTGGGGCAGATGCTTTATCAGACTCTTCTCGAAGGTGCCGTCGAGGATATCCTGCTCGTGTGCCACGAAAACATCCACGCAGTCATGTTCAAGTTTGCCAATGGCACAAGCCCGCATATAGACCACCCGCTCGTTGAGGTCGGTCACATGTTCTTCTTCCATGCGCCGGCATATCTCGTCCTTCTCCCCGTCGTCGAAAAATCCCAAAAGTAGTTCTTTCGTTTCTTCAAACGACAGGATTTTGAGCTTGTGGGCGTCCTCGATGTCCATGATTTCGTAGCAGATGTCGTCGGCAGCTTCCACAAGATACACCAGCGGATGGCGGGCATAGCAGAGCGGTTCGCCCTTCCCCGATTTACGGGTGATGCCCAGTTCGTTGGCAATCTTTTGGTAGCTCTCTGTCTCCGATACGAAGAAGCCGAATTTTCCGTGACTGCCGGCCAGACTGCTGGCGAACGGATATTTCACGATACTGGCCAACATGGAGTAGGTCATGACGAATCCACCCTCACGACGGCCCTTAAAGCGGTGGGTGAGCAGGCGGAATGCGTTGGCGTTGCCCTCGAAGTGGGTGAGATCATCCCAGAACTCCGGACTCAGCTGTTGGTGCAGATAGTTGCCCTCGCCCTCGGTGAAAAACGTCTGTATGGCCTTTTCGCCGGAGTGCCCAAATGGTGGATTTCCCAAGTCGTGGGCCAGACAAGCCGCCGACACGATGGTGCCAATCTCTTCGAAGAGCGTTCCCGTGAGTTCGGGGTGGAGTGTCTTGAGTTTTCGGGCCACGTCGGTACCGAGCGACATGCCCACACTGGCCACCTCCAAGCTATGGGTGAGCCTGTTGTGTACGAAGATGGAGCCCGGGAGCGGGAACACTTGGGTCTTGTTTTGGAGTCTGCGGAACGGCGCGGAGAAGATGAGACGGTCGTAGTCGCGCTTGAATTCAGAGCGGTCGTCGTGTCTCAACGGGTGGCGGTGCTCCTGTCCGAGACGCATGTTGGATATCAGTTGTTGCCATTTCATAGGGCAAAAGTAATTAAAATTGGCTAAAAACAGCCCTTTTTCCAATGAAATATTCAGTTATGTGATTGGAAATGATTATTTTTGCACATTATTTATAATAGAAAGCCAACTGTCATGATTCAGATAAAGGTAGTCAATAAAGGCCATCATCCCTTGCCTACTTATGCCACGGCGCAGAGTGCCGGTATGGATTTGAGAGCCAACCTCTCGGCTCCCGTAACGCTTCGTCCGATGGAGCGGCGGCTCATCCCGACGGGGCTGTACATTGCCCTTCCGGCAGGTTATGAGGGCCAAGTGCGTCCGCGCAGCGGCTTGGCCTTGAAGCATGGTGTCACTGTGCTCAACACGCCGGGCACGGTGGATGCCGACTATCGTGGGGAAGTGATGGTGCTGCTCGTGAATTTCTCCACTGACGAATTTGTGGTTAACGACGGTGAGCGTATTGCCCAAATGGTTATAGCTCGTCACGAACAGGGTGAACTCATCGCAGTTGATGGACTCGATGAGACCGAGCGCGGAGCCGGAGGCTACGGGCATACGGGCATGAAATGAAAAATGGGAACAGAAAGGAAAAACATCGTGTTGAAGATAAAGGTGCAATATATCGTTATCCTGTGCTTGTTAGTGCCGATCCTGACCTTGGCATTGCCTTCTTCGGGGCGGCATAAGAGAAGCGTTGTGCCTGTAAAGACAGAGCAAGACAGTTTGTCGGTTGATGCTCGTAGGCGGTTTGACTACTTCTTTTTGGAAGCGGCACGGCAGTTGAGTGCGGGTCGGCATGACGCCGCCTTCGATCTCTTTCAGCATGCCCGGAGTATTGATCCGAAGGCTGCGGAAGTGTATTATTATCTGGCCATGTACTATTCTTCGATGAAAAACGATTCCACGGCGTTGGCCTATCTGCTCAAGGCCGCCGAGTTGAATCCCGACAACACCGCCTACATGGAGCGTGTGGCACAACACTACATTGGATCCGGCAACTATCCCAAAGCGATAGAGGCCTACGAAAATCTTTATGCCCACAACCACGACAACACAGAAGTCTTGCAGATGCTCAGCCAACTCTACCAGCAACAGAAGCAGCCTGCGAAGGTGATAGAGACGCTCAACCGCTTGGAAACGGCCCAGGGGGAGAGCGAACAGCTCACGCTGGCCAAGATGCAGGTGTATGACATGGCAGGCGACAAGAAAGCAGCCTACCGTGCACTCAAGTCGCTTGTGGACAATCATCCGCTCGACTTGAACTATCAGGTGATGCTCGGCAACTGGCTCATGCAGAACGAAAGGCAGAAGGAGGCTTATAAATACTTTATGGGAGTGTTGAAGGAAGAACCGGAAAATGCCTACGCCCAGTCGTCACTCTACGACTATTACAATGCCATCGGGCAGGAGGGGCTTGCCGACCGGTTGCTTGACCGTATGCTCCTCAATCCCAAGACCGAAATGGCCACTAAGACCACGCTCATGCGGCAACTCATTCACAAGAACGAGACCTCCGGGGGCGATTCCACCGAGGTGCTGGCCGTGTTCAACCGCGTTTTGGCTTTGCCGCAGTCCAATGCCGACATGGCAGAGCTGAAAGCCGCCTACATGTCACTCAAGAAGATGCCCGAGGATTCTGTTATGCAGGCTTTCCGGCATGTGCTTGATATAGCTCCCGACAATGCCGGTGCCCGTTTGCAGTTGATACAGGCACTTTGGGCCAAGAAAAACTATGATGGGGTTATTGCGATGTGCCGGCCAGCCCAGCAATACAATCCCGACGAAATGGCATTCTATTACTTTATGGGCATGGCCTATTACCAGAAAGAGCAGACCGATGCTGCACTTGACGCTTTTCGCAGGGGTGTTTCGCAAATCAAGAGCAACAGCAATCCGGAGTTTGTGTCTGATTTCTATGCGTTGATGGGCGACATTCTTAATCAAAAGGGACGTACTGAGGAGGCTTTCGCTGCCTACGACAGTTGCCTCCAGTGGAAGAGCGACAACATAGCTTGCCTCAACAACTATGCCTACTATCTGAGTGTGCGCAATCAGGAACTCCCGAAAGCCGAGCAGATGAGCTATAAGACTATCAAGGCCGAACCTAAAAATGCGACCTATCTTGACACCTACGCTTGGATTCTCTTCATGGAGGGCCGTTATGAGGAGGCGAAAATCTATATCGATCAGGCCTTCCAGAACCTCGACTCCACCGATGTTTCCGATGTCTACTACGAACATGCAGGTGACATCAGTGCCATGCGGGGCGACATGCCTCAAGCACTCGAATATTGGGAAAAGGCGTTGAAGGCCGGAAGTAAAAGTGCCGTGCTGCCTAAGAAAATCAAACAAAAGAAATATATCAAAGAATGAAAAGAACAATCATAAAGACCGTTGCACTCTGTGCGCTGATAGGGCTGGCTTCGTGTGCCGGCAAAAAGGCTGTGGTGAAAGACGGGGGGAATCCGTCCCAATCGTCGGCCGTGATTTCCCAACAGCCTGTTACCACCGCTTTGTCTTTCGTACAAAAAGTTTCCGACAACCAGATTTATGCCAAGAACATTGTTGGAAGCATGTCGTTCAGTCTGCAGGCTGGTGATAAGGATGTCACGGTGCCGGGCTCCCTTCACATGCGCAAGGATGAGGTGATTCGCATTCAACTTTTCATCCCTTTACTGGGTACGGAGGTGGGACGGCTTGAGTTCACGCCCGACTATGTGCTTGTGATAGACCGTTTGCACAAGGAATACATCAAGGCCGGCTACTCGGAGGTGGATTTCCTGCGACAGCAGGGCATCACGTTCTATTCCCTCCAAGCGCTTTTCTGGAACCAGCTGCTGTTGCCGGGTAATCAGAAGGTGGCCGAGTCAGACCTGAAAAAGTTTGAGGTGGATCTGACTTCCATGGCGCAGACATTGCCCGTGAGCTACCGTAACGGCAAGATGCTTTACAGATGGGAGGCCAACCGTGTGTCCGGTCGGCTAGAGAAGGCCCATATCACGTATGACAGTTCGCAGTATGGCAGGTCTACGCTTGATTGGGACTATGGCAACTTCAAGAGCGTGGGCGTCAAGATGTTCCCCGCCTATCAGCAGTTCCGCTTGGCCACCGCGGCCACCCGGGAAAACAAACAGGCCACCGTCACCCTCGAAATGGACGAAGTGACAACCGATGCCAACTGGGAGGCACAGACACAAGTGTCGGCAAAATACAAGAAAGTGGCCCCGAAAGACGTATTGGGTAAATTGATGAAAATGTAAATGAAAAGACTACTCACCACGCTCCTCGTTCTCTCATTCGTCCTTACTCCCTTTGCGCAGAAAAAGAATTCCAAGCATAGAGAGAAAGCACGAACGACACAGACTCCTGTTCGCAAAAAGACTTCCACTCCAGCTTCCGGTAAGCGTAAAGGTACGGAGGCTAAGCCTCAACGGGCTGCAACCGCCAGAACGAAGACTTTCGGCAACCGGCAATCGACTCCCGCCTCCAAGCAGCAGGCCTCCACCACCCGCAATCGTCCTCGCTATTCCAATTCTTCCATCCGTGGACTGGAAGGGCAACGGGCTGCCATCCAGAAGAAAATCAAGGAACAGGAGCAAGCACTCAGGGCCAACCAAGAGGATGTGAAGAAGCGGTTGCAGGACTTGCTTGTCATCAATTCAGAGATAGACCAAAGTCAGAAGAGCATTGAGGGCATACAGCGGGACATCGTACACATCAATGGGAACATCGGTATTTTGAAAAGCCAGCTCCAAACCCTCGAGCAGCAACTCGAAGACCGCAAGGCCAAATATATCCGTTCGCTGCGCTACATGTCGCGTCACCATTCGGTACAGGAAAGGTTGATGTTTGTGTTCAGTGCCGACAATTTCGCCCAGATGTATCGCCGGATGCGTTTCATTCGCCAGTATGCCGGCTATCAGAAGGCGCAAGGCGAACTGGTGAAGGCCAAGCAGTCGCAGGTGACTGGCAAGCACGAAGAACTGAAACGGGTGAAGGGTGCCAAGAACTCTTTATTATATAAAGGTAGACAAGAGAAGTCAAACCTTGAAAACAAGAAGGCCGAGCAGCAGAATGTGGTACAGGGCTTGCAGAAACAACAGCGCACCATTCAGAGCATCATAGCCCAGCAACGCCAGAAAGACGCTGCACTCAATGCACAGATCGACCGGCTCATTGCCGAAGAAGTAGCCAAGGCACGTGCGCGTGCCGCTGCTGAGGCCCGTCGCAAGGCCGCTGCTGAGGCTGCTGCCAAGAAGCGTGCCGAAGAATTGGCACGCCGCAAGGCCGCGGCCGAAGCTGCTGCAAGAGAAAATGCCCGTCGCATCCAAGAGGCCAAAGAGCGCGAAGCCCGATTGAAGGCCGAGGCCGAGGCTGCTGCCAAGGCAGCCGAAGAAGCCCGCAAAGCACAGGTGGCCGCTGCCGAGGCGCGCAAACGGGAGGCTGCGGAAGCTGCGGCTCGCAGTGCTGCCGAAAGGCGGGCAAGAGCCGAACAGGCCGCCCGCGAAGCCGAAGCCGCCCGTGTGGCCACTGAGCGCAAGGCGGAAGCGGAGAAAAAGCGCAATGAGGCTGCCATTGCCGAGGCCAGGGAAGAAGCCCATGAGGCTGCCACGCTGACCACGGTAGACCGTATGATGAACAATGGCTTTGAGGCCAATCGTGGCCGGTTGCCCATGCCCATCACGGGAAGCTATCGTGTAGTGAGCCATTTCGGCCAACATTCGGTGGAGGGACTGCCCGGTGTCACACTCGACAATAAGGGCATCAACATTCTCGGCAGTGCCGGAGCAAGTGCCCGCGCCATCTACGACGGTGAGGTGAGCGCCGTGTTAGGTTTCGGAGGCTCTTGGGTGGTGATGGTGCGTCATGGTGTCTACATCTCCGTTTATGCCAACCTGAAATCCGTCAGTGTGCATAGAGGCCAGAAAGTGAGCACCCGTCAAGGACTGGGCACTGTGGGCAGCGACAACATCCTGCAATTCCAACTCCGTAAGGAGACGGCCAAGCTTAATCCCGAAGTTTGGTTGGGGAGATAGAAGCAGCGATGCGCGTTGCATCGCGAGTGTTAGCCGAATTTGCTGATAGAAATTCGTCCTTTCAAGGCGTTTTCTATCAGCAAATTCCATTATAAGCTGTTGTCTTTTACTCCTCCGTCTTCCGCTACTCTTTATACAAATCTTCTATGTTTGTATAAAATCTACTTGGTAATTCAAATGATTGCTGTCCGGTAACCTCACCTTGTTTTTCAACTTTAGCAAAAACAGTTGCAGGATTCGTTGAGGATACACGAAATTTATTTTTCTGTTTTTCCTGTCATGCTGTCATTTTCTCCACAAGAGGATGATTGTCAAGGCATTACAGATGAAAGAAAATATGACAGCATGAAAGGAAAAGTGACAGTTATGTCTTAATAAAAGGGCATTGACTCTTCTTTCGTGGCGCAAGAATATGTATAGTCCCACCACGGGTCGATATTGCGCATCATGACTATCAGATTCCGAGATTTTGCTGTGCGTTTGAAGTGAATGATATCAACAAAGTTGAAAGTACTGCTGTCAGCAGGCAGTCGGTAACGTGAAATAACTTCACGCTCGTTTCTTTCCCCCCCCATGCCTTCTGTAAAACAGAATTCGATTCATATAAAACTTATTAGAATCTTTTTCCAAATCATAAGAGAGAGTTGCCTTTGGAAAATCTTTTTTGAAGCTATCCACGGGAAGATAATTTTTGCTTACCTGTTGCCATAGAAGCAGTAACTTTTTCCTTTTGTCCTGTTTTGGGATAAAACCGAATCCAAGTGTCTTGTTGAAATTGATTTCCTTCTTATGAATTTTCATTTTTATATATGAAGGCAGACAATCTAATCTGTCCCCATGTTCCCCGACATAAGGTGGAAGATACACACTGTCAGCATTTGGCTCACCAATGGTTGCTAACATGTACACATAATAACAAGTGTCACACTCGCTTATTTTTATCTTCTCTACCGTGATGTCGCATGAATATGACTGTGATTGTTTCCCTGTGCAATTAAGAAAAGCCAAGCATAGCATTAACAATGATAATGACATAGAATAATCATCTGTTGCACTAAATTTTTATTTATAACGTTCATAGCATTTAATAATGTGTTGTTTGAAATCTTCCGTCGTATTTTTTCAACGTTGGCATTAACGGATGGACTTGTCTTGTTTTCACCTCACCGGTGGGCATGTCAGTGTGATGTTTTCTGATATTCCCGTTGTGGCAAGAGCGATTTGGAGGTATTATATCTCATTCTCTGATAGTAAAGAACGGATAAATGTCTTTTTGGGTGGTGTGTTTCTTTGCGTCCTAACGCAAAATAAAAATTCGGTATCCACTAAATATCACTTGTATCAACATATTTTAGTTTTAACAATTCCGCCTTGCTCGGCTTGTCGATTTCCAAAAACACAATATCGTCTTTATAATGATAGGGCCTGCCCCACCTCGCGTGGCCTTTCTTGTCCAGGCATACGATGATGAGCCGACGGTCATTATAGTAATAGCCCACGATGTCGCCCACAACGAAATAATCAGTAGCACCATATCCATGTCTCTGAACGTCAGACTTATTGTATACCCGGGCGTCATAGCCCAAAAGGCTTCCTCCATAATCATTAAATACGAAATAGAAGTATCGTTTGTATTTCGGCCCCCATCGGGCGGCAAGGGTGTTGGCGTTCATCGGCAGGAGGTTGTAGTCAAAAAAACTCCGCCCTACATAATACCGCTTCACGTCATAATAGAAAAAGCATGCTGCTGCGGCCAAGAACAGCAAAATCCATTTAACTCTTTTCATCGTCTCATTTGTTTATTGGTTTGAAATAATATGTGACGGTGCGTGTCTTATAGTCATAAGGCGTGCCCCCACTTCGATGCCTATATCCAAAGAATCGGCAAATCTGTCATTGTCAAAGATGGTAAAGGTTTCTTATTATTTTCATTGGAGCCTGTTAATTGGGCGTTTGCAGATGTTCGCATCTACATTTATCGTTCGCCCCACAAAATATACAACTGCGTATCTAGTCCTAACGGCCCTACCGTTCTTTATCCCCGGATTCCATTTCGGCATCTTTTTCAACATCTTTATAAACTGCCTGTCAAAATTTGGATATGCGGATTTAAGCACTTTAAAATGGGATAAATCGCCATTCTTCTCTACAACAAAATGAATAACCACATGGCCATAAATTCCGTTCTCACCATAATCTTCCGGTAGTTGGAAGTTTTTGGATATATAAGAAGAAAAGTCTTTTTCTCTTGTCTGAAAAACTGGTAATTGGTCAACCTCGTCTTCTCCGTAAATCATTTCGTGTGACCTGCAAGAAGTTAGGCACATCAGCAAAAAAAGCATAAGTAATTTCATCTCTTCCATTCATTGAATTTTTGATGTAAAACGCTTGTTGTTTCTTTTTCCATATTATACTTACATTTATAGAATGTACCCTCATAATTGATAAACTCTTGGTTGAGATTAAATTGCTGACATCTATTACCTTCATAGAATAACAGTTTGTAATTCGAAGCCACTTTTAGGAAAGGATTACATTTGCAATTTTTAGTTATCATTTGGTACATCTCCCCGATTTTTGTTCTATTGTGAATGATACACAAGGTAGTATCGCCAATTATAACGTTGGTTCTATGACCTGCAATTTTCATCCCCTTAACGTTTCCATAGAGATTGCTTCTGATTACTAAGGAATCAAATGTTTTCAATTCCTTTTTAACGACCGTATCATTGCGGCAACTCGTCAACACCATAGGAATACCAATAAGTAATGGTAGATATAGCTTTCTCATGATAAAGGATTAATAATTCTCCTTAATTCCGCAGCACTTCTTCGTGTAACAAGTTCAGGTGTTTGAGAAACAAAGTTCTACAAGCGTTTAAGCATGTCAGATTTTTCCCCTATCCTAATGCTGCAAATGAAAGACAGGCAATTTATCTGACATGGCAAAGATAGCAATAAAACGCGAGAACATCATGCCTTTTAGAGGATTTTATAATGTAATGGATGTTTTTCTAACTTGGGGATTTAAGGGAGACTCGTCCAATCCGTACAGGGGCACAGTGGAAGTCATTCTGGTCTCCTCGCCATTTTTCAGCTATCTTTGCGGTGGCGGTAGTCATACCGGTAAAGACCGTGCATGCGGTTCTTCTCTTGCGTTAATATACCCCCATCAGCCCCTACTCTTTGGTATATGTCACATAAGAGGGCCAATTTTCTACGGATTGTACTTCATATTTTTTGTTATAAACTAAGTGTAACCCTATATACAATCCATATATGCTATCCGCCATGTAAATTGTGGATGAATATAAATTATGTTCCACCTTCCTGATATCAATCTTGTAAAAAGGCTTTTCAGAAATGGTGGTATATAGAGAATCAGCAGGTATGGAAGCAGACATGAATAGCTCTTTCTTGCCCAAAAGGTTGATGTAATATGCTCTTTTCTCTTTATAAATCTTCCAAGCAAGATGATAAACGCCGTTTTGATGAGGGACTTGAAAAAGATCAATCGTATCATTTCTGTTTTCTATGTAGTAAGCTTTTACACCACTTAAAGGAATAAACACAGCAGTTTGTGACTGATGCTTTTGGCATCCGGCCAAAACTAATAGAGGAAAACTCAAAAGCCAATTTCGTATTTTATTCTTCATGACCTTTTACTTTTTTATTAGTTTGCTTTTTTGTCAGATTGGGAGAAGCCAGACTGTCTCTATCAATTTTACCCGTCGAGACCGCTATCCTTCTCGTCTTTAATTGCATTCTCAGGTGTGTATTTGATGGCTTTGTCCCTATATTGAATTGACTGTATTACATAGCTTCCGTTGTAAAACAATCGTAGTTGAAGGTATGTGTTGATGATGGTTTGATAGATGGAGGTGGAGTATAGCGAGTCATTTTCTTTCTTGATGACAACCTTGTAATGTCTGGTAAGGCTATTAGGAATAGTATAAGTTGTATCCAACTCTTTTATGCACGACATCATTAAGCAATGTTGTCCGAAATCATCTGAATAATATCCTCCATAGCCTTTAATGAATGTTGCTATTTTCTCAGGATTATCATTTCCATAAAACTTTTTTAAGACCATAATAGTATCTCCCTCATAATCTACACTAAGAGCTTTTATGCCAACAGAGGGGAAATACCCTATACGCTTATTTTGCCGTTGACAAGCAGAGACAACCAAAATGCCCCATGCAAGAATGATTATTTTAATAGTTTTGCTCATATTCTTTTTGCATTTTGTAAAATTGGCCTTTAAGTAAAGGATTCATTTTAATCAATTCATCCCTTGTTATATCCATGAATGATTATATTGATTAAAGAAAAGTGCGGCACGCGTTCCCCTTTTTCGTTCAGGCCGAACGCCCCTTCCTATAATATTGGCTCTGCATCTTCTTTGAGCACCATTGGTTGGTTACCATTGTATGCAAGATGCCGATTGCCAATATTTCCGTATTGTCCGTTTTGTTTCATCCTCCTGCGTTGCGAATGCATGATATTTCCATTATTCTGTCGAACTTGATTTTTATACTATTGTGGAAATATTTATATCCCCTGCACCTGCTTATATTGGGCAGGTGAGAATGGACATGCTTTCTTATAGAAACGGGGGCTTCAAAGGATAACTTTAAACATCACTCGTGTCAACATACTTCAGTTTTAACAATTCCGCCTTGCTCGGCTTGTCGATTTCCAAAAACACAATATCGTCTTTATAATGATAGGGCCTGCCCCACCTCGCGTGGCCTTTCTTGTCCAGGCATACGATGATGAGCCGACGGTCATTATAGTAATAGCCCACGATGTCGCCCACAACGAAATAATCGGTAGCTTTATATCCATGCTTCTGAAAGTCAGACTTTTTGTATGCCCGGGAATCCCAGCCAAAAATGGTTCCATCATAATCATCATATATAAAATAGAAGTGCCATTTGTATTTTGGCCCCCACCGGGCGGCAAGAGTGTTGGCGTTCATCGGCAGGAGGTTGTAGTCAAAAAAACTCCGCCCCACATAATACCGCTTCACGTCATAATAGAAAAAGAACGATGCTGCGGCCAAGAATAGTAGAATCCATTTGATTTTTTTCATTGTTTCGTGGTGTTTAGGGGAATTTATCTTATATCGGTTTTACGGCGCACGTGAACCAGCTCGCTCACCCAATATCTGTACATCACATGATTCCGCCTGTCATATTTCAGTATATAATCCTTAGACGGTCTCATTCTGCGCACATGGTCATACACGTCGTTGGACATCTTGAATTGAAAAACAACTTTTTCCCCTGTGTCCGTGACAAAGCTGCATTCGTCTATAGACAGCCCTTTCATTATTTCCGATGGTTTCAACGACACAATGTGCCTTCGTCTCAAGTCTTCTCCCCTTATGGATAAAGAGAAGAACACATGGGCCTCCTTACCATTCGACACGTGCCATAGACTCACTTGTGGATCTATACAAAGCAGACCATCCTTGTAGTTGACCACAAGACGTGACAAGTGGCTTGTATTTTCAAACCGCAGCAGAGTATCAGAATGGCTTGGGCTCCAGTCTTTCTTGGCTACGAATCCTAAACGTAGAAAATTGCCATTCTTATAGTATTGTTTAGTAACAATTGAATAGTAAGCATCTACACCACACAGGTTAAATTCAATGGCTCGATAGTCTTTGCATGCTATGCACAGCAAAAGGGTGCATAGACCAAGAACAACTTTAATTCTACCGATATTCATTTGATAATTTTTTTAGTTTAAAATAAATCCCTTTGAAATATTCTGTTGTCTTTTGCCAAGATGGATCTTCCATTTGCATTTGTAGAATTTCAGCATGTCTTTCATCATGCCATCTTTTTTCCCCATGACAGTGAAACTCATGAATTCCTAACATGTTTTTTATATTAGATTCTGTGTTGAATGCTAATTTTTGTTCATACCCTAATGGATAAATGTTTACGCATAGTTCGAATTTTTCTCCAAAGTTTCGACTGTTTGTTTCTGCAAATGCTGGCCCTGCTTCTTTTAATGGATCAAATGTTGTATAATTACCATGGACGTTGTAACTGTCTCCAATTATAAAATCATTAGTTTGCTGTCCATCATAGTCATGTTCAAGAACATTAACCGAAACTTTTCCTTCATTCAACTTATTCACGTCATATCCTAACCGGCTTAATTCGTTTGTAAAAAGATTTAAATAAGCTTCAGCCGTAAGAGTGGCCTCCGCAAAAGGCGTTTTATCCCAAATGGAAACAAGCTTGTTTCCGTTTTCTAATGTCTTTCCATATTCATATCGTGATATGATGTATATGTTATCTGTAGATGCTATGTTCTGAAAGGCAAATTTGCCATCTTGCGTATAATAAACATCCTTTCCGTCGAAATCCACAGCATTCACCGGATTATTCCCGCAGTAAACATACGGGCTGGTGTTATAGTATTTCTCGCAGAGCGGATCCACTCTGTCCCATACAGGCACGATGGGATTGTATTGCCTTGCACCATAGTCGTAGGTGTTCAGGCCGTGCATCAGGTCAAGTTCTTTGCCGTTATACTTGTAAGGTTGCAGCTCCGGGGCCTTGAAAGCCGATGTGTCGCAGTAGGGAGAGCCGAACGGGTAGTAGTTGTTCACCTGAACCACGTTGCCATTGTCATCCACCACTTCGCGGATATTGCCCAGATGGTCACGATTATAATAGTAAAACAGAAATTGGTCTCTTTCCCGTTCCGCCTTCATGGCTGCTTTCCAAGATTCAAATGTTTTCCGCCATTGTTCATAATCGGATGGGCTAGAAATAGAATCCTCATCATCCCACAAGATGAGTGGGGGACGTGCAAGATGAGTTTGGCCACCGGTAGCTCGACAATAGCCGCCCTCAAACAGGTATTTGTCTATCCTGCCATTTTTGGTGATGAGTTTTCCGCCCATCATATAGTCAATGGAGTCAGAGCAAAGGATTTCGCCGGCTGTGAGCGGGTGGACTTGTCCGACCTCCACTTTGATGTTGGGCATGGCCGTATGTTGTATGGTGCGCAGCTTCCGTCCGTCGGGCGTGTAGACATATTTTGTCACATTGCCGTTGGTGAACTGGATACGCCACGGATGGTTGCCGGCATCGTATTCAATCATGGCGATGCCGCGCGTTTCGTCCGATTGCAGGGCTCCAGAGCCATTGTAGGCGAGCCGATGTTCCCCTTTTTCGCTCAGGTTGAACGCCCCTTTGTTTAATATCGGCTCTGCATCCTCTTTGATCACCACCGGTTGGTTGCCACTGTATGAAAGATGCAGATTGTCTATTTTGCCGTATTGCCCGTCTTGTTTCAGCCCGCTGCGTTGCAAGCGCATGATGTTGCCGTTTATGTCATATTCGAGCGTCTCATCGTAGTGGCCTGCATTGTCGCTGAGGTCATCACGCTCTCCATAGGCGGCATTGGCCATGCGGTTGAGGCGGTCGTAGATAAACTTGTATCCACGCCTTTGCTTATATCCTGCATTTTCCCATGTGAGGCTGCTGATATTGCCGTTGTAGCATGGGGTGCCGGCTGATATTTCATCGAACTTGACTTTCATACTCGTGTGGAAAAATTTATATCCCCTGCTCCTGCTTATATTAGACAGGTGAGAATGGACATGCTTTCTTATAGAAACGGGAGCTTCAAAGGATGACTTTAAACATCACTCGTATCAACATACTTTAACTTGGACAATTCCGCTTTGTCCGGCTTGTTGATTTCTAAAAACCAAACATCGTCTTTGTAGAAATAGGGCCTGGCCCACCTCACCCTGTCTTTCCCGTCCAGGCATACTAGAGATTCGAAAAGCTGTTATTTATTTTTATGAATATCCGCAATCATCCAAATCAGTAAATTCGATGTTTAAAATCCGGCCTGTAGGAACAAGCGCAAAGCTCAAACCTATCGAAAAGGTGGAAACCGAAATGTCTTCGGTTGAACTTATAGCAGAACTCATTGAGATAGAGTTGCAGGAACTCACCCTTGATGTCGTGATACGTGTCAAGAATGCTTCGCTTGGCATTGCTGATGGAAATATGCACCCATGGGAGAACTTTCCCCACAAGGGTCTTGTCCTTCATGACATAAGAATCATGACTGCCAACAACGCCGTGGTCAACGAGGGTTACGTAAGAACTCGAAGCATCCGTAGTCGCCTGTGCCTTGTTGTCAACGGAAGGCTTTATCTTGGATTCTTCGGTGGAAGCCTTCAAGTCAGGAATGACCATCATCTTTATATGGCCGACCCGTTTGCCGGTACTGTAAGTTCGCTTTGGAGCAATGTCCGGCCCGGAACTCTCCGCCATAACAAGTACGGCTGTCTTCCTCCGGCTGCCACGTCCACGCTTGACGAGGCTGTCTTTCTCATCTCCAGGCGTTTCTGTGGAAAAGAAGCCCTCGTCAAGCTCAACTTGGTCAAACAACCTGTAAAGACGGTCGCGCTTGCCCATGACATCACGCAGCTTGTGCATCATCTCCCATACCGGCCGGTAACGTTTTCGCCCCAATTGGCGCTGAACCTCCTTGGCGGATATGGCACGCTTGGTACCGGCAATAAAGTGCATGGCGACAAACCAGTCGAATATGGGAAGCTTGCTGCCTTGCATGACAGTCCCGGAGCGAAGCGTTGTCTCATAGCCACAATCCTTACATGTCCGGGACTTGTGGCCGGGATTCCAACTCAGATGGAGACCACCGCATTCAGGGCAAAACAATGTGTGATGCTCACGAAACTTTCTCAGGGCATGCTCACATGCCTCTTCGTTTGGATATACTTTATAGAAATCTATCAAATTCATATTCAATCCTTTCCGTTTACAGACATTATGCAGCAAGTTATATACCAAAGCCACACGGCATAGTGTAAATTTTGCTAATTTGGATGTTTGCGGATATTCATTTATTTTTTACTAAATGTAGTCTACTTTGACTGTCTGTTTTGTATAGGACAAGCTGCCAAGGTTTTCTCGACTTACAATTGCCAATCTCATAAGATGCATTTGGTAATAGCTTTATGGAGCCTACATGCATTGGTGCATTATCCAAATCACATAGATCAAGCACTTCACAAACTGACGGTATATTATCCAATGATAACTCTGTAATCCTCACGGAACTTTTAGGCCTAATAAGATAAGCCGGGGCGTTGTCCGATTCTATGATAAGATTATATAATCTATCAAAATGAAATACTTGTTCCTCCTCATCAAGATAGTAGTCATTTGAATATAGACCATCACAACTTGTAAAAAAGAATATAAATATGAAAGAGCTTAAAAGCGTAAGTCGTTTATTTATTTTTATCATGAGCCTTTAAATATTCATTCTAAAGAGTCAACCAGCAAGTGCAATATTACGCATAATATTTGTAAAACTCCTGC
>ENA-OWYX01000227-OWYX01000227.1-human-gut-metagenome-genome-assembly--contig:-NODE-227-length-20314-cov-84.138_pt1 | contig 20314 bp, 17 predicted proteins | sample MGYA00249758_ERZ652102 | MGnify/ENA primary metagenome ERZ652102 (study PRJEB26925, sample SAMN05827107) | human gut metagenome | biome: ENVO:2100002; feature: ENVO:00000062; material: ENVO:00002003... | reverse complement strand
ACCATAGCCATTGCCTGCGCAGGCTGGTTGGTTTACCGTTTAAACAAATCAGAAAAAGAAGGAGGAAAAAAATGAAAGACTTAACTACCGCCGAAATGGAAATAAAAATGGCTTTTCCCGATATGGAAAAAATGGTCGTAAAGTTTGATGTAGTATTTTCAAGGCAAGAAGTAGAAAGAAAAGGAATGGAGATCGCAGCCTGTATGCAAACTTGTCTACTACGATACGAGCATAGAGCCAAATCTGCAGTATTCTATTTTAGCCAAAAAGCAAAAGACGTTGTTGAGAATTTGAAAGATGGGCAAGAAGTCAATTTTATACAGCGAGATGTTGCAGGAAATATAGTATCAAACCTGTGTCGTGTTTGTAAGGTGGCTACTCAAAACAAAGTGGTTTACATGGGTGGAGATGCGTGCATTAGAGTCGAATCCAAGGAAGGTAAAGGATACTATACTCTTTATAGTCTCTCTTTTGAGAAAGGAGGCAAGCAATGAAAACCACCCTCATTCATCTCAACGAGCAAGCCACCGAAACCCTCGAAGCTATGCTCGACCCAGGTTATATCTACGAGCGTACCGAGCGTCTTCAGGCTATTGAGGACTTCCTTATCGACCAGTGGCGCGATACCCATACCATCAAGCCTGAGGCAGCCCTCACATTCCTCGACACCCTACGCTCCCTGCGTAAGGACTTCGGCACGTTTCTCACCTCGGTCGACCCATCAGGAGAGGCCGACCATCGTCAAACCTCAAATATATCAGACAATGAGTAATAAGAAAGAACCCCAAGAGCAGCCCATTACCGACATCAGCATCTATGTGGCTGCCCTGCAAGTGACCTACCGCCCGGCTTCCGCTCCGGCCGAAGCCACCCACTTCTTTTCCACCGAAGAAGTGGTGCAGGCCATCAAGGAGATAGACCCGTCGGCCAAGGTCGCCACCAACCAAGTCTTTGAAGCACTCCATCAGGCAGGCTTCGACTTTTGCAACCGTCCCGGCTCGCAGGGGCTGTCGTTCAAATGGATGTTCAAGGAGAGATAATTCTTTTTAGGCAATTTCTAAATTTCCGGGGTATGCCCGCCGTGAGGCGTGCTGCCCCATCTCCTTTACCTTTTTACTTTTTCCCCCTTATCTTCTTCTCATGATTACCTCTGCCCTCATCCGTCCCTCTTTTCTTGCCGACACCCTCTGCCACAGTGTCCTCGAGGTAACCGTCGCCCGCCCCGTCCCCCACCGTGTCGCCCGGCTTGTGCCCTCCGGGCCCCGCTCCATCCTCCCGCCGCCGTTGCGGCCGTTCTCCCAAATCACCGCCACTTCCCGCGGGATTCAAGTTTCCACGCTCCCTTATGTCCGCCCGATGGCCGTCAAATATCCACATACAAATAGCCCGGAGCAGGCTCATGCTCCGGGCTGGTGTGATTAGAAACAATCCGTATCTCGTTTAGGAAATATGGATGGAGCCGAATTGCCTCGACAAGTCTTGCATTGCGGCATTGAATGTGGCTTTCTGCTCTTCGTTCAGCGTGTACACCCTGCCGCGCACCTCATAGCCGTTGATGCGCTGTGCCAGCCACGATTGGCTCTTGCCGAAGTAGTGGCGTGCCACATACGACATCGGTATTACGTTGTATTCGTTCTCTATCTGGCTGCGCAGATTCTCTGTAGCTGTCTCCAGTTCTGCCAGTCCATCGTCCATAAAGCGGTTCCACGCCTCTTCCACCTCGGGGCACCGATGCTCTTTCACCCATAAGGCTATTTCGTCTCTCCGCGCCTCGCTCCTCTTGTCTTCCTTGCCCATTAGCCCTTTCAGTTCCTTGAGCAGTTTTTCAATCTCTTTCATGTCTTTTCTTTTTTTGGCCCTCCCTCTTTGGAGGAGGGAGGGCGGTTGTTGTTACTTCTTTCGCTTCTTGTAGAGTTCCGACAATCTGTCAAGTATCCTGTTCATCGTCTCTTCTTGGCTTCTTGTACTCACTCCTGACACATCAGATATTCGGGTATATTCTTTCAATAGCGTTTCCAGATACCTGATTTGGTTTTCTAATACTTCATCCATTTTCCTTTCTTTTTTTAATGATACTTTCTTGTTTTCTAATCACACTACAAAGATACATAATATATTTAATATGTGCAAGTTTCCGGCCGATTATTTTTCACAAAACGGCATCTTTTTCCATGTCCTTTTCCTTCTTCCCGTTTATCCATACCTTTGCTTTATGGTAACAGAACAATTTGTCAGAGATGAGTTCGTGTCTGAGATTCTCCGGCGTGATGTCAATATCATTTACGACACCCAGCAGGAGGTCGTAGACAGGTTTTTCAAAGTGCGCACCGGCACCCTCCGCGCCAGCGTTTCCCGCCACGACATCGACCTCCGCACCTCTTCCGGGCGCACGGCGGTCTATCTCCGTGTCTTGCCCTATCTCCGTTTCCTTGATATGCAATACCGGCTCCAATATTCAGGCAGCAGCAAGCGGGCCAAGCACATGCGGGCCAAGTTCGCCGTCTACAACCGTATTGTCTGGGGGGTGCTATACAAGGAGACGTTCCCGGACATTCAAGCCGGTTTCACCAATGAGGTACGGGCCGCATGGCGGAAAAAGATGGAAAAGGCCCTTGCCAACCACCTCCTTCCAAATGAAATTGAAACATGAGTAAGTTGAAAGAAGACCACATCGGCCTTGTCATAGATGCCAAGACCGAACAGGCACAGCAGGGGCTGCGCCAGTTGGAGCGTGCCACCTCCGACCTTCGCAAGGAGATGAATGCCCGGCAGAAGGTCATGCTCGACCTTGAAGCGGCAGGCAAGAAGGAAACCGACGAGTACAAGAACCTACAGGCCGAAGTCCGCAAGTACAATGCGGTCATCAAGGAGAATGAGGCCGAGATGAAGAGAATGCGCTCTGAGCTGGACATCAATGCCATGACCATGTCGCAGCTCCGCAAGCAGGCTAAGGATTTACAGACGGCACTCAACAACACTTCCAAGGCCGCCCATCCCAAGGAATATGAGCAGCTTGCCTCGCAGCTCCGCAATGTCAATGGGCGCATTGCCGAACTGAAGGCCGACACCTCACGGCTTTCCGAAACGATGGGACAGCAGACCGGAGGCATCGCATCCAAATTCCAGTCCATGTTTTCCACCGTTTCCGCCAACTGGACGAAGTTCGTCGGCATGATAGGGGCTGCCATAGCATCAGTTTCCGCCGTCATTGCCGGTGCCAAATGGTGGTACAACTACAATACCGGGATAGAGGAAGCACAGCGTCTCACACGCGAGTTTACAGGTCTCACCGGTGATGCGCTCGTGCAAGCGCGGTCGCAAATTCAGGCCATCGCATCAACGTTCGGGAAGGAATACAAGGATGTGCTCTCCTCCGTCGATGCCCTGATGGTGCAATATGGCATCTCCGCTTCTGAAGCCATGAAAGTTGTGCAGGACGGCTTTGCTGCCGGGGCCGACCTTGGGGGCAATATGCTTTCCATGATCAACCAGTATGCCCCTGCTTTCAACGACGCGGGCATTGGCGCATCACAATTGGTAGCGATTATAGCACAGACGCGCTCCGGCATCTTCTCCGAGGGTGGCATGGCTCTCATCCAGATGGCCTCGAAGAAAATCCGCGAGATGTCTTCCGCTACGGCATCTTCCCTCGATGCTATTGGGGTCAGCAGCAAACAGGTGGAGGCCGATTTGAAGAGCGGAACCAAAAACACCTTTGATGTCATTCAGCAGATTTCCGCAGCACTCAAGAAAATGCCGCAGGACAGTCAGGAAGTCGGCAATGTCCTCAAGGATGTATTCGGCCGGCAGGGAGCTGCCGGAGGCCTCAAAATGATAGAGTCTCTGGCTGATATGACTACCAAGATGGAAGATGTCAAGAAAGTGACCGGCGAATACGGCGAACTTCAGGAGCAGGAAGTCGAGGCGCAAACGAGGCTCAACGAGAAAATGTCCAAATTCTTCGGACTCGGCGACCAAGGCTTCGAGGAGATAACCATGAAGGCGAAGATTTTCGCAATGAACGCCCTTTCAAAGATTATCGACTATACTGTCAAAATCATCAACTATTTCGTAGACCTGTATAATGAGTCGACGAAAGTTCGTGGTACCGTTGAGCTTCTCAAGGTAGGTTTCAAGACCCTTTGGGAGGTAGCTAAATTAGGGGCCTATCTGGTCATTGATGCCTTTAAAGCCGTCGGACGCATGGGAAAAGCCGTGGCTTCCATCCTCGAAGGTGCATCGTCTTTCGATATAGACAAAATCTCGAAAGGTGCACAAGGAGTGGTCAAGGCCTATAAGGAAAGCTTCTCCGAACTTCTCTCTGATGCCAAGAAGTTCGGAAAAAGCGTGGGAACCAGTTTTGTTGATGCCTTCAACAATACCGTGAATAAGAAGCCCGTGGCCCATGTCTCGGTGGATTTGTCACCTTCAAGTATTCCGCAATCCCCATCACAGTCTTCTGCTGGAGGAACCGGCAATGGCGGCAACGGTAAGAAAAAAAACAACAAGAAAAAGACAAAGGGGACGGATCCTGACGATATTGCTTCAAGGCAATTCTCCCATGACCGATCTCAGGATCTTGACGATGCCAAACGGGCCTATCAGGAAGACTTGGGGGCTCTCCGGAAAGCCCTTGCAGAAAAGCGGCTCACACAGGAACAGTACAATGCCTACATCTCCACACTCAACATCCAGCATCAAAACAACCTCCTTGCCATCGAGACTTCATATCAGGAACGCTCGCGGGCCATCGCCATAAAGGATGCCACAAAACGCAGGCTGTTGCAGGAGCAGCAGGACAAAGCCGTGGCCGACCAACATCAGGCTGCCACGAATGCCTACATCGAGAGCGAGAAGCAATACTATGACGCGCTCAGCCAAATGCGGGAGGCAGGCATGAGCGACCGGGACAAACAGGAGCTTGACCACAAGTTGCAGCTCTCTTCCTTGGAGGCATTCTACAAATCCGCCCTTGAGATAGCCCGGAAAAATGGCGAGGACGAAGTGGCACTGACCGAGGCATACGAGGCTGCGAAAGCAAAAATCATAAGCAAGCACACAGAGCAGTCGGAGTCCGACCGTCTGCAATTTCGCCGGCAGTATGGATTGGCCACGCAGCAGGAGCTGTTCAATGCCGAGCTTGAGCAGCTCAAGAAAAGCCTTGATGAAAAAGGGGCCACGCAGCAGGAAAAGGAACAGGCTGTGGCCAACCTCACGAAAGAGTTTGAGGAGCGTAAGTTCCAAATCCGCCAACAGTACGGACTGGCCACACAGCAGGAACTCTACAATGCCGAGCTTGAGCAGCTCAAGCAGCATCTCCAGAACAAGATGATGACGGAGGAGGAATATGAGGAAGCCGTCAAGCGGCTGAAGATGGATTCATGGAAGCAGACGTTCGACTATTATAGCAACCTCTTCGGTACAGCCATGACAGCCTTGCAAAATGCCGAAATGGCCAATATCGATGCCAAATATGATGCCGAGATAGAGGCTGCAAAGGCCAACACAGAAAAGGTGCAGGAACTGGAGACCAAGAAGGCCAATGAAAAGCTGAAAGTACAGAAGAAGTATGCCGATGTCAACTTCGCCATACAAGCTGCGCAGATCGCTGCCGACACGGCAACTGCCGTTATGAAAGCTTTTAGTGATCTTGGCCCCATAGCCGGTGCCATAGCCGGTGCCATGATCAGTATTACGGGTACCGCACAATTGATAGCAGCCAATGCCGAACGTCAGAAAGTCAGGAGGATGACCCTCTCCGGGGCTTCCGGCAGCTCTTCTGCTTCCGGTACCCGTGTGGCAACCGGTCTTGAGTCGGGTGGAAGCATTGATGTCGAGCGCGAGCAGGACGGCAGACGTTTCCATGCCGCCTATGAGCCTTCCAAGCGTGGCTATGTGAACAAGCCGACGGTCATTGTGGGCGAAGGCCCGGCCGGGCGAAGCAAGGAATGGGTGGCCTCCAATGCCGCTGTGGAGAATCCCACCGTCTCGCCACTCATCGACATCATCGACCACGCCCAGCGGGCCGGCACCATCCGCACTCTCGATATGAACAAATTCTTCATCCGGCAGGCTGCAGGCCGCGCCTCGGGCGGTTTCCTCTCTCCCCAGTCCGTCTCCTCAGCCCCGGCCCCTTCAGTCGGGTACGCTGCGACGCCGTCGCAGCCCTCCACTCTGACCTCCCCCGTCCTCGACCGCCTGTGCCTCCTCCTCGACCGGCTCGCCTCGGAAGGCATCCCGGCTTCCGTGGCACTCGACGAAATAGAACAGAAACAACAACTGCGTGAACAGGCACGCAAGATAGGAAGCAAATAATCAATCATGCGCATCACAAATCTTGAAAAGGGCGAGGCCTACAACCTCAAGCCCGACACGAAAATAGAGGTGGAACGCACCAATCCCTTTTTCAACGACTACGGCGAACAGACCACGCCGCTCGAACTGCCCGCTTCAGAGCGCAACCGCCGCCTGCTCGGTTTCCCCGATTCGTTCGGCCGTCGCACCAAGATGACGGCCGCAGACGTGGCCATTCAGGATGGCGAGTATTTCGCCCAGTGCCGGCAGGTGGTGCTGTCCGCCCAATATAAAGGCAATATCGCCACCTCGTTCTATATCAACGACGGCTCGTTCTACTCCCGCATCCAAAATGTGAAGCTCAAGGACATCTTCAAGAATGAGTTCATTCCCGGTGTCTTCACCCCGGAACAGGGTATAGAATTCTGCCGCCGTCTGCGCGACAACACCCATGGGCAGTACGGCATCTTCCCCATACTCGTCACGGACGATTCGGGCGTGGATTCGGGCTTCAACTACAAAATGATCAATGCCTACGGCAAAGAGACTACGGTCAAGACTAAGGATGTGTGGAAATGGACAGGCAAGGGCTACCAGCTTGTCACCGAGCCCGCCATTACGGCTTTTTCGCCCGATGTCTCCGGTGACGGTTGCGATTTTTACAATGCCGTGCAGCGCACCGAGTATGTGGGTGAGGTGCCCATCACGCTTGCCCCCGGCTACTATATATCGCCGTTCATCCGGGCCAACTATCTCCTGAAGCGCATCTTCGCCCACTTCGGCTACGAGTTGCAGGACAACTTTTTTACGCGCACCGAGCCGTTCTCCAAGATGGTAGTCGTGAACAATGTCATGGATGCCATTGTAAATGGGCGCATCAAGGTTGCCGACCTCGTGCCCGATGTCACCTGCGCCGACTTCATAGCCGTTTTCAGGAAAAAGTTCTGTTGCGAGTTCACTTCAGACGAGGCCAGGCGCACGGCCGGTGTCATTTTCTTGAAGGACGCCCTCGCCGCCCCGCCGGCCGAAGACCTCACCCGCTGCATGACTTCGGAACCGGTCATCTCGTATAAGGCGGAAAAGGACTACCGGCGCATCACGCTTGCGTCCGCCGACAAGGTGGACACCGACATCTCCAATTCTTACGACGATATCGACGATATGGAGAAAGCCAATCCCGGTGCCTACTTCAATCCGGTTGACGGGGCCTTCTACAAGGAAGGCTTCTCCGGTGACTGGTCGGTCATCACGAAAATCGGCGAGGCCTCGCAAGACTACAACACCGGTGAAGACCTCGAGGCCAAGGAGGTCAGGATTCCCGACCTCATGCCAGAGTTCCGGCAGCTCAGGCACAAGGCCACCGTGGACGGTGCGGAGGTCACCACCGACTTCGGCACCTATCTGTTTGTCGGCCCCTACATTTCGCGCAACTCCAAGATGGTGGTGGCCGGCGAGGATAAGGAGACGGACTCGGAGTCGGCAAGCAAACAGAAGACCATGCTTGCCTTCAGCTATCTTTCATCGGGCCGGCCGGAGGGCACCGTCTCGTCCTACGACATCCATGACGCCTCCCGTCCCCGCATCTTCAGCTACGCACTCTACTACCATGGGGCCGACGGCATCTTCGAGCGGTTCTACCGCGACTACGACCTGCTGCTGCGCAATTCCCTGCACGAGATGAAGGCCCGTCTCCTGCTCTCACAGTCGCAGAAGCAGAATCTGCCATCCTACGCCAAGGTGGTCATTCGTGGCGTGACGTTCTTCTTCAACAAGCTGAAGTTCACCCTTGGTGGCAAGAATGAGCCTGTGGAGTCGGAGTTGCGCACCGTGTCGCTCATGGAACCTACTGTCTCCGCCCCTGTCATCGCCGAACAGCTGCCGGCCATGAAGGCGGCCTACAAGTGGGTGGGAAGGCAGCGGCAGACGGAGGTCAGCGGCGGTGAATATGAGAATGCCGGTCTGGACAAAGACCGCACATTCACCACCATTTATCCTCCTGTCCCCTCAGCCGCTTATGTCGGCAGTCCCTACGGCAGGCAGGTTTCCTTCACCTCGCAGATGTTGCGGCACGGCTCGTTCTGGAGGCACAGCAAGTGGAAATTCACCAAGACGGAGGTATGGCTGGAGTGTGTCCCCAAGTGAAGGCGTAGTGTCCTTTAGGGGAACATTCTTTTCTCGTAAATTTGCCCTGACAATAACATAATGTATAACCAACAATCCGGTTTTCTCCCTTTCCGGGAGAGTCGGCAAAAGGCCTATGGATATATTGCTGAAACCTGACGAACTCTGTCTCTCAGGCTCGATGAACCACTTCGTCATATCAACCCGCAACGAGATCACTTTCGTGCTGGGCGATGCCGGTACGGGCACGGCCATTGTCCGGCACACCTATACGCCGAACAAGTCCAACCGCATCGAGGTGGATTTGGAAAACATCGTCTCGCCCCTGCTCTCCTTCGAGCTGAAGGACACTTCCGATGCCTACAGGCAGTCCTCCGTCGTCCGCCGGTTCAAGGTGGACATTGCCGAGGTCGGTGCTTCCGGCACATTTTCGTGGACATTCTCCGTCCTGCGTGCCGGCGTTGACCATTTTGCCGACTCCGCCGTCAATTTCCTAAAGGCTAATTTTCTTACTTGGCAACCCACGGTGAAGCCCGTAACCTACTATACTCCCGAATTCCTCACCTATTATGCGGTGGTTGATTCCGTGGTGCGCTGCAAGGCGTATGTGGATGCAAACGGCAAGTACGACGAAACCACACTCACCATGGCCAATCTCTCCAACGGCTCGGTGTGGACGGTTCCTGTCCAGTATGCCATCATTGCCGGAAAGCTCGGCAAGCTGCCGTCCTACTATGATGTGTGGGTGGAAGACGCTTCGGGGACACGGCTGACCTATATCCAACGGTATTACGCCTCCGACATTCGGAGTGAAGAAGAACAGTGGGTGCTGTTTGAAAACTCGTTGGGCGGGATAGACACTTTCCGCGCTTACGGCGACTCTGAGAATACCGCCAAGCACACCCACAGCGTCGTGGAGATAGAAAATGAATCGGAGGAGTTCCGTGTTGACACCGAACGCGAATTCAAGAAAAACACGGGCTTTCTCTCCCGTGACGAGCGCAAATGGCTGCTCGACTTCTTCCCTTCGCTTGGCAAATACTTGTATGTGGATGCCGGCATCCGCAGGATAGTCGTCACCGACAGTGATGTCACCTGGAAGGCCAAGGAGCTGCCCTCAAGCTACACGTTCACCTACAAATACGCCGATGCCCGGCCTTATCTCAATCTTTCCCGGACAGACATGCCGGCAGAGGTGCTGGACATCAAGATCCCTGATGTAGCGTCTTTTACGGTCGCCCCACGTCTGGCTGAGCTGGACAGGCTGCAGCTGAGCGGTGGGGCGTTATTTCCGGTTCAGAATCCCTATTCCGACAAATGGAATGTTACGACGGCTGCCGCCATCCTCAAGTATCTCGCCCGTGAGATTACGGCTGCCTACAAGGGCGACGGGGCATTCGGACATACACATGACAACATGTCCGTGCTTGCGGCTCTCGACAGGTTCGGACAATACCTCACGCTCGATGCCAAAAAAGTGAGTGCGGGATATGCCGACGAGGCCAATGACATCAGTGCAGGCAGCGGATTGTGGGACAAGCTGCTGCGGAAGGACATTCCCGACTCCACCCGGTTCCTCCTGACGCTCCTCGGCGGCATCGCCTTCAATGGCAAATACGGTGTTTCCGGGCTTGGAAAAGCCATCCTGAAATCCCTCCAGCTCGACAATGCAAGTATAGATGAGGAGGGACGGGCCATAATGGAGGCACTCACGAGCCCGGACTTCAAGGAGAGCGGCACGCTGCTCGACGGCAAGGGCTTCGGCCTGTACACTGATGTGCACGGGCGGTCACACGCCGTGGCCGACATCATCGAGGCGCGGGTGAAGGCCGTGTTCGCCGAGCTTGAAGTGAAGAAGTTCACATTCTCGAGCGGCGACCAAGGGTTCACGCGTGCTGGCTCGGAGATAGCGAGGGTGAGGGTGCTCGACAACGGAGACTTCCGGTGCTACTGGCTTGCCGACGACGGGGAGCGGAGAATCTCCAATGACTTCCACGTGGGTGACCAAGCCATGGCCAAGACCTCGAACATCATCAGCAAGACCACGCAGATGGCCGAGAACCGCTACTACTGGAGGCTGGTCGTCAACACGGGCGAGGAGACCTTGGAAGACGGCAAGCTCTATAACTTCGTCGACCTCTCCGACACGGGCGGCACGCTGACGCTGACCGTCGGCGGCAAGGACCATACCTGCATCGGTTGTGACACCTCCGTGCCCAATGACGAGCCCAAGGCCGAAGACAGCATCGTGCAGCTCGGCTCGCAGACCGACCCTGAAAGGCGATACGCCTATATCATATATGTCTCCACGGGAGAGCGCGTGACATACGCCGGCATCAACGACTACGACCTCGACTCGCATATCGTGGAGCTGCGGTCGGCCAAGAGGAACTTCACCGTGTCCGGGTATCACGAAATCATCTCCGCATCCGGCACGGGAGAGGGCAGTCCCCTCGTCTGCGAGCGCGGGGCGTGGTACAATGGGGCCGTGTCCGGGCACTATGACCACTGGAGCCACAACAACGCCACGTGGCTCTGCATCGTCGGCAAGGGCAGGACCACCACCACCGAACCCAAGGACGGCAGCCCGGAGTGGGTCAAGGAGACCTACGGGCTGAAGGGCGACAAAGGCGATCCGGGAGGAACCGGCTACCGTGTGGAGGCGTTCGCCTCGCCGGGCTCATCCGCTTACTCCGAGGGGCAGACGGACTGGAAAGCCACCTATGCGATACACGTGTGGTACAACGAACGGGAGATAACACGGGAACTACCCTCCACACGCTTCGTATGGTCGAGGGTGAGCGAATACACGGAGGGGGACACGGCGTGGAACGAACGCCATGCCGGTACGGGCAACGAACTGTCCGTCACATACGACGACCTCAACGGCGACACCTCATTCATCTGCCGCTTCCTCGACAGGGACGGCATGAAAACCATCAATACGACAATCATCTAAAATTTATAGAATATGGGAAACCCATTGGCACAAAAGACCTTTACGGCAAGGAAAATCATCAACGGCAAGTCACTGACATTCTCATTGCAGGTTGACAAGGCCCTCACGCAGGTGTACCAGCGTGACAACAAGGCCTTCGCACCGGACTTCGGGGCAAGCCCCCTCACCATTACACCCCTCATGCTCGTGAGCGGCTTGCAGGGAGACCAGATTGCAAGGGTGAGCGGCTTCAGGTGGACGCTGACAAAGGAGAACGGGGCCGTGGCCACCCAGAAGCTGACAGCCGTGGCCGGGTCGGCCAAGCAGCAACTCAAGGCGAACCTCACGGACTGCACTTCCCTGCAAATCAAGTGCGAGGCCACCTATACAGCCCCCACGAGCCACATTACGGCCCCTGTCGTGGCGACCGTCACACTGACAAAGCTGGAGAATACCGGGGCCAACATACAGGCCATTGCCTATGCTCCGCTCGGTGACACGCTGACCAATACGGACAAGCAGCTCAAAATCCATTGCGACCTGTGGCGCGGCGGCGACATCGACAGTTCCAATGTCGCCTACACGTGGTCCATGCTCGTCGGGGGGCAGTGGAAAGACCTGACAGCGGCAAGCAACTACGGTGTCAGCGGCTACACGACCAACGAGATTACCGTCCCCGCGTCGGCCATCACGAACGTGGGCATCTTCAGGTGCTCCATCAAGGACACCGATTCGGGAAGCGGCACATACAACAAGACGGCTTCAACCGTCTACACCCTCTATGACGGGACTGACCCTTACGAAATCGATGTGTTCACGCCGGACAGTGACGGCATCGACGAGGGGGAAACGAAAGAGTTTCAGTTCAAAATCAGACAGGGCAGCCGCTATGTGACGGAACTGGCGTTCCTCAAGGCACACTCCATGCGCGTGTGGAGGTACGCGTCCAACAGGGAGATGGACACCACATGGGGCTCCGGCGGCTACAAGCCCATGGCCCTTGACGAGGCCAAGTTCTTGTTCAAGGTGAATATCACCTATACCGACCTGCTGGCCGCCACGCAGGCATTCTGCGCGGAATTCATTTAAGGAGGGCTTTATGGGAAATCCATTGGCACAGAAGACCTTTACGGTCAGGAGGGCACAAAAGCCCTCCCACACTTTCCTCCGTTATTCGAATGACGGGGGGAAGACTTTCACGCCCGCCAAGCCGTGGGTGGAGACGGGCGAGTACGGGAACGGGCGCAACCTGTTCGGATTCAATCTGGGTCTCAAGACGGACGGCGGGGTTTTAGACAGAAGCATCAATGGGTTCAGAGCAACGAGAGCCACTCTTTACAATCGTATTGAGCACCTGTGGAAGAGATTCGGCACGAGTATGCCGTCCGGCAGATACAGGCTGGGCGGTCTGATACGTGCCGACGAGGACGTATCGGTTACATTACAGATGGGCGACGTTAATACGGAAGGTGGCAGCATCGAAGCCACGACGGAATGGAAGCCTTTTTCCGTCGTAGGAAGAAATATTAAGTATTTAGGGGCTGACAGCTATGGATTTATTGATGTTGAGTATGGAGTTGCCAAGTCCGGAAATTCGTCTTTGAGCGTGTACTTAAAGGATTTTATGCTTACGATGGGTGATGAATACTACGATTATACCCCAGCTCCCGAAGACCAGCAGTTCGGCACCACGCCCGGCAAATACCTCGGCACTTTGGTATGGGACAAGCCCTACCCGAGCCCCGACACCGCGGACTACACGTGGAGCGAGGTGCAGGGAAGGGATGCCGTTATAAGGCACTCGCCGAACGGGCTGTGGTTCAGCAATGCCGACACGGGCAGAATTGAAGGGTATAACGGCAAATGGCTGGTGATCACCTACCCGTATCATACCGGCGGCCCCGTCTGTAAAGAATTGCTTGAGGGCTCGGGCACAACTGCGGACGGATGCTTCCAAGTCACGGACGAGGTCATGAACACGATCCGTTTCGCCCCTGACGGTAATAACAGGGAATGGTTCTCTTACTATGCCGTCACTTACGCTTATTTCACTGAGGCCACGACGGTGGCTTATACGGCAAGGACCGATGACCGGTCCGCCCTCTACGTCAACGACAGGCTTTTATACAACATCGAGACTTGCACTGACACGCCCGTCAGCATCAATTTTGACAAAGGCTGGAACAAGGTGGAATTTATACTTGAAGAAGGGGTCTCCGAGCAATACACGCATTTGGACCCGTGGCTTTCAAGATCGACAAACTGCCTTGGCATTGACTGCTCGCAGGCCGGCACCATTCCCGCGGATTACCTGGGGACCCTGAACGGCGACGGTGTCCTCGACTTCATGAAATACTCATGGGCGAAGGTCAGGGGGGAAGACGGCCGCCCCGGCTCCGATGCCGTCAGCGTGTCGCTGTCCACGGAGCTCATCACCGTGGACACTGACGACAACGGGGCTGTGCCGCCGGAGGCCCTCAACAACGCCTACGCCGATGTCAAGGCTTACCGTGGCAACAAACCGACTGCCGTCACGGCCAATGTCATCGGGACATCGAACCCCGGCATCGGGGCCATTGCGGAGATAAACCGGATAAAGATAACATCCATAGGCGTTGATCCGGCAACCGGCTACGCATACGGAAGTGGCTATGTGGACATCGAGGCTGTTGTGGCCGGCACACCCCATCCGCTCCGGCTCTTCGTCGGTACCAACCTGCACAAAATCACTTCAAAGTGGGTGCAGGACACCGAGAATTTCAAAAGCGAGCTCGGGGAGCTGAAGAAAGACTACAACGGCAAAAAGACGCAATGGGACACGGCAATCCGACAGAACAAGGAGGCCATCGGGCTGAAAGTAGGGAAGACCGAGTTTGATGCCAACAACAATATGGTGTCAGCGCAGATAAGCCAGATAAAGGTGGAATCCGACAGCATCAGACTTTCCGTTGAAGCCATCAAGGGCGGGGCTCGTAACCTGCTCGTGGGAAGCGGATTCAGGAAGCGGGACGAGGTGCCTTGGAACGGTTCAGACACATACTGTTCGATAGTGAAGAGCAACGGCTACAAAGGCTCGAATGCCGTGTATGTCAACTCCACTGCCACGGCACAGGCTTTCGCGGGTGTTTGTTTCCCAAAGGTGCCTGTGAAGCCTTCGACGAGATACTCTTTGTCGGTAATGGCCATGTCGCCCGACATATCGTCATTCACGGCGGCGGCATCTGTGGAAATACGAGAATACACGAGCGACACGGAGTTCACCCGTATAGCCGCACCGTCGTTGATACCGGATGAGAACGGAGTGTACAAGACGGTGAAGACGGCTTTTACGACACGGCCCGACACCCGCCATCTTTCCGTGTTCTTCTATGTCGTGAAAGCAGGGCGGCTGTACATCTGCCGTCCCATGCTTGAAGAGGGCGAATATAAGGGGTGGTCGCTATCGGAGAATGATTTCGACTACACGGGCGGCAACCTGCTCGACGGCACGAGGCTGCTTGACGGAAGTAATCTTGTTGTCAAGAACGGCACCGTAATTGAACACGGCTACGGGGAGTTTTCCACGATACACTGCGACAACACGTCGGGAAGCTCTTACGTGGATGTGTTGCAGTGGAGCAATGACAACAACGCGCTCGGACTGAAAGCCAACACGGACTACATGCTGTCCATGTGGGTCAAGGGCAATGGCTTGTTTCAATCGTTCCTTTACGGAACGGAACATGCCACGGTGTACGCGGAGGGCAGCGACGGGATGTCAAACTCCGTGAGTGACGGATATACCTCCGCAGCCCTCACGGACACATGGAAAAAGGTGTGGGTGCACTGGCGCACGGGAAGCACTGTCCCCAGGTACATCCTACCGGTGCGGCTGCATAAGGGCAATTCCGCAACCGTCGCAGGTGTCAAGCTCGAAGAGGGCGCGACTGTGACGGAATACACCGAGAGCCGCACGGACATGGTGTCGAAGCAGGCGTTGTTGGCCACTGGCATAGACATCACCAACCGGAAGGTCGTCGTCACGGGCGACAACGTGGTGGTTCAGGACAACCAAGGACACACCACGGCGCAGCTCAACAAGGGCGGAAAGCTCAACACCGAGCTCATAGAGGCCACCAAAGTTGTCACAGAGGGCATCAAGGCCAAGGAGATAGATGCCGGGAAAGCGACCTTCAAGAACCTGAACGTGACGGGTGATTCCGTGTTCAGCGGCAATCTGGACGGAGTTACCGGCACGTTCAATAAGCTGACGACAAAAAATAACGGAGGCGTATTCGGCTCACTGGAATTTGACACAGGCCTTGGCATCGCCCAACGGGGCTACTCGTGCCATTTCGGCATCGCCAAGAAACATCACTTGCAGGTGTTGGGGGCGTTCTCGATGAACACAGAGCTCATGTGGATTGTAAAGGATACCACGCTGTACATACCGAAAGTGGTTGAGGGCGAGTTCAACGAATCTCTTTTGACGGACAACGCCGACCCTTTGACGAAATGCAACTCGTTTCCGCTTTCGAAGCTGTACGGCACGGACACGTATGCCATTCCGGTGACAGGGCAGCCGCCAAGCGGTGACTTCGCGTTCCCCGGCAGCATCGTGTTCCTGAACGGCTCGGGCAAGGTACAATACGCTTTGGTGAACAACAACACGTTCGCCCCCAACTGGGAGGCGGCGGCAGGAAAGAAGCTGTTCCTGTTCAACGCCAAGGACAGCACCGTTTCCGGTCGGGAGCCGACCGTCGCAATCAATAACGGATGGTATGCCTTGGGCGGAGGGCAGGGGCTTAACTTGTTGAAAATACCCGCCAAGCTGATTACGCCGCAACCGTCATGGAAGCTCACTGTTGGAATTACGCCTCGCGACCTGTCAACAGGATGGATGATGATGTCACCCATACATGACAATAATTGGTAACATTTTTCAATCATTAAATATAAAACATGAACATTACGAAAAAGAACATGACATTCACCCTTGCGGAGGAATCCGGGGGGTACAGTTTCAACGGCGACTTCGTGCTTGATGCAGCCGGGCTCGCAGAGTTCCGCGGCAGCGTTACACCCAAGGCCGGAGGCCGCATGGGAAGTGTCTACTTCAACGAGACGGGAGACGGCGGGGTGTCGGTGAGCTTCTGCGGCTCGCGGGAGGACTTCTCGGAGGCACTTGCCGCACTCGGCACGCTTGTAAAGGCCGCAAAGGAAGCCGTTAACGGCACGGGGGCTGAGGATGACAAGCCCCATACCGCCGGACAGCCGGAAGCCGAAAACGACGGGGGGCAGGCCGGGGACAACGGCTCGGAAAAAGATGCAGACACAGTCCCCGGAGAGCGGAAGCCAACTGGTGAGAATGCTGCGGGGCATGAAGACGCGCAGGCCGTGCCGTCGGGAAGCGGGGACGAAGCCGGAAAGGAGGGATAGCCCATGTATGACATCAAACTGATTGTATGCGCCGTGCTCGTGCTCATCATGTACGTGAGCACGCTCGGCTTCATCTTCTCCGACTTGTGGTCGGGTGTGAGAGGTTGTAAGGACACGCACGGACACCATTCTTTTGCGCCCTGACGGCCCGAAAGACAGTGCGCTGGCCGTTGTTCCCATCACACAAAAAGTCTACGCGGACAGCACGTATAGGGCGTGGGTGAGCGGATATAACCCCAAGCTTGACAGCATACGGGTCTACAGGCAGACGGTTGTCACCACCAAGACGGAGACGGTTGTCAGAAAGAGACGCATCGGAATCGGTGTGCAGGCAGGCTACGGGTACGGCTTCCGATACGGGGGGCTCGAGCCGTATGTGGGCCTCGGGGTGTCGTGGAATTTTTAGGGTATTACATAAACTTTGGTTGTTTTTCATAGATAGTTGATTGATTTAGTTTTAGTTTTTAGTTTTTTGAATGCCGGCAGCCGCCCGTGAGGGTAGTTGCCGGCTGTTTGTGTTAAACAACTTTAATTATCAAAACAAAAGCGGATTTTATTTTGATAATTCAAATATATTTCGTACCTTTGTAATAGATAAAAGAAACAACAATAACAACTTAGAAAGGTGAGACACACCGGAAAAACTGTAAAAAGCTATGTACACAATCAAGGTCACGACAGAGGTTAGCAAGTCTTTCGGGGAAAAAGCAACATTTACGTTTGAAACTTTTTCAAGCCACAAAACTTTGAAAGATGCCCGCCCATGCGCGTTTCGCATAGAAAATCAACTTAAGGAGAATGGCTTCATCCGTCGCAGCGCAACTTACAGCAGAAGCGAACACAGAATCTTCCTTGTTAAACGAGATGGCTCGGAAGTCACTTTCAAAACTATCACCATTAGCAAGTAACCAACATTTACAAGTAAACCCATAACGCTGCGCTATCGGCATGACGGGCGTATAATATGGAAAATAAACCGATATTAAAGAGAGGCGAAAACCCTTCAGTAGTTTTACATGAATTTGTAAAACGAACTTTCAAAGAAGAAATGAAGGTAGATATTGTTTTTATATCAAACTTTTATTACAGTGCCGAAATAAGGGTAAGAATAACACTTCCTAATGGTATATTTTGGGAAGAAGATGGAAGAAACAAGAAGGCAGCTAAGAGAAATGCTGCTAAATACATAATTGAGCATTGGGGCGACCTTGATGTAACTGAATGGACACCAAAAGAGGGCTTTTGGTCTTTAAACGATAGTTTGCACCTGCAATCTAACAATGTAAATGGCAAGGAATATCTTATTGATAATGATAATTGTTTTATAAACAAACCAATTGCTTATTGGGTTGCAGGAGAAATTAAAGACTTGCTCTTAAAGTATAAGAGTGAAGACAACAATTGGAGTCCTGAAATTGGCGAAACATATTACTATGTTACGTCAGACCTTAGCAGGGTTAGTAGCTCAAAAGCTTATGAAAATAGCTTTTGGGGACGTGGTGAGTATCATGCAAATAATAAATTTCGTGATAAAAAGACCGCAGAAGAGTTTTTAGAAGGCATAAAAAAAATATTCAAAGAAGGCCGAGACCTAAGTTCCGAGAATTGGAAAGATGGAGGAACATGCTACGAAATAGATTGTTACCACAAAATGGCACAAGACCGTGCTGAAACAAAAAGAATGATTAAATCTTTATATTAGTAATCATGAATAAATACCTCTTACAACCCAGTAGCACCCACCCCGGCTACTGGGTGCTGACTGATACCGAACACGGCATTGTCGTATCATTCGAGGACGGCTGCTTCAACGAGACGCAGAAAGCAACATTTCTTGGCGACAAGCCCCGGCCGACAGCCGAAGAATTTGCGCGAATCATGCAGGAACTTGGCGACTGGGCGGTACGGCATCATGGGTCGAAGTGCTTTGGTGCCACGTATGGCTTCGAGTACGGCGAGGACAACGATACGCTCTATCTCTATCGCAGGAAACACCCAAGGTGGCGGATGAAGATAGAAGACAGGATAGACGCCACACACCTCGCTGGAACTTTGAGAAAGGCGGCCGAATTTTTAACCAAAAGACAAGAGAAATGAGAACACCAATCAGCATTGACCAGGAAGAGGAAGTCGTGCGCCTGTACCGTGCGCAGAAGCACACCGTCAAGCAAATTATGGCTTTGACCGGTGTGCGGTCGGAGCAGACAGTCTACCGCATCCTAGACGAGCGGAACATTCCACGGCTGAAAATCAGGAAGCCGATACGGAAAATCAGCATCTGCCTGGATGAGGAGACGGATGAAATTTTGAATCGGGCAAAACCCAAGAACGTTTCCGAATGGGTTTGCAAAATGATTGTGAAAGGCTACTCTAACCGGTAGTCCCTTTTTTAAGGGCCCTACATTTTACCATACAATACATAATCCACCACCTTTCGGTTTGCATCGTCAACCTTTTTATTATCGAACCTAATATATATGTCCGTAACAGTGTTGCCGCCGTGGCCAAGTGCTGCCGCAATGGTCTCTTTCGGCTGACCCGTTTGATTGGATTGTGATTGATGGCAGCCGGCAACTACCTCGTAGCGATGAGTTGTCGGCTGCCGTCGTTTGTAGGAAAGATGGAAGGTAGGAAGCGAAGATGAGCATTCCTACTTTCTGATTATAGAATTTTACAGCACTCCTTGATAGTTTAACAGTAGCCCATTGGCTTCTTGTATGTCTTTCGGAGTGTATATATCTGTAATTAGAATGGAGGAATGGCGCGCCTGATCTCTCACGGTAAGAATGTCCGTGTTGGCCCTCAGCATATTTGTGATGCCGGTATCCTTGAGCGAATAGAATTTGTATCTGTCGGTCATCTTCAGGTTCTTGCGCACATAATGGTGCCAGTAATCCCGAAATGCCTTCTCGCTCTTACGCTCCGGCCCGGGAGCAAAACCGTCACTGAAAAGATAGTAGTTCCCCGGATTGTCAAATATATGCAAGTCTATCATGAGCTTCAGCACATGATCGGGCATCGTGAGCAGGGCATCATTATGGTTCTTGGTATTGTTCCCATGCAGGAATAGTGTTTTCTTCTTGATGCTAAAATCTCCAACCTTCAAGTAGCTCATTTCTTTCGGCCGAACGAAAAGGTAATGAAGAATATAGCAAGCCAACAAATAATGTCTGTTATTGATTTCCAACCAATCCTTGAGCTCCTTCAGCACATCGTCTGGTATCACGTCGCGGTTTTTGAGCTGTCCGCGTTTTTGCACACACGAGTATCCCTCGGTTGGGTCATTGGGGATGTATCCACGCTCCAAGAGATATTTGCAAAAGGTTTTGAGCCATGCCAGATAATTGTTTCTGGTGCGCAAAGTGTTGTTTCTGTCAATAAACACATAGTCCAAGAACTGTCCGACCAGAAGGTTGTTGAACTGATAGGTGTAATACAGGTTTATCTTCTCCTTTGCCTTCCATTCCTTCAACACTCTTATCCGGCTTGTGTAGGATATGACCGATTCTTCCCTCATGTTGTGCTCCTTCAGAAGCTTCAACA
>ENA-OWYX01000221-OWYX01000221.1-human-gut-metagenome-genome-assembly--contig:-NODE-221-length-20893-cov-50.5133_pt1 | contig 20893 bp, 12 predicted proteins | sample MGYA00249758_ERZ652102 | MGnify/ENA primary metagenome ERZ652102 (study PRJEB26925, sample SAMN05827107) | human gut metagenome | biome: ENVO:2100002; feature: ENVO:00000062; material: ENVO:00002003... | reverse complement strand
TCGTCCTGCAGAATGTAGGCGTTGTCGGCGGCAGCGGTGGCGTTGCTCACGCCGGCTACCGTACCCGTGAATTTGTAACCTGCGGCGGGGGTCGTCATCTTGTCGGCCTTGTAGGCTTTCACCTCGATGTTTCTGCCGCCGAGCTGTGGCATACCGTTAGCCGTGATGTAATACGGCGTGTATGCCGTGAGCTTGTCGTCCACTTCCTTGAAATGGACTTCGTTTTTGTTGCCGCCCGAGAGGGTGTAGGCCTTGAAGCCCTGAGCAGACAAGTCGTAAGGCAAACACAGCGTGGCTTTCTGCGCGCCATTGAAGTTGCGCTCGTAGGTAACGGTGGCGGCAGTGAAGTCGAGCCCGATGGGCAACGGCTGTTCGTCGGTGAGGCGGAAGTCGTCGCACGCCCAGCCTTTCTTTGCCGCGTCGTAGTACACGTAGTTCGCCTTGCTCTTGTCGGCTGCGTTGTAGAAGTCGGGCATTTCACCCAACTGCTGTGCCCAGTAGCACTTGTCGGTGCGGTCGGCCTGCAACTTCTTTGTCACCTCGCCGCTCTTGAGCTGCTCGGCGGTTATCTTCGTGCCTTGTGCCTTGCCGCAGGTGTTGAGGTAGTAGCAGTTGTTGAGGGTTGTGGTTGCGCCGTAGTAAGCGTCACCTACAAAGGTTCTTGAAAATGTATCCCCATTGCCGCTGCCAAGATATAGGCAGTTGTTCAGAGTGCAGGTGCCTTCCTGACCTCTTACGAATCCCGCCATTCCATTCTTTCCTATATCCGTCGTGGCAGTGATATTACCCTTTACAACGCAGTCATCGATGGTAACATTGGCACCGGGTCTTACAGTACAAATCAAGCCCGCCGCGTTGCATGCGCTAGTTACAATACTGCTCGTGATGTTCACATTGCTGACACAGTTAGTGAGGGTGCTGGTGCCATAGGCACTCATAAGCAATCCAGACAAAAACTTTTCGTTTGAGGTTATCTGCCCTTCGGTGCGCAGGTTTCGGATGGTGGCGCCTTCCACAACGCAGAAGGGAGCTATGTACCCGTTTGAACCGCTATCCCAGTTGAGCTTCAGCGTATATCCCTGCCCGTCGAACGTGCCGCCGTACTCTTTCGAATCATTTCCCACCATGTTGATTTCCGAGCCGAGGTCGACGTTGCGCATGAGCTTGGCGTCGATCTTGTTCTGTCCGCCGTTGACGATGTCGCAGAACTCTTTCCAGTTCTCCTTTGATGCGATTTCGTAGTAGTCTTTTTTGTTGAAGGTTACTGCCACGGTCCGGTCGGTGTTGACGGTGGTTGAGCCGTTGAAGCCGTCCTCAAAGGCGATTCCGGAGTAATAATGGTGCTCGTTGTAGTCGCTGCCAAGGAGGTCCTTTGGTGTAAAGGTGGGCATGGAGCCGTAGATGGCCTTGCCGTGGGTGGCGTAGCACGTGGCTTTTACCCGGTTGTTGTAGGTAAACTCTACCTTGCGGACCCGCTTCGCGCCGTCGGCGGTGAGCAGGGGCTCGTCGTTCGTGCCGAGCATTTGTCCCCAGACGGTGTTGTTTCTGCCGTTCTGCAAATTATAAGCCACCTCGCCATTCCGCAGCTGCTCTGCGGTTACTTTCGTGCCCTGCTTGTATTCGCTACCGCAGGCGTTGAGGTAGTAGCAGTTGTTGATGGTGGCGTTGGCGGCGAAGGTGTTGCCGCCGGTGGCGTTGTTCTCGCCAATGTAGAGACAGTTAGTCAGGGTGCAGGTGCCATACTGGTAACATACAAATCCGCCCATGCCTGTCCTGCCTGCACCGGTGGCGTTGATTGCGCCCTTGACGAGGCAGTCGGTGATGGTGACTTGGGTGTTGGTGTATATATAGGAAATCAAGCCTCCAGCCCCGCATCTGTCGCTGGTATAGCTGCTCGTGATGTTCACCGCGCTGACGCAGTTCGAGATGGTGTTGTTATCGCCGGATGCCTCGTCAATCAGCCCTGCCAGAAAGTGACCGCTCGATTTGATAGTCCCTGCGGTGCGCAGGTTCTTGATGGTTGCGCCGTCCACCCTGCGGAAGGGGGCGATGTCGCTTTCGCCGGTGTTCCAGTTGAGCGTGAGCGTATGGTTCTGTCCGTCGAACGTGCCGGCATACTTATGGTCATATCTGCCTATCATCGCGATATCTCCACCGAGATTGATGTCGGCTTCGAGACGGGCGTTGAGATTAGTCATGCCCTTTTCATTGACGAGTTTGCAGAACACCTTCCATTCGTTGGCGTCCTTGATGAGTATCGTGCCGTATTGGTCACGGCGCGCCACGATGATGGTATGCGAGAGGGAGGCCGCCTCGTAGAAATTGGTCTCTTTCTGCGTGAAGGTGATGATCACCTCGCCTGCCGTGCCGCCGAACTTGAGATAAGGCATATCGTAGCGGAGGACGGCGTTGTTGCTGCTGGTAACGCTGAAGGATCCATTGTTATAATCAAAATTCTCGCCGCTCTTTGTTTTGCTATTATAGAGATAGTCGCGTAAGTTGTGAGGGGTGTTACTGAAAAGCACATCGGGCAGGCCTACTGAGGTAAAGGTTACCCCGTCGCGCTTCGTGGTGACCGTCGTGCTGCACTCCCTTTTGGCACATATCTTACTGGCACTGCAAGTGGCGGTGAGGACTACCGTTCCGGGGCGCTTGAACTTTAGGAGTCCGTCCGCGTTGACAGTAGCAATATCATTATTGTCCACCTTGTAACCGACATCGCCGTTGTGATTATCGAAGTTGAGGCCGGGCTCAAAAAAACTTGATGGTATCGATGTGTAGTACATATCGTACCTGTCCCGCTCGAACCTCACCTTGGGTGCCCTGACGTAACCCACGATGATGTCGCGTACCTTGAACTGGTCCCAATTTTTATTGTGGTGGCTCCACATATAGACAATTTTTTCTGGAGCATCATAATTGTAGACAACGATGTTGTTGTCGTCGTCATTGAGTTGATTTTGATTGCCTCCGCTTATATGCGAATTCGAGATGGCATTCCTCTCGAAGTAATATTTATAGCCCGGTGTAACGCTGCTGATGCGCTTGATACCTTCAGGATCGCTATAGCGCTTTCCACCCTCCGTGTCGCGCAGGATGACCCAGCGGATAGCATAGCCTTCGTCAACCTCTATTTGGATGCGGGTTCCCTTTTGCAGCTCAAAGATGGCATCGCTGCCCGTTCCACCGGAGGTCTTGCAATGGCTAAACCAGACTTTCACAGGTCCCTTTCGGAGTGTTGTTACTGTCTGGTGCTTGCCTAATTCGCGTGAGCGGAATATCTCATAGCCCTCACGATTATAATTTGTCGCCACTGCCGGCAGGGCCAGCATGAGGGCGAACAGGAAGAGGCAGAGCCTCTGAATGATGTTTTTTGTTTTCATATAAATTGAAATTAAAATTCTTTTGGTTATTTTTTTGGAGGGGGTAGTTACTGCGTTTTCCGGAAGACTTCCTTGTATATTTCTGTCTGTTCCCGATTACGTCGTACAAGATGGTTGATCGTATCTTTGGAAAGGGAATCCAAAAGATGCTTATGCGCCAAGCCGTCAAACGGTTCTTCAAACGGACGGAGATAAGACAGCTTTTCCTTTCGCGTGGAGATTTCGGTGAACTTTTTATCCATATCGAGTGAAAAGCCAATGATGAATTCTCCGGTTTTATTTTTTAAAATATATACCCAACAGTTCTTTTTCATGTTTGCTGTTTGTTGATTCTGTTGCAAAATTATTCTACGAAGCCCAACAGGGCGTTTCATATTTGCAAAAACTTGTATCATATTTGTAATTCACAAAGAATCTGCGAATTATAAGTATCCGGAACACCTATACCTCCTCATCGGATAAGCCCTTTTGCGTTTTCTTCTTTTCTTTGGAAACAGCTTTGTATTCTGAAGGCGACATCCCGAAGAAAGCTCGGAAACAACGGTTGAATGTGGCTCGGGAATTGAATCCTGACCTATATTCCACCTCGTTGATGTTCAAGTCGGGATTGTTGGTGAGCAGCGAAGCCGCGTGCCGCAGCCGGTAGCCGTTGATAAATTCGTTGACCGTGGCTCCATCGGCATACTTGCGCACGGCATTGGTGATATAGACGGCATTTGTTCCAATCCGCTTTGAGAGAATGTCGCGGTTCAACTCCGTGTCTTTATAGATTTTCTCATGCTGCATCAACTCGCACAACCGGCGGTAGATTTTCCCTTCACGGTCGAGTTCTTCCTCGGGAACGAGCCTTGCCGCGGTCTCCATGTCGCTTTCCGCCTTGCGGTATAATAGAATGGAGTCGTACAACGCCCTGTTTTTGCGGCGCAAGCGGCGGGTGTAGATGATGTAAAGTACGACGGTGGCAAGCAATAATGCCACGATGATGAGTGAGAGATAGAGTCGTGTTGTGATGACCTCGTTCCGGAGTGTGAGCTTGTCAACCTCGAAGATGGTGCGTAATTCGTCGAGCTGCTTGGCAAGCTCGGTGTTGCGCAGTTTGTCTTTGTGTGGGATGACGAGGCTGTACAATTCTGCGGCTTCCTTGTATCGTCCGGCCTCGGTGTAGAGGTCGGCCTGCTGCATCTGCACGGTGAGCAGGCTGACGGAGTCGCCGGCGGCAGTCATGATGTCCATGTTCTCATTGTTGCAGGCAATCGCCCGGTCGTACTGCTTGATGGCTGCATAGTAGCGGGCTTTCACTTGCAGAAGCTTGAATCGGGCGACGGCTTTGCGCCCCTCGGCATATTTATCGGCCAGCTGCAGCAAATCCTTGGCACGGCCGTAATGGCCTGTTTCCAATTCAGCGACGGCAGTTGCCAGCGTGCAGTAGAGATAGCGTCCGTTGAGCGAGGGTGTATAGCCTTTTTGCAGGGCTTCGCTCTTGTATTTGTCGATGACCGCTTTCCATTCTGAGCATTTCGCCCTTAGCTTTTCATATTTCCGCAGTCCGTCGAGCGTTTCGCCCAAGACGTTGTAGGCAGAGAGCAATTGTGATATTTCATCGGCCTTGGAAAGGGCGGCGATGCTCTCCTCGATGGTCTTCTCGGCCTCCGCGAAGCGTCCCATGGTCTGGTAGATACATGCCAAGCCATAGGTGGAAGTGCCCAAGCCATAGTTGCTCTTTCTTCTTCGCGCATCGGCATACATCTTTTGCGCTTCAAACAATGCGGTCTGCACCTTGTCTTCGTAGAGATAACTCTCAATGAGCACGTTCCACGCATTGTAGTAATAATCCCATGTGCCGTTCTTTTTCATAGCACTGAGGACTTCGGGCAAATAGTAGCTGATGCTGTCGGTCATCTCGTAGTTGTAATAGCAATACAACAGGATGACGCGCGCCTGGGCTTCCGCCTCCTTGTCTTTTTGGCGTAAGGATTCGGCAAGATATTCACGGATGCAGCGTAATTCATAGCCCATATTATCTTCGGCAGCTGCCAACCGGCAAAGATTATGGTAGGCCTGCAAAAGTTTTTCTCCTTTGAGGTGCTTCATCTCTTTGCGGATGGAGTCTGCCGGAGTGGCGGCATACATTTCTCCTGCGCAGAGTGTAATGACAAACAGCAGTGTGATAAAATGTTTCATTTCCGATATATATTCAGTTTTACAGCTTCATAGACATAACAGGTTTCTTGTCCTTCCTCCCCCTAAAGTATATCCCGCAGGTTGTGGCAACTACTGCTCTGTTTGAGCTATTTTCTATCCCTGCCGTGCCACCAGTATCAGGACGAAGAGGTAGGTGCTGAGCCTGATTCTCTGAATGATGCCTGTTGTTTTTCATTTGCCATAATCTCATTCTCTTTATGAATAACTCTTTTTGCTAATTATGAATTAAATATATTTCTATGTTTACGTTCTCATTTTCTCATTTCGCATTCCTTTCTGCTGAATTTCGTATGCTGGACAGTTCATTTCTTGGCTGTTCTGCAAGGAATATTTCTGCGAGAACAGCAAAAGACTATACAAAAATAACAAACAGAATGTTATAAATCAGAGTTTCTTAGCAGAAAGACCATTTAAAAGTTTTCATTACACCCCTAAAAACCTTAATTACCCCTTAAAAACACTTAATAAAAAGCTTGGTAAAGAGAAAATAAAAACGTATCTTTGCAGTCGTTATAAAAAGTAAAAACGGCAACAATGATCATTCATTTTCTCACAGAAAAGGTATCGGCATTCCTACGGTCGCGCACTACAAACACCATCGAGCGGCACCGCGTCATCGTGTATTTGCTCCACTCTGTACTCGTTGTTACCGTCATCTCCTTGCAGTTCATGGGGCTTGGAGGTTCGCAGGAAGCGTTGCCCCAGACGATGAGCGGCATCCATCTGGCGATGTGCCTCCTTTCGCTGTCGCTCTACCTCACGCGGTGGCTGACGCTTTCCAAGGCTTTTTCACTCGTGGCGCTCGTGGCACAGTGTACCATCGCCGTGCGCTTCTTTTATTTCGCTACGGTGCGCCCCGACCATTTTCTGCAGCTCATCCTTATCAATCAGATAACATCCCTGCTGGCGATCTTCTTCCTTGTGTTGAGCTTTGTCCGGCTCACTCCCTTTATCGTCTCTGCTATCAGTGTGGTTAGCTACGGTTGTGTGGCAGCCTATCTTCAAGAGCCTTCGCTTTGGCGCCTGTTCGGTTTCTTCCTCTTCGTGCAGTTTTTCCTCTGTGCGATGGGCGAACTGCTGCGACACAATGTGATGAGCGTGTCGAAAGAGAATACCGACCTGCACCACCGTGAGACGGCACTGATGCACGCCGTCAGGCTGAACAGACGGGAAATAGAAGCATATCTGCGCATGAGCGGCAACGACCATCCGTCGCCCGAGGACACGGACCGCTTGTTTTCCTTGCTCAAGCCGAAATCGCAACGCAACCTCATCAACGCCGTGCGCCAGTATCTGAAAACAAACTTGATGGACGACTGCGATCCGGCCCTCCACTTTCCCTGTCTGACTAAATCAGAAACGGATGTGTGCCGCCTCATTCTCGCGGGAAAGAAGCGGAGCGAAATCGGCCTGCTACTTGGCAAAACTGAAAACAACGTCGACGTGACGCGTAACCACATCCGCAAGAAACTCAATGTACCTACTGACCAAGACTTGCAGAAATTTCTCATCAATTTATTGATAGAAAAAGAATATTCGAAAAAGGAGGAAATAAATAAATAAGTTCCTCTACCGGAAACGTTCATATTTATTTATAACATGCCATTATCCGTTTTCCATACAGATTCGGATAATGGTTTCTTGTTTTTTCCCTGTATTTCCCGCTTTTCCCAAAAGTTTTCCAATCTCTTCATATACCTATAATTTAGCTGCTTGATAACAGTATTCATCATTAAAATTATCAAGCAATGGAATCAAACAGCAATGACAACTATGTGCTGGTCTTGGAAGACCGCACGGAAGTGAAGAACGAGCAGGAAGCGGGCAAACTTTCTGTTGTATCGGGTATTGACGACAAGGGAAACCTCAAGACCACAGAGGCTACCGCTGCCAATCAGGCAGCGTTCTTGAAGTTCAACAACAAGGACGGACTTCTGAAGAACTTCATGACCAACTTCCTCAAACAGTTCAATAACCCGACTCATTTCGGGTTGTACAAGGTCGTGGCAGACAATGTGGAGCAAGGCGTGGACAACCTGCGCACCATGCTGCAAAGCCGTGAAAAGCCCGAAAGCAAACAGCAACTAGCAGAGATGGGCATTCCCTTTGGGGACTATCTGCCCCAGCAGAAGAATGCCACCACTATCGATCCTGAAAAGGTGGATTGGAAGATGCTCGGCAATCTCGGTCTTTCCCGTGAACGATTGGAGCAGAGTGGAGAATTGGAAAAGATGCTCAATTGGCAGAAGAGCAATCTCATTACAATTGCTGTTCCTATCGGCGACACCACCATCTACACTGAAGCACGCCTTGCGTTCCGTACGGACGATAACGGCAATATCGGTTTGGCTATTCATCCTCTGAGAAAAGAGCCACAGCTTGACTTTCCCTATATGGGCTACAAGTTCTCTCCCGAAGAAAAGGAGCAACTCCTCACTACGGGTAATCTGGGCAAGACCATCGAGGTAACACCCAAGAACGCCGAACCTTTCTCTGCATACGTTTCTATTGACCCGCAAACGAATGAAATCATCGCCCTGCGTGCCGACCGTGTGAACATCCCTAAGGAGATCAAGGGCGTAACGCTCTCTGATGCCCAGTACAAAGATCTTGTGGAAGGCAAAGCTGTGAAGGTGGAAGGTATGACCGCCAAGAGTGGCAAGTCCTTCAATGCCACCCTGCAGATCAATGCCGAACGAAAGGGCATTGAGTTTATCTTTGGTGAGAATAAGAGTCTGCAAGAACGACAGCATCAAAGACAGACACAGCAGCAAGGCGCACCCCGTAAGCTCTGTGGATTGGAACTTTCCGACAAGCAGCGTGAAGCATTGGATAGCGGTCGTACACTATATCTAAAGAATATGGTGGATAAACAAGGGCAACCTTTCAACGCATACGTTCGCATGGACAAGGAACAGAACCGCCCACGTTTTTACAAGTGGAATCCTGACAAGAAGCAGGAAACCGGCAAAGAAAAGGTGGTTGCCGTAGCCGAAGAACACAAAACACAGGTAGCCGTGAATAACCACGGTAAGACTAACGAAGCCACCAAAGACGTGAAAGAACCACTCAAAACGGGACAGACACAGCCTACTGCTGCCCAAAAGCAGAAGCAGGATGAGAACAAACAAAAGAAGTCCCGTGGGCGTAAGATGTAACCTTAAAACCACCCAGCACTATGATAACTTGTATTATTGCCGAGAAGCCCTCGGTAGCCAAAGATATTGCCCGCATCGTAGGGGCAAGCAACAAGCAAGAAGGATATTTGGCTTCCACTCCGTCCGCCGATTTTCAATTGGAAGGTAACGGCTATCTTGTTACATGGGCAATGGGACACCTCATAGCCCTTGCCATGCCCGATACCTACGGTTTTTCTGCCTATAAAGCTGAAGACCTGCCCATTCGTCCCAATCCTTTTCAGTTAGTGGTACGACAAGTACGTAAGGACAAGGAGTATATATCAGACCCTGCAGCATTGAAGCAACTCAAAATCATCCGAAGTTGCTTCGACAGAGCTGACCGTATCATCGTAGCCACCGATGCAGGCAGGGAGGGTGAACTGATATTCAGATGGATTTATGCACATCTAGGTTGCCGAAAGCCTTTCTACCGCCTTTGGATTTCCTCGCTCACGGACAAAGCTATCCGTGAGGGCATGGCAAATCTCAAGTCAGGGAACCATTACGACAGTCTCTATTATTCCGCCAAGGCAAGAAGCGAAGCCGACTGGCTCGTGGGTATCAATGCCAGTCGTGCGCTGTCCATTGCCCGCAAGGGAGGCTATTCCTTGGGGCGGGTACAGACCCCAACATTGGCTATGGTCTGCCGTCGGTACATAGAGAATCGTGACTTTTCTTCCGTACCCTATTGGAAATTATCTATTCACACAGAAAAAGAGGGCTTGTCGCTGAAAGCCGTTGGCAGTAAAGACTATGAGAATAAAGCATTGGCACAGACTGCTCTCGCTACACTTCGCAGTCAGAGCCGGCTTACAGTGGAATCGGTCACAAGAAAGGTGGGCAGTACACCGCCACCACTCTTGTACGACCTCACTGCCTTGCAGAAGGAAGCCAACAGACGCCACGGCTTTTCAGCGGACAAAACCCTCTCGATAGCCCAAAGTCTCTATGAGAAAAAAAATCACGACCTATCCCCGCACAGGCAGCCGATACATCAGCGAGGATGTCTTCGAGGAAGTACCCGTCCTGCTGCGCAAGATAGGCATGCCACTATCAACTACACTTAACCGTCATTCTGTGGACAACGCAAAAGTAACCGACCACCACGCCATCATCCCCACGGGGGAGACGCCAACGGGCTTATCTACGGACGAAGCGAACATATATAATATGGTAGTAACTCGCTTTGCAGAAGCCTTTTCCCCCGATTCAGAGGAAGAGCGTATGCAGGTGCGATTCACTGACGGCACCAACACCTTTACTTGGAAAGCATGCCGACAAATCTCTTTGGGTTGGAAAGCTGTACAGAAAGGTAAAGAAGTAGAAGCTGAAAAGAAAGAAGATGGTGATGAACATATTTTGTCTTCATTGCCGAACTTGACAGAAGGTGAAGTCCTATCACTTGTCAATGCAGACATCACCGAGCATAAGACCAAACCTAAACCTCTCTACACAGAAGCGACACTGCTTTCTGCGATGGAGAACGCAGGAAAAGAGGTCGAAGATGCAGAAAGCAAGAAGGCGATGGCAGAGTGCGGTATCGGCACACCTGCCACCCGTGCCAACATCATAGAGACGCTTATCCTCCGTGACTATATCTGCAGGGACAAGAAATCCATCATACCTACCGAGAAAGGCCTGGTAGTCTATGAGATTGTCAAAGATAAGAAGATTGCCAATGCGGAGATGACAGGCAGTTGGGAACTTGCCCTTGCCGCTATTGAAGCAGGAAAGATGCCATCTGATAAGTTCGCACAGGGAATTAATTCATACGTGGGAACAATCTGCGAGGAACTCCTCTCGCTTTCTTCAGAGCAGAAGTCCTATCCTGTTTACTGCTGCCCAAAATGTGGACAGCAGAGTGTCGGCATCTATGCCAAGGTTGCCAAGTGCAGGTATGAAACCTGTGGCTTCCACGTGTTTCGTGAAGTCTGCGGCATACATCTCTCTGAAGATAATATCCGTGACTTGATAAGTTCTGGTCGTACGCCTATCCTTAAAGGGCTGACCAGCAAGGCAGGCAAGAAGTTCAATGCCCGACTTGTTCTGGGTGAAGACTACACTACTTCCTTTGAATTTGAGAACAAGAAAGGAAAACAAGGAGGGAGATTATCCTGACAAAAACGGAGAATTACAGATATAGGTCGGGAGATACAAGTACTACCTCCCGACCTTTTTACCTCCACCTTAATTAAAAGAAAACATTATGGCATACAATAAGAAAGAAGTCCTGCAAGCCAATACAGAAGCTATCCGTGTGGTCTTGCGATTAGAGAAAGAACGCCGCGAAGCCACCGAAACAGAGAAAAGTATTTTACGAAACTATCAGGGCTTCGGTGGCTTGAAATGTGTACTCAACCGCACGGACAATCCCGATGATATACGCTATTGGAACAAGTCTGAACAGAATCTCTTTGAGCCTACACAACTGCTCAAGCAGATGATTTATCGTGAAGCCGTAGATGCCAACACTGCCAAGCGGTATTGGGAGAGCATCAAGGCAAGCGTACTGACCTCCTTCTATACCGATACCCGTATCGTTTCTGCCATCTCAGATGCACTCGTTTCTACAAACCTGCAGATAAGACGATGTTTAGACCCTTCTATGGGTATGGGTGCCTTTGCCGAAACCTTTGCAAGGCAGGCGGGAGTTGTAGATGCAATGGAAAAGGACCTGCTCACTGCCCGCATCTCACAAGCCCTGCACCCCTATGGCAAAGGCAATATCTTCGTTCACAACGAGCCTTTTGAAGCCATTGGAGAACTGGAAGATAAGGACAAGTACGACCTTATTACAAGTAACATTCCTTTCGGTGATTTCATGGTCTATGACCGAGAATACAGCAAAGGCAAGGACACTCTCAAACGTGAGTCCACACGTGCCATTCACAATTACTTCTTCGTGAAAGGTCTGGACTGCATCAAGGAAGGTGGCTTACTGGCATTCATCACCTCACAGGGTGTTTTGGACAGTCCCCGCAATGAAGCCATACGCCGTTACCTCATGCAGAACAGCCGCCTTATCTCCGCTCTCCGACTGCCATCGGGTATGTTTTCAGACAATGCAGGAACGGACGTAGGCAGTGACCTCATCGTCCTACAGAAGCAGACTGATAAAGAAATCAGCAAGGGCATTGAACAGCAGTTCGTAGAAACCGTTTCCGTTCCCAAAGAAGAAGGTTCTTCGGTCGTCTTCAAGCATAACTCTCTTTTTGTAGGAGAATGGAAGGACATTTCTCATCGCACCGTTGCCACAGAGCGCATAATGGGTACAGACCCTTATGGAAGACCGGCATGGGAGTATCGGTTCACAGGAGGGTTTGAAGAAATGGCAGAAAGTCTCCGGACACAACTCTCTCTTGAAATGGGACAACGTATCGACCGTAAGCTATATGAAACAGGTATACCGATGACAGAGGCAGAGCGGGAGGCAGAAGCAGAGAAACAGCTTCGCAAGATGGGTATTACCATAAGTCGGGAAGAAGAAACAGAGAAGACAAAGACTGAAGACAAGGGAATAAACGATGCCTATAACCTCATGCCCGACAGTATCAGAAAGCAACTGCCTAAACTTTACAGCACGGAAAAGGAACTCATTGGCGATAAGGTTGCATACGCACGCTATTTCTTCCCAATGGGAGCATACACAGCCTACCTTCTGGAATATGACCCTAAGAGCCGCATTGGTTTTGGTGCCGTCACGATGGGCTATGGCTGGGAACTTGGCAATATGTCCCTTGATGAGATGGAAGGCGTGAAGGTAAGAGGACTGGGCATTGAACGTGACCTGTACTTCTCTCCTAAGAAATTGCATGAGATAGCCGAACTGGAAGAAATCGTCAGGGGACAATATACAAAAGAAAAAGTGGTGGCAGAGGAAATCAAGGAAGAAGTGGTAACAAAGGCAGAAGACACTGTTAAGGAGATTGTGAACGGTATTTCTGAAATCGAAACATCCAACGAGGAATTAGAAACTGAAACAGGAATTAATGTCGGGCAAGTCATAGAACCGGACGATTTTACCATTACCAAGGCACAGGCAAAAGAAAATACCGTTTCCAATGGAGAGACCACTCCATTGCAACCACCATCATCGGAGTCTGCACCACAGCAATCTGTGTCAGAGCAACCGTCCATAAACGTTGAACCTGCGCCCGAAGGCGTACCCGCCCTGACGCTTCATCATCAATACGAGCAGGAACTGCAGGAAATCCGTACGGATATTGAAGCCCCAAGAGAGATGAACGGACAGACGGTGTTCTTTGACGACGATCATCATCCGGTGGTGGACAATAATATAGAAGACATCGGACAACCGGAGCAGCTGTCACTGTTTGCCCCAGAGGAATACAGCCTTTGGACAAGAGAAGTTACCCGTGTGAACAATGAAATCAAGGATAATTCAGGAACTTCACAGGCACGCCGTCTTATAACACAAACTGCTCCCCAGAAACCATCGGAGTTCAAAATGCAAAAGGCAGCGACCATTCCTCAACGGCGTACCCGTGGCAGCAGGAAAGCGGCTTCTTCCTCTTCACGTGAGCCATCACTTTTCGACTTCATGAACGAAGCCGAGGAGCGCAAGCCAAAACCGATAGCGGAAGTCAGAAAGGAGTTTGACGCTTCACCGCGCCCTGTTCTCTCTTCTCCGGACTCTCACTTAAGAGACGGCTCCATTGTCGTGCAGAAAGGGCAGGTGGGGTTTCTTTCTGACTTAAAGCGACATCCGACCTTCAACCCGATGGACTTGCCGTATGCCCAGCTTTCCCGTCTCAAAGCCTATATCGAGATACGGGAGTGCTATCATCGTCTCTATGACTACGAGGCGGAGAACCATGCAGAAGACAGGGAGGACCGTAGCAGACTCAACCACCTTTATGATGACTATGTTGCACGCTGGGGATACTTTAACCAAAAGGCGAACGCCGACATCATCAAGATGGATGCTACAGGCGTGGAAATGCTGTTCTTGGAACGCTCCGAGAATGGCAGGTACATCAAGGCGGATATCTTTGACCATCCTACAGCTTTTTCTACCACGGAGCTGACCGTTGCCGCAGACCCGATGGAGGCACTGGGCGCATCGCTCAACAAGTACGGTACGGTGGAACTTGACTACATGAGTTCGCTTTTACCTGATATGGAGGAAAGTGACATCATTTCTTCCTTGGAAGGTCGCATCTATTACAATCCCGAAGAGAATGCCTACGAAGTGACGGACAAGTTCATTTCGGGCAATGTAATAGAAAAGGCGGAGCGTATCGAGTCGTGGCTCTTGGACCATCCCGACCACGAAGAGGCAAAGCAGAGCCTTGCTGCCTTGCGTGCAGCCACGCCTACACCCATTCCTTTTGCAGACCTTGACTTCAATCTCGGTGAACGCTGGATACCTGCCAAGGTCTATGGCAGATTCGCTTCAGAGTTTTTCGGGACGGATATTGGCGTATCCTACCATTCCAATATGGACGAGTACAGCATTGTCTGCGACCGAAAAAACGCCAATATATGGCACAAGTATGCCGTACAGGGAGAGTTCCGCCGCTATGACGGCATCAATCTCCTGAAGCACGCCCTGCATAACACCATTCCCGACATCAACAAGAGCAAGGAGGTGACGGATAAGGTTACGGGAGAGACCAAGACCATCAAAGTAAGGGACGGACATGCCATCCAGATGGCGAATGCCAAGATAGAGGAAATCAGACAAGGCTTTGTCGATTGGCTCGGACGCACACCAGACACGTTCAAACAGCAGTTATCCGACAGGTACAACCGTCTTTTCAACTGTTTTGTGCGACCGAACTTTGACGGTACGCATCAGACGTTTCCCGACCTTGACCTGAAAAGGTTGGGTATTGCCGACCTTTACAAGAGCCAAAAGGATGCCGTGTGGATGCTCAAAACCAACGGTGGCGGAATCTGTGATCACGAGGTGGGAGCGGGTAAAACGCTCATCATGTGTACAGCTGCCTACGAGATGAAGCGATTGGGACTGGCAAACAAGCCGATGATTATCGGACTGAAAGCAAATGTATTCGACATTGCCGATACGTTCCGCAAGGCGTATCCCAATGCAAGGATTCTCTATCCGGGCAAGAATGATTTCAGCAAGCAGAACCGACAGCGCATCTTTAACGACATCAAGAATAATGATTGGGACTGCATCATCCTCACGCACGAGCAGTTCGGAATGATACCGCAGGCATTGGAGATACAGGAAGCGATTATGCAGAAGGAACTGGACTCCGTGGAAGAGAATCTCGAAGTCTTGCGACAACAAGGAAGAGACATCTCCCGTGGCATACTCAAAGGACTGGAAAAACGCAAACAGACGCTTGAAGCCAAGTTGCAGAACATACAGGAGAGTATCGCTGAGCGCAAGGATGATACCGTAGATTTCAAGATGATGGGTATCGACCACCTCTTTGTCGATGAATCGCACCAATTCAAGAACCTGATGTTCAATACCCGCCACGACCGTGTGTCGGGATTGGGCAATCCTGATGGCTCACAGCGTGCTTTAAACATGCTCTTTGCCATTCGTACCATACAGGAGAGGTCCGGCAAGGACTTGGGAGCAACGTTCCTTTCTGGAACGACCATTTCCAATAGTCTGACGGAACTGTATCTTCTGTTCAAGTATCTGCGTCCGCAGGCTTTGGAAAAGCAAGGCATCAATAGCTTCGATGCATGGGCTGCAGTCTTTGCCAAGAAGTCGACTGACTATGAGTTCTCCATAACAAACAACATCATTCAGAAAGAGCGGTTTAGGACATTCATTAAGGTGCCTGAGCTGGCTGCTTTTTATGCGGAGATTTGCGATTTTCGTACTGCCAAGGACATCGGTATCGACCGCCCCGAGAAAAATGAGATACTACACAATATACCACCGACACCCGAACAGGAGGTTTTTATCGGCAAGCTGATGGAGTTTGCCAAGAGTGGCGATGCCACAATCTTGGGAAGAGCACCTCTGAGTGAGAGCGAGGAAAGGGCAAAGATGCTGATTGCAACAGACTACGCCCGCAAGATGAGCCTTGATTTACGCATGATAGATGAAAATGCTTACTCAGATCATATCGACAACAAGGCAAGTCACTGTGCCAAGATGCTCAATGACTATTACCAAAAGTTCGACGCACAGAAAGGGACGCAGTTTGTTTTCTCTGATTTAGGTACTTATAAGCCCGGTGGAGACTTCAATGTCTATTCGGAAATCAAGCGTAAGCTGGTAGAAGACTATCATATCCCGTCTTACGAGATACGCTTCATTCAGGAGTGTAAGAACGAGAAAGCCAAGAAGGCGATGGTGGATGCGATGAACCGTGGTGACATTCGCATTATCTTCGGTTCTACCTCTATGTTAGGGACAGGTGTGAACGCACAGCAACGTGCTGTGGCGGTCCACCATTTGGATACGCCTTGGCGACCTTCGGACTTAGAGCAGCGTAACGGACGAGCCGTGCGCAAGGGAAACCTTGTTGCCAAGGAGTTTGCCGACAACAAGGTCGATGTGATTATCTATGCCGTGGAACGTTCCTTGGACAGTTATAAGTTCAACCTTTTGCATAACAAGCAACTCTTCATCAATCAGCTAAAAAGTAACCAGCTTGGCAGTCGTACCATTGACGAGGGTTCAATGGACGAGGACAGCGGCATGAACTTCTCAGAGTACGTGGCCGTACTTTCAGGTAACACCGACCTTTTGGAAAAAGCAAGATTGGATAAGAAGATTAGCACCTTGGAATCAGAGCGCAAGAACTTTCTCCGTGAGCGTGATGCCGCAACAGGAAAGCTGGCAGAGATTGACAGCTCCGTGTCCTTCCATACAGACAAAATCAAGGAGGCACAGTCTGACTTGGCTCTCTTTGAGAAGCGTGTGGAGCGTGATGATGAAGGTACACCTATAAATAAACTGACAATCAAAGGTGTGGAAGACAGCACCGATATCAAGGTCATTGCCGCACGTCTGCAGGAGATAGACGAAAAAGCACGCACCAAAGGAGAGTACAACAAAATTGGCGAAATCTATGGTTTCTCCATTATGGTCAAGACAGAGAGTACTTCCAAGGACTTGTTCGACTGTTCGGTGAACCGCTTTTTTGTGAAAGGGCAGGAATCTATCTACTACACTTACAATAATGGTAAGTTGGCAACAGACCCGAAACTTGCGTGTCAGAACTTCATTAATGCCTTGGAGCGTATTCCAAAGGTGATAGAGTCACATGAGAAGGAAATGGAGAAGGTTGTAGCCAATAAAGACGTTTACACCAACATTGCCAACAGTTCTTGGAAGAAAGAGGACGAGCTTCGCTCACTTAAAAGTGAAGCTGCTGAATTGGACAGAAAGATTGCGCTTACCCTTACTCCGCCAGATGAAGAAAAGGAAGAAAAAGAGGAAATAAAGCAAGGAAAAGATTTATCCGACAACAACTACTCTGCCAAAATAAAGAATGAGAACAATCCTGTCCAAGACAAAGAGGAAGATAGTCGTTTGCAGAGTTTCAAACCCAAGTGGAGACGTTAAAAGAATGGTTGTTTTTCTTTCCTGCAAGTAAACTAATAGTTGACTTATGAGGAAATTTCCGAACTATTCCCAAGAGGGAAATCAGCCAATATATATCTATGCGATAGTTAGACTTTGGCAATAAAATAAATATTTTGCCAAAATCTAACTGTTAGGTTTGATGCCCTTTGTCATCAATCATCTCGCTTTCGTACTACCTCATCTATCTCCTCCCTTTGATATTTGCTTTAAGAATCTATAGAAGATAATCCCTATTCATTCGTGAGGTCAATTTCTCTCAAAGACTTCAGTATTTTCAGAAATGATGCTTTTATGGTATTTGAAGATGGAATATCTCGATAAGCTATAGCAGATAGGTTCTCTACGTATTTGGGAGTCAAAATCTCCCATAAATGATCAAAATCCACTACCAATGGAGACTGATTTATGTCTTTTAGGTCTTTCCAGCCCAAAGGCTCGTCAAAAGCTTGTTGGTCATGTTCCACCAAAGTCTTTATGTCTCGAACAAATTCTTTTCTACATACATAATCTTCTAATTCTTTGATATTCAATAGCGCATTCAAGTCATAGAAGTGGCGTATTTTAGATGATAATGATGCTGTTGGCTGCTCGCTCATTGAAAAGCGAATGAGAGACACTATTTTCTCGCACAAGGTTTGTTTAAGAGATAAGACATTTAGTTCAAAAGGTTCAAGGTGATACATCTCTATCACATCTTCCATCTTTTGCTTTTTCAAATATGTAGTTACAAAAGGCTCTATCGTCCTTTTCTCATATGGAAAAGGATTGGCAAATGCACTAATCTCTACAATAATTCTCGCAGGAACAGGATTTACAGAAGTATCAAAACCTGTATGGGCTGTATAAGAGAAGGCTTGCTTCCTATATTTTGAGCCCTTGGATATATCTGAAAAAGTTTTGTCCTCTGTCAAGCCCATAGTAACCTCTTTCATCAAGTTTGATAAAAGCATTTTAACCTGATTACCACTCATATCCCCACTGATAACAGCAAAGTCCACGTCCTCTGAGTAATTATCACAATTTGCGATAAATTCTCTTATCGCAAGTAAAATATTATCCAAAGTACGACTTTTGCACGACTGATTATTAATTGCTTATCAGGGATACTTTTTGCCATCACTTTGGATAATATTACTACCGTCCTAAGTTTTTTAACCAACTTTTCAGTTCAGAATCAGATTCCCATGAAGGTTTATTATCTTCCTCTTGTGGAAGGATTGAAGTATATGTTTTCTCCAAAGCTTCCCGCTTTTGTTTGGAGTCTGCACGTGCATATACTTCAGTTGTCTGGATTGACACATGACCTAAAATATCTCTTATATAAACGAGATTCACTCCTGCCTGTAACAGATGCATAGCTTTACTATGGCGAAGACAGTGAGGACTGATTTTTTCAGGGATGAGATTTTCTGTGGCAGTTCTGGCCATCGTTGCATAGTTTTTTAAGATATAGGTTATGCCTGCTCCTGTCAGTTTTCCTCCACGACCATTCTGAAAGAGAGGGCGCTGATTCATTCTCAGTTCAAGCAGATGGTTTTCTTCCATATATTTGCGTAGGATTGATACTTGGGCATCTTGGATGGGCACCAATCTTTTCTTGTTTCCTTTGCCAAAGAGTGTTACATAGTATGGCTTGGACAAACAGACATCAACCGGTCTAAGGTCTATGAGTTCCTGTACTCTGGCTCCGGTTTCATACAGCAGGGAGAGCATGGCGAGGTCTCTACGCCCCCGCATGGTAGTCTGCGGTATATGCGCTAACAATTCTTTAACAGCATCCATCGTCAGATAATTCATGGTACCCTTGATTGCCTTTTTCATCTTGACACCAAGTATTTCCTGCCATTGATATAGGCGAGTGACATCCTCGTACTGCATATATCGGCAAAAAGCATGGATTGCAGCCAGCCTCTGATTCCTGGTCGATACAGAACTGGACTTGTCAGTTTGCAACCAGTCCAAATAGTCAAGGACATTTTTGCGGCCCATATGTTCAAGTGTAAGTTTCTCAGCATCCACTTTTCTCTTAACCCTCATAAAGTCAAGATAAGAAGCGAATGCGGTTCCATATGAACGCAATGTATTGGAGCTTACACCCCGTTCAGCCGAGAGATATTCAGTAAAGAATCCCCTCAGAAATTTAGCAAAGTCATTCTTCGTCATATTCTCTTACCATTTTTTCAAGTGAGGGGAATACATAAGATGATATGGCACCGATTTGCAGGTTCAGTTCAGGGAACATCTCAGAGGTTAGACGTATATAGGACTCTGTTCCCAATAAGGTTTTATGCCCCATGAACACGGAAAGGATCGGGAGCAGGCAATACATGTCCTTACCAGACTTTACCTGCTTCATTAGAGAATGGACTGCAAAAGTGTGTCGCAAATCATGAACTCTTGGACCACGGTTTCCTCCAATAAAAGGAATATCACACAATTTGAGTATTTTCCTGAACCACTTGTAAGCAGTACCTTTCAGTACCCTTCCTCCTGTATGTGAAATGAACAATGGCGATTCTTTGTGCCGTATGCTCTTGAGAGGCATCCTGTCTCTGTAGGATATATACTGGTGTAGTACAGCTTCCAAAGAAGGCGTAATGGGAACAATACGTTGCCGTTGGTTTTTCGATTTTCTGATGAGTTTCGTACCCTTTTCAAGGTTGACATCCTCAATGTTCAAATTCAGAGCCTCGCCTATCCTGATTCCGGTAGCATATAATACACGGAATAAGGTGGGCATGGAAAACAGACATAAGGTGGGTTGAATGTTATGGAAGCGGAGGCTGTCTGCTGCAATGAAAAAACGTTCTATCTCCTCATGGGTGAAAACCCTTGGGATAAAGGACTTGTCTTTCTGCCTTGGCATGGGAGGAACATAGCAGACAAATCCGCAATGACACATATACCGGGAAAACTGACTTATTATGGACCATTTATCATACAGCGTCCTCTCGCTGTCATTCAACCGGCTTTCACGCCATGCCTTCACCAGTTCTTTAGTCAAGACTGGTTCGTGTAGGGGCATGATACGATAAATTTCGTCAAGCTCTTTGAATATGTACTCTATCTTGGATATTGTAAACCGCACTTTCAAGATATAAGTGCAATTTTCAGTGTGGTATAGCTTAATAATCTATACCTGAAAACACCGAGGGGTTTGGGGGCGAGTAGCCCCCTGATACGGAAAGATCAATGAGCAATGCTATAAAAAGAAGAAGGGAGAGCAAAGTCTCCCAAAAATCAATTAATTTTGCATTGCAAATATGACATATAATCAATTGACTTCGGAGCAAAGGTACACAATTTCCATCTTACTCCAACAAGGAATGAAACAAAAATATATAGCAAAGGCTATAAAAGTGTCTCCGTCGACTATATCACGTGAATTAAAGCGCAACAGTGGTAAATGGAAAGGCCACTCTACTTTGACCCCTTTGGCCAAACAGGATTGCTCACCTTGGCCATAATATGATTGACCCTTTTGGCCAAAATAACATTAACCACTTAGTACAAGTGTCGTTAGAGTTTTTTTTGTGTAGATTTGAGAACCCGAGTCCTGGTGTAAGGGGTAATAATAAAAT
>ENA-OWYX01000198-OWYX01000198.1-human-gut-metagenome-genome-assembly--contig:-NODE-198-length-22902-cov-9.31715_pt1 | contig 22902 bp, 19 predicted proteins | sample MGYA00249758_ERZ652102 | MGnify/ENA primary metagenome ERZ652102 (study PRJEB26925, sample SAMN05827107) | human gut metagenome | biome: ENVO:2100002; feature: ENVO:00000062; material: ENVO:00002003... | reverse complement strand
GTCTGATTTCCATGTTTCCCTCCTCTCCTGTTTTTGTCAGTATATATAAAAAATATTGTTTTATGATATAAAATAAATATTTTTTATATATTATAATTTATGCTATACTGGTTTTCAAGAATTAAATTTTTCACAAAAATGAGGATTACCATGAAACGCATTGATTTTGAAAACGGAACCGTAACTGAAAATATATTAAGCGCTGCCCTCCCTATGCTTGCAGCCCAGATTTTAAGTCTGCTCTATAACATTGTAGACCGCATTTATATTGGTCGTATCCCGAATATCGGGACCACAGCGCTTGGTGCTGTCGGACTTTGTTTTCCGCTTATTATGATCATCACGGCTTGCAGCAATCTGTTCGGGAGCGGCGGCGCACCGCTTTTTTCGATCAACCGTGGAAAAGGTGATAAAGAACAGGCAAACAGGATCTTAAATACCTCTTTTTCCATGGTATGTGCCAGTGCACTCCTCCTGATGGGAACCGGTCTTCTCTTTGCAAAACCGCTTCTCATTCTTTTTGGTGCCTCAAAAAATGCTCTGACTTTTGCCAGACCTTATATGATGCTGTATCTGCTCGGTACACTTCCATCCATGATTGCTACCGGCATGAACCCTTTTATCAATGCACAGGGTTATTCCACAACCGGGATGTTTTCCGTGGCAATCGGTGCAATCGCAAACATTCTCCTGGATCCGCTCTTTATTTTTACCTTCCATCTGGGCGTAAACGGTGCAGCGGCCGCCACTGTATTGTCACAGATTTTATCTGCACTGTTTGTGTTTCATTTTCTGCGCCGCAAAGCGGAGATCAAAGTCCGCCTGCTTCGAAAAAATGAACTTTCCTCCTGCATTCCTCTCGCGAAAAGTATCATCAGCCTCGGTACATCCGGTTTTATCATGCAGCTCACCAACAGTCTCGTCTCCATCTGCTGCAATCATGTACTCTCCGTCACCGGTGGCGATGTGTACGTCTCTGTCATGACAATTGTCTCAAGTGTCCGCCAGATGGTGGAAACTCCGATCTATGCGATCACGGAAGGTTCCTCCCCAATCATAAGCTACAACTATGGTGCCCTCCGCCCCACGCGCGTCAAAAAAGCCGGCATCACGATGGCTCTTATGGCGCTCGTCTATACCGACCTCATGTGGAGCGTGATCATTCTCGCCCCGGAATATTTAATTGGTGTTTTCAGTTCGGATACAGCACTGTCAGCAGATGCCGTTCCCGCATTAAAACTGTATTTTGCTGCATTTATCTTTATGGATCTGCAGTATATCGGTCAGACTGTTTTCAAATCTTTAAACAAACGGAAACAGGCGATCTTCTTTTCCCTGCTGCGCAAGGTGTTTATCGTTGTACCGCTGACCTATCTTCTGCCATACACTTTCCACATGGGAACGGACGGCGTATTTCTTGCAGAACCCGTATCAAATGTGATCGGTGGCAGTCTGTGTTTTATCACAATGCTGTTTACGGTTCTGCCGGAGCTGAACCGGATGGAAAATCAGTAAAATATGCTTTCAGCTCCGCCACGATCATTTCCTGACTCTCCCTCGTGTGGATCAGTGCATAATAATGCCCGCCGCCAAATTTTGACCGTCTTTCCTCTTCGCATATTCCCGCTGCAATGCCTTTTTCGGTCACACGTCTGATGCGGGTTTCGTCCTGTTCCTCTTCCTTCAAATAGCTTTTTTGTACGAGCAGATCATTGACAAAAGCAGCCGTCAGCTTTTTGCGGTCTTTTTCCTCACAGAGCGCATTGATCCGGTCGGTCAGTTCCGATACCATGCAGGTGTCAGAAAACGTTACCTGATCTAATTTTTCCGGTGCAATATAAAACGGCTGTTTCTTTTTTCCCGCCGGGGGCTTCGACACAATTTCTACTACCGCAGCTCCTTCTGTCTTTCCTGTCGTCATATTTCCGGATTCATGTGTCTGCAAAAACATCCGGATGATCTCTGCAAAACTTTCCCCGTAGCTTGCAGTCTTCTGTGCACCCATTCCGTATACATCCGCCATCTGTGTTTTATCTGCCGGACATCTGGCACACATATCTTTCAACGTCTTATCAGAACAGATGATAAACGGCGGCACACCCTGTTTTGCAGCAAGTTCTGACCGGCATTTGCGCAGTTTCTCAAACAGCTCCTGCCCTTCTTCCGTTAAATCTGCAAGTTCTGCTGTCTTTTTCTTTGCACGTCCGGTCTCGATATAATTTTCCTCCACCTCGTCCTCTGTCACAACACAGTTACTGCATTTTTCACAGATGCACGGACTGTGATCCCCAAAATAGTTCAGGATATACTGGCGCAGACACTCATCTGTCTCACAGTAGTGAATCATCTGATTCAGTTTCCGCTGTTCATTTGCCCGGACTGCCGGATCCCCCGACGTATAACCGCCCTCTGTCGCCTTATAGTCAAGCAGCCGTTTGTTGATCATGATATCCTGTTTGGAAAAGAAAAGCACACACTCCGCTTCCTCCCCGTCGCGCCCGGCTCTTCCCGCCTCCTGGTAATAATATTCAAGGCTTTGCGGCATATTATAATGGAGAACATAACGCACATTGGATTTGTCGATCCCCATTCCAAATGCGTTGGTTGCAACCATCACACGGATCCTGTCATAGGTAAAATCATCCTGACTCTCTTTCCGTTCTTCCAAAGAAAGCCCCGCATGGTACCGCCCTGCCAGAATGCCGTGCTGCAATAAAAGTTCACAGACACTATCCACATTCTTTTTTGTCGCACAGTAGATGATCCCGCTCTCATCCTCATGCCTTTTGACATAATTTAAAATACTGTTGTCCGTCTCTTTTCCACCTTTTCGCTTTACGACACGGAAGAAAAGATTCGGCCGGTCAAACCCGGTCACGACAGTCACCGGATTCTGCAGGTGCAGACTTCCCGTGATATCCTGTTTGACGCGCTCGGTCGCTGTCGCCGTAAATGCGCTGACCACAGGGCGTCTCGGCAGTCTTGCAAGAAAATCTGCAATCTCTAAATAGCTTGGCCTGAAATCCTGTCCCCACTGGGAAATACAGTGTGCCTCATCCACTGTCACCATCGAAATGTCTGCCCGGCATGCAAAATCTAAAAAACGCATGGTATTTAACCGCTCCGGCGCGACGTAGATGATCTTGTACTGTCCCTGTGCCGCATACAAAAGCGCCGCCCGGATCTGATTTTCCGTCAGTGAGCTGTTGATGTATGCCGCATGTACGCCTGCCTGGTTCAGTGCCTTGACCTGGTCAGACATCAAGGAGATGAGCGGTGAGATCACGATCGTGATACCGGGCAGCATCAGTGCCGGAACCTGATAACAGAGTGATTTTCCGGCGCCGGTCGGCATGATGCCGAGGACGTCGATGCCATTTAAGATGCCTTCCATCAAGTCCTGCTGACCAGGCCGGAGGGTGTCGTATCCAAAATAGTGTTTGAGTGTCTGATATAAATTCAAAATTTGTTTCTCCTTTTTACATTGCTATCCAGCCAAATGCATTTGCCACGGAACTGATCAGTATGATCAGTGCAAAGACCGGGCACAGATATTTGATCATCACAATAAAAATCTTTTTCCTGCGGAATGTGCTCTCTCCGTGCATGATCTCCTCTTCCATCCGCTTCATCCCGACGATTCTCGATACAAACAGGCTTGTGAGCATTGCCGCAATCGGCATCATCACAGAGTTCGTCAGAAAATCAAAGAAATCCAAAAACTGCATGCCTATGATCTTAATGCCAGCTAATGGTCCATATCCCAGTGAAGATAAACTTCCAAGCGCGATCATGATCACTCCGACTAAAACCGTTGCTCTTCTTCTGCTCCATCCTAACTCATCCTCAAAGGTGGAAACCGCGCTCTCAGTCAATGCGATAGAACTTGTCACCGCCGCAAACAGTACTAGCAGGAAAAATAGGATTCCAACTACTGTCCCAAATCCCATATTCTCAAACACTTTTGGAATTGTAATAAACATCAATGCCGGTCCCGCCTGCAGGGTATCCGGGTCGCCGCCCGAAAATGCGAACACCGCCGGAATGATCATCAGTCCCGCCATAATAGCGATCGCCGTGTCAAACACTTCCACATTTCTTGTGGAATCTTCCAGTGATGTTTCTTTTTTCATATAGGATCCAAAGGTAATGAGGATTCCCATTGCAATCGACAGCGAATAAAACATCTGTCCCATCGCCGCTACCACCGTCATCCAGGAAAAGTTTTTCACATTTGGCACAAGAAAATATTTTACTCCCTCCATGGCGCCCGGTCTTGTCACGGAATACACCGCAATCAGGACGGATAACACGATCAGTATCGGCATCATAAATTTCGATACACGTTCGATTCCGTTTCGCACCCCTGCGTAAATGATCGTCAGAGTGAACAGACAGAACAGGATAAAACAGAGTTCCGTGGATACTCCATCTGAGATAAACTCCGAAAAATATCCGTCTGCCGCCAGCATTTTTCCATTTCCCCTGATATACTCGATCAGGTATTTGATCACCCAGCCGCCGATCACGGAATAATACGGCACGATCAATACCGGGATGATCGCATTGATCCATCCACCGGCTGACAGCCATCCGGCTTTTCCAAATGCCTGAAACGCTCCCACCGGACTTTTCCTTGTCATGCGTCCAAGTGCCGACTCAGCCATGATCATCGTATATCCAAACGTCAGTGCCAGTAAAATATAGATCAGAAGAAAAATCCCTCCACCGTATTTTGCCGCCAGATATGGAAATCTCCAGATATTTCCAAGTCCTACGGACGCACCTGCGGCGGACAGTACATAACCCAGTTTTCCGGAAAAAGAACTTCTTTTGTTGTCGTGTGTGTGTAAATTGCTCATATCTTTTTGTTCACGGTTTGTGAAACAGTCTCCCTTCATTTTTTGTTTTCTTCTCTATTACCGCACCAGCCGGAATGTCTTTTCCACCATGAAAAACATTAACACAATGAAAATCAGCACATAGACCGGCAGCAGTGTGATGGAAATATGATTTGCGATCAGTCCAAAAACCGGCGGCATAAATGTAGAGCCGACATAAGCACTCGCCATCTGGATACCGATGATTGCCTGGGAATTTTTCTCTCCAAAATTTGCCGGTGTTGCGTGAATGATCGATGGGTAGACCGGTGCACATCCAATCCCCATCACGACAAGTCCTGCCAGAGCTGCCGTGTCAGACGGAATCGGCAGAAGTACTGCAGCACAGCCAGCCAGTAAAATAGTTGTGCCAAGCCTGATCATCTTATGATCACCTAATTTTTCCGTCACAAATCCTGCCAAAAATCTTCCGAGCGTGATACCGCTGCAGAACAATGCCGCATATGCCGCCGCACGCTCCGCAGAGATACCTTTTGCACCGACCAGATAACTGCTTGACCAGAGGATCAGTGTAGATTCCAATGCACAGTAAGAGAAAAATCCAAGCAAGAGCTGTGGTACGCCTTTGATCTTCACTGCACCGCGTATTCCAATCACCTCGTGCTGCTCTTCCTGCTGTTCTGCCGTTTTGTTGACTTTCCAGACCGGAAGTGTCACAAACAGAATCATTGTGATCCCCATCTGAAGAAAAGATACCATGCGGTAACCGTTCTGCCAGGATGAGGTGGTCAGTGCATAGCTCATTATGTACGGGCTGATGATTGTTCCCACGCCCCAGAAACAATGCAGCCAGCTCATATGTTTTGATGAATAATGCAATGCAACATAGTTATTGAGTGCCACATCGATAGCTCCTGCGCCAAGTCCATACGGAATCGCCCACAGGCACAACATGTAAAATGCGCTCGACGTCGAAAAACCAAACAAGGCAGCTGCCGTTAACAGGACACTGCATACCGTAACGATCTGTGTTCCAAATTTCTTTGTCAGGCGTTCCGACATTAAACTTGAACAGATCGTCCCTGCAGAGATGATCATTGTGACCAGTCCCGCATAGGACAGCGGCACCGAAAATGCCTCATGCATGATCGGCCATGCCGAACCAAGCAGAGAGTCCGGTAAGCCAAGACTTATAAATGCCATGTAAATTAACAGTAATAATAGTGTGTACATTTTTTGCTCCTTTATTTATCCAATTCGCCGTTTGCCACTTATACAAGTATCTTGACTCGCTTCGCCCGGCAGTCTTATTATATCTTGAAGCAATGCTTCATGATCATGATCTACACGAGCTTCGCTCGGCAGTCTTATTATATCTTGAACGCCACCAAAAATCCACGCAATATTATAGAATATTATCCCATAACATGGTAAAATAAAGTAAAAGTATTATTTGTGGAGATCTGATCATAGATGAACTTAAGACAAAATAAAGAAAAAAACGCACAGCAAATGTTGACAGGCGTAATTTTGACATTATTTATCATGCTCCTGCTTTGTACCATATTTACAAATCAGGATGCAGCCTCTGTAAGCAAACTCAAAGCACGTCAGCCTGACAAAATACAATACCTGGATGATGGAATGGTACTGCTTAGTTTTAACATTAACCGCAATGAAAACAGCAGAGGCTCACTTGTATTTTTTACCTCACATCAGCATGTGACCGTTTTTACTAAAAACAACGTAATATACAATCTGGATGATTCCGGTGGAATATGGGGGCATACAACAGGAAATGTCTGGAATTTTGTAAAACTGCCGGCATATGCAGAAACAGTCATAGTCAGGCTGAAACCCTGTTATCCGGAAACAGCCGGTCAAATTGAACAATATTATATAGGAACCGGAAATGAAATCTATACAGGCATATTGCGTCAGTCTATGCCCACTTTTATAGCGAGTGTATTTATTCTGTTAGCCGGTTTTTTTATCACGTGTTACTGGGTGTTTATTCACAACAGCAGCCATATAGACGGAACTCTTTTTTATCTGGGGATATTCTCCATATTGCTTGGACTCTGGGCCACCAATGAGACAGATGTTTGTTCTCTGATGCTCCTAAACAGAAGATCATCTGCTTTTGCTGCTTTTATGTTTCTGATGATAATGCCTATCCCATTTTTGATGTTTGTAAAGAGCTTCCTTGAGATCAATGATGATAAAATCTGGAAGATCCTCTGCAATCTGTGTATGCTTCAGACAGTTGTCTGCAGCTTGCTGCACTTTACCGGATTCTATGAGTTTCGAAGAAGCGTCTGGAGCACTCACCTTTCCATTTGTATAGTGCTGATTTATCTGATCACAGTTATCATATATAAAATTATAAAAAAACAGGCTGACCAGAGACTGAAAGTCTGCATGGCAGCTCTTGCCTTCGTCGTCATTGCAACTATTGTGGATATTGCCAGTTATTACAAAACAAGAAATAATTCCGGAATTTGGGGAAGATTATCTTTCCTTGTATTTATTATAATCCTCGGTTTAGAGTCCGCAAGACAGGCTGTCGCCAGCTTGAAAAAAGGGCGCAGGATAGAGGAACTCGAACAATTTGCACTGAATGATTCCATGACAGGATTTTACAACAGAAATGCCTATGACTACTTTATATATAATGAAAAGAATATTAAAAATTATATGGTGGTAACGTTTGATCTTAACAATCTCAAGATGTGCAACGACAACTACGGTCACAGTTCGGGGGATGCCTATATCATTCATTCTGCACATATCATAGAAACCACTTTTGATCGGTTTGGCAAATGTTACCGTATCGGAGGCGACGAATTCTGCTGCCTCATCCCGGATGCGGCAGAATTCCAGATAGAACGTTTTATCCAAAAGATGCAGCAGGATATTGCGATACTCAATAATAAAAATATCATTCCAACCGAAGTTGGAATCGCATGCGGATATGCGTTAGCCACACCGGATGATGCCGACATAGAAAAAGTGCGTGAACGTGCAGATGAGATGATGTACCATAACAAGAAAGTGTTAAAGGGACTTATTTAAAAAAGATCCAGCATATTATCCAGATATATCTCCTCTCTGACCTGCAGCTGATACTCAGGTTTTGTCATATAATAGAGCAGAAACTCCAGAATCAGGGCGCTGCCAAGTCCCCTGCCTTCGATTTTAAAATTGGAAAATCCCATCGGCAGATAGCTGTTTTTCATATCATCCACTCCAATAAACCCGGGATTTTCCATTGCCTTCGAAAAACGATAGCCATTCCCTGCATCCGGAGCTGCACAGCGGTGATCCGGACCATTTTCTCCAAGGTTTTTGCGGCTGACAGCTTCATAACAGATTTTCCTGTCCCCGCAGCCAAACCAGCAGCATTCATTACATAAGAATTCCACTTTGTCTTTCTGTGCCCCTGTCAATGTACTTAATTTATCAAAAACCTTATTCAACCGGAAATCCGGTACGACATAAAGAAACTCTTCCCTGTTTACTTCCCTTACGAACTGCTCAAAATCCGTCAGAACCTTGGTGGTGGAGGAAACAAAATAAAATCCCGGATAATTTTTTCTCAGATATTCCAGCAACAGATCCGAATAGATAATGACACCATTTCTGACACCCTCACTTTTCTCAAATAAAGTGCAGAGATGATTGCATTTCTTATCCCAAAGATGTTCCTGCCCAAGCAGGGAATTGCTGAATGTAAGCCGCGCTGAGATTCCGTATTCCTGCATCAACGCAAAAACCTCCTGCGGATCGTGATCCCCGAACGAAGTACGGCCTCCACCCCAGATACAATCTGACGGAGCACCATAGACAGAGCCTATCTCACACCAGTCGTAAAAGTATTCTCTGTGTTCACGGAATAGTGGCAGAAACACATGGTATAATTCATAAAACTCAAACAGGCCTGGAAGATGGTAGTATGCTGTGTTCTTTTTTAATTGATTCATGTCTGTATTCTCAATCCTCCTCAAATTCTGCAAGTTCTGTCTCCGTCTCAAGCATCCGCTCTAACAGACTCTCCTGGTTCTTTTCCTCTGCGTCAAGTGCATTCTGCAGTTCCATCAGCTTCGGATAGTCACTGGCAAGCTCCGGATCCATGAACTGCATTTTTATTTCAGCAAGTTTTTCTTCGCTCTCCTCTAACATTTTTTCATATTTTTCTAACTGGTGATGCAGTCTTGAACGGATTTTGCCCGGATTGTAATAAGTTTTTTTGTCAAACACATCCGTTAAAGTAGGAACATCTGCGTCTGTTTTTATGCCACTCTGATGCTGATTGTGTTTCTCATTCCCCACAGAATTTTGTGTATCATTTCCTGACACATACCTCGCACTCTGTGACATTCCTCGCCCTTTTCCGGAAATCTCTATCTCTTTTTGTTTTTCTGCAAGATACTCCTCATAGCTCATGGTATATTGTTTCACACCACTCTCGGAAAACTCCAAAATCCCGGTTGCGATCCTGCTGATAAAATAACGGTCATGTGAGACGAAAAGTACTGTTCCCTCGTACTCTCTTAACATCTGTTCTAACGCCTCTTTTCCAACAATATCCATATGGTTCGTCGGCTCATCTAAGATCAAAAGATTCGGTTTGGTCTGCAGCATTTTACAGAGTGCGAGACGGACTTTTTCTCCGCCGGAAAGCTGTCCCATCTTCTTTTCTACATCTTCTCCGGAAAATAAAAATCCCCCCAGTGCACTGCGGACTTCCTCCCTCATATAGGAAGGATATTCCTCCCAGAAATTTTCAAGCACGGTCTGATCTTCCCGGAAATGCTCCTGCACTGCTTTCTGCTGGTCAAAATAACTCCATTCTACATTTTGTCCAAATGAAAATTCACCACCTAACGCAGGCAGTTCGCCGACTAAGGTTTTCAAAAGTGTGGATTTTCCTTTACCGTTCTCCCCAATGATTGCAAGTCTGTCTTTCTTTTGAAGCAGAAATGAGACTTTACTTAAGACGGTATCGTAACCGATCTCAAGATTTTTGGCATGAATCACATTCGTGTAGCTTTCCATGCGCGGTACATATCTCGCATGAAATGCTTTCGTATCAAAATGTCTCGGCTTTTCGATTTTTACCATGTGTTCGATCGCCATGCGCTTTGAACGTGTCGCCGCCACTTTCGTCGGCGTATTTTTCCATTTTTCGATCCAGTCCGTCAGACGTTTGATCTCCTTTTGCTGCTCCTCATAGTCTTTTTCCTGTTTGATCAGTGCCTCTTCTTTTTGCTTCATAAATGCCGTGTAATTGCCGGTATAACGCTTGATCTCATGATATTCGATCTCGTAGGTCACATCGATCACTTTGTCTAAAAACATACGGTCATGTGAAACAATGATGACCGCCTTATCATAAGTCTTTAAATATCCTTCTAACCACTCGATTGTCGGAAGATCCAGATGGTTGGTCGGCTCATCGAGCAGCATGATATCCGGACGTTTTAACAGCAGTTTGATAAATGCCACTTTCGTCTGCTGTCCACCGGAAAAACTTCCGATCGGGCGTTTCAGATCTTCTAACGCAAACCCGAACCGCTGAAACATAGTCTCCATATCCTGCTGCCACGAATATCCCCGCATTGCCTCCATACGGCTTTGTAAGTTGTCATATTCGCGCAAAAGCTGTTTGTCCGCGGAAGTTTTCATCTCATTTTCAAGTTCCCTCATCCGCTTTTCACACGCAAACACCGGCTCAAATACTTTCTTGATTTCCTCTTCCACGGTCACATCTTTTTCCGTAAAATTAACCTGACGCAGGAAACCAATCTCCTGTTTTCCTGCCATCGTAATACCACATTCTTCATCGCTGTCTAAATTATTCATCGAAATATCGCCCGCGATCAGACGCAGCAGCGTGGTCTTTCCACAGCCGTTTCGTCCTACAATGGCGATTTTTTCTTTATCATGCACTTCAAAATTGACATCACATAAAATCACATCTCCGCCAAACTGCACGAGGGCATGACTGATCTTATATCTCATGTTTATCTCCATTCCTGCGTAAAATCTTACTTTTACACTAACTCCTCTATCTTTGATAGACTACCTACCTTCTAACACCAGCCGAAGTAATTCATTTGCCCAGTACTCCGTCAATTCAAAGTGAGGCACAGGCAGTAGTTATTCTCTGCTATTTCAGGATCATCTTCATGGCCGGTCTTCCCATAGCCCAGCATCACAAAACCAATCAAAAGACCATCATCATACATACATCCCAGACATTTTTTGTTGTAATTTCTTCAAAACGAATCATATTAATCCCCTTTCTTGCGTGTGAAAAAATGTATTTTCACACAAATCTCCATTCTTTTCCCTCACAGCAGCCGAAATACCTGCTCTGCCGTGGCGGCTATATTTTCCATTGCATTTTCTTTTTTCATTGCTTCTTCTAATGTTGCCACGCCTCTTACGATCGGGAAAAATGCATCGATTCCCGCCCGGTTACAGACTTTCGCTTCCGGTGCAACGCTCCCTGCAAATGCAATGACTTTCGCATTATATTTTTTTGCCAGCGCAGCAACACCAACCGGTGCTTTCCCCATGACCGTCTGCGCATCCAGACGTCCTTCTCCGGTCACCACAACATCCGCATTTTTCATTTTTTCTTCCAGACCGGTTGCCTGCAAAATCAGTTCCACACCCGGTATTAATTCTCCCGCAAGATACGAAAGGAATGCATATCCGAGTCCTCCCGCTGCACCGGCGCCCTCACAGTCCGCAAAGTCACAATCCAAACTTTCTTTGGTCACATCCGCATAATGTCTCATTGCTTCATCGACCTGCTCTTTCTGCTCTTCCGTCACACCTTTTTGTGGTCCAAATATGTAAGTTGCACCCTGTTTGCCGCAAAGCGGATTTTTCACATCACAGGCAATCTGAAATTTTGCACCGGAAAGCAGCGGATTTTTATTTTCAGTCCGGATCACCTCAATCTTTACAAGCGCTGCCGCGCCCTCTCCCACATCATTTCCATCTTCATCAAAAAATTCAAATCCAAGTGCCTTTAACATTCCGATGCCTCCATCGTTGGTTGCACTTCCACCAATTCCAATCATGAAATTTTTACAGCCGCGTTTCAGGGCATCTGCAATCATCTCCCCCACTCCATAGGTAGATGCACGCAATGGATCTTTTTTTGTCACAAGCGTGATTCCTGCGGCAGATGCCATTTCCATGACAGCCGATTTTGTCTCTTCTAAAAAACCGTAATAACACGACACTTTTTCTCCAAGCGGCCCTGTCACGGTAACCGGTATTTTTTTTGCTCCCAAACCTTCGATCAGTGCATCCACGGTTCCTTCTCCGCCATCCGCGAGCGGATTTACCACTACTTCTGCATCCGGTTTTGCTGCCAGAATACCTTTCTTTACAGCATTTCCAGCCTCCATGGACGTCATGCTTCCCTTAAATGAATCGATTGCTGCTACTACTTTCATATAATCACATCTTTCCGTGAAAATCACCTGTGTCATAAATATACCGGCTGACTTCCACTGTAAAATTCTCTTCCCCTGCCGTCACCTTATCGTCAGACGAAACAATAATCCGATCTATGCCTGTCATTCTAAGAAGTCAGTTTGTTACTGTTCGCACTTCATCCCAAGCTGCCAGAATGCCACCGCACTTGCAGCCGCCACGTTCAGTGAATCCACACCATGTGTCATCGGAATTTTCACCGTATAGTCACAGTCTGCGATCGTGTGATCTGCCAGTCCGTCACCTTCCGTTCCGAGAACGATTGCTAACTTTTCCTCCGACATCATTTTTTCATCATCTATACTCACGGAGTCATCCCGAAGTGCCATTGCCGCCGTTTTATATCCCAGCTTATGCAGCACATCCATCGCACCGTCCGGCCAGCATGCATTTTTATCAAAATATGTCCACGGTATCTGGAATACTGTTCCCATGCTGACACGGCTTGCTCTCCGGTACAGCGGATCTGCACAGGCTGGTGTCAAAAGAACTGCATCCATTCCAAGTGCCGCCGCAGAACGGAAAATTGCTCCGACATTTGTTGGATTTACCACATTTTCCAAAATTGCAACCCGCCTTGCATTCTTGCAGAGCTGCTCCACGGAAGGCAGTGTGGGACGGTACATGGCACAGAGCATACCGCGTGTCAGCTGATAGCCGGTGATCTTTGCCAGCACCTCGATTTCTGCCACATAAACCGGGATTTCATGCTCATCCTCCCTATAAACCAAAGACTTCTGTGTAAGATCTCGGCTTTGTAACTTTTCGCAGCGCGCAAGGATTTCTTTTGCCTGTGTCTCCACATGTTTTTTTTCCATCAAAAATGACATCGGCACACAGCCGGCATCTAAGGCACGCTCGATCACCTTCGGACTTTCCGCAATGAAAATCCCCGGCTTCGGCTCAAAATAGTGAAATAGCTGTGCTTCATTTAAATTGTAATAAATCTGCAGCTCCGGGGCATCCAGATCTTTGATTTCTATAATATTTATCATCGTGTTCCTCTTTTCTCTCCTGTATCAGCGCTTGAGCATATGGCAGATAAATTCATTGATTATACCATGTGCAAAATGGCACATGATCAAATTTCAAGCCGGAAAAGAATTCTTCCCTCCTCAAGCTCTCCCCAACAATTTACCGGCGGCTCCTTCGTTTCTTTAAATCCACAATCCGAATGCATTTTTATTGATGATAAATTACTTTTTCCTATAATGCAATCTATCTTTTTTGCGCCTATGCCTTTCAAAAACTCCTTTACATGACGTATCAGTTTTTTACCATATTCTCTGTTTCTCTGCCCCGGCATCGTCTCAACTGCCTCAAGAAACCATTTCCCCGGCTCTGACTCAACTGCCCTAAGTCCGCATACCCACTGTTTTTCTGCAGTTTCAACAAACACCATCTGCTTTGGATTTTCGATAAACTCCTTTAAAAACGCCGCATATGATGCCTCCATTTCATCACGATTTTTAAATTCCCCCTCCATATCCGCCATGGATTCTGCATATAATAAAAACATTTTTTTTATTACCTGTTCATTTACATTTTCAATCCGTTCTAACATTTTTTATCCTCCTCTTCTGATCGCCAGATTACAAAAACGGTCGGATCACAGCTTTACAGTTCCACGACACGCGTTGAAGCTGTTCGGATTTCTCCGTCTGTCACAAGCAATTTTACATAACTGCTGCCTGACTGCGGTGTATTGATCTGCTGCACATTTTTCCTCTCATAACCTGCCTGTCCGATATTTACCTGCTGCAGAATCGTCTTGATCAGCGTCGATTTTCCACATCCGTTTTCTCCATGTAAAAAGACACGCTCCCCCTGCACCAGTTCAAAGGTCAGATTATTCAATACATCCTCACCTGCACTTTCATACCGCACCGAAAGTTCCCTGCAGGAAATCAGACGTTCCTTATGATAGGAAAGCGGCATAATTTTTAAACTGACAGGCTGTTCAATATCCTGCAAAAGCCCCTCTTTCTCCTGTATTTTCCTCTCCATTCGGCGTTCATACTGTGTCACACGGCTCTGCATCTTTTTTGTCTTGGCACCGATATATGCTCTCGTTGCACCCGAGCGGTCATGCTCTTTGACCGGATCATAGCCTATTTTCGTCGCTTCGTTTTTATCCGCCCACTTTCGGCTTCTTGCCGCCGCCTGTTTTAAAGATGCGATTTCTTTCAAATGTTTTTCATTTTCCTCCATCGCAAAATGATCCATCCGCGTCTTGTTTTCCCACCAGCTTGAAAAATTGCCGCTCTGTACCTCGATCGTCTTTCGATTTAAAACCAGTACATGATCAATGCATCTAAAATATCCCTGTCATGCGATATCAGAATAAACCCTTTTTTGCCGCACAGATTTAAAAAAGTCGTTTTTCCTTTTCCATTTCTTCCAATCAGACCTAACTTCCAGTCCGTATCGATCCCAAAAGATACGTTTTCAAAAACCGTATCAAAACTTCCCTCATAACCATATGTGAGATCTGTTACCTGAATCTGTGACATAAAAATCTCCATTCTTGCGCTGCTTTCAAGCGCATCTCAAGTTTGTGCGTAAGCACAAATCTTGCGTGTGAAAAATCTTATTTTTCGCACTATCCTCCTAGTTTTGCGGAGCAAAATGCATGCTATGTCTCTTATAGCATTTGCCTCTTGCAGGAGCAGAGGATTTTCCTCCCATACAAAAATCCCATGCTGCCATGGGATTTTTCTTACACCTCACATATTTTATGATCACATCTGGCAGACAATAGATTGCACATTGTAAGATAAAATCGATTGTCCCGGACAACAAAATGTCCGTTTCCGCCATTTTTTAACACAAAAAAGAGAGGATACAAGAATCAAATCCACTTTTGGCAACATGATATGCAGTACTGCACCTCTGCAATACTGCTGTAACTTCAGATTTACACAACATATCATGCACTTTATTCCTTATACCGGTGCAATATATGCCATGTATCATCCCGAATCAGCAGACAAACGTATGCCATATATGACACACATTCTCTTGCTGACTCTGTTTTCTTTCATGTTTCAAAAGTAAATTATCTCCGCATTGGTTCCTCTCCTTTAAATTTCTATTGCAATAGTAGCACAATGCCATTTTTAATGCAACCAAAAATTTTTACGAAAAATCTTTCGTTACCGGTCACACAATAAATATGCACAGCAGCAATCTCTACTCCACATTTTTTAATGCCTGATCCATCGGGATCTTTTTGATACGCATAAAGTCCAGTATCATTACAAACAGATATCCGATCAGCACAAATGCAAACATTTTCACATATCCGGCTGGCTGGATCACAAATGCAAACCATCCACTGTAACTAAACAAGATCGCCTTCCATGCCAGATTCATAACAAACGCTCCAAGTACAACACTGACCGCATCTTCGATCACAACCATGATCGTTGTGGAAAGCAGATACAGGCTGGCGATTTCTTTATTCTCATATCCAAGAATCTTTGTCATTGAAATTGCATTCTCATTTTTCTCAATGATCAGCTTTGTCAGAAGATAGATCAAAACTGCGGAAAGCAGGATACAAAGTATCTGGAAATAATCCATATAAGATCCCATGGAATGATCTAACTGGTCACACATCTTTGTGATATCACGCTCGGTGATCACCGTTGCAATATCATCTTCCGACAGATCTGTAAGCTCTTCATTTGAAAAATATCCACTGAATGCCTCTTCATCCAGCTCAAATACCATGCGGTAATTTTCAATCGGCATAAATACTGCAATGTTTACGCACTGGTCATAAATTCCGGCTACCGTAAACGTATACTGTTTGTTTTCATATTTTTCATCCAGTGAAACGGTATCCCCGACATTAAGTTCATATTTTTCTGAAAATGATCTGGAAATATAAACTTCATCTTCCTGCAGGGACTGCATACCTTTTATTTCTACATACTTACTATCGTCTGAAATACCGTAAACAGAGACTTCCTCATCTATTACATCGCTTTTTTTCTGCAAAGAACACATACTGAATTTTTCTGCGTCTTTATTGTCCGTCGTCAGTACATTTCCATCTTCATCCTCAAAAGATTTCAGAACATACTGATACTTTGCAAACATCATATTTTTTGCATTTTCTTTGTAATAAGAAAGCGTATCCGGCATTCCCACTGCCATTGCAAGCATCACCATGATAAAGAAAATTCCCACAAACAGAATCAGATAATTTGCCACATTCTGAAACATGATGCGCAGACGGAATCTGTTAAAAAATTTAAAATGTGGCAGCCGCATTGCTTTTTTGCGTTTTGTTTTTTTCAGATCATGCCTCAGAAACTGTAACGGTGTATGCTGCATCATTTTAATAATGACGATCAGATTGACCATAAACATCAGCACGACCGGTATCAGGGTTGTCTTAAAAAATGCATCCGGATTCCAGATCGTCTCATAGGTCGGAAGGCTGTAACTGTTATAATACATGGATACCACAACATCTTTAAATACCGTATAGCCAAGCACATTTCCGACTAATGCGGAAATCAGGGTAACGATAACCGGCATAGACAGATAATGGCGTACCAGCTCCCCTTTCGTATAGCCGGACGCACGCAATGTTCCGATTGCAGATGACTCTTTTGTGATCGTATTGCTGATCGTAACTGCAAAAATAAATGCGATGATGACAATCAGAATATCAAGCAGCACACCTCCCATTGCCTCATCAGAGCCCATGTCGTCGGTTGCAAAATGAATCGCCGGATTCGCATATTTTGGCACATAATCTTCAATCTCATTGTCATTTACCACGGTCTGTGTGAGCAACGCCCGCATAAAATCATCCGACTGGTTTTTCTCATCTTTTTCATCTGACGGCTCATTTTCATACTTCCATGCATAATCGTAATGAATCGTCTTATGTAACTTTGCAAATCCCTCATCTGTTACCATTGCAACGTTAAACTTTAAGGCATCAAACATCAGATCCGTGCTTTTTTCGTGCAGTGTGGAATAGTTGACATATGCGATCAGACCAACGACCTGATATTTTTCTTCTCCGACTGTGATCTCATCGCCGACTTTTATCCCGACATTGTCAGCATGCATACGGTCAATGGCAATTTCATCCTCTTTTTCCGGGAAACTTCCGTCCATCAGGCATGCAAAATTGATATCATCTGTCTTTGCAAAAACACGGACTGTTCCATCCGAAGTTCCGTCGTTGTCATGATCTTCCTCTTCATCCCTGTAAAAATTTTCATACAGATGAACCGGAGTTTCCTTAAAATCAGGATCGTTCAATTCATATTTTTCTTCTGCATCCGCATATTTCTCGTTGATCTCATCTAAAACCTTGTTCCAGGCTTCGTCGTATGCTTTCTCATATGCCTCGTCATGTGCCTCATCAAACGCTTTCTCATACGCCTCATCATGTGCCTTAGGATATGCTTTTTCATATGCTGTATCATAGGCTTTGTTGTACTGCCCGGACTGTTTTGCCTGTGCCACTGCTGTATCAAGCATAACTCCCGCAGTTGTTTCATCAAGTCCCTGCGCCATCAGCATCTGCTTTATCTGTGCATTAAAAGAAACATCAAATTCTGACTGGAACTCTGCATCAAATTTTTCCCTAAATTCTGTTTCAAACTTCTCATCAAATTCTTTTTTGAACTTTTCTTCAAATTCACTATCGAACTTTTTATCCAGCTTCTTTTTTGCCTCATCAATGTAATACTGTCTGACATCTGCTTTATCGCCTGTCTTAATTGCATCAAGCAGTGTTTCGTCTGCTTTCTTTTTTAATTCAAAGTGTCCGTCTTCCAGCTTGTATCTGCCAACACCCTCATCAGCCGCTGTCATCATGCTCTCGTTTGCAACATACATGCCGGACACAAAGCCGATCATCAGAATCAGGAACAGACTTACCACAAGATACTTTTTCCAGTCTCCTGTTAATTCTCTCGGTATTCGTCTGATAAGCGGATTTTTGATTTTTTTCTTTTTCATACTAATCTCCATTCTTGCGCTGTTTTTAAGCGCATCACAAGTTTGTGCGCCAGTACAGCTCCCTACCACTCCAGATCTGCCGCTGAAATTTTATGTTCATTGATATCGTTATGACGCACTGCCCCATCACGGAGTTTGATGACATGGTCTGCCATATGCCGGATTGCCTCGTTATGTGTAACCATGATAACTGTATTACCATATTTGACATTGACATTCTCAATCAGCTTTAATATTTCCTTGGAGGTATTGTAATCAAGTGCTCCGGTCGGCTCATCACAGAGCAGGATATCCGGATTTTTCACAATGGCACGCCCAATGGAAACCCTCTGCTGCTGTCCGCCGGAAAGCTGGTTCGGCAGTTTATGCCTGTGTTCATAAAGTCCCAGCGTATGTAATAAATCGTCAATATCGAGCGGACTGTCTGATAAATATGCACCGACCTCAATATTTTCCTTGACATTTAAATTTGCAATCAGGTTATACATCTGAAATACATAACCTAAATGTTTTCTGCGGTACTGTGTCAGCTTCTTCTCTCCGAGTTCTTCTAACTTATCGCCGTTGATGGAGATATAACCGGAGTCCGCACTATCGATTCCACCGATAATATTGAGAAGCGTCGACTTTCCGGAACCGGATGGTCCAAGCAGCACACAAAATTCTCCTTTTGCCACGGAAAAATTCATTCCACGCAATACCTCCTGGCGGGTCTCCCCGCTTCCAAATCCCTTTTTCAGATCAACAATTTCCAAAAATTTTCTTTCTTCTTCTGACATATTCTCCCCTTTCCCATTGCAGAATTGTTCTTACATCCTTATCTATTCTGAATTGTGTTAAAGTCTTTTCTTACTTTTGTTAGTGTTGTCTAACTTTTGTTTGTATTATATCACAGCTTTTCCAGATTACAAGCAAAAAGACGATTCCTTTTGTCAGAATCGTCTTTTTGCCTTATATAATGTCTTTACTGTCTGTTAAACTGTAAATATTGTTCTATTTGTCTGACAGATTTTCCTGTTATATCTGCCATTTTCTCTATGGAATAACCATGCTGCTTCATATTGTAAATCATTTCTGCTAGAGTTTCTTCTCTGCCGATTTTGATTCCTTCACTTTTTCCAATCTCGATCCCATCACTTTTACCAGCTTCATATTCTGCCTTTCGGAGCTTCTTTTCTTCCCACTCTTTATCATACTCTAATATACTTACCATCTTTACCTCCGAGCGATTCTTCCGCAAGAAATCGACTAAGATTCCTTCTTTGATGCATTCCGTGATTGCCCTTTCAACTGCATCATTCAGATTCTGCGCTGATGCATATTTTCGGACTCTCGCAACATAAATGGCATATTCCTTCAATGTCTGACACTGTTCCATCAGGTCTTTGTTGTGTCCTTCGTTCACATTCAGCATCAGAACTTTTAACTCTAAATCCGGCTCTCCAGCCAGATGCTCATATGCTGATGAAAGTTTCAGTTCCATACGGTCTTCTACGTCATCGGTTCCATTGTAAAACACCATAAACTTCGGTGCCGGAATCTTCTGCAGCTTTGACGAATACAGTGACTTATCATTCAGATACTGCTGATACTCGATTCCAATATAGATCAGATCCCGCAATGGTATATTGGGATTGATCGTCGACTGATGCTCATAGAGATAAATATTCGTCTCTAACATAAATGCCAGATCATTTTTCATTCCCATATAGATTGCGTTTTCCAACGTGACGATCTTAAGGGCTTCCGCATTCTGATAATGGCTTCCGGTCACTGCGTTGTACAGGGATAAGAGATTTTCTTTCTCTGAAAACAGCATGCGGAATACAGTGTCTTTGTACTGACGGTTGGCTGTCGGCGTCTTTTCTGATACCTGCTCACTCTTCTTCATATTCAGTTCCTCCTGTGTGCAGGAGGCTCATCCAGATCTCCTGCTTTTCATTTCTGTGGATAAAAAGCATAGATTTCTGAAATGTTTTTTTGAATTTTAGACGGATATATACATCCTGATAGTCATACAGACAGAATTGCCGGATTCGTAATTATAGCACCGGATAGATGTCTGCATCGTAGAAATATGCTTTGAGTTATTTTATCATACGTCATCCTTAGTATGCAACCAATTTGAAATTTCTTGTGCATGTTGTACAAAAACAAAGTTACTGTTCACAGGTTACCCTGCGGACTGTAACTTCGCAGCCCCATGTATAGTTTTGCTTCGCAAAAGGGGCTGCTCACCCCCACATCACGTTCATACGCACCTGAACAGTAACAAAACAAGCTGCTATTTTTAAAGAAAGACAGTGTCCGGCTGAATATCAATCCGGACACTGTCTTCCCTGTCATTTTCTGACAGTTACACACTTTAAATTTTTCTATTTACTGACCTTAACTTTTTTCATGGATGAATATTTTCCATACACTTTTTTGCCCGTGGAATCCATTTTATAAGCCCGGATGCGCACATAGTATATCTTTCCTTTTTTCAGTTTACTTATGGTATAGGATGTCTTCGCCGTGTTTTTCTTTGTGACCGCCTTTTTGAATTTTTTATCCGTACTGTAAGAAATCTCGTAACCTTTTGCGCCGGATACTTTCTTATATTTCAGTAAGATCTGTTTACTCTTGCTGTTTTTCGCAGACGTAAGAGAAGCCTTCGCCACTTTTACTTTTGTCCACTTTGCATACAAAACGTACTCGGATTTTGCGCTGCTGCTGATACTTGTGATCTTCTTTTTAAATTTTGCATCCGTATACCAGCCTGCAAATGCGTATCCTTTGCGTGACGGATTTTTCAGCGTTACTTTCTTTCCATAATAAGTTGACGGATTCGAGGCATTGTTTTTACCTTTATTCAGTTTGTAGGTAATTTTATATGGTACTGTAACCGTACAGGATGCCTGATAACTGCTGTTTTCAGACGAAGTCACCGTGATCTTCGTTCGGCCCGGTGCCTTTGCTGTCACACTACCGTTGGCATCCACGGTGGCAATCTTTGTATTTGCCGATTTCCAGACTACCTTTTTGTTGGACGCATAAGACGGTGATACAGTTACATTTAAGGTGAGCTTCTCTCCTCTTTTTACCTCTGCTGATGTCCTGTCTAAAGTTATTCCTGTTACTTTCGCCTTTCCGGTGACAGTCACATAGCAGACTGCATATTCATCACTGCCGTCCGTTGCCGCAGCCCGGATTTTTGCTTCACCCTCCGATTTTGCAGTGACAAGTCCGCTTGCAGAAACCTCTGCCACTTTCGTATCAGAAGAAGTATATTTGATTTTTTTATTTGTGGCATCCGAAGGTGAAATATATGGTTTCAACTGATAGGTTTGACCAGCTTTCAATTCGATCTCATCCTCATCAAATTCGATCCAGTCTATCAGCTGCGGTACGGTTATCTTACAGACTGCTTTTACATTTCCAGCCGTTACTGTAATAACTGCTGTTCCAACACCACAGATCTCCACATATCCGGTATCCGAAACAGTAGCAACCTCTTCATTGGAACTTGTCCATACCACTGCATCTGTGAAATTCAAAGGTGCGATCGTCGCTGTCAGCTGGAAATCGTCATAGCGCTCCGCCGTTTTTTCTGTACTATCCAGACTGACTGAGGTTGCATGAATATCCTGTGTGACGTACTTGATTCCTTTTCCGCTCGCATAAGTCTGGACATAGCAATCAGACGGACCGTACATCGTCATTTTCTTTGGATAGGAAAATGCATTTGATGCGATCGAAGTTGTGTTGCGCGGGACTGTGATCTGCGTCAGCTTCGTGCAATTGACAAATGCACTGTCACCGATCGTGGTCACATTGTAAGGGATCACGATGGATGGCAAAACTATACAGCCGTAGAATGTCTGGCTCTCAATTTTCTTTAATTTGCTGCCTAATGTAATATCGGTCAGGGCTTCACATCCATAAAATGCAGAACTTCCAATAGACGAAACGGTATCCGGTACCGCTGCCTTTTTCAAGGCTTTACAGTTTTTAAATGCGTTGCTTTCTATTTTTTCCACCCCGGATGGAAGTATTGCTTCCGGCAAAGATTCACAGCCGGAAAACGCGGAGTTCCCGATCGTGGTCAGGGTGGATGGGAAGTTGATGGTGGTTAACTTTTTGCAATTATAAAATGTATTTGCAGTAATATTCTGACGAATATTTGGCAAATGCACCTCTGTTAAATTAATGCAATTATAAAAAATATTTGTTCCCATTGAATTGACGGTATCTGGAAGAATCACCTTCTGTAAGTTTGAACATTCAGAAAATGCACTGTCCCCAATTTCTTTCATCCCATTTGAAATCTCTACTGCTTTCAATTTTATACACTCATTAAAAGCATGATTTTTTATCACAGTTACCGTTTTAGGAATTTTAACTTCCTCTAATCCATCACATCCCCGAAACAATGCATCTGCTATAACTGTACTTCCTTCTTCAAAGGCAATTGTCTTTAAATTGTCACATTCGTTAAACACACCATTTGGGGTATCTATTGAATCATATGTCGCATAAACATCCTTTAAACTCTTTGGTATTTCTA
>ENA-OWYX01000153-OWYX01000153.1-human-gut-metagenome-genome-assembly--contig:-NODE-153-length-28714-cov-5.48002_pt1 | contig 28714 bp, 51 predicted proteins | sample MGYA00249758_ERZ652102 | MGnify/ENA primary metagenome ERZ652102 (study PRJEB26925, sample SAMN05827107) | human gut metagenome | biome: ENVO:2100002; feature: ENVO:00000062; material: ENVO:00002003... | reverse complement strand
CAAGGCGACAAGGCGCAGGCCCTGCTCGACGCGAAGAAGGACCAGACCGCGAAGAACGAGGCGTACGCGAACGCGCAGAATGCGACCAAGGCCGCCCAGGATGCGGTCGATGCCGCCACCGCCGAACAGTCTGAAGCTCAGTCCAAGGTCAATACCGCAGATAAGGCGGTCGCCGCCGCCCAGTCCAAGATCGACACCGCCGTGAACAACGCCGCCGCTGCGGCCAAGGACAAGACGGATGCCGAGAACGCGATCAGGCAGGCCACGGCCGACAAGGCGCAGGCATCGAGGGATCTCACCAAAGCCAACGAGGCCAAGGCCAAGGCCGAGCAGGCCAAGGCCGCCGCGCTTGCCGCGAAGAACGTCTCCGACCAGAAGGTCGCGGAGGCCGACGCGCAGGCCAAGGCCGCCGACAAGGCGATCGCCAACGCGAAGAACGCGATCAAGGCCGCCGAAACCACGAAGAACGACGCCCAGGCGAAGCTCGACGAGGCGAACAAGACCATCGACCGTCTCAACCATGCGGAGGAGAACCTCAAGAAGGCGAACGATAAGCTGGCGGAAGCCCAGGCGAAGCTCGACGAGGCCAACAAGGCGAAGGCCGAGGCCGACAAGGCATACGGGCAGGCCAAGGCCGACTACGAGGCCAAACTGGCCGACAAGCAGGCATCCGACAAGGAGCTCGCCGCCGCCAAGCAGGCCGAAGCCGAAGCCAAGAAGAAGGCCGAGGAGGAAGCCAAGAAGCAGCAGGCCGCCCAGCAGAAGGCCGACCAGGCCAAGAAGGACGCGGAAGCCAAGCAGCAGGCCGCCGACAAGGCCGAAGCCGAGGCGAACGGCAAGGCCGATGGTCTGTCGGACACCGGTTCCGACACTGCGACCATCGTGACCCTTGCGGCCATCATGGCCGTAGCCGGCGCGGGTTGCGTGCTGATGCGTGTACGCTCCGCCAAGCACGCCGATAGCTGGCATGTCGAGGACTGATTTCCTCTCCTGATGTTTTGCCCGCTTTTTCTCCGTTGTTGCGTGAGGAAAGCGGGCAAAACGGTATTACTCCGCTATCCGCTTGACTGAAGATATTCCTTGCTATTATCGAATGCAGGACATGTGAAAGAAAGGAGCCCGCAATGAGCAATGATGGTCATGCGCCGCTCCCCGGCGAAGTATTGCTGCACGAGTTTCTGGAACCGAACGATATCACCATGTACCGTTTGGCGAAGGCCATGAACGTGCCTCAAACCTATATCAATCACATTGTCACAGGAAAGAAGCGAATCACCGTCGCCTCCGCCTGTAAGCTCGCTTATGTTCTGGGCACGACACCAGAATACTGGCTGGAACTGCAATTACACTACGATGTAGATCACTTCGAACTCGATGAAAACGGACTGACCACGCTTCTCTAAAAAAAGACCGCTGGTATCACTGCACCAGCGGCCTTTCTTTCTACAGAGGATGCCTCACGCACCCTATCGGCAAGGATCCAACGAAAAAACTTTCGCAGTTAGACCAATCCTTGCTTCGACAAACCAACACTAACATGTTCTCTTGCCAAAGCAAGTAAAAGACGATTTGATTAAGCTTGCGGAAGAGTACCCGTGTCTCCTCTATCCCCAATGTCCTCCAGGCGCATAGGAGCCGTCCTTGCGCCTGTTCTGCACCCATTTGCCGCGGAATTGTTCGTGTTCCATGTAGGCGCGACTGACTTGTCCGAACAACTGGTTGTTCACCTCGTCGATGGTTTCTCTGAGCCTGTCGTAGTCGTCCGGATCCATCATTGTTTCGCATTGGTGAGCTAGATTGATCGCGTTGTGGATCTCCTGCTGTTCCTCGAACGTCGGAACCGCATCGAATCGTTGCCTCCACGCTTCGACCACATTCCTAGCGGTGGCACTGTCTGCGATGATTCTCCCGCTCCTGTCGGTCACGGTGAACCTATCGATGAGATCGCTTCCCGCTATCATTGGCACATTCCGACACAACGCTTCGACTACCTTGTCATGATGGTCGGGCGGCGTCCAACGAGCAGCTTCACCTGCGATGAGACTGGAACAGTACCGATCGATCATTCCTGCACGGCTCACTAGCGGGGGAGTCGCCACGATGATTGCGTGCGTAGTACGCCCTAATCGTTTGCATCGTTCTGCTTCGTCAAGCACAGTAGCAGGATTTCGCCAAGTGCCTTCGATAATAATCGGATAACCGTGTTCGTCCGCATGTTTCACGCACATACCAGTCCATACACCTGCAAGTTCAGCGGTGACCTCGGGCATATGGAGTGGGTTTTCTTCCAGCAAGCGTTTGTAGTCGGGGTGGTACTGCCGGTAGTCGTCCCCGACGATGGGCGTGATGTCCTGATGAAGGTTTCTTGCCAGTTCCTGGCCACTGGTCTTGCCGGCAGCCGGTTGTCCTCCAATGAATACTGTGGTCGGGTGGAGCTGTGCTTTCGCGCGTCGGAACACGAATGGCATGATGTCGTTTACCCACGTGAGACGGGCATCTGTTTCATCAAAGACCATATTCCTGATCCAATGATTCTCGGCGTTCGTTCCACTGTTCTATGAGCCGGACTTGGCGTTCGCGGTCTGCTTTCTTCGTGTCGTCGCGGTCGTCACCCATGTCGAAACGTTCCTTGCGGAAACGGCGGAACATCGCACCGTCCTGTCGCTCGGAAGCTTTTCTTTCCAAGGCAACCAGTGTTCCCCCCAGCATTGTGCCTGCCTCGTAAAAGGTTTCGTAGAGCGTGAAGTCGCTCAGTGATTCAAGGAATTTATGGCGTTCTTCCTTGTTCATCGCTCTTCTTCTCCTTCCGGGTGTATCAGTCGGTCGATGCTTGTATTCATGGCTTTGGCGAGTTTGTCGGCTGTTCGTATGGTTGCGTTCATGAAGTCTTTGCGCCCGTTTTCGTATTCGACGATTCTTGGGCGTGGTACGCCGCTGAGCCGGGCGAGCTCGGTTTGGCTCAGATTGGTTTTGGCACGGGCTTGTTGGAGTCCTTCGCCTGTGGCTGGTTTGTCTTGCAGGTCATTCATGTATCACTATTGTAACAGGTGCTGCGGGGAAGTCAATTCTTCTCTTCGCTTGTATGAGACTCCCGGTATTCGTCCGACGCGATATGGTCGACCGCGAAACCGGCGATCTGGTCGCGCAGTCTCGGGAACGTCTCCCTGCCCGCCTTCCGACGCCGGTCCATGATCCACACGAACAGGCAGGTGAGGATGAAGCCGCCCGCAAGCCCGTATATTGTCACATCGTCCGGCTGATGGGATGCGAATACCGCTCCGCCGGCCCAGTAGCCGATGCACAGCATGATGCCGAGCGTGTGCATGCCGATCGCGAATGGCGTCTCGTCATCGTCCATGATGCCGATCACGCACAGGAGCATCAGGATGACGAGCAGGAATGCGACAGCCCACAACGGCGACTGGATGATTCCGGCGAGCAGCGGCGTATGGTTCGCGGCCAGCCAGGCGAGTATCGGCCCGTGTCTGAACGCGAACACCAATGCCATGATGAACAGGATGATCGCCGTCCACGCGAGACGGCGCACGGTTTCCAGACTCACGATTCCTCCTCCTGTCGCCTTTCCTTCTTTTTCCCGGATAATCCCGAACATCATCGGTTTCCTTCCTGATTGTCGGAACTGCCTTCCGGCCCGTAGTCGCTGTCGTCCAACGTCCATTCACGTTCCCCGTCCGGCCCGGTCTCGAGTGCGATGGTCGTGTTGCAGTATCCGCATCGTTCGATGGTGATGGAGACGCGCCCGTCGGCCGTCAATCCTTGGTTCCACCAGGGTTGGAACGGGTGCCCGCAGCCGGAACATGGTTGCGGATCGCGTTGTAAGCCGTTGTTCCGGCAGAGGAACAGGGCGCGGGCTTCGACGGGTGGATGCCAGCCATGCCAATCAACCGGCTGCTCATCCCATTTGACGGGGAGCCGGAAGTCGGTCAGGTCAGCCGGCCATTCCAGACCGCTCATCGGCCAAGCTCCTTTTCGCGTTCGTCGATGATTCGTTGGACGTCCTCACCGGTCCAGAAACCGTAATGGTCAAGCTTTGCGGCGACCGCCCGGATCAGCGTCTTGTTGTTCCTCGCTATGAGCCGCGCCCTGACCCATAGCGCGTCCATGATCCCCTCGGCGGAACCCATTGCGGGGTCGATCCGGTGGATGATCGCCGCGTGACCAGCTCCATCTGCACGTCGCCGCCGATGCGGAGCGCGTCGGTCTTGTATTCCGGGTATTCCATGGTCACGGCGAAACCGGTCATGGAGATGATCATCTCCGTCTGCAACCGGACGGACATATCATCGTCCGGGTCGGTGGCATACTGCTGGCTGGTCTGGCCGGTATCATCCTCGCGCAGCATGATGCCCTGCTGCACGTATCCGAACCGGTGGCCGGCGACCGCATGCCCGGCCTCATGCAGACGCAGCCGCATCGGCGGTTCGGGCGGCCTGGGATGGCTGACGACCGCCTTGCACCGGGCGATGAACCGGTCGTATGCGCCCATCATCGCCCGACTCCCGTCATCGCGTCCAATACGACGGCCAACGGGACGGCATCATGGTTGGCATGCGCTTTGCATACAGGTCCGTATACGCCCTCCTCGGGCAGGAGTTCGCAGTCGTCGTACCCGTCGTCGCGGGTCCAACGGCGGATGGCGACCGGCGGTCTGCCGCACTGTTTGAAGTTCTCGCCCTTCCAGCAGCCGGCCGTGCAGCCGGACCGCAGGGTCAACGGGTCGCATTGGGCGGCGATGAGCTTTGGGTCGTACGGCGTTGGTTTCTTGCATTTGGTCATTGCTTTTCTCGTTTCCGACTTTACTTTATATACCTTATATGGTATATTTATGGGTATGTGGCAGATAGAGATGGAACCCATCAAGGACTGGCTTGACGGACTTGACAAACAGACCGCCTACCAGGTCTACGCGGCCCTAGACCTCCTTCGGGAACGCGGACCGAACCTCAAACGCCCCCTGGTGGGGAAAATCGAGGGCTCCATCATCGGCTCCATGAAGGAACTGAGACCCGGTTCGGCAGGCCGAAGCGAAGTCCGAATCCTGTTCGTCTTCGACCCGGAACGCAAAGCGGTCCTATTGGTCGGCGGAGACAAACAGAACAAATGGAACAAATGGTATAAGACAGCCATCCGCGAAGCCGAACGACGATACATCCGATGGCTGGAAGAACAACATGGGAAGGACACGAAATGAGCTACACGTTGGAGGACTTCAAGGCCGATCACGACCTTGACCAGAAGACCATCGACGAGCGCAAGGAACAGCTTCTTGAGGAGATGCGCCTGTACGAGCTGAAAGAGGCCCGCAAGCGGCAGGACGTGACCCAGAAGCAGCTCGCCGAACGCATGGGCGTCAGCCAGAAGCGGGTCAGCAGCCTCGAATCCGGCGACGTCGACAAAACCGAAATCCGCACTCTGCGCAGATACCTCGACGCGATTGGAGGCAAGCTGCAGGTCAATGCGGTCATGCCTGACGGCCGCACCCTGCAACTGGTCTGAACCGAAACGTCCCATCAAATCACCGGCTTCCAGTCGAAGTACGGGCTGCTGGCCTTCACCCATGCCCTGTGGTTGATGCGATGCCGTTTGGTCAGCCGGTGCGCCTGGAATCTCGCCCATGCGGTGAGACCCGGCACCGGATGGCTGTCCCGTTCCGTGATGATGGTCTCACCGCAGCAACAGCACTCCCATCCGTACGCCGCCGGAAACAGTGCGGACACCACGAGCCCAAGGAACACGAGCACCGCGACGGCAGGCAGTGTGGCGAGGCCGGCGAGATAGCCGATCCAGAACCCGCTCACCGTTTCACCGGCTTCAATAGTTCCCCGTCAGGGCCGGCCAACCCGACCCTGTGACCATCCACGATGAAGCGGCCCTGTTCGAGCCGGCCGTCCTTCAGCCAGCCTGCGGGGGTGTTGTCCGCGGGCAGGTCGTATGCCGGGCAATCCGCTCCATCGCAGCGCAGATGTTCGATACCGTACATGTTCTCGGTATGCGTTGCGAACGGTTCCACGCCATTGGGTCCGGATGCCGTCGCGAACAGCAACGCGATGACGGACGCGACGCATCCCAGGGCCATCACGGCCGTGATCCGGACGTTGGCCTTCACGAATTCTTCGGACGGCCTATGAAGGCGATGCCGCCCACGAATGCGATGACCATGCCGGCGAAGCAGAACACGGACAGCACGGCGAGGATGATGGCGTCCTTTCGCCGGCCGCACCGCCTCGGACACCGTTTCCAGCCATTGCGAGTAATCGGTCATCACTCCTCCTTGTATTCGTCGAGCCTGTCGGCCAGGAGCCGCAGGCCGAAGGACAGCGCATGCCGGGCTCCCGGCTTGAAGTCGCGGGTGTTGATGGCCGCATGCCATGGTCTGCTACTGATGTCGAGCGTCGCCATTGTATCGGCGTTCTCGCCGTCCGTGATATACACGCCGATGATGTATTTTCTTCCGGCCATCACGCCTCCCAGCTGACCGGGATGCCCGCGCTTTTCGCCGTCTCCAACAGGAGCCGGAACAGCTGGATGGTATCTTCCTTGCCTTCCATGGGGTCGAAGCGGATGCTGTCGCCTTTCGACGTGGCGGTCTCCAACATGTATGCCACCGCACTGTCCGCCCCGATGAACGCGAGACCGGAACCGGCTTCCACCCACGCCTCACGGACCGTATTCCAACGGAAGTTCAGATATCGGCCGAATCCACGGAGGACATCTGCGCCGATCCACATGGACCGGCAGCAGGCCAGGAACTCCGCCGACGTGATATTGACGTTGAAGCCGTTCGATGTATCGCCCATCATGAATCCCACCTGGTCGCCGTCCGTCCCCTCCACGAACGGGACGAGGGTGGCGAGGACGGCGGCAAGAAGGGCGAGCAGTGCGTGATCGCCGTCCTTCAGCGGTGTCCGCTCCCCGTTCACGATGCTCATGTTGACATGGTTGAACGCCTCCACGATGGCGGCGGACTCCTCGAAGGCGGCGGGCATATCCCCGTCACCGGTCATGCGGAACACGCCGTCCGGGCCGAACTCCCAATCGTATTCGACCGGATTGTCGCCGGTCCCGTCGTTGGTTTCTACGATGATGCGTTCGACGCTCATTGCTTCTCCTTGTCCAATACGGTTCTGGATACTTTCAGATATCGTGTGCCGCCCGACTGGCGTAGCTGGCGGTTGTTGATGCTGTCGATGACCGGGGCTGGGGGATCCGTATACGATTCATGCGCCCGGACGATCACATGATGATTCGGGTTGAACCCGGAGTACAGGTGCGTGATCGCGAAGGTCGCCGATAGTACGTCCAGATCCTTGAAATCGTAGATGGTGTCCGTTCGGAACCCGTCGATGCCGGTCGGCGGTTCGACCGGTTCGAGACCATGGACGCCGAACATCGCCACCCTGACCCTCATGTCCGGATCATGCTCGAACAGGTGCGCATATTCGTCGCGCAGCACATCATATTCGGCTATCGCCCGTTTCGCGGTCATCGGCATGCTCTCCGGGTCGGCAAGCATACGTTTCACGAACGCAATGCCCTCGTCGGTGATGATCCGGTCATGCTGCCCGAAATCGACCAGGCCGCGTTCCTTCAACGCGTCGAAACCATAGGGGCCGGTATGCCACGAGTCTTCCTTGAGCCTGTCGACGGCGAAAAACAGCATGGCGTACTGGGCTTTCGTGATGCTCTTCATCGATTGTCCCCCGTCCATTGGCTCAGGTATCCGCGCACGTCGGCCGCCGTGCCCTCCCTGTCGGAGTCGAAGCCGTCCGGCTGCCAGGTGCCGTCCGACATGATCAGCAGGTCCAGACTGATGGGATGGTCTTCCGCACCTTGGCTTTGGAATATGACGGCGCCGATTTCGACCGGGTCGCCGTTCGAGAACAGGTCATCCCAGTACACGTCATCCGCCTCCAATGCCTCGACCCTGCCAAGACCGGCGACGGTCTTCCGGTAGCCATCGAGAATCTTCTCGCGATTTCTGACCGCTTCGATCAGCCGACTTGCCGCATGCGTCGGATCGGCGGGCAATAGCGCACGGAACACGCTTTCGCCGACCTCGAACACCAGATAGTCCGGATCCGAAGAGCGCGTGGCGGGGATACCTGAATCGGTGAACCTCCCCGACCTTACGGTCGGGGCTTCCGTGCCTTCCGCAGAGTTCAATCGGGCAATGGTGAATTCGTAGGCTGTGGTGAGGCCGTCGTAGAAAGTGTATTTTTCCAACAGTTCCTTGTCCGGGGTTTCGGAGTCTTTGACGGCCTTGTCCCATTGTTGTTCCAACCATGCTATGAGGTCGGATTTAAGTTCTGACTGATTCATGTGGGGGTTCCTTGTTGTGGATGCTTTTATGTGTGGGCGCAACCAATGTCCATGAGTTCTGTGAGGTTCAAATGGTTCACTCCTTGTTTCTTTTCTGCCTTACTGCGGAACGTTTTCTAACGGCACGAGTTCGGCACCGGCCTGTTTGGCGTGCCGCTGGCAGACGCCGCCGAAGCTTTCCCCGTCGCCCTCCGGCCATCGGCGGATTGCCACAATGGGTTTGCCGCACGGGTACATCCAACCGTCCGAATCGGTCACGGTATGGGCGCAACCAATGTCCATGAGTTCTGTGAGGTTCAACATGATTCATCCTTTCCAAAGTTGAATGCTCTGCCATAGTTTGAATCGCTCGGCTATTGCCTTCGGAGATTGCCCAAACGCATTCTCATTGCACTGACTGGCACATCGAACAGTTGCGCCATTATTGCCGGGTCCTTGCCGACGAATCGGAATTCCTCGACCTTTGATTCTGGCATGAGAATCGCGCCGGCGAACTCGTCAGCGACGCGTTTGCTCGCCCAATACTGGGCATAGCGGACACGCCTATGCTCGCGCTCCTCGTCAGTGAGCGGTGGCGTCGGCTCGTTTTCGTTCGGGTTCATCGTCCTCTCTACCTTTCCCCGCAATCCCAACGGTCGTAGCATGTAGGGCATTCGTATTGCGCGTATTCGGGATTCCACTTGGCGTGCTCACGGCATACCAGACGCCAGCATGCCTCACATATCTCGCCGCAGTCCGTGCAGTTGACGCGCCCGCAACAGGGGCATTTCCTCGCATGCTCCTCACACAACGGTATGCCGCAACCGCCGCAGTGGTCAGCCACGTCATCCGGCTCGTACGGACCGTGGATTGAATCTTCGCAGGTTTCGTTCGCGTTCATGATGGTTCCTTTTCATTCCTTGCCTAACAGGTCAAGTCCGGCGCATACCGTCTCCCATTAAACCGTCCGTTCTACGTGCGCCGCGAATTTCAACGCCTTCTCACCCTTGTCGGTCAGCGCGTCGAACACTTGGTCGATGTAGTATCTGCGTTCCAGCACGCCCAGCTCCCGTAGCCGTTGCGATTCCTCCGCCGGTTCGACCATGCCATACGGTTTAAGTTCTTTCAGGATTGCGATGTCCCCCTTGTTTAACAGGGGCGGGTCGTCGGGTTCCAGCAACGCTTTCAGACGGTTGGCCTTGTCCTCCATGTCGGATACGACTGCAGCCAGCGAATCGGGCATTGGCGTATCCGCACCGTCGCACAGGTCAGCCCACTGTTTGCGCTTGTCTTTCGCCCTGTCGAGGTATTCGTCCGCCGTGAGGGTGATTATCCGCACGCGGAACTCGTCGAAGTCGCAGACTCCTTTATGACGGTCGTAATCCCACCAGACGAAGGTGCCATTCGGACGAATCGAGCATTCAAGGAACACGTACACCTCGTTAGGGTTGCGGATGTCCGCTATGCAGTCGGAGTATTCCGATTCGACCAGAGCGAACTCCACGCCTTCCTCGCCCAGCCTGTCCAATAGGCCACGGACGGATTGCAGCGTCTTCTCGATGTTCAGCATGGTTTCAGTCCCCATTCTTGACGTGATTCTCATAACCTTTCATAGCTCTTTCCCCCAGTTCGGTCAGACCGCTATACCCGGGGTCAGCGAGCGACCAGTAGTCCTGCCTAATCAGTCCCCTTCCGACCAATCCGAAGCAGTCCCAGCTATCCATGAACAAACGCGCATCTCGGCCCTGCCTGACGTTTTCGAGCAGTTTGTATTCAGCCTTGCTCAACTCGGGCGATTCGTCCTTGATGAAGCCGCGCAGTCGCTTGACGGCATCCTCCATCCTCTCCTTGCGCGTCCTGATTACTTGAGGCAATGGAACACCCTTCCTGCCGCACAGTTCTGCCCACTTGCCCGGGATGCTCTCGGCTTCGTCTTCGTAGTATCGGGCGAGACGGTCTATAAGACGCGTGCGGTATTCCCTGAACTCGACCGTCTCGCCACGGCATCCACCATCGCAGATGTTGCCATCCGGTCGGATGTAGTGAAGCTCCATATCGCCAGCATCATCGAAAAAGCATGGGGCAGATATAGTCATCACCTCATCGTTCTCGATAGGCTCACCCAATTCGATGCCCACGCCGATGGCGGCGAGTTCCTTTTGTAGCCCTTGGATGTCCTGTAGCGTTTTCTCGATGTTCAGCATGGTTCACTCCTTGTCCAGTCGGTGCACGGCGGACAGCATGTGCAACGCGGCATGACGGCGCGTCTCATACGGGGTGCCAAGCTCCTCGCCCAGCAACCACCCCTCGAACACGGGCACCGGGTCGTGTTCGGGATATTTGTTGCAGGACTCGCATACTCGCATGTAGTGTTCGGCCATGTCTTCCACATGCTTCGCCTTCTGTTCGTCGCCAAGCGCGTTTCGGCACCATTCGGCGGTCTTGCCGAACCGTTCCTTCAGTCGTATGAGACGGTCGGTGCGCGGCATGGGCGCGGCCAGTAGGCGGGCCAGCTCGTCCAATGCCTGTTCCTCGCCCATGTCGGCCGTGTCGAGGACGGTGTCATCTTCGACAAGCTCGTACTCAAGCTCGTACTGCGTGCGGACGATGCGGATGGTGTCGCGGTCGGGAATGTTGACGGTAATCTCGTATCCCGCTTGAGGGTCGAACGCGGTGATGCATCCGGATTGGCGGTCGTTGTATACATGCCAGTCCGGCAGTATGCGGGTGACGGTGTTGAGGATGTCGCGTGTTTTCATTTTGTCAGTTCCAGTTCTTCGGCGCGACGACAATCCAGCCGTTCGACAATGGGTAGACGGTGCAGGGTTCGTCCGATTCCAAGTCGTCGTCCAACGGGTTCCAGTCTTCGAGGCCGTCGTGGGCGATTTCGTCGTTGAGTGTCCCGCTGTGGATGCGTTCGGTTTCGACGTGGACGTCCTCCGACTGAAGGAAGGCGAACGAGAACGGTTCGAACATCGGTTCGACGAGATACGGCAGTCCGTCCTTGTCGCCCCAGTTGGCGACCATGTTCATGCGTCGTCCGCGTTCATCCATTTCCACGAGGATGATTCCCGATTCCTGTCCGGTGATGTCGTGCAGGTTGATGGTCATGTCGGCTCCTTTTTAAGAATTGTGTTCGTGTGAATCAGTCCCAAGTGTTCATGTAGTACCCGTTCGGGTCGATTCCGTCAGCCAGATGAGCGCTGGCGTAGTCGTTCACCTTGAACATGGGGCGGGGGTTCGCGCCGTAATCGGCGTCGGGGTCTGCGGACGGGTCGTAGGGTCGGATCTCCAGCGGCGACGGGCATCCGTCCGGCGCCTGCACCTCGCGGGCCGGTTCCATGTCCCCACGTCCCGCGTTGGACGCGCCCTCCCGTTCGAGCGTCTCCTCTGCTGCTGTCTCTTCGGTGTTTCCCATTTTTGGACCTCCTTGACGGTTCCTTTTGCCGGGTTGTTGTCGGCTTCATGGTGTGTCCCCGAAGGGACACACCATGCTCTCCACATGTGATGATTACCTGTTATGTTTATCTGGTGAGAAAGCTGGGCGTTGTCCAGTTCGCAGAGGCCGCTTGCCGGATCGATCCGGTGGAGCGGCCTTTGTGCGCTCAAGGGGGTTGACTCCCCCTAGTATCCGACGGCTTCGATGCGCGTGATGAAGAAGTGGATGCCGTCAGTGCATTCGGCCCAACGGTCGGGGTCGAAGCCGTCAGATTCCACGGTCTCGCCAAGCCTATAGGCAAATTCCGGGTCGTGCGCACTGTACGCCACGGTCGCAATACTGTGTCCGGCAAGGTCTTGCAGGTCAAGCACTTTTGCTTCGCTGGCGCGGCATCTACGACCCATGCCATTGGAGCGTTGCGCGTCGGACGGGATAAGCAGTTTTACAATGATTGGCTGGTCGTCCACTGTCCATGCTTTTTTCCAACCGATGATGTCGCCTCCGTCAGGGAGGATGCGCGTCTGCGCCATGATGAGATCTGCGCCTTCGGCACCCATCATGTTGGCTTTGGTCAGGTCGGCGCCCATCATGTCAGCAGAGCGTAGGTCGGCACCCATCATGTTGGCTTTGGTCAGGTCGGCGCCGCGAAGGTTGGCGGCGAGCAGGCAGGCACGACTCAGGTCGGCGCCGGTCAGGTTTGCGCCGATCAGGCAGGCACGGCTCAGGTTGGCGCCGGTCAGGTTTGCATAGCTCAGGTTTGCACCGGTCAGGTCGGCGCCGCTCAGGTCGGCATTGGTCAGGTCGGCATTGGTCAGGTCTGCATGACTTAAGTCAAACCCGCTCAGGTCTGCGTCGCGGAGGCAGTCGCGTCCGTATTTTTCGAGGATGGCCTCGATGCTTTCGAGAGTCCCTTTGGGTGTGGTGATTTTCATTGGTTTTCCTTTGCTCGTTGAAGTTGTATGCCCCCTCCCGGCCCAGCTAGGAGAGGGGGTGATATTACATTTTCGGCGGTCAGAGAGTGGCCGGGTATGCGCTCCGGTCGAGTTCCGTCACATCCACTACCTGATTCGGCTGCGGGCCGTCTACCGCGAAGTCGCCGATGCCGGCCACCATGTCGTTCGCCTGCTCGATGCAGTAATCGACGTCATTGACCAAGTAGCCGTCATCATCACAGCCAAATGTACCGATACCGTCAATAATGCGGCCGGACGGTTCCACTACATCATCAAGCTGGATTACGGCACGCGGCGGAAGCCCAAGTTCCGCAAGATCAGCATCCGTATAGTCGCTTAGATTCGGCACCTGTCGCAACGAGCCGACCTCGAAAAAGTCGGCGGCCCAGTCGTAGCCGTACTGCTTGGACTCATCGTCCCATTCGTTGATGCTGATCTCGACTGCCTTGTTGTTGTCGATGAGCTTGACCATTTTTGCTCCTCTTTCTTTTTTATGTGGACATATTCAGTATAACATGTATCTCATATATCGCAAAATGCAGAAAACCACCTCCCACAAAAAAGAAGGAGGTGGGCTTTTGCGTCAGAACAAATCAGCCAAGCAGCGGCACGCTGTAGAAGCCGCCCTCCGAAAGCATCAGTAGCGACCCATCACCAATGGGAGAGCCATCGCTCATCGTGGAAAACGTGTCGCAGAACCACGCATCATGCTCATGCAACACTGTGGGCACGGGCGTATGCCCGACCACCTGCGTCAGACACATGTCACCGTCCTTGGCGAACTCGCTACGATCACACCACAGGGGAGAGGGAGTGCCCGCGCCGCCGCGCGCCGGACCTATGTCAGACATGGGCACCACCAGCGAAGCCGGGTGGAGAATCATCTGGTTCAAACGTTCGGCTATCTCTTCGACCGGCATGCTCATGTAATCGACACCAAGCCGCCTGCGCCCCCAGGAGCAGGCGAGGCCGGCATGTGTGGCCAGAACGTTCCCGTCCGTCCAAGCCAGTCGGAACGGGATATCCTGCATCAGCTCATGCACCTTGCGATGTGCGCCAGGCTTGAAACCGGGCGCTATTGCGCGAACCCTCGCATAGGAGGAGGAGCCTTGCTTCAAAAAATACGGCACATCATGATTGCCGAGCAGCGGAACCATCTCACGTTCACCGGCTTCACGTCGGCACCAGGAGGCGAACGTGTCGAAGAATCGGATCAGACCGTTGTTCGACACGTTCCAATCGTCGCAGATGTCGCCCAGCAGGATCATGCGGCCGGCGGTCTCGCGTTGTGCAACCCGGCTGATCAAAGGCAGCAGGTCGGCTTTCGCATGCAGGTCTCCGACGAACAGGGTACGGGTCACGCAGCAACCTCCATCGCGGGCAAAACCTCATAATTCGAGTCGGTCAAAACAATGCGGCCTCGCGAAGGAATCAGATTGGTCGTGTTCACTCGGCTATTAAGTCCGTTCGCATACCAAATCACATACCGGTGCCCCTCATGGACGAGACGTACCGGAATGTTCACGTCATCGGAGTCGATGACGCTCAGCACCGCGATCCCGTACTGGGATTCGACTGAACGGCGCAAGGTCTCGACGGGAACCCAATCATAGGTGGCGAAACGCCAGCCGAGGAACGCGATGAGGCTTAGCAACGTCAGCGCCGCCAAAGCGGTCTGACCAATCAGGATAAACGTGACGATGAGCGCGAAAATTCCCAGCCCCTGCATGATCTGGATCATCGCGGCGTGCAGGAACTCTTCGACGGTGGCGGGAAGCATGCACGCGAACGGACACGACAGGGAATTGCTCTCCTTTTCCTTATCTTCCACATCGGTCTTTGCCTCGACCTTGACCGTTGGGGTCTTTTTCACAGGGTGACGGCGACGGCCAGCCGGTTTGACCGATGGTGGCTGCTGCCTCATGTCCTCGGTCTTCGCGTTCGGATCGGCGTGGGTCTCGTTCTCATTGAGTTTGCGTTCCATATCATTGATGGCGTTTGCCATATTTCTCTTGCCACTTCTTTCTATCGGTTGTCGTCCGGGGTCCTATAGTCGTGTTCACGCACCTGCCGTTCACGGTCGAAACAGTTGTGCAGCAGGTTGACAGTACCGAAGTTCGCGGAATCGTCGTCACGGACTGCTTGCAGGATGCGCTGCCGGTTGTCCCAAATCAGCTTGTCCGCCTCCGAATAGGAGAGCCCCTCGAGATCGCCGTCCTTGGTGAAATGCACGTACTTGTCCCTGTCGGGCTTCCAACCACCGTTGAGCCGAGCTTCCTCCAAGCGTTCTTCGCTCATGTCTTCGAGGTGCAGGAATGTCGGGTTGGAGGAAGGGACGATACGTAGGTCGCCGATCGCGGATTCGCCTTTGTTCTGTTCGTCGTGGCTGATGGTCTGCCATGCGGCCGCCTTCAATGCGGTCATGTTCTCCTCGTTTGGTTTGAAGAAGATCTGGTCGCGGATGGCATCGTCCATCATCGCGCGACGCTTCTCCTCCAGTTCGATGTCGAGGTCGAAGTCGTCGTTATCGGATTTTTCGACCAGATCGTCCACGAGGTCGTTGCCGGTGAAACCCCAGTCATCACCGCGGATTTCGGTAAGCTGCCCGCCGTCGATGCGTTGGCTGAGGTCTTCGGTGGTGATGAAGTCCATGCGATGGTTCACGTAGCCGTCATGGTCGATGGACAAGGTGGTTTCGCTGTCCTTGTCGCTGTCGCTTTCCATCACGGAGTAGGCGTGCCAGCCTGCGGGCACCTTGTTGCGGTCGATACGGTCATCGTCCAGCGCGTAGCCGCTGATGGTGGTGCCGTCGGGCATGTCGAATTCGATGTGTCGTGCCTCGTAGGGGTCGTTGAATGCGTCGGTGGCGGCGAGGAGCTGATTGCAGTCGGGGTCGGTGTTGGTGGGGGAGAGTCGCTGGATGGCTTGTTGGATTTTGTTTCCGGTGGGTAGGCTGTCTGTTTTTCCTTCGTCGATGAATTGGCCTGTGTGTGGGTCTCGGAGTTGTTGTTTGGCTTGAGTTGACCGGTTTTGCATGGTGTTTCCTTTTCATTCTCTATGTGGACGTATTCAGTATAGTATGTTTGCGCCTCTTTTGCCAAGTCTACCGCGAGGCTCCGTTTCGCCCGCGCGCCACACCCGATCAACTTGTCGCCATATATGCTACACTGAATGCGTCTACATAAATAATCGAAAGAGGAAACCCCATGTACACCAACAAACACGGGAAACCACAAATGAAAATCGCCATGCCAAACGGCATCCTCGAAGGTGAAAGCATCGAAGCTATCCTCAAACAATACGGACTCGACTGCCTACGCGGTGCCAACCTGCATGACGGGCGACAGGTCACATGTCTGATATTAAGCGGAGATATCAGAAGCGGCATGTCCTGTGACTGGGCGAACGCCAAGGAGACCGAATGACCCGACATGTCAGACTTAAGACCCCATGCCCGTTATGCCAAGGCCGTCTGGACGCCGTCGTCCGGCGTATGCCGCTACTGGGCTGGCATATGGTCGGATTGACGTGCGGGCACGGGTGCGACATCCGCTGGTTCAACCGGGACATCGATTTCAGCCGCTCATGGTACCCGACCGCCGAAGACTGTGCGGAATACCCAGACGACTTCCTCCGTGGCTGCGTCGAATATGTGAACATGCTGCTCTCAACCGAATGTCCGAAATGCGGGGAGCGCCCGAAAATCGGGATGGGACCCCGCATGTGTGAACGTTTCCCGTCCGTATCATGCCGGTGCGCGAGCGAATGGGGAGGCGACCTGTGCGAGGCAGCACGCGAATGGGCTTACGCCACGGGCGTGTACTGGAAATGTCTGAAACGTTGAGAGAAGTCCCTTCGGACTTCCGCCAAACCCGCCCGATTGGAAGACTGCCGTATTTATCCAAATCCGAGCCGACTTTCCGCCAACCTCAAACCAACCTCCACTAAAACCCTTACCATAAAAATATCAACCTTAAACGAAGTCGGTTGCAAACTCACCCAGACAATCCAACGGAGGAAACAGCATGAGCAGCACGGGAACACAACCCATATACGACTTGGAACACTTGCCCGGACATAGGGTGGCCGGTGTGGGCGACTTTGCGGGAGACCCGCAACCTAACCAAGTCGTGCTTGTGGAGGACATCGACCGGAGCGCGTATCCGAGCTTTGGGAACAAGGCTTGAGCGTGAGGGTTTTTGTTTGGTTTCGGGGCGTGGCGATTGTGCCGCGCCCTTTGTTTTCAACGTTTTTCTTTTTAAGGGGCAAGCGCATCCAGATCGGCTCCTACGCCAAGGCGCGCGTGTATGTGCGGATTTCCTCGTACAGCAGCGCATACAAGATGAGCGAGGAAGATTTCGAGCAGCCTTACTATGAGAACCATATGAACTAACATGTTATACTGAGTTAGTCCACATAAAACATTTCGTAAAAGGCATCCGATCATGCTCGGAAAACATCAAACAACAAGGCAGCAAACCTGATGGCAATCGACCCAGGAACCACGCTCATCCTCATCACGTGCCTCATCTGCACGATAGTGTTCGCCTTCGCCGGAAAAGAAACAGGCGACAAGACGGACACCAAACACGACAACGAACAACGAAAGCGCAAACGTTGAAAATTCACAAGAAAAAAGGAGTCCTGCAATGGTTGATCTTGCACCCATCTCAGCCGAATGGCATCAAATAGGAACTATATGCCTTGTCATAGGCGTAGCCGCCGGGATCGCCTTCATTCCGGTACAAATGTTTATCATCGAGAAAACAAGCTGGTTCACCCGAATAAAATTCAGCGAACCAGCCCTCAAAATCGTGGTACGGTCAATGGCCTGTCTGCTCGTCGGTGCGGGAATTCTCACACTCTGCTACGCGCTGGCACCCAAACCCGCTGATTACACGCAAACCATTGAGAACGGCTATGGAATCACCCAATTGCAAATCAGTGTGACCGGATGGCACAGCATCACGGAAGACGGCCGATACGAAGCTTCATGGGTTAAAGACGGCAAACCAGGAGACGGCTACGCTTCCGTGAAAAACCAGAAAGTAACCCTGCTTGATTCGACCGTACGCGGGACGCCGGGGAATGGACGCTCTCCTATATCGGACAGCTCGGACGCCGGCGGCATGTGAAAGGCGGACGGCGATGAGGCACGGCGCATCATCCCGGCACATGGGGGAGCCCCGGCCGGCGGCGGGCGTGGAGCCGGGACTGCTGGCCGCCGGCCTCGCCATGGCGCTCCTGCTCATGGCGTTCGGCGCCCTCGCCACCCTGGGCGGCGCGCTCCTGCTGCGGCTCCTGTTCGGCATCCGCATCATGACCGCCGTCTCGCAGGCCGCCGCCGCCACGTTTTTCATACTGCTCATGCCGGCCGGCGTCTGCCGGCTCATCGCACGCATACGCGGATGGGATCCGGACCCGGATCCCACGGAAAGGAACTAATCATGGCATTCGACTACATGCATCCGCCGGAGGATTTCGAATATCTGGGCGAATGGTGCAAAGCGTGGCGGGATCCCGCGACGGGGGATTGGACGATAAGCCAATTGCTCGACGGCCTGGACGTCGCGCAGATCATCCTGTCCGGCGAGGAGGTCAGGGAATTGGCCCGGCTCGCCGCCCAACACGATCCGACCGATTACGAGCTGGAGGACGGGGAGCTGCGCCGACCCATGTTCGCCTCGCCGGACGAGAACGGGACGGCCGTCAACGCCGCGAAGGGCGCGGGCGGCGAACAGGCCCGCATCCATGCGGTCGAAGCCCTGCACCGGTTGGGGCGGTTCTGATGGACGGGTACTGGTGGGGCGTGCTCACCCCGTTCGCGATCATACTGGGAATCCTGCTCCTGTATCTGACGGGCAATCTGTTCGGTGCAATCGTCAGCTGGGCGTGGAAACGGGCGCATTACGGGCTGCTGAAGAAGGGGTGGATCGCCGAGGACTACGACGAGGACTCAAGGGAATGGACCACCCGCCCCGGCGCGGAACGCCTGGCGGCCGCGTTGACCCGGTACGGCGAATACCGGATACTCCCGTGCTTCGGCTGGATGATCCTCATCGTCCGCGACCACAAGAATGAGAAACATGATGAGAAAAGGAATTGATCCGCCCCATATCGTCGCGTTGACGATAGTCGTCTGCGCTGCCATCGCCCCCGCGTTCATGCTGTGGGGTCGGACGATCGGGGAATGGGCTGTCGGAATCGCCGTTTATACGCTGATTACAGCAGTAGTGCTATCGCTGCTCGTCCTCGATTTTGTTATCGTCAGATATGATGTCATGGCATTGCTGATACAAGCTCTGTCCGGTTCGGAAATCGTCGGTTCGGTATCGCGCCTGCTGTTTGTACTGGGCCAGATATGGGTCATCATCCTGTCCATACGGATTCCCCCATCGTTCTGGGAAAAGCGTTTGGCGGTATTGCCTTTCCAAGCGGATCCGGATAATTCCGCACTCGCGCTCTGCATTGGTTTAGCCTCAGGCGCTTTTCTTCTTGTCATAGTTGCGCTTTGGATGCCTGAAGACCTTCCGGGGGTCCCGGAATTCTGGAATGCGCAGGTTTGTATGGATTCGATTTTCGGGGTCGGTCTTCCATGGTCCAAGCCGGTCATATTCACCGTGTCTTCGAAAGGCTACACGATCATACGTCGGAATGGGATGCTGAAGCTGAACGAGCAGGCCGACGAGTTCTTGGACTATTGCCCAACATGGGTTTCGATTCGCAACGACCATCATCGGGGACTGCTCCTGATCGAACGGTACCACCCGGGCATGCAGGACATTGTCAACAGGTTGGATCGAGAGGCCGGTATCCGGCATCCGGCGGATAAGGAGACAGAAAATTGAACGAGGAGGAATACGAAGAGCTGGCACGCTGGCTGCCATGTCACCCCGGCCGATGGGTCGCATGGCCGGAACCGTTCGGAACCCGGGCCGCGGCATTAATGGCGTTCGTCTGCGCCCGGCTGGGGTTCGGCGTCCCGTGGCTCCCGTCCGGGTTGCACGTGGTCTCCGCATCAGGCGGTCTGGTCGCCGCTTTCTCGCTGGCGGCGGCCGACATCCGGGATGACATCCGCCGCCTAGGACGGAGCATCGACGCGGCCGGACGATCGGAGAAAAAGTGAGCGCCCTGGATATGACGGACATCCCCGACGGTGATTCCCTCGAGGAGCAGCTGAAGTGGCGCCGGTTCGCGGACCGGATAGATCAGCTGTTCAAGCCGGACAGGCGGAAGCGGGCGGAACTGGCGAAGGCCCTGGCCGCCTACGCCACGGCGGCGCGCGAGGCCCGCCGGTGCGCCTACGAACTGTGGGCATCTGAGACGGAATGGTTCGAGGGCTGCAAGGGGCAGGCGGCCGGCGAGCAGGGACTCGCCCTCGAATGCGATCCGGAACCCGACACGGATTCGGATCTGGCAATGTTCTGGGCAAGCCTCGAGGAGTTCGCGGATTGCGAGCGGACGCTGCTGGAATCGGCGAACTCCGCCGATTCGCTGTCGGAGATGATCGCCTCGTTGGGGAAACGGTGATTGACGTTGTAAAAAAACAGGGGCGGCCACCGGTTTGAACTGCGCCCCGATTGTTGGACGCTGTTTATTAGGATACAGGCTCAGACCACGGTGGACGCTCTCCGGAATTCCTCCGGGGTGTGTCCACCGAGTCGTATCTGGCGTCGTTTGGTGTTCCAGTGGATGATGTAGTCGTCGAGCTCGGCCTTGAACCGCTCGTACGAGTCGAATTCGCGGTCGCGGTAGAACTCGTCCTTGAGATGGCCGAACACCTGTTCGGTGGCGGCGTTGTCCAGGCAGTTGCCCTTGCGGCTCATCGACTGTCGTATGCCCAGTTCCCCGAGCCGTTCGCGCCACCACGGGTGCCGGTACTGCCATCCCATGTCCGAGTGCAATACGGGGCTTGCGCCGGCGGGCAGCTTGGGCGCGAGCATGGCGAGCAGACGCTTCTGCTGTTCCATGTCGGGATGCCGGCTGACGTCCCAGGCCATGATCTCCTTGCTGGCCATGTCATAGACCGGCGCGAGATAGGCCTTGGCGCCTGCGACCTTGAACTCGGTGACGTCGGTGCCGAGCTTGGCGAACGGCCTGTCGGCCCGGAAGTCGCGCTTGAGCAGGTTCGGCACCCGTTCGCCGTCCTCGCCCCTGTACGAGCTGTACTTCCTCCAGGGGTTCGCCGCCCGTATCCGGCACTTGAGCCCCATGCGGCGCATGACCCTGAGCACGGTCTTGGCCGACACCCTCCGCCCGAACTCGTGGACCAGGCACATGTGGATCTGCCGGTGCCCGCACCCGTTGGCGGTCCTGCCCCAGACCGCCGCGATCAGCGGTTCGAGGTCGGCTCGCGTCACATGCTCCGGATGAGACAGGTGACGGTAGTACGTGGACCGAGCCAACCCGCTGGCCCTCAGCAAGTGGTCGAGCCGGTGTCCCCGCCCTGCGAGCGATCGCACGATGGCGCTTCGCTCGCGCCTCGCGACTCCCACGCCCGCAGGGCGCGCACTTTTTCCAGGTACGCGACCTTCGCCCTGAGGTAGGCGACCTCCTCGGCGAGCTCCTGCTCGCGCGTCGGCTTGGGCTTCGGACCGGATCTCGCGCCCCTCGGCCTGCCCTTGGGCCTCGGGCGCAGGGCCTCGGGCCCGCCGGTACGGTATTCGCGGCACCAGCGCTCCAGGGGCGCGACGCTCGCGATTGCGTATTTGGCCATGACCTCCGTCTTGGTCATGTCGTTGTCGACGTGGTCGCGGGCGGCCGCGACCTTCGTCCCCCAGTCGTAGCTGCGTTTGCCCTTCGCGCCCATGACCGCGTCCTCTCCGTTGGACCTGTATGTTTATGTTCAATGGTTTTAAGACCGGTTGAGCGTTTGGTTTTTAGTCCGAAAGAGCGGTAGGAATTAGTCCATTTCATCGTTGATGGAAAACAAGTGACACCGGTCTGTCGTTATCGATTAGTTTCCCGAGTTGAAAAAACAACCATTGACGGTTCTCGGGAAAGGAAAGGAATGACCATACCGGTGTCGGTTCAACAACGTATCAGGCTCCTTGACCAGCAGGGAACGCCATGGCGAGCCATCGCCCGTGATTTGAACGTGTCCAGGGACACGGTCAGGAAATACGCCTTGATGGAGGATTGCTCACCCAAACCCAAACCATCGACCACGCGGCCGAGGGAACTCGACGGGTTCACGCCCGTGATCGACGAGTGGTTGCAAGCGGACCGGTTCATGCCCCGCAAGCAGCGCCATACCGCCAAACGCGTGTACGACAGACTCGTCACGGAGAAAGGGTTCACCGGCTCGTATTCCGCGGTGCAGCGTTACGTGAAGCAATGGCGTCAAGAACATCGTCCCGCCTGTGACGGGTTCATGGAGCTGGAATGGCGGCCCGGGGTCATGCAGGTCGATTTCGGCGAGGCCGTGGTGGTGCTGGCGGGCGTGAAAACCAAGGTGCATTGCCTGGTGGCGTCGTTTCCGTATTCGAACAAGCGTTACGTGGTCGCGTTGCCTGGCGAGAACGCGCAATGCGTGTGCGAGGGATTGGTCGAGATCTTCGAGCATATCGGCCTGGTTCCGATGGTGTTGGTGATGGATAACGCCACAGGGGCCGCGCACCGGACCGCTTGGGACAAGATCACGATCGTCGGGCTCTTCCAGTTGTTCCTGGAGCATTACCGGATCGAGGCCAGGTTCTGCAATCCCAGGAGCGGTTGGGAGAAAGGCAGCGTGGAGAACGCGGTCGGGTTCCTGCGCCGCAACCTCATGGTCCCGTTGCTGAACGTCGAGTCCTATGCGCAGTTAAGCAAGCATCTGCTGTCGCGGTGTGACGAACTCGGCAACGACAAGCATTACCGGGCTGATGAAAGCGTGAACGACTTGTTCGAAGAGGACCGGGCGGGCATGCGGCCATTGCCGCGCGTGCGCTTCGACGCGGTCGATTGGCAGGAACGGCGCGCCGACAAGGAAGGTGTCATACAGGTCGGTTCGTATCGTTACCTCGCGGGCCCGGCCTGGCGTAGCTGGCCGCTATTGGTGGGATTGCGCGCGTTCGACGTGGAGATCCGTACCCGCGACGGCCGCAAGGTGGCCTCGCTGCCCAGGGCTTATGGCGAGCAGGCCGGTACGGTGCGCAGCCCGTCGTCGCTGCTGCCGGCATTGGCGCGCAAGCCACGCGCGTGGGGCGAATCACCCGTGCGCGGTGATTTTCCCGAGGGCCTGAGAACCCTGATCGACGCGCAGGACTCCGCCCGGCGCAAGGCCACGTTCCGCTTGTTGGAGCGCGTGGGTGCCGCTTGCGGTTTCGACGCGGCCTGCAAAGCCGCGGAACACATCATCGGCCAGGGCAGACCGATCGACGAGGCAGCCCTGAGCATCATGGCCAGACGGATAGCGTCCGGCGAGACGCCGGCCGATGTTCCCGCGCCCGACCTGAGCGTGTACGACGACTTCATGAAAACAGGCGATGGCGATACGCTCAAGGAGCGGGAAGGAGGGAAGGACCGATGAGCCGGATCCAGAACCCCGCGCCGGACGCCACCCGACGCCGCGCGTCCACGAACAGGAAAATGGAAACGATCATGCGATTGGCGCGCCGACTGCCGTTGACCAGGCAAGTGCTCGCCGACCAGCTCGAAACCGCGACCCCATCGCAAATGGAGTTCATGGACCAATGGATGAACGCGGAGATCGAGTCCAGGGAACGATCGAAACGATCCCGGCTGCTCAAGCAGGCCGGTTTCCCGGCCGTCAAGACATTGGACGGCTATGACTGGGAGAACATTCGTTTTCCGGTGGATTGGGGCAGGCGGTCGCTTGAATCATTGGAGTTCGCGAGCCGTCCGGAGGATGTGGTCATGTTCGGACCTCCCGGCACGGGCAAAACCCATCTGGCGATGGCGTTGGGAAGGAAGGCCTGCCTGGAAGGCATGACGGTACGGTTCTTCACCGCCGCTGGCCTGGTCATGCGCTTGTTGCACGCCAGCACGGAAGGCAAACTCGACAGGGAAATCGCGTCCATCGGCAAGGCCCGCCTGTTGATCATCGACGAGTTGGGCTACGTGCCGATCGACGAGGAAGGCAGCCGGTTGTTGTTCCAGGTCATCACCAACGCGTACGAGATGCAATCCATCGTTTACACCACGAACATCGAGTCCGGCGGATGGGGACGCGTGTTCGGGGATCCGAACATGGCCGCGGCGATCATCGACCGGACCGTGCATCACGGCAGGATGCTCAGGTTCGAGGGCGAGTCCTATCGCAGGACTCATGCTCTTATGCAATGAAACAATAAAACACGAGCAATGACAGGCCAGTTCCGAACTGGACTAAAACCTACCGCTTTTTCGGAAGGAAAACTCACGCCACACTGGCCTATAACAACTTGACAAAACACACCTGTATTTCATGATCCATTTTTCCGCGGTCTGCACGGGCATCGCAAGCCGGCGGGCAAGGAAATGCTTGCCCGCGCCGGCCTTGATGAGCCCCAGCGCCTCGTGCCGGAACCCGTCGTCGTAACGTTTCCTCCGATCCTCACGCATACGAAAGAACCGCACCTCCGATCATCGAATCTGAATTTCCTCAGTCCAACAATCGGGGTGCGGTTCAGTTCGTTAGTGGCCGCCCCTGTTTTTTCTGGATGCCGTCAGGCGTTGAACTCGAGCTTGTTGAACGCGCCACGGTATTGGGTCATGTCCATGCCGCCGTCACGCCAGTCTACGAACTTGTCCATGCCGGCTTCCGCTCGACTGATGTAGAAGTGGCGCAGCCCCTTGCTGTCGGCCTTCTTCGAATCGAGCAGGGCCTGGAACTCCTCGGGCGTGAAGATGAAGAACACGGGCCTGCGCAGTTCGTCCTCGACGGAGAGGATGTACGCGCCGAACCGGGTGGTGTCGGCGTTGCGCGGGTTGATGGAGTGCCATCCGGACATGGGCTTGCCGGTGTCGGAGCCAAGGTTGCGGCTGGCTGTGATGAACACGGGGTGACGCCTGCCGTCGTGGCCGATGATGAAGCGGCCCCTGCGTCCCTCGTTGCTGAACGTCTCGCCCATTTGGCCGACCTTTTCAGCAAGGGCTTCGATGGCGCGTTTGAGGGTGCCGCCGGTCACGGGCTTCGGGTTTTCGAGTTGGCTGACGCGGGTCTCGAGCTCGTTGATTCGTTGTTCGAGGATCGCGATCCGCTGGGTGTTGATGTCTTCCATCTTTTGCTCCTTGTTGTCGGGCTGTATTCCTGTCATCATAATTGATTTTATACTAGATGAAAGTTATATACAAGTAGATTACATAAAATAAATAAGATTTTTTTAGAAAATGCATCCAAACCCACGCTCCGGCTAAACTAGAAAACAGCACCAACGACGGGAGCAGACCATGAACAGAAGAACAATCGCAACCATCAGCGCAATCCCACTGCTCCTACTCGCCACAGCATGCGGAACCCCAACAGCCAGACCGAATACCACCGCGCCGAAAACGCAGACACAGACGGAAACGAAAAAGAAGCCAGCACCCGAACCCAAGAAGGAAACCACCACCGAGGAAAAGCCCGCCGAGGAACCCGCGAAACCGACGGAACCAGCCACAGACCCGACCCTAGGCGAATGGACCGAAACCATGAACTCTCCATCCGATTTATCCGGACAGCTTGACGAAGCGTGGCTGCGCTGCTCACCACAGAACAACCCGACCCCCGGACTGTTCTCATGGAAACGATCCCTGAATCACGACGGCGTATGGCTGCACGTCGCGGAAGGCGGAATGGACGGCTCAGTCCAGCAATCCTGTATGAACAGTCTGTTCGGTGAAGCTGAGTCGGAACCGACCGGTGAATGGACCGCAACGAACCTGAACGGAATCACACTCTGGCAGAAGTCAAACGGTGGTGCAATTGATTCCGTTTGGCGTTACTAAGCAACGCTCTTAGACACAAATATTCCGCATACGGAACGTTTGTGTATATTGTCCGAATTTGTTTCAGAAAAAAAATATCCCCTCATCAGTCAGTAGGCACGCCGAAGAGACGAGGCCTCCCTTAGGCTTCGCGCCGGCCGGCTAGGGCTCGGCCGAGGGTGATTTCGTCGGCGTATTCGAGGTCGGAGCCGACCGGCAGACCACTGGCAAGGCGCGTGATCAGTATTCTGCTGGCTGCCCGTAGTCGTCGTATTGTTCTTCCGTCTCGGCTTTGCGTCGGCCTTTTTCCTGTATTTCGCTGGTTTGGTCGGTGCCGCTGATTTCGGTGCGTCGGCCGATCCAGCCGATGATGGTGAATGTGATGCAGAAGATGACGAGCAGGATTCCGATAATGGCGATGATGCCGAGAATCCAACCGTAGCTGTGCGTCTGTCCGGTCAACCATTGGATGACGTTCGCCGCGGTCACGTCGTTCGCGTATTCGGGACTGTCGGATAGCGTTTCCAAACGCTGATTGTTCATGCCGAGAAAATAGGAGGCGTAGCCGACCAGGGGAGCGGCTATCGCGGTGACGGCTCCTGCAGCCCACATGAAGAACTGGTACCGGTTGTACCATTTGCTGATTTTCCAAAGGATGCCCATGATTTCTATTGAACCAGTCACAGACGGAAATAAATCCCTAAAATTCTAGGATATTCAGTTTTCCGCCTGAGCTTTAGCGATGTCCTTCTTCATTTGATGGTGGACTGCGTGCTCTTTTAGATAATCACGCAAATAGGGAATCTTGAAGTCAACATATCCGAAGCTGGTTTGTTCAATGACATCTTCTTTAATCAGCTGTGCCCTATACACGCCTGCATACTTGACATCACGGTGAATTCGTTCGGCTATAACGCGGGTATTCGACGGGCCGTCGTCTTGTGACATCGCAATCAGATAATCTCTTGCCATCGGGGAAAGGTTGTCGAATTCTGGACCATGAACCATGCTGCCCAAACTGATTCGAGCTTTCTCTATACCTTGTTGTGCATCTTGCATGTGTATGCGATCCAAGTGGCTATTCACATCTGAATAACGCCATGACCAGTATCCGACCAGCTGGATCATGAAAGGATAGCCATTTGTGGCTTCGGTCAATGAGTTCAGTACATCATAGTCTGCATCCTTCCCGTATTGTGAAGTGGTTTTTTCAAAAGCGGACCATATTTCCTTAAGGTCAACGCTCCCTAGATGATGACATTCAGCTCGTCTCAAAAAAGTAAGCACATCATCATTAATGACGGTATCCACCATTGAAGGAAGACCAGCGAACACAAATGCCACATTCCTTTTTTCTCGGATTAAATGTTGGATTCCAATGGCAAGGGAGCGGATTTCCGGCAAAGAGCTGGGTTGGACCTCATCCAACGTGATCAATACACCCTGTTCGGCTTCGTCCAACCGGTCTAAACGATCAACGATGGCGTGCCTTATATCCAGAACTTGATTATCTCTTTGAAGCTCAACCGAACCTAAATCTAATGACGCTTGAAATCCTACCCCCGGCACTGCAAACCCGCCTGAGGGTAGCTCATATTTGCGTATACGGGTTTCCGGCTTATCCAGTAGTTCTTGAATCAACCTGCTCAGAAAGCCCACTTCAGCAGTTTCGTCGATTACGTGCCATCCACGATTTCTGGCGATGTCTCCAAGAGCATTCAGCATGACGGTTTTCCCCACGCCTCGGGCACCGGTTACGTATAGGAGTCTTCCTGGAGCGCCCACTCCATCATCTAGCGCAATCTGAAAATCGTCCAGCTCGGATTGTCTGCCTACTAGCACAGGAGGCGTCATTCCTGCAGTCGGCTTAAATGGATTGGGCATAACCTTGACTTTCTGTTTGTGTTTCTTTCAACACCATAACACAAAATCTAAAAAATCTAAAAAATCTAAAATCGTCTAAAAAACAATTCGTAAAGTAGGGGAGTTTTTTGTCTGTGTGTTTTTTGTGTTTTGTGTGTTGCGAACAGCAGTATATGCTATACTGAATACGTCCACATGAAATTGAAAGAGGAAAAATCATGAGCCAAAAAGCATCCTTCCCACGTCAAAGAAAAACGTGGAAAGGATGCTGTAATACTTTGGCGGCAGAGGGTCTGAAAAAATCAGAAACCAACAGAACTGCAGGGAACCCAAGTTCCAGGCTTTCCACTCGTGTCTGTTACGGAACACATCTGCTCGTATTCATCTCCACTCGGAGTTGGAGCTGGTGCAGGGGCGGTGGTCCTCGGTGCCGGTGCCGCGTTCCCCCTTCCGGTACTGGTCCGCTGGTAGGAGCCACCGGATGAGGTGGAGCGGCGGTAGGTGGTGTTCGAATACGGATTCGACTGCGCCGCGGCCGCCTGAGCCGCCGCTGCCGCGGCTGCGGCCTCCTCGTCGGCCTTGGTCTTCGCTGCGATCGAATCGTTCACGCCCTTGATGGCCAACTCCAATGCCTTGCGGGCCTCGTCGAGCTTCGAAGGCTCCTTGCCGTCCTTGAGCTTGTTCCCGGAATCGATGGCCTTGGTCAGGGTCTCGCGGGTCGCGTTGTCCTGCACCTTGCCGTCGGAGTCCTTGAGGAGCTTGGACGCTTCATCGACCTTCTTGGCGAGCGCGTTCTTCGCGGTTTCCAGGGTCTTCGCGGCCTTGGATGCGGTCACGGCCTTCACGGCTTCCGACAGGCTCTTCTCGTGGGATTCGTACCATTTCGCTTGGGAATTCAGCTTCACGGTCGCCGCATCCAGGCCATCCTTGCCGTCGGTCACGCAACTCTCATACCCGGGCGCCGTTTCCTTCAACGCCTTGGCCAGGGCATCAACGGTCTTCGAATCCTTCACCTGATCCGCCTTGATGGCGGAAGCATCGGCAGCAGCCCCGTTGACCAATGAGTTGTATTCGTTGGCGGCGCCACGCAGCGTATCGCTTGCCTGGGCGCACGCTGACTTCGCCACGTTCAATTCATGAGTAGTGTATGCATGCCATCCACCCAGACCGGCTCCGATCAGCACGACGATGGCGCCTGCGGCGATGGCGGGAACCAGCCACTTGGGACGCCTGCGCATCGTAGACTCCG
>ENA-OWYX01000151-OWYX01000151.1-human-gut-metagenome-genome-assembly--contig:-NODE-151-length-28953-cov-12.5385_pt1 | contig 28953 bp, 19 predicted proteins | sample MGYA00249758_ERZ652102 | MGnify/ENA primary metagenome ERZ652102 (study PRJEB26925, sample SAMN05827107) | human gut metagenome | biome: ENVO:2100002; feature: ENVO:00000062; material: ENVO:00002003... | reverse complement strand
GGGAACTGTATGAACAGCAGCAGGATGAAATTATTGACGTTTCTCCTGAAAAGGCCGTTGATTATAAGGTCGGGGACGATGTTGTGGTAGACCTTCTCACACGAACCATCGAGGGCAAAATCGGCTATGTAGGCGAAACGGATGTTCGCATTGACACCAGCGCACAGGGACAGTCGTGGGATAACGAAGTAATCAATAAGCAACAATTCGAGGACGGGCTGCGGCAAGTTGAGCCGCAACTCTCTGACGAGAAACTGGACGAACTGCCCATCCCTACCGTGATGGACGGAAAGGTGCAGACCTTCCCGGATGCCGCTGCCTTAGACGAAGCTCTGAATGCTGTGCCTGCCGGGAACTTCCACATCACGGACGATGATTTGGGGGTCGGAGGTCCTAAGCAGAAGTACGCCCGGAATATTGCAGCTATCCGCACCCTGTTTCAGTTGGAACAGGAACACCGTGGAGCCACCGTCGAGGAACAGCAGGTGCTTTCCCAGTATGTGGGCTGGGGCGGTCTTGCAGATGCTTTTGACCCCAACAAGGACGGATGGGCAAAAGAGTACACCGAACTGAAAGGGCTGCTCTCCGAGGATGAGTATGCTGCTGCCCGTTCCAGCACCCTGAACGCCCACTACACCAGCCCCACCGTTATCCGTGGCATCTACGATGCCGTGGAGCGCATGGGTTTCCGGTCTGGCAACATCTTGGAGCCGTCCATGGGTGTGGGCAACTTCTTCGGAATGCTGCCGGACACCATGCAGGATAGCCGCCTGTACGGTGTGGAACTGGACAGTATCACGGGCCGGATTGCCCAAAAGCTGTACCCGGAGGCCAACATCAAGGTGGCCGGATTTGAAACCACGGATAGGCGGGATTTCTACGATTTAGCGGTCGGCAACGTACCGTTTGGCAATTACAAAGTCAACGACAAAGCGTATAACAAGCTGAACTTCAGCATCCACAACTACTTTTTCGCCAAGGCCATCGACCAAGTGCGTCCGGGCGGCGTGGTGGCGTTTGTTACCAGTCGTTACACGCTGGACAGTAAAGATTCTTCTGCCCGCAAGCACATGGCAGAACGAGCCGATTTGCTGGGGGCCATTCGTCTGCCCAACAACGCTTTCCGTGCCAACGCTGGCACGGATGTTGTCAGCGATATTATCTTTTTGCAGAAGCGTGACCGCCCCATCGACCACGAGCCGGACTGGGTGCAGCTTGGCAAGACCGAGGACGGCTTTGCCATCAACCAGTATTTCGTAGACCACCCGGAGATGGTGCTGGGCGAACTGACCGCCGAAAGCACCCAGTACGGACGGGAGGAACTGACCGTTGCACCCCTTGAAGGTACCAGCCTTACCGACCAGCTTGCCGAAGCGGTGCAACACATCGAGGGGCAGTATACCGCCGCCGAGGTGGATGCCTCTGACATTGCCGAGGAGGAGACCGCCCGGTGCACCCTGCCTGCCGACCCGGACGTGAAAAACTTCTCCTACACGGTGGTGGACGGCGAGGTGTTCTACCGGGAAAATTCGGTCATGACGCAGATCGAACTGCCCGACAACGCCAAAGGCCGTGTAGCTGGTATGGTGGAGTTGCGGCAGATCGTCAACGAACTGATTGACCAGCAGTTGAACGACTTCCCGGACGAGGACATTAAGGCATCGCAAGCAAAATTGAACGCCGCCTACGATGCCTTTACTGCAAAATACGGGCTGATCAACGACAAGAAAAATGCCCGCCTGTTCGATGATGACAGTTCCTACTATCTGCTCTGCTCACTGGAGAATCTGGACGAGAATAAAAATCTCAAGTCCAAGGCAGATATGTTCACCAAGCGCACCATTCGCCCGGAGAGTACCGTCACCAGCGTGGATACCCCCAGCGAAGCGTTGGCGGTGTCCATCGGAGAACACGGTAAAGTAGACCTGCCTTATATGGCAGAACTGCTGGGCACTCCCGGTAACTATGAGCGCATCATCACCGAATTGTCCGGCGTGATTTTCAAAGACCCTGCTGTGGATGCTGACGACCCGGAAGCAGGCTGGCAGACTGCGGACGAATACCTTTCGGGTAATGTACGTGATAAGCTGCGGATGGCACAGCTTGTTGCGGAAAGTCACCCGGAGTTCAAGGTTAATGTGGACGCACTGACCAAGGCACAGCCCAAAGATCTGGAGGCATCTGAAATTGATGTGCGTTTGGGTGCCACTTGGCTTGCGCCCTCCATCGTGCAGCAGTTTATGATGGAAACTTTTCAGCCGCCCTATCGTATCCGCTACAACAATGCCATCACCGTTCGCTACTCCCCTTATACTTCCGAATGGCGAATCAGCAATAAATCTGCTACTGGCTTTGGTGACATTATGGCCACCGAAACCTACGGTACCCGCAGGGCCAATGCTTACAAGATTTTGGAAGACACCTTGAATTTGCGTGACAGCCGCGTTTATGATACCATCGTGGAGGATGGGAAAGAAAAGCGTGTGCTGAATCAAAACGAAACCACCCTCGCCCAGCAGAAACAGCAGGCCATCAAGGATGCTTTCGCTGGCTGGGTCTGGAAAGATCCGCAGCGGCGGACTCTGCTGGTGAAGAGGTACAATGAGCTGTTTAACAGCACCCGACCCCGTGAGTATGACGGAAGTCATATTCATTTTGTGGGCATGAACCCGGAGATCAATTTGCGAGAGCATCAGCGCAATGCGGTTGCCCATGTGCTGTATGGGTATAACACCCTTTTGGCGCACGAAGTCGGTGCCGGCAAGAGCTTTGAGATGGCGGCTTCCGCTATGGAACTGAAACGTCTAGGCTTGTGTCAGAAAAGTCTTTTTGTCGTGCCAAACCATTTGACGGAACAATGGGCCAGCGAATTTTTACGCCTGTACCCCAATGCAAAGCTGCTGGTCACCAGCAAAAAAGATTTTGAACCCAGTAATCGCAAAAAATTCTGTGCGAGAATTGCGACCGGTGATTATGATGCGGTTATCATCGGACACAGCCAGTTTGAAAAGATACCCTTGTCCGCAGAACGACAGGAGCGTCTGATTCAGGAACAGATGGATGAAATCGAGGAGGCCATCGAAGAAGCGAAAGCGCAGGTTGGCGAGCATTTCACGGTAAAGCAGCTGGAAAAGCTGCGCAAGTCTTTGAAACAGAAATTGGAAAAGCTGCAAGGCACAGACCGTAAAGATGATGTGGTTACGTTTGAACAATTGGGCGTAGACAGGTTGTTTGTGGATGAGAGCCAAGCGTTTAAGAACCTCTACTTGTACACGAAAATGCGTAATGTCGCAGGTTTGAGCACGAGCGAGGCGCAAAAATCCAGCGATATGTTCGGCAAGTGCCGCTATCTGGATGAAATCACCGGAGGCCGTGGCGTGATTTTTGCAACGGGTACACCCCTGAGCAACAGCATGACCGAGATGTACACCCTCATGCGCTATCTTCAGTACAACACCTTGCAGCAGAAAGGGCTGACCCATTTTGATGCGTGGGCATCCACCTTCGGTGAGACGACCACGGCCATTGAACTTGCGCCCGAGGGCTATACTTTAATAGGACGATAAACTTGATTGTCCTAAATTGAAAGATTCCATAAGAAAGGAGGTAGAACAAATGCCTAAAGAACCAAAAATCACCGCACTCTATGAGCGTTTGTCAAGAGATGATGATCTTGCTGGTGAATCGAATTCCATCACCAACCAAAAGAAATATCTGGAAGATTACGCCCAAAAGAACGGCTTCAAGAACATCCGCCATTTTACAGATGATGGCTTTTCAGGTGTGAATTTCAATCGTCCCGGCTTTCAATCTCTAATAAAAGAGGTAGAAACAGGAAATGTCGAAACGCTTATTGTGAAGGATATGAGCCGCTTAGGACGAAATTATCTGCAAGTCGGTTTTTATACGGAAGTTCTGTTCCCACAGAAAAACGTCCGATTCCTTGCAATCAACAACAGCATCGACAGCAACAATGCTTCAGACAATGATTTTGCTCCGTTTTTGAACATTATGAACGAATGGTATGCCAAAGACACGAGCAATAAAATCAAGGCTGTGTTCGATGCCCGGATGAAAGATGGAAAACGTTGCAGCGGCTCTATTCCGTATGGATATAACCGTTTGCCGAACGATAAGCAGACACTTGTTGTTGATCCGGTGGCATCCGAAGTCGTAAAGCGCATTTTTCTTCTTGCGAACGAAGGAAAAAGCCCACGGACAATCGCAGAACTGTTGACAGAGGAAAAAGTCCTGATTCCTGCTGCATACGCAAAGAAATATCACCCGGAGCAGTACAATGGGACAAAGTTCTCCAATCCGTACCTGTGGGGCACCTCCTCCGTAAGAACAATTTTAGGTCGGCAGGAATATCTGGGACACACTGTTTTACGAAAATCTGTAAGCACAAATTTCAAACTTCACAAGAGAAAAGAAACAGATGAAGATGAACAGTACGTTTTCCAGAACACGCATGAACCGATTATATCGCAAGAACTTTGGGATAGTGTTCAGAAACGCAGATGCCGAGTGAATCGTGCTTCTGCTTGGGGAACGCACACCAACCGTTTAAGCGGGTATCTGTATTGTGCCGACTGCGGCAGAAGATTGACCTTGCAAACACACTACAGTAAAAAGGATGGGTCTACTCAATATTCTTATCGTTGTGGTGGATATGCAAGTCGGGTGAATGGCTGTACTGCCCATTCAATCAGTGCCGATAATGTTGAAGCCTTGATATTGGCGTCGGTCAAACGCTTTTCGAGATTTGTTCTAAAAGATGAAGAAACCTTCGCTTTGGAACTGCAATCACTTTGGAGAGAGAAACGTGAAGAAAAGCCGAAGCAGAACCAATCGGAATTGAAACGTTGTCAAAAACGCTATGATGAGCTTTCTGCCCTTATTCGTAGCCTGTACGAAAATCTTATGGCTGGACTGTTGCCCGAACGACAGTACAAGCAGCTGATGGCACAGTATGATAGCGAGCAGGCAGAATTGGAATCGAAGATGGAAACGATGAAATCCGAAATTGCCGAAGATAGGTCAAGTTCTGTTGATATTCAACATTTCATTTCGCTGATTCGCAAGTGCAAAAATCCAACAGAAATCTCCGATTCAATGTTTAACGAACTTGTCGATAAAATCGTTGTTTATGAAGCCGAGGGTGCAGGCAATGCCCGCACACAAAAGGTTGACATTTATTTCAACTATGTCGGCCAAGTCGATATTGCTTATACCGAGGAAGAACTTGCCGAACTGAAAGCGCAGAAGGAGCAGGAAGAACGGCAGCGCCTGGAAAAGCAGCGCAAACGTGAAAAAGCCTATCGAGAAAAGCGAAAAGCAAAGAAAATCGCTGAAAACGGTGGCGAAATCATTAAAACCAAAACGTGTCCGCACTGCGGGAAGGTGTTTACACCTACGAGCAACCGACAGCTTTTCTGCTCAAGGGAATGCTGGAATCAGGCAAGACTGGAGCAAAAGAAAGCGGATAGAGAAGCCGAGAAAGGAAATCACTACTACCGGCAGCGCACCTGTGCCGTGTGCGGTCACTCCTACTGGCCTACACACAGCCAGCAGGAATTTTGTTCCGAGGAGTGCAGGAGAATTAACCACAACAGGAAAACCTTGGAATTCTATCACAAGAAAAAAGGAAATCCAAAACCTGACCCAGAAGCAGTCCCAACGCCGAAACCAAAGGAGGATAATGCAGCATGACTACCTTAAAGAACACGCTCCACGACAGCAACAACGGTCTGGATTACACTATGGTCAACGGCTACTATCTGCCGAATCTGACCGTAGCAGCCCCGACAGAGCAGCACCCCACCGGGCGGTGGGGCCGCTTACATAAAAGGTATCTGAAAGAACATCATCCCATCCGGTACAATCAACTGCTCCTGTCCGGTGAGCTGGGCGGCTACCTTGCCAAGCTGGACAAGCAAGCCGAGGAGCAGCTTGCACTGACCGTCCGGCAGCTGCAGGAAGCCGAGGGCGTGACCGAAGCCCTGAAAGCTGCCAATCAACTGGAGTGGGTGCGCCGGATGAATAGCATCCGCAACCGTGCCGAGGAAATCATCAAGACCGAGCTGATTTTTGTATAAGGAGGTGCCCACGATGACTGTGCTGAAACCGATGCTGAAACTTGCCCTTTTTCCGCTGCTTCTGCTGCTGATTCTGGCGCAGTGGGTGGGCATCTTCCTCACGACCTTCTCCACGATCCTGACGAATCTGCTGGCGGGGCTGTTCTTCTTCGTGGCTCTGGCAAGCTGGGTCATGAAGCTGGCAGACGGCGGCGAAGTCCTGAAAATGCTGATTACCGCATTTGTGGTTTTCGTCCTGCCTTACATAGCGATAGCGGCTATCGCCAAAATCTCCTTTTTCGCTGATGAACTCCGGGATTTTCTCCAATCCTGAGTTCAAGACCGCCCTGCACAACGCACGGCGGTCTTTTTGCTACATCGGGTCTGCACAGGGCAGGCCCCTTTTTTTATACGGAGGAACAAACCTATGAAACTGACGTTTGAAGAAAAGAAGCTGCTCTACACCTATGGCTGCGCTAATCTGGAACTGACCCGCAAGCGGATGTACGAGATTGCCGGGCTGACGGTTGACCCCAATCAGAACAAGCTGGTGTATGACTTCTGCCGGAAGCTGGAGGACGAAACGTTGGCAGACTGGTACGACCAGATGTTCTACTTTGTCCGTGCCGAGATGGAGTGCTACACCAATATGCGGCTCCTGATGCAGGACATTGAGGAGGATAAGGAATGGAGGAAGGAAGATTTTGTCGACCCCGATGACAATGTTTAAGCTGGAAACCATGATCTACGCCAGTGAGGACGGAACAAGTAGCGTGTTCACGCTGAATCCTGCCCTGCAGAAGCAGCTTGATGCCCTTGCTACGGAGCACCCGGAGGTGTGCCAGCGGAAGGCAAGGGGCGAAGCTGGCGGGGTGACGTATCAGGTCAGAAATGCGGCGGTATCAATCCTGCCTGTGTAAAAAGGTAGAATACAGAATTCAGCAGATGCGGAGGGCTTTTCGGCTTCTGCTGAATTTTATTTTGTGCTTTTTTGTTAGCGGCTCTTGAGTATCCTTTGTCAGAATGATATACTATTGCTTGAAATTCAGCGATTGCGGAATTTAGTTCCAAGATGATGGAAAACAAGCATTAGGAGAAAATCAATGTCAGTAAGTTACAAAAAGCTCTGGAAGCTGCTGATCGATCGGGATATGAAAAAGAAAGATCTGTGTGTTGCAGCCGGAATCAGCCATACTTCCATGGCCAAACTAGGAAAAAATGAAAATGTCACAACAGATGTTCTGGTGAAAATCTGCACAGCACTTCAATGCGATATTGGTGACATCATGGAACTAACTGCTAAAAATGAAGATTGAAAGGAGGATGGCATACTATGGATAACACCGCAAGAACTTTAAGTTATATTCAGGCAAAGCCTATATTGAAATGGGCAGGCGGAAAGACCCAGATGTTGAATGATCTTCTGCCTAAAGTTCCTTCCTCCTATGGAAGATATATTGAGCCGTTCTTCGGCGGCGGTGCACTTTTCTTTGCCTTGCGGCCTGAAAATGCAATTATAGCAGACAGCAACCCGGAACTGGTCAATATGTATCGTCAGGTTGCCAATAATCTCGATGATGTGATTGACTATCTGAAAAAATACAAAAATACCAGCGAGATGTTTTATCAGGTTCGTGCGCTAGAGTGGACAGAACTTCCTCCTGCGGAGGCTGCTGCTAGAACAATTTATCTCAATCGGACGTGCTTTAACGGTTTGTATCGTGTCAACCGCAAGGGTCAATTCAATGTTCCATACGGAAAGTATGTAAATCCCAAAATCTGCGATGAAGAAAATCTTCATGCAGTATCTAAGGCTTTGCAGAAAGCAGAGATCGTTTGTGGTGATTATTTGCTGGTGCTGGAGCATTATGCCAAGCCGGGTGACTTTATTTTTCTGGATCCTCCTTATCTTCCAATTTCTGAATATTCTGATTTCAAACGGTATACTAAGGAACAGTTCTATGAGGAAGATCATGTGGAACTTGCAAAGATGGTGATGCGGCTGCATGAAATGGGCTGCTCTGTTGTATTGACAAACTCTAACCATCCGCTGGTTCACGAACTGTATTCTCCCTTTAAGATCGATGTGATTCAAACGAAACGTCACATCTCCTGCAATGGAAAGAGCAGAAAGGGCGAGGATGTTATCGTTACGGTTCCTCCGAAACATAAAACTCTTATGAAACTCGCTCCCCAACCTCTGCCGCAGCAGGTATCTTGTTATCCTCCCACACGATTTATGGGTTCTAAAAGTAAACTGCTTTCTCAGATTTGGGCAATCGCGTCACAGTTTGAGTTTGAAACTGCGGTTGATCTTTTTTCGGGTTCTGGTATTGTCGGTTATATGTTCAAGGCACAGGGTAAATCTGTTATCAGTAACGATTACATGGCAATGTCTGCGACTTTTACAAAAGCAATGATTGAGAACAGCCATGTTACCTTGTCCGAAAGAGAAGCCAAAGAACTGTTGGCAAAGAAAAAGGAATCAGACCATTTTGTTGCGACCACCTTTAAGGATTTATACTATACTGATGCAGAAAACGAACTGATCGACATTCTTCGCACAAATATTGCAGGTGTTAAAGACTCTTACAAACGTGCTATTGCTATGACGGCTTTAATTCGTGCCTGTACTAAAAAAAGACCCCGCGGAATTTTTACCTATACAGGAAATCGGTACAATGACGGTCGTAAGGACTTACAGAAGAGCTTAGAGCAGCAGTTCTTGGAAGCTGTCGAGGCCGTAAATGCTGCCGTATTTGACAATGGAATGAGTTGTCTTTCTAAACACGGCGATGCAATGGAACTCCGGGCAGACAAGGCAGACCTTGTGTATATGGACCCTCCATATTATTCTCCGCTATCCGACAACGAATATGTCAGAAGGTATCATTTTGTCGAGGGTCTTGCTCGTGATTGGAAGGGCGTTGAAATTCAAGAACACACCCAGACCAAAAAATTCAAATCCTACCCGACCCCTTTTTCCACCAGAAAAGGGGCGGCAGATGCGTTCGATAAGCTTTTTAAGAAATTTGCAAACAGTATTCTGATTGTGTCTTATTCTTCCAACAGCCTTCCGACACAAGACGAAATGTTAGAGATTATGGCTCGGTACAAAAAGCACGTTGAAGTGATTCCTGTTGACTATAAATATTCCTTTGGAAATCAAGGCGAAGCCAAAACCCATCGAAACTCTGTGCAGGAGTATTTATTTGTCGGCTATTAAGGAGGAAGTTCAAAATGGGGACTCCGATTGATATTTGGCTGGTTGGAAACACTGGTCTCAGAAATCCTAATAGAATCAAGGATGGATTCTCTGTATTTGCAGAATCCTCTTTCGTTGGAAATCTCCGAGGTCGGGAAAACGATATTGCGTTTATGAATCTTCTGAATGAGAAAGGTATCATTCAAAATGAAGGTGGAAAAGATGAATCCGGCAGTCACGCCAGAAAATGGCGGCTTATGTTCTCTAAGAACGGCTTGATCTATCCGAAGCTTGATAAAAAATATGGTGAACAAGCTGCTCTTGGAAAGATGGACGATATAACGCCATTCGGACGTGTGTTTTTGAAAGCGGACACTTATCCTGCTGTTCAAGAGTGCTTTTTGCGGGCAATGAGCGTCGAACAGTTTCCTCTGGCTGGCGAATCTTCGTATTTTTCGCCATTAAGATGGATTCTTGCCATTATGCTGGAACTTGAAAAAAGAACTGGCTCATCTGAGTTGAGCCGCATTGAATTTGCATTGTGGGGACACACTACAAATCCCAAATATTCTTTGTCTGAGGTTGTGGACAATATCTTGGATTTAAGAATGCGACGAGCAAAAGCACCCGCAAAGAAAACCTTTGATCGGCAGGAAATCGCTGTTCGGGCTAAAGACTATGATAAGAAGTCGGATAATTTCTTGGACTATTCTGATATGAATATGCGGTATCTTCGCATTTCAGGTGTTTTACAACGAAAAGGTCGTGGCCTTATTATTTCACCTGCAAAGCATGTGCTAGCAGAAGCTCTTGCAAAAAGTACAGCGAATGATAAACCTCTTATCGAAGAATACAGAATACTCTGTAATGGTGCTCCGTTGCCTACAGATAATGAAGATGTAGCGAAATCTGTTTTGAACGACCTGATGCGCCAGATGAAAGAACGGCGGATTGCATTTGATATTTCTGATCTTCCGTTGGACACTCCAACGGAGATCAATATTGCTCGTCGTCGGCTTGAAAGCGTTATTGCCCAAACTGATGAAATCCAGTATGCTCAAGCGCAGTGCAACCAGTGGAAAGAAATTTCCGACTATATGACGCTTTTAATCAAAGGCGGCGGAAAAACTGTATATGACGAGGATAACGCCATTGAGGTTCCCAAAGACGAAACCCCGGCTTACTTAGAGTGGACGCTTTGGAGAGCATCGTTAGCCATTGACCATCTGGTGAATATGCCCTATGAGGTGCGTGGTTTCAAACTCGATTCCGATTTTATGCCTGTTTCGGCGGCAGGTGGCGGCAAGGGCGATCTGTACTGTGAATTTGAGGATTTCACCATTTTGACCGAGGTTACAATGTCTACATCTTCTAGGCAAGAAGCAATGGAAGGTGAGCCAGTCCGTCGCCATGTTTCTGATGCTGTCCTTAAATACGACAAACCTGTCTATGGAATGTTTGTTGCTGTACGGATTGATACCAACACGGCTGAAACTTTCCGGCATGGTGTTTGGTATGCCAAGGATGATGTCAAACAACGGTTGAATATTGTTCCTTTAACATTGGCGCAATTCCAAAAATACTTTGTCGCAATGTTCGAGGCAGATAAGGCAACACCTCAAACTCTTTGTGAGCTACTTCTGGAATGTGAAGCGCAGAGAGATATTTTGGAAGCACCTTCTTGGAAACAGTATATCGGAGAACTCGTTGAGAAAAAAGCCTATCAGTTAAAGACTGCGGTATAATCAGAAACTTTGGAGGGACTTCCTATGGATGGACAGTGTATAGATGTCGTATCAACATCCGCTACTACGGCGGATGCTACTCCGGTGGTACTAAGCGAGACAGAGCGCATGCGATTTCGTTTCGTGCCAACGATTGTTGATAACCAAAGTAGCCCTGAGTGTACAGTACGGGGAAAAATCCTTTTTGAGCGAAAGCCTCAAAATGATAAGTTTTTTCCAACAGATACGGTAGCGCCTTGCGAAAGAATAACAAGAGGAACGGCAAAAAAGGGTGACTGGATAGAACTGGAACTGCATTCAAAAGAAACGTACAATCTCTTCATGGGGTTAAAAAGGCTATATGACCTGTCTGGATGCATGGACGGAATACCATTTGGTCCAGCACGGTTTGCGCAGATTGATAGTACCTTTTCAAGTTTTCTTGAAGTCATCCGCAGCGATCCTTCTGCAGCAAGAATGATCGGAGAACCTCAAAATTTTGAACTTATTAGAATTCTTCTCCAGATGATAACCCAAGCAGATTCCCATGAATCATTAAAAAACAGTCTTGCAAATCTTGCAAATGAAAATTTGCAGGCTTTAACCACTTCTGCCAGTTTGGAGAGACTGAAGCGTGTGGAAACACTTATGCGAGAAAACCTTAATAATGGGAAAGAAGAATTCTGGCAGCAAACTGTTTTTAATGAAAATCAGTGGGTGCTAGCACAAATTTTTTCTTGTCCATGCACAATATATGCTCAAAAAGCATTTGTTGGTGGAAAGTCGCTTAATAATAAAGGCGGCAATGTATGTGACTTTATCTACAGAAATAAAATGACTCAAAATGTTGCATTGATTGAAATAAAAACACCGTGCACTGAGATTGTTGGAAAACCATATCGTGAAACATATAGCATGAGTCTTGATATGAGTGGCGCAGTTAATCAAGTTCTTAACTATCGTGATGAACTTCAAAAGAATTTCAATGAACTTACTAGAGATTTGGAAGATGATGACACTGTTCGATCTTTCTCGCCGAAATGTGTTATTGTTATCGGGAAAATCAACACTTTGAATGCTAAGCAGCAGAAAGCATTTGAACTTTACCGAAACAGTTTCAACAACTTGACCATTATAACCTTTGATGAATTACATCAGAAAATTTGCGATCTCATATCTGTGTTCAAAGAAGATACTCCTCGACCTGATGATCCTTTGATGGATGAATTCAGTATTATTGATGAGGACTATCCGTTCTAGTACTACATACTCTAAAGCAGCGAGACTTCTGTAAGCTTCGCTGCTTTTTATTTAAAAGGAAGGGAGCGTGATGCCATTGACCCAACCGAAAACCGACCTTGCCTACCTCCGCAACGAAAAAGCCAAAGCAGAGCAGAAGCTGCGCGCTTGTCAGCACCGGGAGAAGATCCTTGAACGCCAGATGTCAGAGCTGAACCGGAGAGAGCGCGTGCATCGTCTTTGTACCCGTGCCGGAATGCTGGAAAGTTTTCTGGTCTGTCCGGGAGAACTGACCGACGATCAGGTGATGGAACTTCTGAAAATCTCGTTCCGTCAGCCGGAAGTCGTGCTGGCGCTTGCAAAGATGGTGCATGACGTTCACGAAAAGCAGAACGTTCCGAACCCCCTATGAAATAGGGCGCAATTATACACCGTTCCGGTGAAATTGCGGTCTTGCAGACGGCTCGATGAAATCGAAGCTGGCGTTTGTGCGCCAGCCCGATTCCATCCCAAGGAAAACTGCATTTTCCTTGCGCTGCTTTGCAGCTATCCTTTTGCGGCTCCCGTCTAAGACCGAAGCGCACGGCACTCCGGTCCAAGGCGGCGAGCACAACCGAATACGATTCCAGACCGTTCACAAGAGCAATCTTGCTGGGCGGTCTTTTTGTTTGGGGGTGATGCCTATTCCGTGTCCGCATTTCAAAATCACCATTGTCAAGCGCAGCCAAGGGCAGTCCGCTGTTGCCGGGGCTGCTTACCAGAGCGGCGAACGACTGTTCAGCGAGTACGACCAGAAAACGAAATTCTACAACAAGAAGAAAGAACTTGTCCACGCCGAGATCATGCTGCCGTCCCATGCGCCGCCCGGATATGCAGACCGGGCAACCCTCTGGAACGCCGTGGAAGCCGTGGAGAACCAGTGGAACTCCCAGCTTGCCCGGCGCATCGTGCTGGCGTTTCCGGTGGAAGTCCCGAAAGAGCGGTATCTGTCCATGATAAAAGAATTTTGTCAGGAGCAGTTTGTTTCCAAAGGGATGATTGCTGACTTTGCCATCCACGACAAGGGAGATGGCAACCCACACGCCCACATTCTGCTGACGCTCCGGGCAATGGATGAACACGGCAGGTGGCTCCCGAAAGCCCGAAAGGTGTACGACCTTGACGAGAACGGCGAGCGCATCCGGCTCCCTTCTGGGAACTGGAAGTGCCACAAGGAAAACACCGTGGACTGGAACGACCAGAAGTACGCTGAGGTCTGGCGGCATAGCTGGGAAACCATTACCAACCGCTATCTGGAAGCTGCTGGAAGACCGGAACGTGTTGACCTGCGCTCCTTTGAGCGGCAGGGCATCCAGCAGATACCGACCGTGCATCTCGGCCCTGCTGCGCACCAGATGGAAAAGCGTGGAGTGGAAACCTTTCTCGGAAACCTGAACCGGGACATTCGTGCAGCCAACAGCCTGATGCAGTCCATTCGCAGCGCCATCCGTGGGCTGCAACGCTGGATTGCAGACCTGAATGAAAAGAAGCAGCTTCTTCTGGACGCTCTGGAAAAAGCGAAGGAGCCCACACTGTCCGATCTGCTGGTGGACTACTTCAATCTCCGCAACGAACAGCGCAGCGATTGGTCTGGCAAGGCAAAACTGAAATGCACTGTCCGAGACTTTGAGGAAGTCAAACGGGCGGTGGACTACCTGAAAACCCATTCTCTGAACACCATCGAGGATTTGGACACTGCAATTTCTAACCTGAACCAGACAGCTGCCCCTCTCCGCAGGCAGTTGAAGCAGAACGAAGACCGTATGCGGGCAATCGCCCAGATCAAGGACGCTGCTGCCGTCCATGCCAAGCTGAAACCTATCCACGACACCTTTATCAAGAAGAACTTCAAGCTGACCAAGGATGCTTATGCCGCCCAGCACAAAGAGGAGCTGGACACCTTTAATAAAGCTGTCCGCACCCTGATGAAGCTGAACGGCAACACAGCGGTGGATTTTTCGGCATTGAATGCCGAATTTTCTGCGCTGCAATCCGGCAGCGCAGAGCTGCGCACCCAACTGGAAACCTTGCAGCCGGACATCTCTGCCCTGAAAAATATCCGCAAGTATATTGACATGGTGCTGAATAAGCAGCAGCTTTCCGCACCGGGCGGCAAGACCCCGGAGAAGGAATCGGTGCTGAAAAAGCTGGAAGAAGCCAAGGCGGCGCAGACCACAAAGAAAACGGAAACGAAAAATCACACACAGGAGATTTAAGGAGGGAGCAGCATGACCTACACCCAAGCCCAGATTGACAAAGCCAATGCGGTGGATCTGGAAAAATTTCTCCGGGCACAGGGCGAAACGCTGGTGCGCAGCGGAAAAGAATACCGCTGGAAAGCCCACGACAGCCTGACCGTTTGCGGAAACAAATGGTTCCGGCACAGCCAGAGCAAGGGTGGCTTGCCGGTGGATTTCGTGATGGAGTTTTACGGCAAGTCCTTCCCTGAAGCGGTGCAGATGCTGACCGGAGAGCCGGGCGAAGCCCAGCCGGAGGCTGACCCCGCCCCCTCTCCGGCGTTTCGTTTGCCGCTGCGGAACGTCACCAACGCCAACATCCTGAACTATCTGACACAGGAGCGGAAACTCAGCCCCTCGCTGGTGAACTTCTTCATCGCTGCCGGAGATATTTACGAGGACACCGCCCACCACAATGTGGTCTTTGTGGGGCGGGATGCAGACGGGCATCCCCGCTACGCAAGCAGCCGTGGCATCAATGAGAAGTTCCGGCAGGATGCAGCCGGCGCAGAAAAGGCGTTTGGCTTTGCCCATCGTGGCACCGACAAACAGTTGCTGGTCTTTGAAGCGCCCATCGACCTGCTGTCTTTCATCGAACTGTTCCCGAAAAATTGGCAGCAACACAATTATCTGTCGCTGGGCGGCGTGTCGGGCAAGGCGCTGCAGCAGTTTCTCTCAGAACGCCCAGACATGGAGCGGGTGTTCCTTTGTCTGGATGCCGACAAAGCCGGAGCGGATGCCTGCAAGCGGCTGGCAGCGCTGCTGCCGGACACCGTGAGCGTGACCCGCATTCAGCCCTGCATGAAAGACTGGAACGATGTTCTGGTGCATCGGGCAGAGATTCCGAACCGCAATTATTTCAAAAGCATCGTGCTGAAAGAGCCGTCAAAACCGGAAACGGTCAAGATCATCCGCATGAGCGATGTGGAACTGACCCCGGTGGAATGGCTCTGGAAGCCGTATCTACCTTTTGGAAAGCTCAGTGTACTGCAAGGCAATCCGGGCGAGGGCAAGACCTACTTTGCCATGCACCTTGCCGCCGCCTGCACCAACGGAAAGCTGCTGCCCAACATGGAGCGCATGGAACCCTTCAACGTGATCTACCAGACCGCAGAGGACGGTCTGGGCGATACGGTCAAGCCCCGCCTGATCGAAGCCGGTGCAGACCTTGACCGGGTGCTGGTCATTGATGACAGCGAGGTGCAGCTGACGCTCTCCGATGAACGAATTGAAAAAGCCATTGTCGAGAACAACGCCCGATTGGTCATCATCGACCCGATCCAGGCGTATCTCGGTGCCGATGTGGACATGAACCGGGCAAACGAAGTGCGCCCCATCTTCATGCGGCTGGGACAGGTAGCGCAGCGAACGGGCTGCGCTATTTTGCTGATCGGGCATCTGAACAAAGCCGCCGGAATGCAGAGTCTGCAACGGGGCCTCGGCTCCATCGACATTGCCGCCGCCGTCCGCAGCGTCCTGTTCATCGGCAAATTGAAGCACGACCCCACCATGCGCATCCTGACCCACGAGAAAAGTTCTCTTGCCCCGCCGGGCGTGTCGCTGGCGTTCTCTCTGGGGGACGAGGGTGGCTTCCGCTGGGTCGGCGAGTACGACATTACCGCAGACGAAATGCTGTCCGGCATCGAGCCGCAGCGTGAAACCAAGACCCAGCAAGCCAAAGACCTGATCTGCGCCCTGCTTGCCGGAGGAAAGCAGGTGCTCAGCGAGGACATCGACAAGGCGGCGCTGGAAAGGGGCATCCCCGGTCGAACCGTCCGGGATGCAAAACGGGAGCTGGGCGATGCCCTGAAAAGCAAGATCGTGGAAGGCCGCAAGAAGGTCTTTTGGATGGAATAAGCCATTTGACTGGCAGAAAAATTTGGCTGGCAAGAAAATCATGGTACACCCACAGTTGCCAGTCTGCCAGCCAAATTCAGAAAATGACGATTTAAGGAGGAATTAAATGGAAAATCAGAATTCGAGTTATTCGGTGCAGATTGGCAAAACCACCTTTATTGTGTGCGTGAAGCAGTCCGAAATCGCCAAAAAGCCGATTGAAAAGATGTTCAAGGATATGTGCAGACATGAGGTCACAAGGGACTTCCTTGCAGACAACCTGATGAATTTAGAAAAATTACCGAAAACCTCTTGACGAAGTCCAGCCCGAAGGCACCGGATACCGTGCACGCACTCGTTTTGCGAAGTTCTTCAACTTGCCTGAACTGATGGCGATGTTCAAAGAAGCAGCAGATATCAAGACCAGCGACCAGCTTCATCTCCCAGTGCCTGATGCAAAATTTGAGACGGTGGTGGTCAAACCTTCGGAAATCCAACAGGATATGGTGCAGGCGTTGAGCGAACGTGCAGCCGAAGTCCACAGCGGTTCTGTTGACCCCTCTGTGGATAATATGTTGAAAATCACGTCGGATGGCCGCAAAATCGGTCTTGATCAGCGGTTGATGAACTCGGCTCTGCCTGATGACCCCAGCAGTAAGTTGAATGCCTGCGTCAACAACGTCCTGCGCATCTGGAACGACACCAAGGAACAGAAGCTGACCCAGCTGATTTTCTGCGATATGTCTACTCCAAAGGGTGACGGTTCGTTCAACGTCTATGACGATATCCGCTCCAAGCTGCTCACTGCTGGTGTGCCAGAGCAGGAAATCGAGTTCATCCACAACGCAGATACGGAGAACAAGAAAGCAGAACTTTTCTCCAAGGTGCGCAGCGGACAGGTGCGTGTGCTGCTGGGCAGCACTGCAAAAATGGGAGCCGGTACAAATGTCCAGACGCTTCTTGTGGCAGTGCATCATCTGGATGTAGGCTGGCGTCCGTCGGATATGACTCAGCGCAATGGCAGAATCATCCGTCAAGGCAATCAAAACAAACAAGTGTACGTCTATAATTACGTCACTGAATCGACATTTGACGCCTACTTGTACCAGACCTTAGAGAATAAGCAGAAGTTCATTTCGCAGATCATGACGAGCAAGTCGCCTATGCGCTCCTGCGATGATATTGACGAACAGGCTTTATCTTACGCAGAAATCAAGGCTCTGTGTGCAGGCGACCCTCGCATCCGGGAAAAGATGGACTTGGACGTGCAGGTAGCAAAATTGAAGGTGCTGCGCGGAGACTTCCAGAATCAGAAATATCGTCTGGAGGATAAGCTGCTCAAAACTTTTCCGGAGGAGATTCAGAAACAGAAAACCCGCATTGCTGCTTTACAACAGGATTCACAGATTGCAGCAGCACACCCGCAGGACAAAGAAAACTTCTGCGGCATGACCATCAAGGGCATGGTGTACGATGACAAAAAGGCTGCAGGCGAACGGCTGCTGCTGGCTCGGCAGGAGATGCCCAATGCTGATATGATGCTGCTGGGCACCTACCGTGGCTTTGAACTGAACATTCGATTCGACAGCTTCAAAAATGAGCATCAGGCCGTACTCCGGGCAGAGTTGAGTTACCCGGTGTCGCTGGGCGATGATGCACGCGGCAATATCACTCGTCTGGACAATGCCATCGACAATTTCGCTGACCGTATTGCAGATGCCGAAAATGCTCGGCAAAACCTTGAACAGCAGAAGCAGGCCGCAGAGGTCGAAGTGGCAAAGCCCTTTGCACAGGAGGAAGAACTGGCCGAAAAGTCTGCCCGCCTTGCTGAATTGAACGCCTTGCTGAACATCGACCGTGACCGCAGTTCCTCGCAGGATACTCCCGAAGAAACCGAGGAAACCGAAACACCTGCAACTCGTCCGTCCGTGCTGGCTGCGCTGGAGGAAAAGGTCAACCAACCGGAACCAGTCAAGCCGTTCAAGAGTTATCTGGATAAGGAGGGGCGATAATGTGAAAAAGCGGGAACACCGTCTATTTATTCGTGTGACCGATGAAGAACGAAACCGCATTTTAGATAAGATGTATGGAATGGGCATCCACAGTCTGAGTGCCTATATCCGCAAAATGGCACTGGATGGCTACTGCCTGAATCTCGACCTTCCACAGCTGCGCCGAATGGCTTATCTGCTTCAGAATTGCAGTAACAATCTGAATCAGGTCGCCAAACGCGCTAACGAAAACGGCAAGATCTACTCTGCCGACCTTGCTGATCTGCGCACCCGGCTGGACGAACTGATTTCCATTGGCAAGCAGATTCTGACTAAACTGGCAAATCTCTAAGAAAATTCCCGCAGTTGGAGGACTGCGGGTGTACATATAATGCTTGACATCCTTGCAGTGCAATAGTCGATACCTTTATAATAAGAGCGAACAGAAAGGAAGTGCCTGATATGATGTCTATCCTGAAGAAAATTGTTCTCTTCCCGGTTTCTCTCTTTGTGGCTTTTCTGGCTCTGATGGCGAAGTGGCTGCTCACGTTGTCCAGCTATGTGGTTGCTCCGCTGATGCTCTACATCTTCGGCTGCGGCATCTACACTGCCTACCGCCAGACTTGGGATCAGTTCTTTATCCTGCTGGTAGCTGAGTTCATCTGCTTCGTTCTCTTTTTCGGTGCAACAGCCATCACCGAGGACATCGGACGTTTCAGTGAGTGGCTTGCCGAACTGTAAGAAATAGTTTTAATCGTTTGCCGCCTTCGGGCGGCATTTTTCTTTTATGGGGGTGATTCAGGATGGCCGCGACACGGCTGATCGCGTTGCACAAAAACAAGGGCAAGTCGGTTGCGGCTTGTCTGAAAAGCCGCACAGACTATGTGCAGAATCCAGATAAGACCGAACAAGGTGAACTGGTAAGCTGCTACGAGTGTAGCCCTCTGACAGTCGATGAAGAATTTATGCTTTCCAAGCGGCAGTATGAACTTGCTACCGGGCGCAGACAGAAAAGCGACATCATCGCCTATCAAATTCGACAGTCTTTCAAACCCGGTGAGATCACCGCCGAGGAAGCCAACAAGGTGGGCTATGAACTTGCCATGCGGTTTACCAAGGGCAAATACGCTTTTATCGTTGCCACCCACACAGACCGTCACCACATCCATAACCATGTGATTTTCAACTCCACCGCATTGGACGGTTCAAAAAAGTTCCGGGATTTTTTCTTTTCGGCACTGGCCGTTCAGCGGTTGAGCGACTTGATTTGTCTGGAGCATCAGCTCTCTGTTATTGAAATAAAGCCCTACCGGGAACGGCAGAAACGTACCCTCTATCCACCCAAAGAAAGCAATCGTGATAGGCTGTGTGGCATCATCGACAGCATCCTTGCAGAAAAGCCCAAGGATTACGAAGATTTTCTGCAAAAACTGGAACAACAGGGTTATGAGGTCAAGCGTGGAAAATACACTTCCGTCAAGGGCGCACGGCAGAAGCGGTTCATCCGCTTCAAAACGCTGGGGGCTGGGTACAGTGAGGATGAACTGCAAGCTGTGATTGCGGGAAAAACCGAACACCGTCCGCGTCAGACACAGCCGTTCCAAGAGCCGCCGTTCCAATTGCTGGTTGACATTCAGGCAAAGCTCTCCGAGGGCAAAAGCGAAGGCTATGCACGATGGGCGAAAAAATATAATCTGAAAGAAATGTCCAAGACGCTGATTTTCTTGCAGGAGCACAAAATTGGCAGCGCAGATGAACTGAATGAACGCACAGCGGCGGCAACAGAAAAATACCACCAGCTGGGAGATTCCATCAAAGCCGCCGAAACACGGATGGCGGAAATTGCTGTGCTGAAAACGCACATCGTCAATTACGCCAAGACCCACCCAGTCTACGATGCCTACCGGAAAGCGGGATATAGCAAAAAGTTTCTGGATACTCACCGGGAAGAAATCACACTGCACAAAGTAGCCAAGGCCGCTTTCGATGAAACTGGCTTAAAAAAGCTGCCGAAGGTCAAAGCACTGAATGCAGAGTATTCCGATCTTCTGACCCAAAAGAAAGCAGCCTACCCGGACTATCGCAAGGCACGAGAAGAAATGCAAGAGTTGGTAAAGGCACAGAAAAATATTGAATTGTTCTTCGCAGAAGAAAAAGACGCACAGGAAAAGCAGCAGACCCGATAAACGAAAGTCGCCGAGGATTCTAACCCTTTCATGGGGCGGAATCCTCGGCGACTTTTTTAGTTTATGTAGCAGCGATCCTGCGAAACGAGCCAATCTTCACACAGCCGTTGGGCTTCATCTGTTGAGCGGCACACGCAATTGAACAGCTTGCCGTGCAGGGAGCAGTAGGTGTAACGGATTTTCGGCACACCGTTCTCATCCTGAAATTTTGTGTAGCGTTCGTCACCGGGCATCAGATATAGTTGCTCCATTTCTGCATCGTCCTTTCCGTTTTTATGCGTCAGGCACACAACGCACCTATTCTACCACGAACATCGGAGTTATGCCATTGACGCTTGCACCAAAAAGCGACTCGGATTTTTGGAGAGAGTTTGTATTGACACATTCAAAAGCGTTCGGAAGGAACGCGTAGCCTGCACCGGAACGGTGCAGATCAGAAAGGGTTTGGGATTTCCCAACAAGCATTTTGCAACGCAAAATTTGCATTTGTGCGCACGAATGCACTGCTTGCCAGAGTTATCTCAACCATCGGATTCATCTTTCACTGTATCAGTTTTTTTCTTAATATAGTCATCATAAAATCCGATTGCCTTTTGCAGTGCCAGAAAATGTTTTCCAGTATACTTGATTGATCGCTTCTCTCCCTGCATCTCGATATCGCAAACGATCAGGTTTTCATCTTCTTCCTCAACGTTGTATGTTTGAATCATTCGGACAAGTTCAGAAAGATTTTTCTTTCCATATCTGAATTCTGCTGCACAGTTCGGGCAAAGGCAAAGCGAGTTCCATCCCTCTGATATGCTCTGCTTGTACGCTGTCGGAATCGAATCCGTCGGCAGAATATTGCACGCCTCGAAGTATGGTTTTCCATCATATCGGATAATCTGCTTGCCGCAAATCTGGCACTTACCAAAATATTGCGCTTGCAAAAAAGCCTTTTCTTCGTGGTTGCTTTCAGAACAGGTATACCGCAGTCGCGGCGCAACTGTTTTTTGGCCTTCAAGTCCCTCTTGGAAGTTTTCTTCCAACTTTTTTTCGCGATGTTTCAGGTTCCGCACAGCACCGTACTCGCCCAATGTCTCATCATCTGGAGCTGGCTCTGTCTCTACCTCGGTCTGCGCACTGCTCTGCTTCTCAAGCAACTCCGTTAAAGATTGTGTTTTGTCAGTCTCTTTCTGTCGCTTTTTCTGAAGTTTCTGGTATGTTTCGCACATTAGACGCAGTTCATCAGGTCTTTTCAGCATAGCACTGATAAAAGCCTGGTATGGTTCCTCTACGCTTTGGATTACAGTCTCGACAGCTTCGCTTTCTGCCTTAAAGGGAAGTTGTGCAAATATCTCTGCTCCGTGACCTGAATACTGCACAGCTAGGTCTGACTTTTTTATGTCAGCGGGACTTTGAAGTGTTCCAGTCTTATCGTACAACCATTTTGTACCGCTAAGCTCCAACGCCAGCATTGAAGGAATATGATTCACGCTGTCAGTTGTCGTGGTGTTAAACGCCTTACTATGAGAACCGGTCATTTTTCCGTATAATGGGTGTTTCTTCACTTTTTCATTTATAAGATCCACCGCTTTAACTGACATTTCAACGGAATTACTACACAAGATATCCTGTAAATGGTCGATAGAATGGTACATATCCCATGTTTCCGGGTAGTCTACTCTTTGACATCTCTTGTAAAGGACACGCTTCTGTAGCATTTCAAAGAAACTGGCATCTGCTCTTTGCAGCCTATCGTCATATGTACAACAATCCACCAGTATATCTTTAATTCCGATGTTACAGCCGATTTTTTCAAACACTTCCGCCGGGATTTTCCCATAGTAATCTTCCGACACCCATGGCACATTCAGCTGGCTCAGCACCGCCTGTCCTGTAAGGTCTGAATGATCGAGAAATGCAAACGGAATATAACAGTCCCCCGGCTTCTTCCATTGCTGTCCATCCCAAACGATTGGGACATTTGCCAGAATACGTTGCACCTCCGCTGCATTCTCCTTTAATGCACGCTCGATCAGTTCAAAGTGTTCCAGATTATCCTCAAACTGGATATCCGTATCATCTGAATCTTCACCATAAAAGCACAACACATCATCTTTCAGTTCCCGAATGGCATTATATTCCTCAATGCCGAGTGCATCAACATAAAAATTTCTGCCGCGCTGATCCTGAAGGATTGCTGCGCTTATTTTATTTTTGCAGGACATCGGATTATTAAGGTAGACCTGTGCCATACCATCGTACTGGCAGCGGATGTGCGAACCATCCTGAAGCCGGACAAAGGGGATTCCTTTGGCATCTACTTTTTCTTTGGAACGGAAGACACCAGTACAGGTTGAATAAATCGTATCAAACAGATTCAGAAGCCACTCATCCGTCTGTTCTTCCAGAATTTCTGCGGTCAGGCGCGGGAGGACATCCCTCCAGCGTAATACCGGCAGACCAAAATGATGGGTCAGATACATCATCAGATGTTCGTTGACTCCAAGGCAGACATCTGCTTTTACCCAACAGGCTGTGTCACCATATTCTCTCTGTAAGATGGACTGTGTGATATTATCTGCTATATTTTTAGCATAAGGCAACATTGCATTTTGGATCGAACAATAGCCGCCTTCTTCGGTCGGCAGAAGGGCAAGACCGTCCCTTAAAAGTGCAAGTCCCATTTCATGGATGCCTCGAAGATTTTCTTCCTTACAGGTATCCAAGATTGGGTATACCTCGTTCAAAAAGTCAAGTGTCACATAACCATTTTTCAACAACCAGCGGATGCTATCGGCAAAAAGTGTTGCAAGTTTTTCAGCAAGGAGCTGATTCACTTCATTGTGCCTGACATTGTCTCGCGCAGGTGTCGTTGAGAACGGAACATGAATGTAAAATGTCTGATGCGTTTCTACTGCTGTCTGGAAGAAAACATAAAGATAGTGCTGTTCTGTCGGGATAATCCTATCTTTTCCGTGGTCATCCGTTTCGAGTTCATATCCAATCAAAATTGGCTGCTTATCTTGTGTACGAAACACCAGAAGTTTTCTTGCGGAATTTGTTGGCTTCTGCGTCAGCAGGACTTTATCCACGCCATTGTCCACTGGAACGGATTCTTTGCTGACGGACCATTCGCTTTCATCCGGATAAATTTTGCAGCTTATATTTCTGACATTGCAAAGAGCAAACAAAACATCCGCAGAAAGATACTTTTTTAGCGCATCTCCGATCTCATTATAAGCTGTTTCGGGATTGACTTCTCCATCAAATGGGAGAATCAGAATCGTATCGTCCCCGGTCGCCTCATTTTCTTCCGCATAAGGAAGGATCAGATTGCAGATCCGGAAAGAATACTGGCCAGAATAGATCCGCGGCGTTTTCGTATAGGCATAGACAGACTTGAATCCAATGCCAAATCGTCCGATTTTCCCGGACTCCGGCTCATCTTTCGTAGAACGAATGCCGCAGATACCCTGGATATCTGCTTCTGTAAACAGTTTTCCGTTATGACACAGAATCAGACGGTCCTGGTAAAGGGAAAATGCCACATAGGTTGCCCCAGCATCCTCTGCATTCTGAATCAACTCAAAGATAAAGTGTGTTCGGTCACTGTACTGGTCTACCAGAATGCGGGGTGCCCATTCTTCAAATTTCTGACCATAATCCTGTTTGCTACGTTCCCGGATCTCAGAATATAAATCTCCCATAAGCCATCCTTAATTTAATCACAAACCGTAATGATTCCCCTAACAATGACGTTTTCTTCGACCGCTGCGCAATTCTGGATATTTTCCAAATCGTTCAAAGAAGAATTCTTCTCAGTTTCGAGGCTGTTGAGCTGACTCGTATACATCCGCTTGATGCTCTCGTCGTCCACAGCCTCAATGCGGGCCAACAGATCTTCTTTGCGGAACTGATAGCTTTTCAGAACAGCTGCACGGCGATAATCGCATTTCTCTTTTACATCGATCGTCAGCTGCGCAAGAGCCTGCTGTTGCTGTTCCCGTTTCAGCTGGGACAGCTTTTCCCACTGTTTATCCGTGCAATCATCAGGAATCTCCTTATAATCCGCTGCTTCCAGCAGGTCACAGAAATCCGACGCAGACAGATTGATTTCCGAAATCGGAACGATACGAACCTCTTTCCGCATTCCAACGATTGTTCTCTCTACGATCAGGAACGGATAGTCTCCGCAGGGAACAGGATAGTCACTGGCATCCACAATGAGCTTGATATAAACCTCTTGCTTTTTATGAAGTTCAGCGGCTGCCATTTTTACAAGCGGATGAACCGCCGTAAAGAAGATCGCATTCCGGTCCCGTGCTGCTTCTTCCTGGTTGAAAGTCACAGAGATGCGCGTATCAGAGCCTTTCAGATAATCCATCCACTGATTGTACATCGCCGATTTCTTCATCCGGGAGTTGCGCAGCTTTGTTTTCAGAGTTGCACGATTTTCACCACTCAGGGTCAAAACTTTATGGGCTCCTTCACCCTGAATATAGTTTTTCTTTTCACCCAGAATGCGATAGAGGTATTCTGTCACAAGTGCCTGGATGTATCGCTCTCCGATCCACGGATTTTCGGCATCCATAACCTTTCTGTCCAACACATAGCCGGAGATGTCAATGCCAAACAGCTGTTTGCTTTCGTCCTCCAGCCGTTTCATTTCGTTCGCTCTGGAAACCTCATTGTCGGCGATTTTTTCAATCTTCTCCTCTTTTTCCTGCTGAGTAAGAGAGGAATCGAATACTGCCTCATTGATTTTCTGAGTCATATCGCCAAGAATGCCAGCACACTCGCCAATCGAGCTTTCAAACACACCAATGCGCTCCAGGCAACGGTGATAAATCTTTGCATCGATCGTGTCTTCTGTTACAAGATTACAGATGATAACGGTATCGCTCTTTTGCCCGCGACGATCGATACGACCGATTCGCTGTTCGATTGCCATCGGGTTCCACGGAAGATCATAATTGATCATAAAATCGCAGAACTGATAGTCCAGACCTTCACAGCCGACCTCTGTGAACAAAAGGATGTCCAGCGCATTGGCATTGTCCACCGGAAGTTCAAAACGTTGGCGGAGTGCCAGACGTTCTTCGTCTTTCACACTGCCGTTCACCTGCGCCACACGGTATCCTTTTTCTGCAAGATGCTGCTCTATATAGCGAAGCGTATGACGGAACGAGCTGAACAGGATGATCTTGTTGTTCTGCTGGTGGCTCTTATTCTCCACAACTTCCAACAGCCTGTCCAGCTTTTCATCCGCCTGCGAGAGATTTTCCGACAATTCAATCACATGATTTGCCATTGCACGGAACTCTGTCTCCAACGAACCCATGTTCAACTTTTCAAGCTCATCAATAGTAACAGTTCCTTCTTCATCGCAGCAATCCGAAAGGATATCTCCCAGACGGCGCGTGACCATACCTTTCAGCAACGGCGCAAGACCAAAAATGCAGCTGGAAGCCTGCCGCATGAGCGTGCTCATCATAAACTCCAGCGGCACATTGTTGTGCAGATAGCTGAGCGCATGACTTTCAAAATCCATCAGTGCTTCATAAAGTTCTTTTTGCTCCGGGGTAAAATGGACAGAAACGCTCTGAGGGCGGCGCACACAGAAATCGTTCTGAATATCCTGACGACGGGTACGATTGATCATGTCTGCAAAGCTATGTAGCCCTTCCACATCCTGAAGGAGCCCTACACGCGTTGCGCGGTCGATCGGCTGCGCACTCTTGAGCGTTGCCATGACATTTTTATAGGTCGGGTTATCTTCGATGACACTATGTCCCCAGCTGGTCTGCGCGGCACAGGCAAGGTGCTCTGCAGCCTCCGAACGCCAGTTTTCTGCCTGATGGCGAATCAATCTTGCTGCCGCATTGATCTCTGCATTCGGCTCCTGCATTTCCTTGAAGGTCTTTTTGTCCAAGATCACATCCGGGCGGAGAGTGTTCAGCAAGGTATACAGGTCATCATCGTCTGTCTGAACCGGTGTTGCTGTCAGCATAACAACGGCATCTGCATTGTCTGTAAAATAACGTGCAACCCGGTAAGCACCTGTATTCGAGTGGCGAATGTGGTGAGCCTCATCAATGATCACCAGGTCAAAATGAACCGGTTCTTCCAGATCAAGCAGACCTTTCTGGCGGCCTTTGCCCGTAAGCAACTCCTTGGTCATCAGTGAATACGGCAGGATCGTTTTCCGCAGAGCAACCGGCCATTCTCCATCTTTGTCGCACTCGTTGATCGCCTCCCGAAGCAAAGCACCATCCAGCTCCGTAAAGTTTTCATCAAAGCGCTTCATCTCAGAGCGCCACTTGTGTTCGGCAACCAGCGGCTTGGGGCAGATGATCAGTACCGACTCGAAATCATCGTTGCGCGCCTGCAATTCACGGAGGATTAGGCCGGCTTCAATGGTTTTACCAACACCGACGCTGTCTGCAACAAGAATTCGCGGACGTTCCGCATGGATCATCTTCAGGGCCGGGCGGAACTGATAGGGAACAAAATCCACACGGGCTGCGTTCAGGGAGTACAGCTGGTCGTTGGTGGGGCTGCAGAGCTGCTGAGCAGTCAGGAGAATCTTCAATTCATCGATGGTGACATTGCAGCGCTCTGGAGAAGCATCCGCAAGAAGAATTTGATCCGCATAAAGCGTTTCTCGTGAATTCCCAATCCAAACCTGATATTCTGTGTTTTCGCCACTGCCCTGGATGCCAACGATTGGCCCAATTTGACTCGGATCACTCTTTTTCTTGACGATCACTCCAAGCTCAAACGGGTTTGCCAGCACTTTGGCTGCAGGAGCAGGTTTTGCGACCGCAGCAGCAGGCCGGTCAGCCGGGCAAGGAGACGGTTCCTGAATCCGAATGGGATTTCCATAGTTTGGCATTTCTACCGAGGCCCTGAATTCCTTAGCTTCGTTTATTTCTACACGATCACCGCCAAATCGCTCCATAAAATCAATGTACCTTGACAAATCGGTTTTCGTCATAGTCAAAGTTACTTCTTCTGGAGTAGGATGCGCCCAGTCATTCCGTACTTCAAACATAGCTCGGATGCTATCCTTCATTCCATAATAATCCGTGTAGAATTCGATATTACGGAATGAATAGATATTCTTTCTTGCCACAGTCAAAACAGCCTGTAAATCCAGTCCTTGCAGCGTCGAAATGCCTCTTTCATTCACTTTCTGTTGCTGAAGTTCTGATAAGCTGGGGAGAACGATCATACTCCACCAATCGTTTGGTTCAAGGCTCTTTAGACGTGGCTCTAACCATTTGCGACATACATCCGCCGCATTCAGAAGGTAAACGTTCATTTTTGCCACAACTTCAGCAATATTCATTTTTATTCCTCCTTTTTGGCCCCAGCAATATCAATTTTTACAGATCTTTTTTCCACAACAGCACCTGTATCCTTGTCCGTCAGCAGGAAATAGTAGTCATTTTCACGAGAATACGGGAGCTTCTTCAAAGTCAGCGTGACCTCTGTGCGGCGTTCTTCATCTGCGCAGCCCACAGTCTTGTCTGCTCGGATCGTCCGCTTGGTGGACACCTGATTGTCCATTGCGTTGACGACAAAGACCTCATACACCGCCGGGAGAACAGTATCCGTCACAAGTTCTGTCTGTAGGAACTTCAACGTGATTTTTCCATCCATCAGCGTTTCAGGGGTTGGCAGAAGCGAAACGGTGGCTTTCTGGGTCTCAACATGCCCGGCCTGCGTGCGGACGTCCAGCACCGGCACCAGCATCTCCTGCACAGAGGCACCGCCATGCACATAGTTCTGCCCGCCGCCAGCACACTTGAAAATAGAACTGCCCAGCGGGGTGTATACCGTGCGGTTATCCGCTGTATCCAGCACATCCCCCAAGCGGTAGCCCACGGCTCCGGCCACCGGCTGCGTATCATCAGAAATCATAAAACGCTTGTTTTTGATTTCTGCCTGTGGCAGATTGATGACTTTATCGCTCTCCATAATTGGGTCGTGCTTATACAGGAACCCATGGTCTGCCGTTACGATAAAGTGCCGGATGTTCGCATTGTCGGTCAGGCGGCGGATTTCCTTGTACAGTTCTTCCACAGCCTCCTCGCAGGCAGAAAAGACCTCGTTTTCCGTGCGGGCCTCATCGCCGCGGGCATCGATCTGGTTGTGGTAAACATACACCAGCGTCTTGCCAGAGAAGTAGCTGCGCAGTTCGTCGCGGCGCATATTCTGCATCTGGTCGAACTGGATGCAGCTGCTGTTTTTCTCTGCCGCTTGCAGGATGCTTTCCCGTGCAGCAGTGCCCACCGTTTTCTTTCCAAGGATGGTTACGGTGCTGTCAGGCTGAAGCTCCAGACTGACATGAGGCAGCAGTGCTGCCATGCCGAGCTGTGTATAGGCTGTCTCTTATACACATCTCCGAGCCCACGAGACTGCAGCTAAT
>ENA-OWYX01000134-OWYX01000134.1-human-gut-metagenome-genome-assembly--contig:-NODE-134-length-32624-cov-17.8813_pt1 | contig 32624 bp, 42 predicted proteins | sample MGYA00249758_ERZ652102 | MGnify/ENA primary metagenome ERZ652102 (study PRJEB26925, sample SAMN05827107) | human gut metagenome | biome: ENVO:2100002; feature: ENVO:00000062; material: ENVO:00002003... | reverse complement strand
GCGCTCTACATTACGCCCATTTGATGCATTAAAGCACTTGATTGCCTCTCTATGTAGTGCATCATTAACCTTTGATTTATACGGTAACAACTCAAAATTATCTCTATAAGACTTCGAATTAATCCTTTTTTTATCAACAATATAGGGATTATTAACATTGTTGTTTTTAGGTTCTATAATTTTAGGTTGCGATTGTATAATACTTTCCTTTGGTGCTCTTACTCGAAAGGCTTCCCCATTCCAGCCCCTTGCGTAGTCTTTCCAGTTAGCTTTTCCGCTTTTAACCTCTTTACTGCCACTAATGCCGAGCAATTTCTCTCTATGATCACGAGAAATAGTCTCTATATATTGCTTGCCGCCCTCGTCTGTATTATCTTTTGCTTTGGCAATATCTACCTCAAAATCAAATACAGGCGATATTCTACACATGCAATGCGGATGAGCTGGCAGCGTTGGGAATTTGTCTTTCGGATATACGCCCTTTCCTAAGCCATATAAATCGGCATTAGCGTAAAAGTCGCATATATCATACCGAGGGTGCCTACTTGATAGCACCCATTTGAGGGCGACTACATCGTCATCATCTTTATAGCGTAGCATTTGGCCGTCGGCGTATGCTCTAGCCGTTTCTGTGCGAGCTATTCGCTCGGCGTTGTATCGTGCTTTCTCTTGTACCGCTACAGTAACAGCTCGAGAAAGGTCTATAGCGTTACCCTCGTCTACTGCTTGAATGAGTTCAGAATAGGCAGCTCGTAGGCTTGGCGTTGTGTTCTGCTGTACTTGCCGCTCTGTGCGTCTAATCACACGCTTAAATCGAGCGAGCTCCTCATCATTTAATGAATGAGGCGGCTTTAACGCTCTTATTCGTTCGATGTGCTTGGGTAGCTTATCAGTAGCGATAATGCCACCCTTGCCATAGCCCTCGAATATAGAGCGAGCTATCTCACGAGTGCTTTTACCACGTTTCAGAGACTGCTTGATAACCTCAGCCGTCTCACGCTGTACTTTATGAGCGTTTCTATGCAAGCGTTTTGATAGCTTTAAGCCGTCGCTAGCCCAAGCTGATTGCATAGCCTCGCTAATTGATTGAGTAGTGTAATTAAAAGGCCTATGCCCTGCCACCGAGAGCGGCGTAAGTACACTATGATAGGCTTTATTGAAATTCTCCACCATATCAGCCGTAAGAGGGGCCTCTAGCATTTCCATAATAGGATAAGTCTTATAAGCGATTTGAACGGCCTTATCGGCTGCATATCCAAGCGATGCTAATTCACGCACCATGCTCTCGAATTGCTCGAGGATATTATCAAGCGTTTGGGTCGTCTGTTTCATCGTCTACGCCCTCATCGCTATAGGCTTTGTCTTGTGCAGCTTCATCAGCTGCTGCCTGCGCCTCATTCACGATCATATCCTTTGTATCTGGTTCAAGATTTGGCATGTAAGCGTCAATAACTTTTTTCAAAATCTCGCTATCGAATGTATCAGATTTAAAATCAAGGTCTTTCGCTTGCTGCGCTTGTGTAAGGCTTTCCGTTACATCATTCACTTTGAAATCTCGAGGATATTCACAGAGATACTCGATATTGTCGCCGCTCCATAGGCGATATAGCTCGATAATGTCATACTCTGCATTCTCGCAACGTACTGCAAAGGCTGCGAGATTTTGGTTAGTTCTCTCGAAATCCCATTGTTTAGCAACGCCACTCTTGGCTTGCTGTACACCGATAACGCTATCAATACCACTCATGCGATACATCTCATTGATGAGCTTATCAATTTGAGCCATAAGTACCTCGGCTGGGCCTTTATCTGGTGCAATAAAGCTCGGTGCCTTGCCTGCCTCTGCTGGATATGCTAGCAGGTTATCAGTACCAATCGTTACATCTTGCAAGCCGTTATTATCGACTGGCATAGTCAAGATAGAGAATGTTTGATTATAAAGAATTTGAGAGAGTAGTGAGCATAGGTTATATACATGAGCATTCGTTTTAGCGATACTCAAATACTCTGGCGGTGGAAGAATATCACGCTTTCGTGCTGCTCTACCGAACCATTGCACCACAGGAATACGGCCGATGTTATGCTCGCCTTGCCCTACTACTTTGTTGTCGCTATCGGTGATTTTCCACTCGCTAGGCGTCCATGTGTGATAGTGAGCCTTAATTGTGCCGTCGGCATTCTTTAGGTAAGTGGCATAAGTAAATAGTTTGAGCTTGCCGTTATCGTCGAACTCAAAATTTACTACATTCTTAGGCTCAACTGCTGTTAGGTACGGCATAGATCTATTGGCTAATGTTTCAGCCAAAGAGCTGCCGAACTCGCTCACGTTATCCACTACGATATACATAACTCCATAGAGCTTGGCTGCTATAGCGTTTTGTTCTATAAATTCCTGTAGCGTAGTACCTTGTCTGTCTACATCATTAAGGAACTCATCGAATAATACAGAGTTACTATATTCTCGCTTGATTTCGTCCTTAAAAATAGGGTCTACACTCGCATTGAGTATCGGCCCTGTATAGTTGAGATAGTATGCTATTTTGCGTCTGAAATTGATTGATTGAGTACTCTCTCGAGTGTGTTCTGTTACTGCTGCGCCACTTGCGAACATGCCGCTCCCATAGTAGGCGTCATGCAGTAGCTCGTACTCTTCTGCTCGAGGGTTGTTATATGTTATTGCCATGTTACCTCTTTCTAATTGATGTTAATTCTACCGCTGCGAACCTGCGGCGCATTGATTTTCTCTGCTATGCCTGTGAGTGCGTCGGCTGCGTCATCGTGTGCATTCTTGCCCTCTCGTTGGTATCTCGTAATGTCAGCAGCCAACTGAGGCCACCTATCACGCCAATTCTTAGGCATGTATACATGGTTCATAACCCATGTAGCATTAGACTGAATGCGTGCTATTTTGTTGCCGCTTTGATGAAACATATTAATCACACACTTATTTGAATTGTATTTTTGTTTGAGTATATTCTGCACGTTACGGCCAAACCCTCGGCCGCCGTTATTGCTTTCTATATCTGCCACATTTACGCCGTTACGATAAAGCATATCGGCCACCTCTGGCTCTGTGGTTTCCATAGCGTCTTTGGTGTAGACTACATCAAGGATATACGCCTCACCCTCGTATACGCCGTATGTAAAGCTGGCTAGGTAGTCGCTGCCAGTATCGGCGGTATCTGTATAGTTCTTAATACATGAAAATAACACGTTACCTTTTTCGTCCTTTGGCAACGTGTCATATGTGAGTATTTGACTGTATAGACAGCCTTTTAAGTCAATCGGTATTTGTTGATAGTTGGCGCTGGCAATATCCTCACCCATAGCTCTCACTTTTGATAAGTAAGAGGCTTTAGATAGTACCTCTTCGCAAAGCATTGAGCCGTCGTCTTGCAAGGCTTTCATGGTAATTACTTTAGCCTTAAATAACGTATCATCTTTGAAATGCTCAATAGCTCGCCCTGCTAAGTCGTCGCTTGCCCAGCGTGTCATGATAATAATAATCTTGCCGCCCTCTTCCAAGCGAGAAAGCATGGTATTAGTAAACCATTCCCAATGTTTCTCTTTCACGCTGGCGTTATAGGCCTCTTCGCTGTTCTTGATAATATCGTCAATGATCATGAGCGAGCAGCCAAAGCCTGTGGCCGTACCAGTTGGCGAGGTTGCAAGGTATGAGTTAGTATATCCCTCTAAGCTCCATAAATGAGCCTGTGCGTCGCCTACTGCTACATGAACACTAGGGAATACATCACTAAATACAGTTATATCCTCATCGGCCTTATTCTCTTGAATTGCGTTTCTAACCGATTTACTAAACATTTTCGAGAGTGTTTCATTATATGAGCCAGTCATTACTTTGGCCGCTGGGTTATTGCCAAATATCCACTGAGCAAAATGCTGCGCCGTTAAGCTCTTACCATGCCGAGGCTATGGGGGCAGGTTCACAATGAGCACGTTATACTCATCATCTTTAATAAAGCTCTCTAGCGCATTACATAACTCAACTAAATACTTTCGGCTCTTTTTATAAAATCCGCCCATTTTGAGCTGACAATAATAAAAGAACTCACGCCTTGCGAGTTCCCTTTTTGCTAGTTGTATGATTTTCTCTTTGTTACTCTGAACCTGCACACCCTCACCCCCTTTTTATGACTGAATTGAGCTTATTCCTCACCAATGAGCTTTTTAATATCAGCCGTATCTATTCCCTCGAATGGGTTTTTCACCTCGACGGCTGCGTCGATATTCTTAGTATCTCGCCATTTAGCCGGCTGCCTATTTTTAAGCCAGAATATTAATGAGGTAGAGTTAGGCGCTACGTCTTTAGTGGTACGCTTAACCTCTACTATCTCGCTTTCGCCTGTTTCTGGGTTGTAGATACGCTCTTGAACCACCTCGTCAAACTTATAGCCCATAGCACTTTTAAGCAGCGCATTCTCTACAATAATATCTACTACCTCTTTGCCTCTTTTTAAAGCCTCTGAAAAATCTTTGTATTTAACTTTCCAAGCGTACAGAGTAGATACATTAATACCAATGTTATGAGCAATCTGCTCATCATTAAGGCCGTCTCGTGCCCAGCCCTCTAACCTTAACAGATTATCTGGCTCTAACCATGTTTCATATTTAGGGGTACGGCCCAGCCGTTTCTTTTTCTTCGGCTCTGTCTTTTTAGTTTTAGCTGCCACGATCTCACCTCTTTTTATGTTTAAATACAAAAACACCTCGACCAGAGTGTCTCAATCTCTGCCGAGGTGTTCTTGTGATGTCAGTATGTCTATAAGAAAGGAGGATAAAATGAAACGTAAACTTAATAGTTCAAGCACCTTTTACCAATATCATCTTATCACACTCTAATAGTATCGAATATGACAACTTTATGACATTTTACAAGGCATATGCCCCAAATAAATATATGCTCAAATCATCTATCCCTTTGTCTAGCCACCTATAGACATTTCGCTCCACGGTATTATTCTTTTCTGCGATTTCTGCGATTGTTAAGTCATTGATATACCTATCTATCACGCACTCACAATAGTGTTTATCATTGTTAATGCATGTCATTCGGTATACATCGAGCATTTTATCAATATGCTCGATGATAATTTCTGTACGCCGTTTACTCGCTAGAATAGTTTCAATCTGCAGCAATCCCCTGCGATTAAAAACCTCATACAATACTGTTTGTAAGTCGCTAGGTGTCAAGGTGTCCTCTGCCTTTGCAATAGCACTCTGGCAATGTGCTTTCATGGCTGTATAGCCCTCGAGTAGCGTTGTAGTGTTCTTATAGGCCCTTTCGTTTTTCTTTGCGAGCATATCCTCGTTACGCCGATTAAATTCGGTTAAGGCTGTTTGTGCTGCTGTTTCTGCTGCAATTTTCACTATAGCCTCTACCTCGAGCTCGGTAAAAGTACGCCCCTTACATTCCATTCAATCACCCCCAAATATAATGCACGCCAGCAGCTAACAATAAAAGCACGCCTAATGTAATTAGAATACTAAGCGTAATGGCGGTTATGAATATAATGTTTATACGCCTATTGATTTTTTCCTCTACGGCTGCATGTGCCATTAATCTAGCTTTTTCTACATTTCGCATTCGTTCATAGTCTACATATTCATTTAAATGTGAGCGATCATTGTTATATTGCTTTTCCAAGTTTTTCCGCCTTTCCGTTGACTACCTTGTAAATAATTTCATCATCAAAATATACGCCGTTCGGTATGCGATTATTTCTTATAAGCCATTGTCTAAAGAGTTTGTTAATACCTAGCTCCAACTCTTTAATTTCGCTCTCTGGTACATTTTTAAGCGTTTCATAATCGTTTATATCGTTTCTTAAATCAATGGCTAAATCTTCGACTAATTCCCTAGCAATTCCGCCAGTAATAGGCCACCATTGAGAGCATGGTACCAGATAAAATATATCCTTGCTGCATCGCTCGGCCTCTTTTACGCCTGCCTCTATGGCTGCTTTGTAGCTGTGTATTTCGTCCTCTCGTGTCCACTCATAATGGCCGCTTTCGAGAGTTACGATATAAGTATCAGTTTTCATCGTTGCCACCTGCCAGCATTATATTATTTGGGGTTGTATGTTCGCTCGTCGTGCCGCTCCAACTTGTGCGTCCACCGCTAAAATAATACACCCTGCCGTCCTTATACTCTTTAAAGTATCTGCGAACATCAACCGAATGCAAATTTTTGATTATTATAGGCGTATCTACTTTTACTTTGCTCCAGTCTACAATGCCCAAATACTTGCCAACATCGAGATAATTCGGCTCATTAAAATCTGGCAGTAAATCGCCGATCGTGATTATATAGTTGGATGCGGTTATAAGGTCGCCAGTTTTCATAAACAAAGGCTTATCTCGTAATCCTACATAGCCATTATAATATTTACAGAATGCGATATACTTAATGCCATTATCATATAGTTTTTGTAACAGCCATTTACGGCCCTCTTTATCGTTCATACAATCAACGTATACATCGAGCGTGCCGTCTACCTTGCCGCAGTCAATCGTGATTTGCTCATTGATAGTTTTTAGTACCTGCTCTTTCAGCTCCTCGGCATGAGCCTCGCTTTTTGCATTGAGCCAAATATCAAGGCCGATAGTACCTATTAGCTGCAATCTGTACTCTTTTTCATTCTCATTCATAGTGTGTGATGTCCTTTCATAAGTTTCCTGTATTCCTTGTATGATATTGAGGTAGGGGCTTTAGGTTTAGCCTTAGCCCCTGCCGTGGCACCTCTTTGGCTTTTTGCTCGTTTCGTGGTGTCGCACTTTCGAGCTTTTGCCCTTTCATATTCCTCGCATAATACGCTGTTCTCGGTTATTTGATGAATTATAACCTCAACTCGAGGATTATCCTTATCAAGTCCAGCGATCATAGAGCCGTCATAATTGACGATGTATTTATCATCATCAATCACGCCAGCAGCTTGCAATATGTCCGAGGTGGCTTGCAATAGGCCGACCAAATCAGGCCAGCTTTTGCGGTCTTGTAAATAGTAGCGGCACAGTACCGATACTGGCCCATGAACAGCCTGCACTCGAGCCAGCTGCACGAGAGCAACTCTCTCATATGCTTTAAACGCTTTTGACGGTAAGAGTACACGTTTATTGTTGATGAGTGCTATTCTGCTGCTGTTCTTTTTCGTTCTTGGTTGGCCCTGTATTACAATTTCCACGATTTCACCTCTATATCTTTTAGATTATTTTCTAATTCTATGTACTAAATTTCGTTATTTTGCCCCCTCTAATTATTCGCTCGATAATTCTATCGTGAGAATTTTAAACTCGCCTTATAGGGCGTTTAAATGAATTTTCATTATCTATGAGAGACGCCCATAAAAATGGCCTCTTGATATTCACCTCTCAGCCTGTCATATATGCGCTGGCTGTAATGGTCTTTAGTCCAGCCCTCGCTATAGTTAGTAGTGAGGATAATCGGCCGCATTCTGTTATAACGGTCAATGATGATACTCTCGACCTTTGCGGATACCCATTCAGATTTTGCATATTCAGCCCCAAAATCATCGAGCAGTAAGAGCGGTATGTTCCGCAGCTTTTGCTCGTAGCTCATGAACGCCACGCTATCGCCTTTTGATAAGGTGAGCATATTATCCAAGAGATTTGGCATTGAGATCATTAAGCACCCTTTGCCAATCGCTAGAGCCTCTTTCAATAGGCACACACCGAGAGAGGTTTTCCCTGTGCCAGCTGGGCCCCTCAATATGAGGCCCTTGCCTGTGTTCAAGTTCTGCTCTAGGTTCTGTCTGTAATCACTCACTATGCGATAGGCCTCGGTGTTTTCCTTTGGAAATGTGCCGTGCTGCTTTAAGTATTCAAAGCTCATGTCATAGTAGCGTTTAGGAATACCAGCAGCCCCATAGGTGTGGCTTTTATCCTTTTGAATAATGACAGGCTTATCATAGATAGGCTTGATAAATTCATAATCAGCTTTGTCCGTGCACCCTGTCGTGTTCTGCTTGCCAATCGACTGCCTCATCTTTTCGATTGCTGCCGTTACGTCTATTTGTTTCATTTTCTAACCTTTGGTTTTTTAGTATGCCCTCTACATAGTTAATTCTTGACTTACCTTTCTCTTTTGCAATATTCACAGCCTCGCTTGTTTCTTGAAAGCCGTATTCACTCACTAGATCATCAAGTATGCCTTTCACATAAGAAGAGATAACCCCAAAATGCTCAACCCATAAATCATAGATTTCGATATTAGAAACACAGGGAGAGGAATTTTCCTCTTTTCCCTTTTCTCTAGTTGTAGATATAGTTATATCTCTATCTCTGTGTCTATCTATATCTATAACTCTATCTATATCTCTATTCTCTTTCTCTATCTCTATCTCTCCGTAACAGGTTTGTAACGGATGCGAACATTCGTGTAACATTGGTGTAACATTGTTACATTGTGGCGTAACAATGTTACACTCTAATTCTTTCGATTTATTGCGTAGTTTCCGCATTCTACTTGCTGCGGCGGTTTCTGAGCCTGTGTTATTGTTCGCCTCTGGCAAGTAATATTCATCGGCCTCACATTCCAAAAGTAAACCATTTTTTAATAAATAATTTACAGTTATTTGAACGTTTTGCTCGTCCTCATCAATATCGAGAGCAAGCTCAGATACAAAAGTTTCCTCGTAGCCGTCAAAGTACAACTTGCCGCCGTCCGCAATAGATCGCAATAGCATTTTTAAGTAAATGACGGCGTAAGTATCACCGCCAGCCACCCTACGCAGCCGCTTAATTTCTTTTTTTTGAAAGAAATCTTTATGCAACCTAAACCAGTAATATCTTTTTGGGTCTGCCATATATCCCCTTTCTATTTCGTTGGTGCGAATGTAATCACGTTTCTATTGCCTACATGTCGATACAAGCCAATTTGTAGGCCGTAGTCTAAAATACTTTTTACTGTATTGGCTGGTATGCCTGTTTTCTTTTCGATACGCAGCATAAAAGTAGGTGTGTAAGGAATATCAGCCACCTTGAATACTGCGATATAATCTCTCACTTTCACCCAATCAGCACCGAATTGAGCGAGCATTTTATCATTGTTATTCATGGCCTACCACCTCGCCTGTGTTGGCGTCGATGATTTCGCCTGCTACGTTGTAGGTATCGCCGCTGTGTTCCTCTGCTGCAGGTTCCTCATATTCAGCGTCGATAGTTTCACCGTCAAAGCTCACATCGAAATCGCCGTTTTCATTCATTTTTACGATGCCGCCGTCATTAGCGAGTGCTTGGTTCATTTGAATGCTTTCAATGCTTAATGGGCCATATTTAGAAAGTAGGCGTTTGAGTACAGTTTTCTCGGCCATAACATTGAAATCTGCAAGGCCCCATTTGTCGGTGCCCCCTTTGTAGTTCTGGCTGTATTTTTTTGCATGCGCTTGCATTTCATCAAGTTCCATGAATAGCATTTTCTCAAATCCATTTGTGAGTTTGAAATATGCTAGATAGCCGATTACTTTGTCGCCTGTGCGCTCGCCAAATTTAAATTTATTAAGTAATCGATTTTCATATTCTAGCTCGCCCTCGTATACTGTATTAGATCCAATATCAACATATTGGTTACTGCGTTGGGCTAGTTGGATATAACCCTTATAGCCAAGCTGGAACTGTGCAGCGCCTTTATATGGCACGATATAGGCAAAGCCCAAGCTCTGATTAATTGGTAGGTCTAGCATAGCCGCCTGTGCAGCTGCGCCGATTACTGTGGCAGGGTCTGCTTTCATCAAATAATTATTGTTATTTGTAACCGCTATAATACTTGAGATAAATCCAGCTGCCTTTTTGCCAAGCATTTCCTCGAATTTCTTCTTGAAAGCTGGCGTTTCAAGCATGCCTTTTACTGTTTTAGCCTCTTTTGCAGCTGTGATAGTGTTTTTCTTTAATTCAATACCTGTTGTAGTTGCCATTATTTAATATCTCCTATAATCAATACTTTTCTTTCAAAATCAATATTTACTATGGTCGCCACTTTAACGCCGCAATTTCCTATAACTTTTACCTCGAAATCATAAGGAACCGCCTCGAGCAGCTTTCGTAAATCGTGAGTTTTCATTATTTCACCTCAAATCGGCGGCTAGGTTCGCCCTGTTTAATGTAATTTGTATATAATTCTGGGTAATCTGTTTTAAAAGTCTTGCTGTCGAAAGTTTCTCTAGGCTTGCTGGTTTTCCACGATACAACGTATTCGCCAGCCGTCGCCTTTTCATTGTCTTTCATGTAATCTTTTAAGAGGTTTTCAATGCCTCGTTTTTGAGTTTCTAACTCTGTAAGCTGTTCTTTAATTTTTAGGTAATCAAGTACAGCGTTACTATATGCAGCAGGTAGCTCTATAGCTTTGCCGTTGCTGTGTTTGTATAACTTTTTAAGAGCCTCGCCGCAAGCCTTGCTATCATCTGGCGCTGGCATGGTCTTAGTTTCGACTAACCGCCAAAATTCCGCCCCTGTGTCAATGATTGCTTGTATAATTTCCTCATTACGCTTGATTTCTTTGTAGTAGAATGTATTACCACCTACCAAGCAGGCTATCCACCAGCTCGCCTTACCAGTAACAGCCATATAATGCTGGCATTGGATATAATATGCATCTGGTACGTTGTCGCCTTGCCATTCCTCAGCCTTGAAAGCGTTCGCTGTCTTGCATTCAAGCCCAGCGTCAAGGCCTACGATTTCCCTATCGATATTAGCTAGCAAGTAAGGGTATTCCTCACTCTGCAGAGTGAAATTATTATTTCTAACCTTGTACCCTGTGCGCTTTGCGAACTCTTGCGCCACAATGTCCTCGAGGATAGTGCCCCAGTACATTGGCTCGCTTTCTTTCTCCTCTACTGTGTCGCTGGTTTTGTCTAGCCACACATCGAGAGGGCTGCGCCATTGATTGACGCCAAGCACGGCGCTCATGTCAGAGCCGCCCAGCCCTAGCTTACGAACCTTTAACCATTCCTCTCGAGTGGCGTTTTTACTGTCAAAAATCTTTTTGAATGTCATGTGTGATGTTCCTTTCTTTGACTTTTAACGATAATTAATATAAAATCAGAGTGTGTGATGTTCCTTTCACTTAGTGATTGGGATTATGAGCTATTCGCTTTTTGCGAATGGCTCTTTTTTTATGCCATAAGCCAGATCACTAAGCCGAGGCAGTAAATAGTGAATATCATTGATGTAGTCATACATAATGCTGCTAGTACCTCGATTACCATTTAATAAAAGCCTCACCTGTACACCACCAATAAGCAGTAGCAAAGAAAAACCAAAGCATGCCAGCCGTGAATAGTAATAATTGCCAGTCTTTCGGCTGCTTATCTCTAAGTGCTCTACGTTTAGCTCGTTTTTCCGCTGCTCTTAATCTGTGTACTCTCATTTTGATATTTCCTTTCTTTCCATTCCTCAAAATCTTTTAAATTTTGAGGGTTATTGTAAAAGTTATATATTTCGTCTATAAGTAGCTGCATATCATTTACCTATAAAGCGATTAATAAAATACTGTTGCCCTTTGCCTGTTACTTTAGGCGTCTTATTGAGGCTTACTCTGCCGTCTGAATGCGTGATAGCTGTTTCTTTAATTCTGAATAGCCCCATTTCCATAGCTCGCTGTGTCGGTGAATTATAAGAGCTGCCTTTTCGTGAGATTAAAAATCCCTCATTTCTCAATCGCTCGAACAGTCTATTTTGTCCAATGTTGTGGCCGTTTTGATTTAAGAGTTTCGCTAGATCACCGATTAAAATATCGGTATCGCTAGTACTTACTGCGTCGGCGAATAATACTTTCGGTTTCTGTTCTTCTAGCAACGCTTTTGTTTGGTTATGTGCCTCAATTTCGTTAGCGTATGCTTTTAAGGCATCCGGCAACGTTCTAGGGATATCCATGCTGTATGTTCCATATTTGCGTAAGCTAGGAAGTACATCACTTGTTACCCAACGTTTGAATTGTTTTGCGTTTGGTAATTTGCTAGATAGTACCAATGAATAAAGTCCGCTTTCATTAATCAAAATCGTTTCTTTATTTTGATTACCATCAAACACCATTGCCTTTGTTCTATCTTCTTCGTCAGTATGTCGGTTTACATCTCGACTACCGTTTTGGTATCCGAGAGTATCGGCAACATCCTTCGCAACAAACCAAGGTTCATCGCCTTGTAATAAAACTCGTACATTTCCAAACATTGCATTATTAAATACTTGTAATTCGTTCATACTTAATTACCTTATTCTGAAAAAATAATATTTTGATATAATCACCTTGAAAGGAGGTGATTATATGCAAGCGACTATCAAATTAAAGGATGGCGAATATATCGGAATTGATAACTTACAACTCATACGCCAACATGAGTCTACCTACGTAAAAGCAATTGATATTACTGATTTCGAAAACTTTAAGCTATATCAAACGCAATATACTTTTATTGGTAATACAATCCATTTGTTACATTCCGATGATATTGTGTATATTTCCTTTGAAAAATAATTAGCGTAAGACTAGATTAAGAGTGCACTCACAAGTGTGCTCTTTTTCTAATTCAGCTATAAGCTTTACAATTTCCTTGAGTTGTTCTTTTGTACTTGTCTCTGCATTAATAACGACAGTCATTTTGTTTACGACTCCTTTCTGCTGCTACTAACGTTGTTAGTGGCTTTATCTTCTTTCACTTAATTTCTGATATAAGCTCAACGGCTTAAAGCGCACGTCCAGCAACTACAATAATCAAAATTCCTGTCAGCACGAGCCCTATAATATATCCGATGACAAACTCCATATTTTCACGTCCTTTCTACCTATAAAAAGTAATCAACTGTTACGCCGAAATAATCAGCGATTTTCTTTAGTGTCGAAATACTAGGTTTGTAAAGTCCTTGTTTCCAAGCCGTTGCCGATGATGTATGAATATCTAAATCCTTACACATTCGATAGGTTGTAATACCATGCTCATTCATGAGCTTTTCGATTTTTTTGTACATTGATTAATCACCTCTTTTTTGATATATTAAAAATAGTTAGTATTTATTAGCTAACTTATACGATTTATTTTGTGTGTTTTATTAGTTATCTCGTATTTGTTAGCTACCTTGTGATTACATAATAACTCACATTTGCGAGATAGTCTAATTAAGCGTTCATAAAAATTTTAAATAGAGGTTTAACAATGGGTAAAAATATAGTTTGGGAACGCATAGAGAGCTTGATAAACAGAGAGAATATCAGCGCTTATAAGCTCGGCAAAGATACAGGAATATCTACAGCCTCGCTTACAGATTGGAAAAAAGGCCGCTCGTCGCCTAAATTTGATAAGCTAAAGACTATCGCCGATTATTTCGGAGTATCTGTGTATTATTTGACTGGTGAGGTTGAGGGTTTTGACCCTGCACGGCAACAAAAGATAGATTTTCTAAGGAGCTGCGGCGTAGATATTGATTTATCACACTATGACGATGACTCTATAGACGATTTATATGTCGCCTATGCATTACACAAAGATGTGATCCATAATTTACCGCTGCCAGAAATAAAAAAAGCGCCCCCTGCGATGTTAAGCGTAGAGAGCGCCGACGGAGTAAATCTAAAAGCTGTGCTAGAGTATAATAATATATTGTCATATGGTGGGCACATTGTAACCGATGAGGAACGTGCCACGATAAAAGCGTTAATTGAGGCTTATCTAAAAACAGAGTAAAAGGGAACAGTAAGGGGAGTTTTGTATATGAAAAAGTTAATTGTTGCTGCATTGTTGGCTTTGTGTATTATGCCAGCAGCCAAATAAAAAAAGCCCCTATCAAGGGGCTTTATTTCTACCTAAAACAAAAATAACCGCCATGGATAGCGGCCTCGGCGGTTATTTTAAGATATACATTTTATTATTTTTACTAAATTAATTATATCACTAAAAGGAACATTACACAATGACAAAAGACTTACAAACAGGCGTTATATACGCCAGATATTCAAGCGATAAACAAAGAGACGAGTCCATAGAGGGCCAAATAAGAGAGTGCACAGAGTACGCTCAACGTGAGGGCATATTGATTACCAAAATATACACAGATAGAGCCCTTTCTGCTCGTACTGATAACCGCCCAGAGTTTCTACAGATGATACGAGATAGTGCTCATCAATCATTTAATTATGTGATCGTGTATCAGCTCGATAGGTTCAGTCGCAGTCGTGAGGATAGCGCCAAATACAAAGGCATATTACGACGTAATGGTGTTAGAGTGTTAAGCGCAAAGGAACATATCACCAATGAGCCTGCTGGCATTATTCTCGAGAGTATGCTCGAGGGTATGGCTGAGTATTATTCTGTGGAGTTATCCCAAAAGGTTAAGCGTGGCATGACTGAAAACGCATTAAAAGGCAAGATGAACGGCTCGGCGGTTCCGCTCGGTTATGACTTAACAGAAAGCCACCATTTAGCCGTGAATGCTCATGAGGCTAAGGCGGTAAGGTTAATCTATGACTTATACCTCAAACAGCACTCTATCGCTAAAATTAGCGATATTTTGCACAGTAAAGGCTATCTAACAAAGCGAGGCCGTAAGATTTCGCCGAGTGTGATAAAGACTATCCTATCCAACGAAAAATATATAGGTGTGTACAGCTGGGGCGATATTCGTATCGAGGGCTCAATACCGCCTATTATCTCGAAAAAGGTATTTGATGAGGTGCAGCAGGTTATGCCTACCCGAATAAAGAATAAAGGTCGACGCTCTGAAATGTACAATCTCTGCGGCAAGCTCGTTTGTGGTGAATGTGGCGGCCATTATATGGGCTCTACAGCTACATCACGCAACAAGGAAAAACACTATTATTATGTGTGTACTAATCGCCGTAAATATCACACTTGCACAGCGCCAAATATTCGCCGAGATGAGCTCGAGGACTTAGTCATTAATAGGACGCTTGAAATTCTAAATCAGCCCTCAAATATCGCTCGTATAGTTGATTTAGTAATGTCTGGGTATAATAACACTACCAAAGAGGCAAAAATCGCTATGCAGGGCATAAATGACAAAATTAAGGCTATTGATACAGAATTAAATAACTGCATGACTGCCATTAAGCAAGGTTTTATTACTGAACGGCTAAAAGGTGAAATAGAAAACCTTGAGAGTGAACGTAATAACCTATTAGAGCAAAAAGCGAACCAAGAGAGCGCCTTAATACCTATCAAATTTACAGCAGATCATATCGAGTATTTTCTCGAAAGAATGGCAAAAGAAAACCCTACCACCAAGGCAGGCCGCTCTCGTATTCTTGATACATTCATTAAGAGCGTAACTATCTATAGTGATAGGGTTGAAATCGTATTTAATTATAAGAATGACTTGCCAGTATTTAATACTCAATGCGCTACTGGTTCGCATTTCGAAGTATTGGTGGGCAACTTACATAATAAAGCGAACCACTTTTATATAAATTCTACCGCCTACCCTATTACTTTAATAGTGCCTTTTGGCTTTTAAAGTATATAATGTATTATATAAGATATATTAGTTATAATACAATGTATTCAGTATAAAAACTCTATAAATGAAAAATAAGGCCTATCGTGCTAGTATCTACTAACTACGATAGGCCTATTTTATTTACCAATCAAAACTCAGAGCTATGTGTCCACCCTCACATAGTAGGGAGATTATGGATCACCTCGATTTCATCGAATAGCGCCAGCTGCACCAACTAGAAAACCAACCACACCACCAGCGGCCCATGTATCACGTTGACGCCGCAAGCGTTGCTCTGTTCGTCTATTGTTTTTGATTTCGTTCTTCAACTCGCTCAATGAGTTGGATGTTTCGGTCAAGGAGCTCTCCTGCTCGGTTATTACTGCTGAGGCTTGCTTCAACTCTTTGCTCTGTTTCTCGTTGATAGCCTTGAGCTCGTTCAATTCCTTGCCCTGCTCTTCGTTGATAATCCTCAGCTCTTTCAATTCGATACCTTGCTTCGCTGTTAAGGACTGAGCTTCGCTCAATGATAAGCTTGAGCTCTTGATTAAGCTGTTTGCTTCTATCGAGTTCTTTTTGAGCTCGTTCCAGCTGCTCAGAGGCACGTTTATAGTTGGCTCTGGCTGTGAAATATCCACTTGCGAGGCTGCCAATGCTGTAGAGCACAAGCACACACAAAGCACCAATAATAAGCCGCTTAACAGTAACATACGATTTAAGCGTTTCGAGGTATGTCTTACATTTCTCATACATATCTAGCCCCCTATTTAGTCCATATCACTCCAGCGAGCCTCATATCCTCGCACGTCAACATGAACGAAGTCTTGATAGTAATATTTGCCTATGCCGTCGGCGCCGCATTCCTCGGCCACCTGTGCGAGATAATCTACATCTATTCCGTCATAGGTAATATCAGCCGCCACGCCTTGCGTATGGTAAGAATTAGGCACGCCGCCAACCTCTGCATTATGTTCTGGGCATCGATAGCCACTATTGATATAAATCGGCACCCCTAAACGCTCACGAATAGCGTCTAATAGGTCTACAAGACGCTTGTCGATGATATGATCTAGCACATTATGGCCGTTTTCGTCGACCTCATGCCGCTCGCAGTTACAAGAAAATTCGTAATCATCGAAATATTTGCCAATTTTCATTATATACACCTCTATTTCTGCTTTTAACGATAATTTCATAGTGGTTTTATCGTTACTTTTAAAACTTGAACATAAAAGCCACGCTCAACAATGTAAGCGTGGCCTATGCGCTATTATTTTTTTAAAATCATGTCAATTTTGCTGTGTACTACATCGAGTAGCCCAGCGATTGTACTGTTTCCGCCGTCTCTCATATTTTCGAGAATGCTCAAAAACTCAACCGAGCCAAGATATAGCCATACAATATTTACGGCAAACGCATATTGTCCAGCCATGAAATCAAAGCACCACGCCCCAGCCGTAGCCAGGCAATAAGTGAGTACTTTTGTTACGAATGGCTTTCTCATGTGCTTTGAATTAATCAAGCCTTTACCCCATGCCGCAGGAATGGCGATATATTTATCATAGCCGCTTATATTCTCTGGGCTTGCCCCCATGTCAATAAGCATTTGATAGCCAATAGCGGCCCAGCGTGTTATAAGGTCTAGGAATACCAGTATAATGAATATCCCTAGCACTTGCACATGTTTGAGCCCCAGCATATATATTCCGATTTCTGCCACTACAGCGAGCAAGGCTTTGATAGCGAATGAGTCTGTCAGCGTTCGCCATGCCTCGCTCATGAATTGTGTAATTTCTCCCATGTGTTCCCCTTATATCACTATTAAAGCGTTTCTGTAGCACTATTTACATATTTGTTTTGGTTCATATCCCAAACAAAGTATGGGTTTCTTCTATCACCCATAGCGAAATAGCCGAAGCGATAACCCTCACCAGCAATACTAATATATGTGCCAGCAGATACACCGGTTTGACTTTTGAACACTACTAACTCTGGGTTAGCCACATATTCATGTTCAGAGAATTGATGTACTGCCTCACCGCCTTGATTATTGAGTAGGCTGTCGGCGTTTAACAATAATACAACCTTTTTGTCAGTTTTAATTGTTTTCTTTGTGGCCGCTGTAACCTCCCAAGTTTGAGGTGCAAATTTAAAAATAGAGGTTCCGTCATAATTAGATACATCGATGTCTAATTCATCACCAAATTTCTTGTATACTACGCCATTATCGGCTGTATACGTTTTATCTGGTGTTGCATTTGTACTTCTAATAATAAGCGTTTGTTGCTCGTTATCGTTTAGATCATAATATTTGAGTTCGATATTCTTAGGCCCAAACGGCTCTATCGTAACTCGCATGTTATCGCTTTTAAACTCTTTCTTATCACCGCCATTGATTGCTACCTTGAAATGAGGCTCGCCTGTTAGGTCAATATATTCTTGCCCTGTGAGTGGTTGAGTATACTCTAACTGTCTAAATGCAGCGTCTGAAATATAGCCGTTATTAGATAACATTTCAATTAGTTTCGTGATAACAGTATCGACGTGATTATTTTCAAGATATATATTCTTAGATTTTAAAAGCTCGGCTGCTTGCTCTGCACTGCCTGCCTCGCCCTGTAGCCCTTGCAAGCCTCTAGGGCCTCTTGGCCCCTCTGGGCCGTCATCACCTTGTACGCCTTTAGGGCCTCTTAGGCTTTCGAGCCATTCGCTTTCTGTGCCTGTGTAGCCGTGAGATACTGCGATAGCATATGCACTCTTACCAGCACCCTCAACGATAGGCATAATAATATCTTTCCCCATCTTCTCGAGTAGAGGCAAGGCTGTTTCATTATCAATTTTTAATGTCAATGTGTTATCCGCCATAATTAACCCCCTAATTATGCATAGAAATATCTTGAATAAGTGTTATTTTACCGTAGCCGATTTTTATATGCTCGCTATCGTTATAGATAAAAGCGTCATATATAAACTCTTTGCTTTGCAGCTGCTTGGCTGCCGATACATCTCCAGCGAGTGAGAATGTAACGCTTTTCTCCTCTACAGCTGCCGCTAAATCAAATATAACCCCCTCATTAGGGTGTTTTCTGATTTTACATACGCCCTTATATCGAGTGAGGTTCATGTCGCTACCCTCTGGCACCTCATATCTGATATTGAAATCTTGCCCAGAGTGTAGCACGAAATCGTGTTTTATCATGTATGCCCCCTTACTGTTTAGCAATAACTAATACAAATAACTCGCCGTAGGAATAGGTTTCTACGTTCCAGCGTCCTGTACCCTCTGTGCCGTTGCTGCCAGTTGTAGACATATCTAAATATTGGCTTTCTACTACCACTCTACGCTTGCCCTTAATGCCTACATTAACCTTGTTGGTGCGGTTAGTTCTGAAATAAACATCACAGTTACCAACCCAGCGGCTTTTTTGTTTATTAAATTCGTCCATGCTTATGCGTTCGCCAACATTAAAAGGACTGTCTTGTTTAGGTGGAATATAAGGCCTACCTGTGCCTATTGAATATTGATAGCACTCAGTCTGTACATATCCAACTGGAATGAATGTGCATTGCTCCTCTGAAAAACCACTAGGAATAGGGCAATAATCGCCATGCTTAACCTTGTACACTTGAATGTCTATATTCTTAATCTTATATCCAGATTGGAAAATAGAGTTTGCGTCAATGCGTGAGGCTGTTATATTAGCCCCTACGATATTGCCGTTTGGGTCAATTCTGAATGAGCTGTTTGTATTCTTAAATGTGCTGCCTGTAATAGAGCCACCCTTTAAATCGCCAATATTGGCGGTGATAGTTGATAGCTTATCAACTTGCATTTTATCGGCAGTAACCGAGCCAGCCTGTAGCATGCCCTTTGTAATGATATTGTTATCAAATAATGCCTCACCAGTAACGTGTAAGAGCTTGCCGTCTATGCGTGTACCTGCTGGGCTTAGATTGATACGGCTTACAAGTGCAGCACCGTCAAGATTATTGAGTGCATTTGTTACTTTCAGCTCAATGCCGTTAGAAATTTGAGTAATTTGAGAGTTTACATTGCTATTCAAATCACTCACCGAGCGCTGGAATGCGTTCGCTTGGTCGATGAGCTTGCTTTCAAAGCCGTTGACGCTAGTCTTAACTGTGCCAAACTCGCCTTTTAGATCATTGATAGCCTTATCCATATCAGCAAGGCCGAGGCTTTCCATATCGAGTAGGGCTTTATCAATCTTAGCTCGTACTGTAACCATGACAGCCTCACTCGCTGGCCCCTCGCCGAATATATCAACGTAATCCACTTTTACATTGTAAACGCCAGCCTCTAAAGGAATTGTAAGAGCGTTTGTAGTAGTAAAGTATGCCTTACTATCAACGTATACATTAGCGCCCTTACAGCTTGCAGGAATGGCCTCAAACGTAACGCCTATGCCGTTGATATTGCCAGTTGCATTTACATTAGCAGGTACTTTAGGCAAAGACACGTTATAGGTTAATTCAGCAGGCGCTCCATAGCCTTTGGCTGGGTTATGAGCGTACAAATACACTTTACCAGTACGATTGCGTAGTATACCACTATAGGTAGTGTTATTACTGCGACCGATTAAGCCGTCATTTTGCCCTGCGTTAAGGTCTAGCCGTAGCTCGTAATAATCTACATCGGCATTTCTAACCTCTAGCCAGTTAAAATGCGCCATATCGCTAAATGAAATAGAAAAGCCTAGAGGCTTATTCGGAATTTCACTCTTGAGCTCTACAGTAATACTCTTAGATACGCCCTGCGAGGTGTTTCCGTGTGTATCTTTTACAACCGCTTTAACCTCGTATGTATAGCCTAATTCACAGCCGCTTATAATGACTTGCCCCTCGCCTGCACCGCCATATTTCCATGTTCCGCTAGGCTCTCTATACCAGATTTCCACAGTATCAAGGCTGTTGATATGTGGTACATTGAACTCTGCCACCACATCGAATGACTTAACCCTATTAGTGATCTCGTAGTATTTAGTGTATAGCGTGAGGTCTGTAACCTCTGGAATAAAGTACGGCGTCAACGTGTATTGATAAGCCTGTACCTCGTCGAGCTCTTGCTCGTTGCTGCCGAATAGGTTCATAGAGGTAAATTTGAGGTGTATTGTTTTACCTATATCCTCTTTACGATATGGGTATCTAAATAAAGCCTCATCTACACGAATAAACCGCTCGCCAGCGTTATGACTAATTGCATTAGTGCCATATTGTCCACGCACGAGGCCAGTTAATGAAAATTGATTATTAGGGGCCATAGTAGCCCCCTCATAACTAAACGCCTCGCCATTTACCCAGCAAAGCGTATTCGCTCGCTCTGCGTCTATATGAGTACCGCCTTTAAGCATTCCTTGATTAAGAGTAACCTCGCAGGCGTTCGCTGTTTCATTGAATGCCAATCGAGTGCGGCCCATGCGTGCTTGTTGCGTAATAGAACCTATGCGGCTGTAATTTTCGCCTGTATCAGATAACCATACAGAGCAGCCGCCCCAGCCACTTGGTGCGTTGACGCCTATAAATACTTGATTGCCGCCTACATCGCCTACAGTTTGGAATATAGCCACATCGTTGACGCTTGGCGCTGCTTGGTTGTAATCAATAAAAGGCCGCTCGTTCTCATGCACATCATAGCGAGCTGGTGCATAAGTACCAGCAGGCTTGCCCTCAGCCGTAAATTCGAGCTGGCCGTCGGCTGCCTCGTTTACAGCTGTAATAACTACAATCTGCTTATTTAATTGGCAGGCCTCATCTGTGAGTGTTACTAAGTCGCCTACCTCGAGAGTACAGAAAGCCCAATCAAGTCTAAATGTGTATTGAGTTTTAGCATATAGGCGTTTCATAGCTAGCTGTTCAGCGTAGTATTGAGCCCTCGCTTTTGTATAAAGGTAGTGAGCCGTTTTCTTTGAGGCAGGTTTTAAGCCGTTGCGTTGTACATCGGCCACCACCTCAAAAGATACTGTTTCTTTCTCGTAGCTGTTGGCACGATTAATAAATTCGACTGTAGCCTCGTTATAGGCCTCGCTTGTATCTTTACGCTTATAAAGGATAAGCTGGCCGTCTGTTCCTGCGATAAAATCATCTGCCGTGAGGTTGTATTGAATTTGGTTCGCAGGTGTCCATGTACCTATTGGCTTATCGGCTAAAGGTACGATTTTAAGCCTGTCAGTACTCCAAAATACAAGGCTATTAGTAATCTCGGCTATATCGTTAATAATCTGCTGCGCTTTAGCGCTCTTTTGAGCAGGTGGTGTACTGATTAATATATCAGCAGCCTTACAGTAAGCTCTAAAGTTTTCAATACCCTCAATCTGCACATCTGCCCCAACTGATTGCAGCACATGCTCGATATAGTCAGCTGGATTGACGTCTACGCCATCGCCTGTATCTCGTAACTTGCCATATACCTCAAAATTATATTGAGGTAGGCTCCCTCTGTCGCCCAAATCAACCACACCAGCCATATATGCGAGACCGCTATAAGGCAAGGCTTTTTCTGGGTGTTTTGATGTCATATAAGGCCATGGTGCTTGGGCTACTGCTCCATTGAATAAGGTTAGTTCGATTTTCTCATTAGGGTATTGATATACCTCTTTATCTCGCCATACCTTGCCAATACCAGCAATAGGCCCCTCACACAGAGCAATAGCTGCCGCTACTGTGTAAGTGTAGCTTATATCTGTATGCTTAGAACGTCCGCCCTTACCAGTTCTCGTAGTGGTTTTATGCTCATGAGCTGTGAAATCTTCATAATCAATGATGTTACCGCTTACTCGAGTGGTACCAAGTATCTCTGGAACCACCTCGCCATATGAGGCTGTATTGATTTGAAAGTCAGCGATCATATCGGCTCGGCTAGTTGTGCTTTTGCCTTTAAATAAAAAGCCCATTATTCACGCTCCTCTCTATATCTATACACGGCTCTCAAACGTGAGCGGCCTTTCTTATCGTAAAAGAGTACATCATCGAGCTTAGAAATAATCACGCCATAGTCTACGAAAGCATGAATTACTAATCCCTTACCGATATATATAGCGCCGTGCGAGATACATCGGCCGTATTGATATAGCATAAAATCGCCAATTTCAAGCGGTGCGCCCTCTTTCACCTCATCGGCTACTTGCTGCACATACTTGAGGTATTTCTCCTCAGAATGGTGCAAATGCCACTCGTTTGAGTAGTTTTCTATCTGTAATCTATCTGCTTTCATGAGGCCACTATCAACCACCGCAGCCACTAATAAATAAGAGCAATCGACGCCAGCACCCTTTACCATTGAATTATTGGCGTATGGTGTGCCTAGCCATGCAGCAGCAGCTTTTGCTATCTTTTCGCCAGTTGTTAAAGTATTCATCGTATGCTCTCCTTTAGTGGTACGTAAGGCGTCGCCCTGTTTCTGTTCCAGTTATTGAATTTATTCTTGCATTCTGTAGGCGTCTTATTACAGCCAGCGTATATATAGAATTGGTCGCCAACTCTTGGGCTTACCTCGAGAGCGCTCATGTACAGTATTACTCCGTCAACGCTTTGCAATATCTGTGTAGATTGCCCTGCTAATGGGCCAGTAATCCAATCAATGCCGCCAGCTGTGTAATATCCATTTGCAAATTGTAAGTCAATTCGTATGGAATTAGGGCCAGAGCCTAACGCTGTAACCTTACCGCTTTTTCTAAACTTTGAAATATCAACGCCGCACTCTTTTGAATACACACTAAAGGGGCACTGTGGATAATACCGCCGATTTGGGTATTCAATATTGAGCTTTTGCACGATTGATTTAACATTTAGCTTTAAGGTGAGGCCGCCGCCCTGACTAACCTCACATAAGCCAGTAAATAACCCTACAGCGTCGATAATAGTATAGTTATCATCAAAAAACGCTCGTTTGAGCGTCATTTGAGCGCCGTCAAAGCCACCATTATGAGCTACAGCCATAATAGGAACGCCGCCTATTTTATCCTGCTCATTCGTGGATATGCTAACCGTCATTTTATCAACGCTCACCGTGCTATTAGTGGCTATCTTATCCCTTACGATAATAGGGCCGTCTGACTTATAGATTTGACCGTTATATGATACATCTGCGTCGCTATCGGCCCAGTAGTAAGTAACACCACTACGCAAGCGCAACTCGTAAAGGTCGCAACTCATGAAATATTTATCATTATTGAGGTGCTGCCGTAGTACCTCGTTTACCTCTTTCATAAATGCACCCCCTATCGAGTTGATATTAACTTAAATGACTTAGATTTATAAAAATTTGTAAAAATATACTCGGCTGTCATATCACCGCTGAACCTTACCAGCCAATAATAGGTATAATCGGCTGTAATGACTGCATTCGGCGCAACTGTCTGGCCTGCTGCCAGCTTAATTACGCCTTTATCGCTAACAGCTCGAATAGGTGAGCCATTAGCGTATAATTTAAGGTTTTCAACGTGATATACAGGCTCTAGGAAATCACCGAACTTTCGCACGGCTTGCCATGAGCCCATTGAGCCAGTACCGAGCTGTATGCCTTTCTCGGCGTTATCCTCTGGATCTAACCACAAAAAAGGAACTGTACCGCCTTTAGTCTTAGAATAAAAGCCCATAAGTTCCTTATATTGTGAAGGTGTTAGCACCTCAAACTCTGTGGAAATGGTGTATTGTGGATATTTCCAGTTTGTCATGGTGCGAACCTTTCCAGAGCCAGAGGTCTTTGTCTTGGTATCCCATTTCTGGGCCTTTTGTGATTTCCAAGCCAAAGAGATGATAGTAGGAAATTTTAAATATTCAGCCATAATCACCACGTTCCAGCCGTGCCAATAAATTCACGGTCTTGATTTACAAGGAATTGACGCAAAGCTCTGCCGCCTCGTGTTTCGAGGAATGAGCCAAAGCTCTCGGCATCGATAGCGCTCACGTTGAGCGTAATGCCACCGCCTGCGCCCATGCCACCATTAGAGCGATTAATGCCCTCGCCTAATCGGTCGAATACTGTATCAGATAAAGGCAATACAGCCTCTTCATATTTACCCTCACCGATTTGGGCTATTGTGGTGCCATATGCAAGGCCGCCCTCTGCCATTTTTGGCATGCTTTTTGAGCCGAACATAGAGCTAAAATTTCCACCGTCTTTGAGTGAACCGCCAAGATTGCCAACGCTACTCAACGACGTGGCCTGTGCTATACCTGCAGCCGTGCTGCTACTCCATGCAGCCATGCCAGCAATCGCACTGGCGCCACCTGTTGCCATACTAACTTGTTGAGCTAGTTGAGACCATGCAGGAAGTTGAGCCTTTGCCGCTGCAATGCTGGTCGTCGTTTGTTGCGATTGTAGCATTTTGCCAAGTACGGCCTGCTTAACTTGTGCCGCTATCCATTGAGCCAAACTATCGGCGATTGTTTTCAGAATAGCTTTACCCATATTTTGGAAAGCCTGCGTTATTGTCATTGTGCCCTGCAAAAGTCCAGAAATGCCCTCTTGCAATTTATCAATGCCAGCGCTTGCCGCATCCCATAAAAGCTGTTGCGTATTTAAGTGGCTATCCATTACAGCTTGCTGGTATTCGTTTAACAATTCCTTGCGTAGATCATAACTTTGTTGGGTTTCTACATACTCATCGTTGAGCGCCGATTTTAACGCCTCAAAGTTCTGTGTGCGCATAGCTTCGTCAATGTTCCATTTTACTTCTGCTTGCGTGCGCTGTAACTCGAGGTATTTATCGTTGTAATCACGATGAACTGCGAGCAATTCCTCAGTCTTTTGCTTTTCGAAATCAACTCGGCCGTCCTCTGTCATTTCAAACTGAATGCCTCGTTCTTTCAGCGTGTCAATGAAATGCTGTTGCTGCATTTTGTTCATTTGTACAAAATCATCGCTGTATTTATCCCATTTGTCGCTGATTGCGTCTATAGCGTCGGTGTATTCTTTGGTGAATTGCACCATAGGCGAGGCCTGCCCTGTGCTATCCTTAACCGCTAGGCTTAACTCGAGGTCTTTTCGCATATCACGAACAGTATTCTCAACCTCTCGCAGCTTTTGTGTTTCCTCCTGTTTGGCTTTAATGCGTTTCTCAGCATACACGGCGTTCAATAGTTCAAGGTCTTGCTGATAGTTAGCATTGGCTGCTTTTGATTTGTCCAGCTCATCAAGTTCTTTCTTATACTCTAATTCGAGCAATTCCTGCTTATTGCCGAGCATTTCAAGGTACGATTGCAGGATTTTCTCGTGCACTTGCTTGGCCTCTTTTTCGAGGTCTTTGCCTGCGCTACCCTTACCGCCGCCACCTTTGCCGCCTTTACCACTACCACCGCCACCGTCTGAACCGTCGCCGCCACCGCCGCCTACGTCGAGATCACCGCCACCGCCAGCAGATAAGCCGCTAAACACTTGCGAGGCCATATCGCCAGCAGTATTCACAATATCTTGCACTGTATCAGCTGAAATAGTGTCAACTTGTGCTATAGCTGTGAATGTACCGCCAAAGAATTTGGCTACTTTATCACCTACGCTGTTGAGTTTAGCGATAAGCCAGTTCAATGCGTCGATAATCTTATTCACGCCCCATACAGCCGTATGTACGATAGTAGAGAATACCGAGCTCAATGTAGCCCCAAAGCCATTGCCAGCTGCTGCCGCTGTAGCGAATACTGTAACCAGCGTTACAAGTACAGAAATCAATAACCCTACAGGGTTAGCTCTCATCACTACATTTACAACTTGCTGCGCTGCCGCTGCCGCTAGTGCACCACTACGCACAGCAATATAAGCACCTCTTACGCCAAACAATATGGCTGTTAGTGCTGCCGTTACTATTGATGTGCCAGCCATTGCAGCTCTTAATACTGCCATAGCAGCCGCATGTACTTTCGTAGCCGTAGCCGAGGCTACCTCTGCCACTCGTAACGCCACTACTTTAACAGTCAAAGCCGCCGTCTGAGCATTACATAAAGCAACTGCCGCCCTATAAGTGGTAAATGCTACCACTACGGCCAATACTGCTGCCGACACTCTCGGCATAGTAGTTATAAACAAAGAGCCAAAGCTGCGCACAGTCTGAGTAATGGTAGAAACAGCAATTCGTAAGCCTGCAAAAGCTGCACTAATTAAGCCTATCGAGCCTTGTGCAACTACCGCCATACCTCTGATTGCTACGCCTACGCCCTCGCTTAACGCTTGGAACTCGCCACTTTGTGGAATAGCTGAAATCTGTTCAAGTACAGGCTGAAAGGCTTGTATTAGCTCGTTTTGAATAGATTGCCCTACCTCTGCGAATGTCATTGGAATTTCGGCAAATTTTGCGTTTGTTTCCTCTGCACTATTAAATAGAGCCTCTTTGATAATGTCAGAGGTAATAAGGCCTTGTGAGCTCATTTCCTTTAATTGGCCTACAGTCATACCCATTTCATTGGCAATAGATTGAGCCAATAAAGGTGCATTCTCCATAATCGAGTGGAACTCGTCGCCTTGTAACTTACCTGCTGCCATTGCTTGCGTTAATTGGTACATCGCTGCACTAGCCTCTTGTACGCTGGCGCCAGAAATTTTGAATTGCTTATTAAGCTGCTCTACAAAGGCGATTGCCTCATCGTTCGAGCTGAATGCGTCTTTTGCCAGCATATTGAGCTTTGCCACGCTGTCGGCCATATCGGTATAGCTACCTCGAGAGCGTTGAGCCGCATCAAATACCTTGTTCATGATCTCGGCTGTGGTTTGTGTGCCGTCATTGATAAGGTTAATTCGTGAGCGTATGCTTGTTAGTTCGTCGGCTGTCTGTGCAGCTGCTACAGCTACATCTTTTACAGCATTAGCCGCTAGGCCTATGCCAGTAACAGCGCCAGCGAATTGCAGCCCTTTGTTCATCTGAGATACGATTGATTTTATCTCTGCACGAATGCCAGCCGCCTCTTTTGCTACTCGATTGCTCGCCTCTGCCACGCTTTTAGGTAGTTCAGAGCTTATCGTATTAGCCACCTTATTGACTGCTGTCGTAGCCTCTGAACTGTCAGCACTTATGCGAACATTAATATTACTATCTGCCATTTTCTATATCTCACCCCCTGCCTCTCTAAACTCACGGATAAAGTCCGCCTCTGCTTGCCGCTTTTCGGCCTCTGTAGGCGGATATAAAATATCAATAATTTTCTTTGGCTCGATTGGCTCTGATAATTGCGTATTCATGATATTAGCAACCCAGAAAGCTCGGTTCATATCATCTATTTTTTGCTTGCGTTCATAGCCTCTCACGAGCTTTTTAAACTCGATAGGCTGTAATTTCATGAACTCCCAAGGCCGTAGCCCTAGCACGCTATACGCCATTTCCTCAGCATTTCGTACCCATAAAGAAAAAGAGGGGGCGCTTTGGCCCCCCTCTAGTTTTTTGTTTGTGCGGCCTCATTTTCGATAGCTACCTTATCATCTGGCGTGAGCTCATTTGGGTACATTTCATAGTACATTTTGGAACCCAAAGCACCACTTGCAATGATCGCTTGCATAAGTGGCGCTTGTAATGATAATAGGCTCATGTTTTTTGTTTCATCGGATAAAAGCTCATCGAATAGCTCGTAATATTGTTGAGCGTTGCGTCTGTGCTGTTTCATGCCGATTGCATAGCCTGTGATAATGCTATTAATAGGCCATATGCTCATTTGTAAGAGCGTCCCAACAGGTTGCCCTACAGCAGCCTCAAACTCCATGAGGCGCTGCATATTAAACATTAAATATTCGCCATTTTTAAAGAAATCACAATTTACTTTTTTCATATTTTAAAAACTCCCTTTTTAGCGCTAATTAAGGAATATTACAGGTATATAAGGCTACCTATTAGCCACCAATGCCAGCGCCTGCTGGTGCTGCTTGTAATTCAGATAATGGGCCAACGCCGTTTAAAGAGCCTTTATAAGTCGCTACGCCGTCATGCGGTGTTTGGATAGAGAGCTCTGTAACAGAGGCGATGCCTGTGAAAAATGTTTTATCTGGATATTCAAATTTGATGTGTACATTGTCGCCGTCAAGAAATGCTTTTTCTAAGAGTTTCAAGCTCTCCTCTCTAGGCATGAGCAATGTTTCAATAGAAAAGCTCCATTCTTTAAGGCCTGCAATAGTAGATTTCCAACCGCCAGAGCCTTTATGAGATGCGTCGATACTGTCAGCTTTTCGAGATAAGTCGCCAGAGCGTTGACCGCCTAATAATAGCCATTTAGCGCCTGCTTTTTCGTCTGTGCCAACATTCAAATATAATAGGTAGTTCTTGCCAGCCGTTGGCATATCTACTGCCGCTGGTTTATACAATTTTGTTTCTGCCATTAATAAATACCCCCTTTAGTATTTAGGTTTTCTTTTAAATCGTACATTTTAGCCTCAAATCGGTATTGCGTACCAATAAAAGGCCTCATGCTGTCGTGATCGTCTATTTTATTTGTGCAGCGAATATCGATAATTTGATAGCCGCTATCTTGTAATACGCAAAATTCCTCATTAAGTGCGCCGCAAGCCTCACGAAAAGCAATAATTACTTTCTCGACTTGGCTCTCTAATGCGGCAATCTGCTCATAAGCTACATCGAACTCATGACTATCTGATTTAGTCCATACCTCAATGTAAAACTCTTGTTTGAGCATATTATGCACGTTATCATCGGCAGGCGTTGCCTCGCCTCGTCCTAGCATTACCATTCCGAGAGCGTCTACTCCAGCCGTTTGAGGCGCTAAAAAGCCGAGCTTAATTTGTCCATTAAACTCGGCTTTCTCTAATGCGTATTTAATTTTCTTCAATAATTCGAGCCACATATTAGCCACCTCGATATAAAGGTATATTTCTATACCCTGCATACTTAGTAGGCTGCCCTGTGAGCTGTTCCGCTGTGATTTGGTTTTCTAAAACCGCTATTCTATCGTTGATATACTTTAGTTTCTTAGAGTAATAATCGTCATCGGAACCATTACGGCTATATTGTCCAATCAGAGAGGCGGCTTTATTCATACAGGTTTCTCGGTAACAATATAATGTAACCAATTCATCTGCAACAAAAGAGCGGATAACATCGCCCTCTTGCACGCCTAACTTTTTAGCCAACACATACAGCCAACTCTCTGCTTTCTTTAAAGTGGTTTCTAGCACGTTGGGGCCTAGTAGCTCATCATCGAATACCATGTTTTGAAATTCGTATAACATGTATGTACCCCCTTACAGTTTAATGTGCAGCTCTGTTCGCTTGGTTCCTAGCTCTACATTTCGAGCAATCTCGCCAAGCGATACATTAACAGCTTTTGAGAATATATCATGAACAGCCTCACGGCTATTGTCGAGAGCCTCATATAAGAATGGGTCTGGCTTAGTGCCTCTATGAAATACACGTTTTGCAAAGACAAAGCCATTACCACCATTAGGAACCCAGCGAAGCACTTGTTTCCCTTTTGGAAATATCTCGTGCGCTCGTGTTCCCTCATGCACGAAAGGCCCATAGTATGCTACATCATTGTCGATATATACCTCTGCTGTCTTATCGCCAATCATACGCACGTCTATAGCTCTTTCTAATTGTCCGCTCTTAGAGGTAAATCTGTGAGTGCGTTGCGCCTCTTCCTGCACCTCTCGAGCGCTGGCTCTAATCGCTTGCCTTAACCGCTTTTCAAATACCTCTCTAGCGTTCATGGTTATTCTTCGGCTGCTTTAGTTGCCTTTTTCTTAGGTTTAGCAGCCGCCTCGCTGTCATTGTCGAATGCAGGCTCTAAGATAAAGCCCTCATCTAGCCACAATTCGAGCGTGTACTCATCATCTGTGTATCGAACCTCATTCAGTCGGATAAGTCTATATTTCCCCATGCGTTACCCCCTAATTAAGCGCCAAAGTTAGCCCATACAGTCGCTAGGCGATTTTTAGGCACCCATACATCATGGAATTTACGATAGTCAATGCCCCAAGCGTTCGCTTGTTGGTTAATTGTTGGGTCGAAAATGCGCATTGTATCTGTTTTAGATACTGCAATAGCTGCACGGCGAGACATGATAATCCAGTTGATAGCTTTCGCCGCTGCGTCAGCTTTAAAGCCGCCTTTTTCTTGGCCGCTAGTTTTGCCGTCATTGAATACATATTGAGATTTCATGCGAGCGCTAGGTACAGCAATAATAGGAATACCATTATAAGTACGTACACGAGTGTTATATGCACCATGTTCAAAGCTCGCTACATCAAGCATGCCTTTAGCACCTGCTGCACCATTCAATACAGATTGAACACGAGTATTCATAACGATTACTAAGTCGCCTGTTTCGCCTACTAAGTCCTCGATTTCTACAATTTCTTTGTTTAATTGGTCGATGATGTTAGCTGCGCTTGGTGTGAAAGCGTCTGTTTTGCGGTTGCCTTGTTGAGCGTAAGCAGCAATTTTAGAGTAGCGGTAAGCGTCAACCTCTGGAATTACTTGCTCTACTTGGAATGTAGACATAACATTTGTACCTGTTGCCAAGAAGTTGCTTTCATCTACTTCCATAGCGTCAAGATTGAATTTACGGCCACGGTCTTGAGTGAGTTTGAAATCTTCGTAAGTCAAAGATACGGCGCCTTTGTTGTAGCCGTTATCACGATCATAGTTAGCCAAGCCGTCAACGGAAAGAGTAGGAATTTTAACAGTATCGCCGCCGTTGTATTTTACATCGCCAGCGTTTACTTCCATAAAGCCAGATGTAGCACCTACCAGCATTTGTTGGTCGAGTACTGTTTGGAAATTTTGAGCCATTGTTAAAGTGTTAATTGCCATTGATTATTACCTCATTTCGTAATCAAATAATTAGCCCTCGCTAGGTGGTTTTACACCTGCGATTTTGAACATTTCCGCTAATTGACTGTTTCCGTCATTCGCATTGCCTGCACCTGCACCGCTGCCGCCATTTTGCGTAGTTTTAACTGCGTAAGGCTTATCAGCAAGAAATGCTGTTGCGCATTCTTCGATAGTGCCGATTGTGCCGTCCTCTTTTGTCCAGCCATAAGTGCCGTCTTGCTGTACTGTAATCTGTCCAGTAATGAGCTTGCTGAATGTTTCGGCGTCTGTACAATTAGCTTTTGTTAGCGCTGCAATCGTTTGAGCGCTGATTTCGGAATTGGTACGCTTTTCAATCTCTGCTTGTCGAGCTTTCTCGGCTTGCTCATACTTATCTGTAAGGCCTTTGATTTGTTTCTCTAAAGCCAAGATTTCTGGGCTTTTTTCGCCTTTGTGAGCCTCGTATTCGTCAACCTTACCTTTTAACTCATCACGTGCTGATGTTAATTCGGTAATCTGTTTCTCGAATTTGAGGCGGTCGGCTTTAGATCCCTCGTTAATACGAGAAATTTCGCTTTTAAAGCCGTCGATAAGTTCCTTACCGCCCTCAACTTCTTCTAATTTTGCGTACAATTCTGCTAAAGTCATGTATCTATCTCCTTTTCAACATGAATGCGCCACATTTCGCCTCCTGCTACTGAGTGGCAATATAAAAGGCCCACACCTTCGCCAGTGTGAGCCTGTAAATCTATTATGAATGCAATAAAAAAACCACCTATATATAGGTGGTTTAATATCCTAAACTTGCAAATATGTCTTTAACTTTCTTCTCTGTTTCAATTTTCATCAAACGTTCTTCCTCTTTAGAAAACGTTCTAGGTGGCTGCATTAATTCTTCAAATTCCTCAGGAGTAAAGTCGATATAATCCAATAACATTTTATTATTCACGTTTTTCATATATTAACCACCCCTTTCTGTGTAAGTCTTTCAATACCATATCAGATGCCCTATGTAAGCCATAAGTTTCTTTATATACATTATAAAACATCTCGAAAGACCTTTCAATGGGTTTGTCTCTGTCTATGCTTGATACCGAATATATTTTTCCGTTTCCTGTAACAACTACAGCGCCATGTATTTGAGGCGTTTTAACATATGTATCTATATCAACACGAGAAAAACCACTATTATTAGGATGATTATGAATTACAACTATTGAATTGTCTCGAGTATATCCAGCTGGTTCGCTAATACCAACCTTATTTGAGTTTTCCGTTCCTACAGAATAACCTATCGTCTTGCCATTCCTTGCGTCTATTAATGCAAGGCGCTCTACATTACGCCCATTTGATGCATTAAAGCACTTGATTGCCTCTCTATGT
>ENA-OWYX01000128-OWYX01000128.1-human-gut-metagenome-genome-assembly--contig:-NODE-128-length-34099-cov-10.4729_pt1 | contig 34099 bp, 21 predicted proteins | sample MGYA00249758_ERZ652102 | MGnify/ENA primary metagenome ERZ652102 (study PRJEB26925, sample SAMN05827107) | human gut metagenome | biome: ENVO:2100002; feature: ENVO:00000062; material: ENVO:00002003... | reverse complement strand
ACGAGATTAGCTGCAGTCTCGTGGGCTCGGAGATGTGTATAAGAGACAGCAAAAAAACAGAAAAAAATACAAAAAAATTGGTTAGGTTATCCATACACCTGAAAAGACGGTTTTACTTGTGGAAAATGCTTGAAAATATAAAGAGAACGGCCTAAAATGACGATATAAAAGAAAACAGGGATGTTTGATTCATAACGAACAGGTTATTGTATTATTTCAAAGGAGTGAGATATATGGCAACAATTTCTGGCTATAATTCATATTCAATGGGAGTTTTGTTTTCTGGTCTAAACACTACATCATCTAAGAATTCATTGTTTTCGAACAGTATGTCAGGAAGTGATATACTTGGAATCAATTACAGTGACTGGGCAACAATCAGATCGGGCAGCTATTTTAAATTGTTAAATGCGTATTATGGGAAAGGTGGACAGGTCAGTGCTTCAGACGATACAACATCTTCCTCAACGTCAACATCCAAAGACAGCACCAGGACACTCGCTGTGATTGAGAGTGATGCGAAGAGTGTGGAGAAGTCGGTTGCAGCTCTTCAGGAAACAGGGGATAAATCCTTATTTAACGAAGTGACAAAGACAGATGAAAATGGAAACAAGACGACCGGTTATGATACGGATGCTATCTATAAAGCTGTTAAAAACTTTACAGACAGCTATAATAGTCTGATTGATGAAGTGGGCAATTCCAATACAAAGAGTATTTTAAGAGCCGGTGCCAGCATGGTGAATGTGACAGAGGCAAACCGTAAATCACTTTCTGATATCGGTATTTCCATAGGTGCAGACAACAAGCTTACCATTGATGAAGAAAAGTTTAAGAAGACTGATATGAGTAAGGTAAAGGCAATGTTTGCAGACAGCAGCTACTATGGAACAGAAGTGAAACGGCAGGCAGGCCGTGCAGAGTCTTATGCAAAGAGTGAGGCCGCAAAGGCGAATACCTATCAGAAATCAGGTTCTTATACCTATAATTACAGAACAGGCGAACTTTATAACTCTACGATCTGATCGCAGAGCTGCAGAAAAATATGCTGCTGTTTTCATACATTTTGAAAGCGGACAGCAGCGGTCATACTGGTATGATGTGATCCGGACGGTGGAAGGATTATATCACGCAATCATTTATGAGAAACTCGGATTGGGTTTCTCATAAATTTTGCAAAAAAATAATCAGTGCACCGGAAAAAAAGATTGCACAATGGGGCGATGTATGGTCAAATAATATATAGTGTAAAAATGGATGTTGACATCTGGCAGAATAGAAAATATTTGAGATAGATGAAATGGAGAAAAGAATGGCAGCAAAGAAAGTAGTAGTCGGTATGTCAGGCGGTGTGGATTCCTCTGTGGCAGCATATCTTTTGAAGGAACAGGGATATGATGTGATCGGTGTGACCATGCAGATCTGGCAGGATGAGGATGAATTTGTGCAGGAGGAGAGTGGCGGATGCTGTGGTCTTTCGGCAGTGGATGATGCCAGAAGAGTGGCAGACCGTCTTGGAATTCCTTATTACGTCATGAATTTCAAACAGGAATTTAAGAAAAATGTCATGGATTATTTTACTGCGGAATATTTAAAAGGCAGGACGCCAAATCCGTGTATTGCATGCAACCGTTATGTAAAATGGGAAGCATTGTTAAATCGGAGTCTTGCGATTGGTGCGGATTATATTGCAACCGGGCACTATGCGAGGATCGAGCAGCTTTCCAATGGAAGATATGCAATTAAAAATTCCGTGACAGCAGTCAAAGATCAGACGTATGCACTTTACAATCTGACACAGGAACAGTTGTCACACACATTGATGCCGGTCGGCGCCTATCATAAAGATGAGATCCGTAAGATTGCAGAGGAGATTGGTCTTATGGTTGCACATAAAAAAGACAGTCAGGAGATCTGCTTTATCTCTGACAATGATTATGCCGGATTTATTGACCGGGAATGCGGCGATCAGGTACCACCTCCGGGAAATTTTGTTCTGACAGACGGAACTGTAGTCGGAAAACATAAAGGGATTACGCATTATACGATCGGACAGAGAAAGGGACTCGGAATTGCATTCGGGCATCCGGTATTTGTCACGGAGATACGGCCGGAGACAAATGAGGTCGTACTTGGTGAGAACAGAGATGTGTTTACTTATGAACTGGATGCAGATCATATTAATTTTATGTCCATCCCGGATATTAAGGATGAGATGCTTTTGAAGGCAAAAATCCGTTATTCCCACAGCGGGAGTATGTGCAAGGTGACAAGAACCGGAGAAGATACGATACACTGTGAATTTTTAGAGCCGGTGCGTGCGGTGACACCCGGACAGGCAGTCGTATTATATGATGGAGAATATGTTGCCGGAGGCGGTACGATTCTTTAGAAAAGTGATATGACGGAAAGCCGCTGGATGATAAAAAAGACTGCAGATTACACAAGATAAAAATGACGTGAAAAGGAAAGGAACTGGCAGCAATGACAAGAGAAGCGTTTAGGGAGCTGGTAAAAAATGGCCCGGTACTGCTTGATGGTGCAACAGGAACGAATTTACAGAAGGCAGGAATGCCGGTCGGAGTATGTCCGGAGCAGTGGATCCTGGAAAATTCAGAAGTGTTGATCGATCTGCAGAAACGGTATGTAGAGGCCGGAACCGATATTTTATTTGCGCCGACCTTTACCGCAAGCAGAATAAAATTAAAAGAATATGGTTTGGAAGATCATTTAGAGGAGATGAACCGCAAGCTTGTCGCACTCTCAAAAGAGGCTGCAAAGGGTACAAATGCGCTGGTTGCCGGAGATCTTACCATGACAGGAGAACAGCTTTATCCGTTGGGAGATCTGATGTTTGAGGATCTGGTGGATGTTTATAAAGAGCAGGCGAAAATTATTGCGGAGGCCGGAGCAGATCTTTTTGTGGTTGAAACGATGATGAGCCTGCAGGAATGCCGTGCGGCTGTGCTGGCAATCCGTGAAGTATGTGACCTGCCAGTCATGGTTTCATTGACTTATAATGAAGACGGAAGAACACTGTATGGAACAGATCCGGTGACAGCGGTTGTTGTGATGCAGAGCCTTGGTGCGGATGCGGTCGGAATGAACTGTTCGACCGGACCGGAGGCAATGTTAGAGCCGATCGCGAAGATGGCAGAGTATGCAGCGATACCACTTCTCGCAAAACCAAATGCCGGAATGCCGGAGCTGATCGATGGTCAGACCGTCTTTAATGTAGAGCCGGAAGAATTTGCCGAAGTCGGGAAAAAACTGGTCGAAGAGGGTGCTGCCATCATTGGAGGATGCTGTGGAACAACACCGGAGCACATCCGTGCTTTAAAGGAGGCAGTAAAAGGTATCCCGGTCAAAGCACCGCTTCAGACGAAGAGAAGAATGCTGACTTCAGAGCGTAAGTCTGTAGAGATCACGCTTGATGGACGTTTTATGGTCATTGGAGAACGTATTAACCCGACCGGAAAGAAAAAGCTGCAGGCAGAGTTAAAAGAGGGTTCCTTAAATCTTGTCCGTACCATGGCATTAGAACAGGAGGAAAATGGAGCATCGATCCTTGACATCAATATGGGTATGAACGGTATAGATGAAAAAGAGATGATGCTGCGTACCATTTACGAAGTGACTTCGACGGTGGATTGTCCGCTTTGCATTGATTCCAGCCATGTGGATATTATTGAGGCCGCGCTCCGCATCTATCCGGGACGTGCACTCATCAATTCGATTTCACTGGAAAAAGAAAAGTTTGAAAAACTGCTTCCGATTGCAAAGAAGTACGGGGCAATGTTTATCCTGCTTCCCCTCTCGGATGAGGGGCTGCCAAAAGATTCTGCTGAGAAACATGGCATTATCCGCACGATCATGGATGAGGCGGTGAGGATCGGCATGGCAAAAGAAGATATCATTGTGGATGGACTGGTTGCCACGATCGGAGCAAATCCGAATGCAGCGTTAGAGTGTTTTGAGACATTTTCCTATTGCAAAAATGAACTGGAACTGCCGACAGCATGTGGACTTTCTAATATTTCATTTGGACTGCCGGAACGTACTTACGTCAATACGGCTTTTCTTACAATGGCGATCGCAAATGGTCTTACGATGGCGATTGCAAATCCGTCACAGGAACTTCTGATGAATGCCGCATTTGCGTCGGATATGCTGTTGAATAAGAAAGAAAGCGACATCCGTTATATTGAGCGTATGAATTTTCTGTCAGAAAAATATGCCGGTATGGAACGTGTCATGGTTCAGAAAACACCTGCAGGTACATCTGCGGCTGGCGGCGAAATCAGGAAAGAGAGTACGGGAAGCGGCGTATTTCAGGCAGTTTTAAAGGGAAACAAAGAACATGTATTAGAAGAAGTAAAAAAGATGCTGGATGGCGGAGCCAAACCGGATGAGATTATCAATGAGCATCTGATCGCTGCGATCAATGAAGTAGGAGAATTATTTGATAAAAAGAAATATTTCCTGCCACAGCTGATTTCTTCCGCTAATACGATGAAACTTGCAATCGAGTACTTAGAGCCGATGTTAGAACGCAGTAATACAGAGGCAATGGCTACGATCGTTGTTGCGACAGTTGAGGGCGATATCCATGATATCGGAAAAAATCTTGTTGTTCTGATGTTGAAGAATTACGGTTATCATGTGATCGACCTTGGCAAGGATGTTCCGGCAGATGTGATCGTGGATACCGCAATGAATGAAGGTGCGAAGGTGATCGGACTTTCCGCACTGATGACGACCACAATGATGCGGATGAAAGACGTTGTGGAGCTGGCAAAAGAAAAAGGCTGTACGGCGAAGATTGTAATTGGAGGAGCGGCGATCACGGAGAGTTTTTCGGATGAGATCGGAGCAGATGGCTATTCGAAAGATGCAGCGGAATGTGTGAAACTGGTCGAACGCTTACTGGCATAAGACACTTTTAGTATAGCATAACATGTAAAACGAGTCTTGTAGCTTGTTTTACATGAAGTGCCAGTATAGAAAGCTGGATGTGTTGTTATGTTTTTGAAATTTTTAGGAAAATATGAAAAAAAGTGTTGACTTTCATCTTCTGTAATAGTATACTTTAGAAGTCGGTTGCAAAAAGCAAAGGACAAAAATGGGATCTTAGCTCAGCTGGGAGAGCATCTGCCTTACAAGCAGAGGGTCATAGGTTCGAGCCCTATAGGTCCCATTACATCAGAAGTTCTGATGACAATTTAATATGGCGGAATAGCTCAGTTGGCTAGAGCATACGGTTCATACCCGTAGTGTCGAGAGTTCGAATCTCCCTTCCGCTACTTCAAGACCTCAGAGATTCTGAGGTCTTTTGTTGTATACCGGCAAAATTTTTTATATAATAAGTTTATGATACGAATCCTATACAGGCAGAATTCAATTTTACTTTTAAAGATGCAGGAGAGGAGAACTATGAAACAAAAATATAAGAAGCTTGCATTTTTCATATTATTACTAAGTATGCTTACCGGCTGTATGTTATTGAGTGGCTGTACGGAAAATACAGAAAATGGATCACAGAGCAGCTATATTGTAGATTCGGATGAGCTGCAGGATACAGAAAATCAGATGGAATTCGTACCGGGTTCTATGAAAGGTTCAAAACAGGAGGAAACGTCGGAAAACGAAGAACAGGGTCAGACAGAGCAAAGTCGTCAGACTGTCGCGGAAGAAAATGATGCGGAGCAGGCAAAGACGGCAGGTAATCTGGAAGTACATTTTATAGATGTGGGACAGGGGGATGCGACTCTGATCAAATGTGATGGCCATTCTATGCTGATCGATGCGGGAAATAATGATAAAGGTACACTTGTACAGAATTATCTGCAGCATCAGGGAGTGGAGACTCTTGACTATGTGATCGGCACGCACCCGGATGCAGACCACATCGGAGGAATGGATGTCGTTCTTTATAAATTTGACTGTAAGACGATCATCATGCCGGATGTTGCAAATAACACGCGCACTTATGATGATGTTGTGCAGACGATGAAAAATAAGGGATATAAGACCACTTATCCGGTTGTCGGGGAGACATACACGATCGGTGGAGCAGCATTTACGATCATTGCCCCAAACAAAGAGTATGGAAATGATATGAATTCCTGGTCGGTCGGCGTCCTTTTACAGAATGGAAACCACCGGTTTTTGTTTACCGGGGATGCGGAAGAGGGAGCAGAACAGGATATCCTGCAGAATGGCATCGATATCTCGGCGGATGTCTATAAGGTTGCACACCATGGAAGCAATACGGCAACATCCCAGGCATTTCTTGATGCAGTACATCCGACGTATGCGGTAATCAGTGCTGGGGAAGGCAATTCTTATGGACATCCGCATGCGGAAGTATTAAACAGACTCCGTGCAGCCGGAGTATCTGTTTTCCGCACGGATGAGCAGGGAACGATCGTTGCCGCGTCAGACGGAACAACACTTACCTGGAATATGTCTCCATCAGAGAGCTGGCAGGCAGGGGAAGCAAAAAAGAGTCAGGACACAGATAAAAGTGAAAAGTCAACTGACAGTCAGAACAATGCAGAAACAGATGCAGCCGTAAGTAATCCGACAGACCAGACGGATGGAAATTCGGATGTGATCGTTCACATCACGAAAACGGGAGAAAAATATCACTCTGCCGGATGTCAGTATTTAAGAAAAAGTGATATTGAAGTGACATTATCAGAGGCAAAAGCAAGAGGACTTACACCGTGTTCAAAGTGTAATCCACCACAGTAAAAATATTAATAGAAGGGAAAAGAAAAATATGCGCGTAGGAATGGGATATGATGTTCATAAATTAGTGGAGGGCAGGGACCTGATCATTGGAGGGGTAAAGATCCCACATACATTAGGACTTTTGGGACACTCGGATGCAGATGTATTGCTTCATGCCATCATGGATGCACTGCTCGGAGCAGCAGCACTTGGAGATATCGGAAAGCATTTTCCGGATACAGATCCGAAATATGAAGGAATTTCAAGCATGAAACTGTTGGAACATGTGGCGGGACTGATCGCCGAAAAAGGTTATATTGTGGAAAATATCGATGCGACGATCATCGCACAGAAACCAAAGATGCGTCCGCATATCGAACAGATGGAGAAGAATATTGCAGCAGCACTTAAAATATCAGAAGATCAGATCAATGTGAAAGCGACCACAGAAGAGGGACTGGGATTTACCGGAACGGAACAGGGAATCTCTGCACAGGCAATCTGTGCGTTGACAACGATCTATGAGAGCAGTGTCAGCGTGGCGGATTCTGCAGGAGGCTGTGCGGGCTGTCCCGGACGTGCCTGTGGAAGATAAATATAAATAAAGTATAAAACTTGTTGACACAGCTATATAAATAGGATATGATAAGTCGTGATTTGACGGATTGAAGTGAGACTCAGATATATTTTTTGTAAGGACATCAAGGGATATTCAAAGCAAAGATATATGCTGGGTCTTTTTATGTACAAAAGAAGGGAAAATGAGTTTATGAAAAAAAGGATGATACGTTTCTGTTGTGGAGTTATGGCTGCGGGCCTGCTGATCTGTGGCATACCGTCTGGGGGAGCAGAGAGAGTAACCCAAAATCATTTGCTGTGGAATGTGGCTGCGGCGGCTGAGACAGCAGTTACAGTGTCGAATGAGAATGAGTTTCTGTCGGCACTTGCACAAAAGCAGAAGAATATTGTTGTAACTGGAAGTTTTTCCGTCAGAGGTCAGGCAGAAGCGAGCGGACAGATGATGCCTGTTGAGATACCAGACGGGACAGTGATTACTGGAAATAATACAGGAAGTATTACGTTCAGCGGACCAATCCAGATCATGGGAGACGGTGTTGTGATCCGGGATATCCAGATTGGTTTTATCTCTACCAATAGTATGAATTCTGTGCCGCATCGTGAGATTTTTCTTGCAGGGCACAGCCTTACACTGGATAATGTAAAAACATATTTGCCGGGAGGAGGGGACGCCAGCCTGGGTGGTTTTGGCGGCACAGAAAAAGAACTTCTTCCAACCATCTATGCAGGAGGATATCACAGTAATACAGCGGTGGGGACGAAAGCGTCACTCACAGTTGTAAATGCAAACAGTGATACAATGTTCCAGAATATCTATATGGGACATAAAGCGTCAGCAGGTGAGAGGACTGCCTATACGGGGAGTGTGGAGTTAAATCTGGACGCAGATGCAAAAGTGCGGGATATTATTTCGGCAGAGGACACAACATCTGCATCACTTGTTTTTTCAGGTGGACAAAATGGAACGGATGAGATCAGCATTTCAGGGATCAAAGGAAATGCCAACACGGTGTTGACTGTAAAAAATTGTGCTGTGTCAGGTGTCGTTACAACAGGGATTAAAGATATTGTTTTAGAGGCAGGAGGAAGACTGCAGCCGAAAGATGAAACAGCGCAGTTAAACAATATTACACTGAAAAACGGTGGTTGTCTGGATCTTACAAAAATAATAGATGCTCAGGTAAAGGGCAATTTCACAAGTGGTGGCAGTGCGGCAAAGGGAAAGCTTGTTCTTGATCAAAATGGATACGTTCAGATCAATGGACAGGTAAGCGGTGTTACACAGTTTCAGGTGGGAAGTCATGCTATATCTGGTAATCTTTTAAATGAGCATACCTATATCATAGCAGAGAATGGAACAGCAGGAAATTTTGTGTTATCAGATAAAGATATCAATAACAACTATAGCCTGGTCTGCAAAAATGGGATATGGACAGCGTATCGCAATTATGTACCGGAGAAACGTGAACTTGAAAGTATCGAGATAAAATCCTGCCCGAAAAATGTTTACACCGGTAATATTCCGGCAGACATTACAGATAAAACTGATGATGCGCCATATCTGGATGTGATATGGAAGGATCAGTATGGAGAAGATTACACGTTTGATGAAGTTGCAAATGAATATGATGGCTATGGATTTTATAATCATATGATACTAATCCGCTCTGATGACTGGAATAGTGATGATGAAGAAATTCAACAGAAAATGGACTGGGGAAACCCAATCTATCTGGATGTGGATAAAAATGAGTCAGACCGCTATTATCTGATTGCATATGGTGAAGTGAAAACAGGAAAATACACCTTATTATTATGTTCGGAGCCGTTTGATGATCTTGATACTGTGGCAGATGTAAAAGCACTGAAAGATACCGTGTTGGCGGAAAAGGAAATAATATTCACAGATGAACCAGGTGTATCACATCAGCATGTGGAGGGCGAGCCGGTAAAAGAAAACGAGATAGCTGCGACCTGTACCCAAAAAGGAAGCTATGATAAGGTAGTTTATTGTAAGGATAAAGATTGCGGGGAAGAGCTTTCCCGTGAGAACATAACGGTTCCAGCATCAGGACACAAAAAAGGAGAGCCGGTCACTGAAAATCGCGTGGAAGCGAAAGTGGGTGTGGAAGGAAGCTATGAAAAAGTAATGTATTGCACCACATGTCATGAGGAGTTAAGCAGAGAAAAAATAGTGATTCCAGCCCTGAAAGAGCCGGACACAGAAGAGCCGGGAACAGAGACACCGGCACCGGAACCGGATACAGAAGAGCCGGGAACAGAGACACCGGAGCCGGACACAGAGAAACCGGTGCACAAACACAGTTATGTGTTGAAAAAAACGACAGAGGCAACCTGCATGAAAGAGGGAGAAAAAATTTATTCCTGTGCATGTGGGGACAGTTATACAGAAAAAATTGCAAAGAAGTCCCATACACCGGAGAAAAAACTGACACCTGCAAAACCGGGCAGCAATGGAAAGAATGTGACCATGTGCAGCTTGTGCAAAACAGTATTGAAACAGGTGAAAATCAATGCACCAAAGACGGTAAAATTGTCGAAAGATCATTACAGTTATGATGGAAAAGCGAAAAAACCTGCCATCAAAGTGACGGATAATAAGGGAAAAGTGATTTCAGGCAGCTTTTATAAAGTCTCGTATCAGAATAATAAAAAAGTCGGAAAAGCAACAGTGACCGTGAAGTTTCAGGGAAATTATTCGGGAATACTGAAAAAGACATTTGAAATCTGTCCAAAGGGAACTTCTATTTCAAGTGTAAAATCCGGGAAAAAATCCATGACTGTGAAATGGAAGAAACAGGCATCACAGACGAGCGGCTATGAGATAGTATATACAGCAGATGCATCGTTTGGCAAAAAAAATACGAAGACGGCTGTGATCAAAAGTAATAAGACGACAGTTAAAGAAATCAAAGGATTAAAACCGGGAAAGAAATATTATGTAAAAGTACGTACATATAAAGAAGTAAAGTCCGGTACAAAAAAAGTGAGGATCTACTCAGACTGGTCAAAGAAAAAAGCAGTTCAGATAAAAAAATAGTTCAGATAAAGAAACCGGATGAAAGAAAAACAATGGTCAGATGAATGATAAGTAACATCTGACCGTTGTTTTTTTACAGGGTTTGATGTTTTTTGATACGTCTTTTTATGCTTTCCACATCAATCGGTTCAAAAATGAGATCATTGATCAGATCAGATAATATGGCATTTCGAATCTGAGTCAGATTACCCTCTTTGCAGATTGCGATAATGGGAGTTGACGAAGCCCAGGACTCATGACTTAATTCATCCCACAATTGCCTGCCATCATCTCCGGTTTCGGATACATCTATGAAAACGGCAGGAACATGGTTATTTTTATCCATAATGGCATAGCGTATTTCCGTAACGGAAGATACTTTTATGAGTCTGTCCGGGTAAGAATATGCAAATTTTAAAGTGGAAGCAACATTTCTGGAATGTGTATATAATAAAATATTTTTCATGGCAGTGTCTGGTTTCTGTGCAGAAACACCATACTCGGAAAAACATTGTTTCCCGGATTTTTTTGAATTCCCAAGTGCAGTGTCCGCTTTCTGAAAAAGTGTTGTGTAGGAAGTTTCATAAGGCTCTGTGAATGCAATACCGATACTGATCGTAACGTTTTCAGGAATGGATAAAGCTTCTTTATCTAAAATTGCATCTAAAAGTTCCTGTGCTTTTTCATAGACAGCCTGTCTGGAGTCTATATCCCGCATAAAAGCAACAAATTCGTCTCCGCCGATGCGTCCGACAATGTCGGAACCGGAAAAATGAGATGCAAGAATACCGGCTACGACAGAGATTGTATGATCGCCCATTTTATGCCCAAAGATGTCATTGACAGCTTTGAAATTGTCGATATCTATGGCAAACAATGCATGTAATTCTTCCGGAGTGGATAAAAGTATGTGGGAAATGGCGTGCTCTGCTGTGGCCTTATTCAGCAGATGCGTCATCTCATCTACTTCTGATTTAATCCGCAAAGCTTCCTGTTTTTGTAAAATATGATTCAGTCTGCGGTTCGTCTTTAAAATATTGTCAATACGGTGACGTGCAATGGCAGGTTCAGTGGGTTTACTGATAAAGTCGCTTGCGCCTAATTCGAAAGCTTTCGTCTGTACTTCCGGAGTGTCGGTGGTTGTCAGAACCACGACTGGAATTTGTTTAAACTCCGGCATTTCCTGGCGGTGTTTTAAAACATCGAAACCATCCATTCCCTGCATGACAAGATCTAAAAGGACAAGGTCAATCATATTTTTTTTATCTTTGATCATCTGCAGACATTCCTCACCGGAAGATACTTCAAGAATATTGAAGGCCGGAGAGAATATTTCATTTAAAACGGCATGCTGTAAGCGTGAATCATCTACGATTAGCAAAGTTTCTTTTGACTGTTCCATATTAAAAAATCCTTCGTATCAGTTATAAATTATCCCCCTGGAAACCACAGGATACTATCTATAATGTAACATGGAAAATGGTTGTGTGCAATGAGAAAAAGACTGAGAAAAAATAAAACCGTTGACAAATCGGGGGTAAGTGCATAAACTAGAGTAAGCGAATCAACTTACCAGTATAAATACGATAAGGGCGTTGAGCGGGAAGAGTAAGAAATCAGAGTGCTGACAGAGAGAAACTGCCATCGGCTGCAAGCAGTTTTCAGAAAGAGATTTCCGAAGTGCCTCCGTGAGCCTGTCCGGGGAAACGGTTTGTCTGCCAGTACAGTATCCGGATACGAGTAACACGCGTTAAGTGTATTGAGTGAGGATCAAAAGATCCTTAAGTTAGAGTGGAACCACGGATCATTTCGTCTCTTAGAGATGAAATGATCCGTTTTTCATGATAATGGAATGTTCGCGGAGCGTACATTCTATTATTTGGTTAAGGAAAGGGGATGCCAGTTTTGGGAATCATCAGTCATATTAAGGAAGAATTTACAGTGATAAAGGAGCGGGACCCGGCGATCAAATCGCCGATGGAGGTATTGCTTTATCCGAGTTTTCGGGTTATGTTGAGCTACAGACGTGCGCATAAGCTGTATTTAAAAGGACATTTCTTCTGGGCGAGATTTATTTCACAGCGGGCAGCGAGAAAAACAGGAATTGAGATACATCCGGGAGCAACGATCGGGAAAGGATTTTTTATTGATCACGGAAGTGGTGTGATCATTGGAGAGACGGCGATCGTTGGGGACAATGTTACTTTGTATCAGGGTGTGACACTAGGCGGTACCGGAAAAGAGACCGGAAAACGTCATCCGACGATCGGGGATAATGTTATGATCAGTGCGGGTGCAAAGATCATCGGTTCCTTCACCGTTGGAGAAAATTCCAAGATCGGAGCGGGAAGTGTGGTCATAGAGGAAGTGCCGCCAAACTGTACCGTAGTCGGTGTTCCGGGAAGAATCGTAAAACGTGACAATGTGAAGATGCCGCGGAGTGATATGGATCAGTGCCATCTGCCGGATCCGGTCAAAGAGGACATCAATGTGCTGCAGAGGGAAAATGCAGAACTGGTCAACCGTGTGCTTGATTTAGAGCAGGCAGTCCGGATTTTAAGTGCTGATGCACAAAAAACAAAATAAATTGCATTTTGCTCCGCAAAACAAGGAGTAAAATCCTCTGCTCATCAGAGGATTCGCATTTTGCTCCGCAAAACTAAAGGAGGATTATTTAAATGGAAAATAAATTTCAATTTTACAACACACTGACAAGAAAAGTAGAAACGGTGATCCCGCATGAGGATGGAAAGATCGGCATGTATACCTGTGGACCGACCGTATACCATTTTGCACATATCGGCAACCTCAGAAGTTACATCATGGAGGATGTATTGGAAAAATCACTCCGCTATGTCGGATATGATGTAAAACGTGTTATGAATATCACGGATGTGGGACATTTATCTTCCGATGCAGATACCGGGGAAGATAAAATGTTAAAAGGTGCAAAAAGAGAGCACAAAACAGTGATGGAGATCGCAAAATATTATACAGACGCTTTCTTTAGTGACTGTAAGAAGTTAAATATCAAGACACCGGATGTTGTGGAGCCGGCAACGAACTGTATCCCGGAGTTCATCCATATGATCGAGGTGCTGCTCGAAAAAGGTTATGCTTATGTGGCAGGTGGAAATGTTTATTTTGATACATCCAAATTAGACGATTATTATGTATTTTCTTCCCAGAGCGAAAAAGAGCTGTTAGTCGGTGTACGCGACGATGTGGAAGAGGACGTAAATAAGAAAAATAAAAATGATTTTGTACTCTGGTTTACAAAGTCAAAATTTGAGGATCAGGCGCTTAAATGGGATAGCCCATGGGGCGTTGGATATCCGGGATGGCACATTGAGTGCTCATGCATCAGTATGAAACATCTGGGCGAGTATGTAGATATCCACTGCGGCGGTGTAGACAATATTTTCCCGCACCATACCAATGAGATCGCACAGTCAGAGAGTTACCTTGGCCATACATGGTGTAAATACTGGTTCCATGTACAGCATTTAAATGATAAATCCGGAAAAATGAGTAAGTCCAAAGGGGATTTCCTTACCGTATCCCTGCTGCAGGAAAAGGGGTATGATCCGATCGTATACCGTATGTTCTGTCTGCAGTCCCATTATAGAAAACCGTTGGAGTTTTCCTATGAAGTATTAGATAATATGGCTGCAGCTTATAAAAAACTGACCAAACGAATCGCAGAATTAAAGGATGAGGGAACCGTACAGCAGGATAAATTTGATGCTTATAAGGCAAAATTTGAGGATGCGATCAGCAACGATCTAAATACATCGATGGCGATCACGATCATTTATGATCTGCTCAAAGATGATATGAACGATAAGACAAAACTTGCGCTGATCAATGATTTTGATAAAGTATTATCCTTAAATCTGACAACGGCACAGGCAGATGCAAAAGAGGAGATCGATGCAGAATTAGAAAGCTATGTACTTGCAAAGATTGAAGAACGAAAGGAAGCAAAGAAAGCAAAAGATTTTGCAAAAGCAGATGCAATCCGCGATGAACTGCTTGCAAAAGGCATTGTACTGAAAGATACACGAGAAGGTGTGATCTGGCACAAAGCGTGAGAGAGAGGAAATGCCAATGCAGAAAGGAATAGACTCTTATATCAAAGAACAGTTCGGAATCAGTGAAGTGGATATCCGGACATATTCGCCTCTTACGTTAGCCTATATCGGAGATGGAATATTTGATCTGGTGATCCGGTCTGTTGTCGTAGGAAAAGGAAACACGAGAGTAGGAGAACTTCACAAGCGGACAAGCCAGATCGTAAAAGCACACACACAGGCGGAAATGATTGAAAAATTACTTCCGATGCTGACGGAGGAAGAAGCAGAAGTGTACCGTCGTGGAAGGAATGCAAAATCGCCGACAATGGCAAAAAATGCCACAATGTCTGATTACCGGAAAGCAACCGGATTTGAGGCGCTGATGGGATACCTGTATTTAAAAGATGAGTTTGAACGTCTGGTGGAACTGGTAAAGACCGGTGTGGACGAACTTGCACTTAAAATGTAAAAGGAGAGAGTAATGGGCTACGAAGAGCTGAAAATAGAGGGACGCAATGCCGTGTTAGAGGCATTCCGTTCCGGAAAAACAATTGACAAATTATTTGTGTTGGATGGCTGTCAGGATGGTCCGGTGCGCACGATTGTCAGAGAGGCAAAAAAACATGACACGATCGTGCATTTTGTGGAAAAAGAGCGTTTAGATCAGCTTTCTGAGACAAAAAAACACCAGGGAGTGATCGCAGTTGCTGCAGCATATGAGTATGCCGAAGTGGAGGATATGCTAAAATTGGCAGAGGAAAAGGGCGAGCCGCCATTTTTATTCATTCTGGATAATATCGAGGATCCGCATAACCTTGGCGCTATCATCCGTACGGCAAATCTTGCCGGTGCGCATGGTGTCATTATTCCGAAACGCCGCGCGGTCGGTCTGACGGCAACTGTGGCAAAGACATCCGCCGGAGCAATCAATTATACACCGGTTGCAAAGGTGACAAATCTGACTGCAACAATGAAAGAGTTAAAGGACAAAGGAATGTGGTTTGTCTGTGCGGACATGGATGGAACCTGCATGTATGATCTGGATTTAAAAGGACCGATCGGTCTTGTCATCGGCAGTGAAGGCGAGGGTGTTGGCAGACTGGTGCGCGAGAACTGTGATTTTGTGGCATCCATTCCGATGAAGGGGGATATCGATTCCCTGAACGCATCGGTGGCAGCAGGTGTGCTTGCCTATGAGATTGTGCGGCAACGCATGCGGTAGAAGACACCGCAGCGGTAGAAGACACCGCAGCGGTAAAAAACACAGCAGCAATAAAAGACATCGCAGGTGGTAGAGAACACCGCAACGGTAGAAAAAAACGCCGTGGTAGATATTGTATCAGGAGTCTTGGGAGGAACATGTTAGAGTCATATCGGGATTTGACAGACGAACAGCTGATTGCGGCATTAAAAAACAGCGGTGATCCGGACGGAAAGATCATGGATTACATTTTAGATAAATATAAACCGCTGGTCCGCAAAAAGGCAAATGCAGTATTTCTGATTGGCGGTGAGACGGATGATCTGATCCAGGAGGGAATGATCGGTCTGTTTAAGGCAATCAGAGATTACGATGATACGAAAGAAACATCTTTTTTTCATTTCGCAGAATTGTGTATTACGAGACAGTTATACAAGGCAGTTGAGGCGTCGAACCGGAAAAAACATGCGCCGCTCAATTCCTATGTTTCTTTCTACTCAGAAAACAGTGAAAACGGATATCCTCTGGCGGAAACGCTGACCATGGACGGAATCGGAAATCCGGAGCAGATGATGATCGATCAGGAAAATGTGGCACAGTTCTGGGAGAAGCTCAGGACGCATTTAAGTAAGATGGAACGGGAAGTATTAGACCAGTATCTTGCGGGATTTCATTATCAGCAGATTGCAGAAAAAATGGGAAAATCACCAAAATCTATTGATAATGCGCTCTCCCGTATTAAAACAAAAATTCGGGAGACGAATCCTGAAATAGGGAAGATGTAGAAGATTTGCCTTCTTTTTTGTAGATAGTCACGAAAAATACTTGTGCATATTGCATAAAAAATAAATGAGAAAATTGTAACATTTGTGAACACTTATTGAGAAAATCATGCTATTATAATCACTGTAAAAACCCCCCAATACATTATATATAGTTTTTGCTATACCCCATAGTAAAAATACCTTCTCCTAAAAAAGACAGCAGTGGCTGTCTTTTTTGTTGTACAAATATTGACAACCGTCACAGATTAGGCTAGACTGAACAAGTCGATAAAACTTAATAGAAAACAACGCAGAGGGACTGCATGTCCGGGAGAATGCCCGGAGGGATTGCGGTTGAGAAGGTTAAAGCCTGACTCTTTGAACCTGTCAGTTAATACTGTCGTAGGGAGCGTATTGGGAAGATGCTATCTCCTGTCGCGCTTGCGGCAGGAGATTTTTTGACGTGGAGAATTCGTTTGCCAGACAGTGGTTCAAAGTTTAGTGGCCGGCAAATTGTACAATTTGCCGTTCGAAAAACTAAAAACCACTGTCTGGCAAACGGAGACTCAAGCAGTCCCCCATGCGAAAAAGGAGAAAAACGTATGGAACAGTATACCACACAGATGGATGCCGCACGCAGAGGCATCGTGACCAAAGAATTAGAAATTGTAGCGAAAAAAGAGCGCATGACCGTAGAAGAGCTGATGCCGCTTGTAGCAGAGGGAAAAGTAGCAATCTGCGCCAACAAGCATCACACCTGCATTGATCCGGAAGGTGTAGGATCAATGTTACGCACGAAGATCAATGTCAATCTCGGTGTATCGAGAGACTGCAAGGATTATGATGTGGAGATGGAGAAAGTGATGGCGGCTGTCAACATGGGTGCACATGCCATCATGGATTTATCTTCCCACGGCAATACGATTCCGTTCCGCAGAAAACTGACTGCAGAATGTCCGGCAATGATCGGTACCGTGCCGATCTATGATTCTGTGATCCATTACCAGAGAGATCTTGCGACACTGACCGCAAAAGATTTTATTGATGTGGTGCGTCTGCATGCGGAAGATGGTGTGGATTTTGTGACACTGCACTGCGGAATTACAAGAAAGACAATCGAGCAGATCCGGAAACATAAACGTAAAATGAACATCGTTTCCCGCGGCGGTTCCCTTGTATTTGCATGGATGTGCATGACGGGGGAGGAAAATCCGTTTTATGAATATTATGATGAGATCCTTGAAATCTGCCGTGAGCATGATGTTACCATTTCACTTGGAGATGCCTGCCGTCCGGGGTGTCTCGCAGATGCATCCGATGTCTGTCAGATCGAAGAGTTAGTAAGACTTGGAGAGCTGACAAAACGCGCATGGGAGAAAGATGTACAGGTCATGGTAGAAGGACCGGGACATATGCCGATGGATCAGATCGCAGCAAATATGAAGATCCAGCAAAGCATCTGCATGGGAGCACCATTTTATGTGTTAGGACCACTTGTCACTGATATCGCACCGGGATATGACCATATCACATCCGCAATCGGCGGGGCGATTGCAGCACAAAACGGAGCAGCATTTTTATGCTATGTCACACCGGCAGAACACTTGGCACTTCCAAATGTGGAGGATGTAAAACAGGGAATCATTGCATCAAAGATCGCGGCACACGCTGCAGACATCGCAAAAGGCGTCCGTGGTGCGAGAGAGATCGATGATAAGATGGCAGACGCAAGACGCGTCTTAGACTGGGATGCGCAGTGGGAATGTGCGATTGATCCGGAAACCGCAAAAGCAATCTGGAACAGTAGAAAACCGGAGCATGAGGACACCTGTTCCATGTGTGGAAAATTCTGTGCAGTGCGCAGTATGAACAAAGCGCTTGCAGGAGAATATATTGATATTTTGTAAAAAAGAGTGGAGGCTTCATTCCGTCTTATGTTATAATAAAACTGTTTCAATCAGCCGGTGATCAGATGAAAAGAATATATTTGGTTGACAGTGAGAATGTAGGAGATATATGGGTGCCGTTACTGGCAGCATCACAGCCCGATGAGGAAGTGATCGTATTTTATACGCAGAAAAGTCCGCATATGAATTACGAAAATGTGAGGTTACTGAAGGAGACGGAGAAAGAAGCAGAGTTTATAAAATGTTTTGAGGGAAGCAATGCACTGGATTTCCAGCTTGTTACACAGCTTGGATACTTGTTGTGTGAGAATCAGGAAAACAGATATGTGATCGTTTCAAATGATACCGGATTTGATGCAGCCGTACGCTACTGGAAACAGCGTAACATGCCGGTGCAGCGTTTGAGCGGAAAGGAATTAAACCGCAGACTGCAGCAAAAAGCAAAGACGAATGGAGAAAGAGAAATTTTCTTTGAAGCGGAGGAGAAGAACGCCGGGGACGTGGCTGGAAGTCTGGCAGATGAAGCTGAGATTGTGACAGCAAAGATGAATGAGATGACAGAAACGGATAAAAGCGAAGAGCCGGGTGAGGCCGAAAAGCTGAATGGAGTTTCAGAGTTAAATGAAGTCTCAAAACTGAATGAAGCCTCAGAAATGATGGAGACTGCAGAACTGACCGGAGTGTTGGAGCAGGGAAAAGCCGGAAAACCGGATGAGACGGCAGAACCGGGTGAAGCCGGAAAACCGGATGAGACAGCAGAACCGGGTGAAGCCGGAAAACCGGATAAAATGGCAGAACCGGAGGAAACTCTAGAGCAGATGGAAACAGCAAAAATAAAAGAAACGGCACAGACGGAAAAAACTGCAGGAACAGATGAACAGTCAGAACCGGGAGAAATCCAGATGGAGATACCGGATGAAATCATGAGGCCGGATGAAACTGTAAATGCGGATCAGAAACTGCCATTTACAGATCCGCGTAAGGAAGCAGTTGAAAAGACAGAGATCTCACAGGAACAGGACGATGTCATTCGCAGTCTGCTTACCTGCATCAGTAAGGATCGGCTTGCAGATTTTCACAATGCGCTGGTATTGTTCTTTGGTGAAGATATTGGAAAAGAACTTTATCAGGAGGCAAAAAACAGTTCTTCGTATGCAATCTGTCGTGTAAATCAGACTGCGATCAGTGAGGAAGAGAAGTTTGATGTTTACTGTCAGACGGTATTTGCTTACAGTGATCCGAAAATGGACTGTCCGGAAGATTTTTCTTCGTTTTTGTATAAAGCAAATACAAAGAGAAAGAACCTTAATTCATTAAGAGCGGCATTGCAGGGACATTATGGCAAGGATAAGGGAATGAAATATTATTCTCTTTTTAAGTCACACATCAAGATTATGAATCGGATGTAAAGAAGGAGAGGCTGGTTGAAGCGAAAACGGGAAGAACATAACGGATGTGGTGGCGGAACACCAGGTAGCCAGAAGACCCGAAGAACAGCACCCCTGGATGCGTATTTTGTACGCATCCGGGGGTGTTGTCAGGTGGTTAAAGTTATTTCGAACCGCCGGAAATGTTGAATAAGTATAAATATTTTGAAAAATTACAAAAATTTCTTGGATTTTATGCTTGACAATCGGACGATCCTATTGTATAGTAATACAGGTGTTGAGAAAACATGATGCTGCTGTGGCTCAGTCGGTAGAGCGTCGCATTGGTAGTGCGGAGGTCACGGGTCCGATTCCCGTCAGCAGCTTTTTTTTATGCCAGAAAAGTTTAAGTGATAACTTAATTCTTTTCTGGCTCTTTTTCTTTCTGACCGGAAATAAAATGATCAATGAGAAGATTGATCGTATGTTGCTGTGTCTCGATGATTTTTTGGAATGTTTCATTTTCTTTTGCCAGACGGGTGATTTCAGCTTCGCTATTCATATTCATCTTCCTTTTTACACCATTCAAATCGATACATCATATATGTTTTATGTTAAAAAATATTCCCTGAAATGTCAAGACAATAAAGACGTCTGTGGAGAAACATTGTTACTTTATTAACATAAAGCGTCAAAATAACTGCCGGATTCGACATAACATGCAAAAATCCAGACATACAAATTTAGATTCAGGGAAAATACGCAGTAATATTTAGGAATTTATGAATTTTTTACGAACGGATGTTATTTGTATGAGGAATGTGCTAAAATATCATTCGGCTAAAGATCCGGGGAAAGTAGATTCTCCCTTTGAAGTGAGGTTTGATATGAATGCGAGCAGAAAAAGAAAAAATACAAAACCGAAAGGTTTTTTTGAAAAATTAAAGGAGCAGAGAAATCAGAGAAAGGCGGACAGGGCAAAACAGACGGACAGGAAAACAGATATCTTAAAAAAGACAGGGAGTGGGATTGTTACATTACTGCTTGTCATTTTACCGCCGGCAGTTTGTTTTTATCTGATGGAGTGTTATTCGCACAATCCATTTGCAGTGGTACGTCCGTGGGCACAGTTTTTTAATATCGTGCTGTTTGAACTGGTAACAGTTTTCCTGTTTGTGCTGACGGGAAAATTAAAGGCTGCGCACCGGATCGTATACATTGCAGCAATGATTTATGGAATTGCGAACAGTTATGTGGTGCGTTTCCGGACGAATCCGATTGTGCCGTGGGATATTTTTTCCTGGAAAACAGCTGCGAGCGTTGCAGATAATTATGATTTTATGCCGGATACGCGCATGGTCGTTGTGACACTGGTATTTTTTGCAGCAATCGTATTATTTCGTTTTATAAAAGTAAAAGTGACACGTTTGGTATTCTGGAAACGGCTGATTCCGGCAGCGCTGGTGGCTGTGGTTCTTTCATTGTTTGCGGGAACACTGCAGCAGGAGAACTTTCAGAACAGCCACAGACTTTACAATAAACTGTTCACGCCGGTCTACATGACGGATGTGGATGGTATGGCAGTCACATTTGTCATGAATCTTGCCTATATGTCGATCGACAAACCGGAGCATTACAGCGCCGCTGAGGCACAGGCGGTGCTTGATTCCTACGGGGAGGGCGGTGCAATGTCGGAGGAATCAGGCTCTGAGGCAGAAGAAGACGATACACAAAAGGAGGAAGATCTTCCGAATATCATTGTAATGATGAATGAGTCATTTTCGGATCTGTCCGTGTTAGGTGATTTTGAAACCAACGAGGATTACATGCCGTTTATCCACAGCTTAGAGCAGGGGGAGAAAAATACGGTTACGGGAATGTTAAACGTATCTGTCTGCGGTGGAAATACCGCGAATACAGAGTTTGAATTTCTGACCGGCAATACAATGGCATTCCTCCCGCAGGGGAGCATCCCGTATCAGCAGTACATCAATGGAGATTTGAAGGCACTTCCGGATTATCTGAAGACTTTAGGATATCAGACCATTGCGACACATCCTTACAATGCCGGCGGATGGGAACGCGATACGGTCTATCCGATGCTGGGATTTAATGAGAGCGTGTTTAAAGATGATTATGTGAATCCGCAGTATGTCAGACAGTATATCAGCGATGAGAGCTGCGTGGATAAGATTATTGAATTTTATGAAAATAAGGAAAAGGATGCGCCGCTGTTTGTGTTTAATGTGACCATGCAAAATCACGGTGGATATCAGGATCAGTACGGCAATTTTACACCGGATATCTCGGTGAAAGATTCTACAAATTTTTCACTGCAGCAGTATTTATCCCTGGTAAAACTTTCCGATTCCGCGTTAGAACATCTGATCTCCTATTTTGAAGAGGCAGATGAAAAAACAGTGATCGTTTTTTTCGGAGATCATCAGCCGAGTGATGCCGTTGCATCTACGGTTCTTGCAAAGAACGGGATGTCCTGGAATCACTTGACAGAGGAACAGCAGAAACTGCGTTATCAGGTTCCTTATGTGGTGTGGGCAAACTATGATATTGGAGAGGAAACGGGTGCAGACACGAGCGTGAACTATCTGGCAGCGGAAGTCTTAGAGCGCGCCGGTGTTCCATTGGATGAATATCGTTCGTATCTGTTACATTTAAAATCAGAATACCCGGTTATTTCCGCGGTGCGTACAGTAAAAGCGGATGGCAGTGAAGTCCGCACCTCGGATGAAAAAGATGAGATGGATATTTACCGGAAATTGCAGTATTATGAACTGTTTGATCATGGAACTGTTAATTAGGAAATGATAAAAAGAGAGGTTTTGTTTTGAAAAGAGAAAAGAAACTCCAAAATCAGTTGTGGAAAGAAAGAATGCCGCTTATTGCGTCGTTCTTTCTGCCGTTTTTTATTCTGACTGTGATCTGCATTCTTCATGACGTCTATCCGTTTGGAGAGCAGTGTATTTTACATATCGATATGTATCATCAGTATTGCCCGTTTTTCACGGAGCTGATGGATAAGATCAAACATGGCGGCAGCATGTTTTACTCCTGGAATATCGGACTTGGAGCAGATTTTATTTCACTGTACGCCTATTATCTGGCAAGTCCCTTAAACTGGCTGCTGCTACTCTGTCCGCAGAATCATGTGATCGAATTTATGACCTTGCTTGTGATTTTAAAAATTTCATTGGCGGGACTGTTTTTCGGATATTATTTAAAGGAACATTTTGAAAAAAATCATGCTGCAATCAGCATTTTTGCAACAGCCTATGCGTTGTGCGGATTCTCAGCAGCCTATGCATGGGATATCATGTGGTTAGACTGCATGATGCTGGCGCCACTTGTCGTTCTTGGACTCGAACAGCTGATCAAAGAGAAAAAAGTACTGCTTTATTATATTTCACTGTCTTTATGCATTATCAGTAATTATTACATTGCGATCATGGTCTGCATTTTTCAGGTGATCTGGTTTGTGATCACATGGCTGGAAAATAAAGAGACCGGGATCGGTGCGTGGATCCGTTTCGCACTTTATTCCCTTCTGGCGGGCGGGACGGGAGCGATACTGATCATTCCTGAGGCGATCACCCTTGGAGCGAGCGGCTCACAGAATATTTCATTTCCGGATACAATGGAATGGTATTTTAACATCATTGCAGAGCTGGGGAGACACTCGGTGATGACAGAACCTTATACGGGCAAAGACCACTGGCCGAATATTTACTGTGGCGTATTTGTGCTTCTTTTGTTTGTACTGTATCTTTTCAACCGTGAGATCTCCTGGAAAAAGAAGCTTTCACGCGGACTTCTGGCAGCATTTTTTGTCATCAGTTTTTCGAATAATATACTTGATTTCATCTGGCATGGCATGCACTTCCCGGATTCCCTGCCGGGCAGACAGACCTTTTTATATGCATTTCTGATGCTTGCGGTATCCTACGAGGCATTTTTGCATTTCAAAGGAACGAGATTTTTAGATGTGATCGCAGCGGGAGTGGCATCGGTTGGTCTGATGGCAGTTTCCTGTCATTTTTCCGATGGGACGATCTTAGGAGAGAGCGCGGCAACGGCAACTTATGTATTTCTGGGCAGCTATATTGTGGTGCTGCTGATCTATTTTTATGCGGAGGAATGTATCCGGGAAGATGTGGTAAAAAAGATTGGAAAGATCAAAAAGGCGACCAGGGAAGAACTGAAAAAAATCATGCTCTCGTTTGGCTGCGCAGCGATGCTTTTAGAATTATTTTTTAACTACAATGTGACCGGATTTGATACGACGAGCAGGACTGCCTATGTGAAATCCATGGATGACTATCATGCAGTGCTTGCAGAGGCGGAAAATCAGGCACAGGATAAGGGCATATTATTTTACCGCACGGAAGAATTAGAGCGCAAAACGAAAAATGATGCGGCGCTGTATGGATATCGTTCCGCAACGCAATTTTCATCGCTGATGAATCTGGATGTCAGTCATTTTTACCAGGCAGTCGGAATGGAAGGCGGCAAGAATTTCTACTGTGTAAACGGGGCAACACCGCTGTTATCAGCAATGATGTCCCTGCGCTATGTGATCGCTGATAACGCAATGGAAGCAAACCCGATCCGCACCCTTGTGGCAGAGAGCGGGAATACGTATCTTTACGAAAATAAATATGTGCTCCCACTTGGTTTTATGATGGATGAGGATGTGATTGATGCGTGGGATTATTCTGATTTAGATGAAATTGAGGCACAGAACAGACTTGCAGAGCTTCTTGGTGCAGATGAGCCGATGCTGACGGAGATCCCGTCCGAATCTGTGGTCGGGGAATCAACGATTGACGTGCAGGAGGATGCATACATTTTTGCAACCTATGAATCGACGACTGTGGACAGCATGACGGAAGAGATCAGTGACGGCAGGACAAAGTCTTTCACAAAAGTTTCGCATGGCTATACACTTGATCTTGGATACTGTACGGCAGGCACACAAGTGAGGATTAAAAACAGTAATGAAGAAAGAGTGAATATTACGGCATATGCCCTGAATCTCGATGCTGCAGATACGGCTTATCAGACGTTAAATGAGCAGACGATGGAGATGACTTCCTTTTCCGATACGAAAATCACTGGAACCATTGATGTGAAAAAAGAAGGACGACTGATTTTTGCGGTGGCAGATGATGCCGGATGGAAATTATATGTTGATGGAGAACAGACGGATCCGGAAGTGTTTGGTGAGGCGTTTATCAGCACATATCTTACCGAAGGAACACATACGGTCGAGCTGCGCTACCGGACACCGGGATTTATGGTGGGAGCCGGGGTTTCCCTTGCCTGTATTCTGATCGTGATACTGATCGCATGGATAAAAAGGCACCATTGAAATTAAAACGTTTCTGTGAGATACTATACGTTGGAGGAGTTTGAGAAAGGTAGTGATTTATATGTCAGACAAAGAGATAGAAATTTATAATGAAAATGCCGATGAAATCAAAATCCGCCCATATGAGCATCATGCAAAATATTATGAGACGGACCAGATGGGAATCATCCATCATTCAAATTATATCAAATGGATGGAAGAAGCGAGGATGGATCTGATGGATCAGATCGGACTCAGCTATAAACAGATGGAGGAGATGGAGATTATCAGTCCGGTGCTCTCTGTATCCTGCGAGTATCACAGTATGGTACATTTTGATGATACGGTCGTGATCGAGACGAAGATCACACGCTATAATGGTATCAAGATGGATGTGGAATACCGGATGACGGACAAGGAGACCGGAGAACTCCGCACGACCGGAAAGAGTTCCCATTGCTTTTTGAACCGTTCCGGAAGACCGATCTCATTGAAACGTTCTTACCCGGAGATCGATACGAAGTTCTTTGAGTATACGGATGCCTGACAAACGGGTGTGATATTAGAAATATATAAGAAAGAGGAAATAAAAGAATGATACAGGAAAGATTAAAGGCACTGCGTGCGGAGATGGAAAAGAGAGGCATCACGGTATACGTTGTGCCGACTGCTGATTTTCACGAATCAGAATATGTAGGAGATCATTTTAAGGCGAGAAAGTTTATTACCGGATTTACCGGTTCTGCGGGAACTGCCGTTATCACTTTGGATGAGGCAGGGCTCTGGACGGACGGACGCTATTTTGTACAGGCAGAGAATCAGCTGAAAGACAGCACAGTCACACTCTACCGCATGGGCGAAGAGGGCGTGCCGACAGTCGATGAATTTGTAAAGGATCGATTAAAAGAGGGCGGATGTCTCGGATTTGACGGACGTGTTGTAAACGGTACCTGGGGCGGCAGACTGGAAAAGATTGCAGCAGAAAAAAATGTGTCCATGCATGTGACAGAAGACCTGATCGATCTGATCTGGGAGGATCGTCCGGCATTGTCCAAACAGCCTTTATTTATTTTGGAGGAAAAATATTCCGGAAAGAGTACTGCGGATAAGATCGCAGATCTTAGGAAAGCTATGAAGGAGAACGGTGCAGATGTTCATATTCTGACATCTCTTTACGATATCGCATGGCTTTTAAATATCCGCGGCAACGATATTGATTATGTGCCGGTCGTATTATCCTATCTTGTGCTGAACGAGACAGAGTGTATCTGGTTTTTACAGGAGGAAGTAGTGGATGATAAGATCCGTGCTTACCTGGAGGAAAACCATATCACGACAAAGCCGTATGATGCGATCTACGATTATGTACCGGAGATTCCGGCAGACGCAGTCGTGCTGATGAACCGCGGGACGGTCAACTACCGTATCGTGAACAGTCTTGATAAAGCAATCAAAGTTGTGGACAAACCAAACCCGACGGAACTTATGAAAGCTGTAAAAAATAAGACGGAGGTAGACAACACCAGAGCTGCACATGTAAAAGACGGTGTTGCCTTTACCAAATTTATGTACTGGCTCAAGACCAATATCGGAAAGATCCCGATGACGGAGATCTCTGCTTCTGACTATCTTGAGGCGAGAAGAAGAGAGCAGGATAACTTTATTGAGTTAAGTTTCAACACGATCTGTGCTTACGGAGCCAATGCGGCGATGATGCATTATGCTGCAACACCGGAGTCAGACGCTGAGTTAAAACCGGAGGGATTTTTACTTGTGGATTCCGGCGGACATTACTTTGAGGGAACCACAGACATCACAAGAACCATGGCACTTGGCCCGATCACAGATGAGATGCGTCTGCACTTTACGACCGTCTGCCGTTCGAATATGAACCTTGCGCATGCGAAGTTTTTATATGGATGTACCGGTTTGAACCTGGATATTTTATCCCGCGGTCCACTCTGGGAGATGGGCATTGACTATAAATGCGGCACCGGACACGGCGTTGGTTATGTGTTAAATGTACATGAGGGACCGAATGGTTTCCGTTGGAGAGTGGTGCCGGAGCGTCATGACAATGGTGTCTTAGAAGAGGGCATGATTACGACAGATGAACCGGGTGTATACTTAGAGGGTAAATACGGAATCCGTACCGAAAATGAACTGGTATGCCGTAAGGCAGAAAAAAACGAATATGGACAGTTCATGGAATTTGAGAATATCACCTATGCACCGATCGATCTCGATGCGATTGACCCGGATCTATTAAGTGCGCGTGAGAAGAAAATGTTAAATGATTATCATAAGATGGTATATGATACCATTTCTCCGTATATGACGGCGGAAGAAAATGAGTGGCTGAAACGCTACACAAGAGCAATCTAACAGACAAAGAATGGAGAGAATAATGGGCGAAAAGCTGGTATTGATTGATGGGCACAGTATTTTGAACAGGGCATTTTTCGGAATCCCGGATTTGACAAATTCGGAAGGATTACACACGAATGCGGTCTATGGTTTTTTAAACATTATGTTCAAGATTTTAGAGGAAGAGCAGCCGGATTATCTTACGGTTGCATTTGATGTGTCAGAACCGACTTTCCGCCACAAAATGTTCGCAGAATACAAAGGCACGAGAAAACCGATGGCACAGGAACTGCGGGAACAGGTTCCGCTCATGAAAGAGATGTTAAAAGCGATGGGAGTTACCACGATCGAAAAAGGTGGTTATGAGGCGGATGATCTGCTTGGAACCATTGCAAAACAGAGTGAACAAAAAGGGCTGACAGTTTCAGTGGTATCCGGTGACCGTGACCTCTTACAGCTTGCAACGGATCATATTAAGATCCGTATCCCGAAAACAAAGCGCACAGGCACGGAGATCGAGGATTACAATGCCGCTGAGGTAAAGGAAAAATATCAGGTGACGCCAATCGAGTTTATCGATGTCAAGGCGCTGATGGGCGATACGGCAGACAATATTCCGGGGGTGCCTGGAATTGGTGAAAAGACGGCAACAGCAATCATTGCACAGTATGGAAGTGTTGAAAATGCCTATGCACATGTGGACGAATTAAAGCCACCCCGTGCAAGCAAAAATTTAAAAGAGTATTATGACCTGGCACAGATGAGTAAGACGCTTGCGACGATCGAGATCCATGCGGACATTGATTATGATCTTTCCGGTGCAAAACTTAATGGTATTTCCAGCCTGTACACGGAGGAGGCATACCTGCTCTGCAAACGGTTAGAGTTTAAAAATCTTTTGAATCGTTTTGCGGTGGAAACTCCAAAAAATCAGGCGGCAGAACATTTTAAACTTGTGGAAGACCGTAAGGAGGCAGAGAAAGTATTTGCGAAGCTTCGTGGCAGAAACTGTGGTTTTTATATTGTTCCCGGAAGCAAAAAGAAAGACAGCCACGAGGAAGAGGACGGGCAGATGAATCTGTTTGCGGCGGGAGATATGCCGGGGGCAGACAGTGAACCGTCCGGCATCGTAGAAAGTGCAGAAAATGATGCAGTGGAGTGCTGCCTTGGAGCTGCCATTTCAACTGGAGAGGAAGAAACCTTTTTCATAAAAGCAGGGGAAAATCTTCCAGCAAAGCAGATTCTTTCCATGTTTACCGCAAGTGAGGCTGCGTCCTATGCGACACTGGATTTAAAACCGCAGCTTGCGGCGCTTGGCTTACTGGAGCGACAGGTAAACGGCAATATTGGCCTGTCGGATCTTTTTGACGGTGTGCTTGCAGCATATCTTCTGAATCCGCTGAAAAATGAGTATCCATATGAGGATATTGCAAAAGACTATATGGGACAGATGATACCGTCAAAGGCAGATCTTCTTGGAAAACTGACCATAGAGCAGGCAATGAAAGATGCACCGGAAGCATTTTTAAATTATGTATGCTATATGGCATATGTGGCACAGGCATCGAAAAAGACGCTGGAGACAGACTTAAAGGAAGAGGGCATGGATCATCTGTTTACGGAAATCGAGATGCCGCTCGTATTTACTCTTGCCGATATGGAAAATGAGGGTATCATTGCGTGCAGGGAGGCGCTCACGGAGTATGGGGACAAACTTGCAGTGCGTATCGCTGAACTGGAAAAGCAGATCTATGAGGAAGCGGGAGAAGAGTTTAATATCAATTCTCCAAAACAGCTCGGAGTGATCTTATTTGAAAAATTGTCCATGCCGTATGGAAAGAAAACAAAGACGGGTTATTCCACGGCGGCGGATGTGTTAGACCGCCTTGCACCGGAATATCCGATCGTTTCTGATATTTTAGAGTATCGTCAGCTTACCAAGTTAAAGTCCACTTATGCGGACGGATTGGTCAACTATATCGCTAAAGATGGCAGGATCCACACCAGTTTTAATCAGACGATCACAGCTACCGGGCGTTTAAGCAGCACGGAGCCAAACCTGCAGAATATCCCGATGAGGATCGAACTTGGCAGACTGATCCGCAAGGCATTTGTGCCAAAAGAGGGATTTGAGTTTATGGATGCCGATTATTCCCAGATTGAGCTTCGTGTTTTAGCACATATGTCCGGGGATGAAAAGCTGATCGAGGCATACCGGGAAGCACAGGATATCCACAGGATCACGGCGTCCCAGGTATTTCACATCCCGTTTGACGAGGTGACGGATCTGCAGCGGCGCAATGCAAAAGCGGTTAATTTCGGAATCGTATATGGAATCAGTTCATTTGGACTGAGCCAGGATCTAAGCATCAGCAAAAAAGAGGCTGCAGAGTATATTGAGCGTTATTTTGAGACTTACCCGAAGATCAAGACATTTTTAGACGGACTCGTGACAGAGGCGAAAGAAAAAGGTTATGTGACGACCATGTTTGGAAGAAGACGTCCGGTACCGGAACTTTCAAGCAGCAATTTTATGCAGCGTTCCTTTGGAGAGCGCGTTGCCATGAACTCCCCGATTCAGGGAACTGCGGCAGATATCATCAAGATCGCAATGATATGCGTGCATGACAGACTGTTAAAAGAAAATCTAAAGTCACGCCTGATCTTAACCGTGCATGATGAGCTTTTAGTGGAGACGGCGATCGAAGAAGAGGATGCGGTTCGAAAGATTCTCGAGGAAGAGATGCATGGAGCGGCAGATCTTGCGGTCACACTTGAAATTGATGCACATGTCGGCAAAAACTGGTATGAGGCAAAATAAAGATCTGTCATCATTTATGAGGGATGATGCGTTGGACTGCATATGTCCGGATGGTACGAGAGAAAAAATGGATGCGGGGAGCATGAAACGGATGAAATTTATCGGAATTACCGGCGGCGTCGGTGCGGGAAAATCAGAAATACTTCATTATCTTGAAACAAAAGATGGTGTAAAAGTCATGTTGGCGGATGAAATCGCGCATGAGCTGATGCTGCCCGGGACAGAATGTTATCAGAAATTAAAAGACATGTTTTCGGATGAGGATATCTGGAATGAAGATGGTTCGTTTGACCGGAAAAAGTTAGCAACAGTCATCTTTTCAGATGAAAAAAAACGGGATGCATTAAACGGAATCGTACATCCGGCAGTCAAGAAATATATCAGAACTGTTGCGGATACAGAGCGGGAAAATGGAGTGCTGAAAATTCTGGTTTTAGAGGCAGCATTGCTGATTGAAGAACATTATGATGAAATTTGTGACGAACTTTGGTATATTTATACCAGAGAGGATATAAGAAAAGAACGACTTATGAGATCGCGCGGATATTCCCCGGAGAAAGTACAGCAGATTTTTGACAGTCAGTTACAGGAAGCGGTTTACCGGAAACACTGTAAAGTGGTGATCGATAATAATGGAACGGTGGAAGATGCCATAAGGCAGATTGATTTGGCAATCACAAATATGGAAAATGAGTAGGAGATACTGCAGATGAGCGACGGAAAAGACATGGAACAGCCATTGGTGTTCGGACTTGATATTGGAACGAGAAATGTGGTAGGAACGGTAGGTTACCGTACCGAAGATCAGTTTATCGTTACTGCTCAGTATATCATGCAGCATGATACGAGAGCAATGTTAGATGGACAGATCCACGATATAGGGCGTGTATCAGGGACGATAAGAAAAGTAAAAGAACAGCTGGAAAAACAGATCGGAAAAACGCTGACGGAGGTATGTATCGCTGCCGCAGGCCGTGTGCTTAAGACAGTTACAACGAGTATCAGTTACGATTATCCGGAGGAGAGCGTAGTTACCGGGGAAGACATTCATACACTGGATCTGCTTGGAATTGAGAAAGCGCAGAAAATTTTACAGGAAATGAATGATACCAACTATAAGTTTTACTGTGTTGGTTATTCTGTAGTCAAATATTTCTTGAATGATGAACCGTTTTCTAATATTGAATCCCACAAGGCAGACCGTATTGGTGAAGATATCATCGTAACGTTTTTACCGGAGGATGTTGTGGATGGACTTTATGCAGCCGTAAATCAGGCAGGGCTTGAAGTGGCGAATCTGACATTGGAGCCTATTGCGGCGATCAACGTCGCAATTCCGGAAAGTTATCGTCTGCTGAATATCGCTTTAGTCGATATCGGAGCGGGAACATCCGATATTTCCATCACCAAAGACGGAAGCATCATTGCATATGGTATGATCCCTCTTGCCGGAGATGAATTAACGGAACTGATCGTGCAGAATTATCTGGTTGATTTTAAAACGGCTGAATATATCAAGCTGCAGAGTACAACAGAAGAGGAGATCACTTATAAAGATATCATGCTGATCGAGCATAAGATTCCGGCAAAAGAAGTGTGGGAACTGACTGCGCCGGTAGTGGATGAGATGACGACTGCGGTAGCTGCGAAAATCAAAGAATTGAATGGCGACCAGACTGTCAGCGCAGCATTTATCGTTGGCGGTGGCGGTAAGATCCATGGTTATACGAAAATGCTTGCAGAGAAATTAGATCTTCCGGACGTACGAGTGGCACTGCGTGGTGAAGAAGTACTGCAGGAAGTGGTATTTGAACAGCAGGATATCAAGAAGGATCCATTGCTTGTTACACCGATTGGAATCTGTCTGAATTATTATGAACAGAGAAACGGATTTATTATGGTGCGTTTCAATGGAGAGCGCCTCAAATTATATGATAATGATGGATTAACGATCGTGGATGCCGCATTGCAGGCAGGTTTTCCGAATGAGGATCTTTTCCCGAAACGTGGACCGGAACTTACATTTTTTGTAAATGGAGCAAAACGTATCATTCGTGGAGAGCAGGGAGAGTCAGCAGCAGTTTATATGAATGACAGACCAACAAATCTCAATGCGGCATTAGAGCCGAATTGTGAGATTATCATTGAGCCATCTACGGCTGGCAAGCCGGCAACCTGCACATTAGATCAGTTAGAGGAATATACGACAGATTCCGTAGCCTTTGTGGTTAATGGAAATATTATAAGATGCCCGAAGTTCTTAGAGGTCAACGGCAATTTAGAACTGCCTTCCTATCAGATCAAGGAGGGCGACCAGGTAGAAACAAGAAGCTTTTACACAGTAGGCCAGCTTGCAGAATTTATGGATGTGGAAGTGAATGTGGAGCATGTGATTCTGGTAAACAACCGTCGTGCAACGCTCGACTCACTGATCTATGAAAACTTTACAATCGAGTGGACAGTGCGTTCCTATGGCAAACCGTCCTTTCAGCCGGTAGAGCAGGAAGAAGTTCAAACACCGACTGTCGGGGAATATAAGGAAGAAGAGATACCGGATATTGTGGAGCCAGAGACGAGTGTGGAGGATGGTGCAGAGGCTGATAAGGCAGAAGAACAAAAGTCTGCAACAGAGCACAGTGATGCGGCTGCAGAAGATACAGATGATGCCGGCAATGCGCTTGCGGAAGAAGAGGATTCTGCGGTAGCAAAGGATACTGCCACAGAAGAAGATGGTAAAAAAGGTACAGACAGCGAGACAGGCGTTGAGGTATCTGCAACAGGACAGAATGCGGCTGATGTGGCAGAGGCAGTTCCAATAGAAGAAGATCAGCCGGAAACAGATATGGATGCTGCAACAGCGAATGAACCTGTGGAGCAAACAGAAGCATCCGTGGCACAGAACGTGGATGAAAAACCAGAAGATGGTAATACAGTTTTAGTATACATCAACGGCCAGCCGGTAAAACTTACCGGAAAACCACAGTATATATTTGTAGATATTTTTGATTTCTACGAATTTGATCTTACTGCCTCAAATGGCAGAGCAATCATTACCAATTTAAATGGTGAGAATGCATCGTATTCTGCAGTCTTAAAGACCGGAGATACAATCGAACTTAGATGGAAAGAGAATTAAAAAAATGGAATTATGCAGCATAGCAAGCGGCAGCAGTGGAAACTGTATCTGTGTGGGATCAGATGAAAATCATGTACTCATCGATGCGGGGATCAGTGGAAAACGAATTGAAAACGGACTCAATTCGATCGATTTGAAAACAGAAGAGATGCAGGGGGTTCTTGTAACTCATGAACACATCGATCATATTTCTGGACTTGGCGTGATCGCCAGGCGTTACGGACTTCCGATTTATGCCACGCAGGGTACGATAGATGCTATTTTAAATACAAAGTCAGTCGGCAAAATAGAGGAATCTTTATTTCATGCGATCACGCCGGATCAGCCTTTTGAAATCGGGGATCTTTTGATTGAACCGATTTCAATCTCACATGATGCGGCAGATCCGGTGGCCTATAAGATAAAAAATGAGGAGAAAACGGCGGCGGTAGTGACGGATCTTGGCACATATGATGAAAACATGATTGATAAAATAAAAAATCTGGATGTGCTTTTACTGGAAGCAAATCATGATGTACATATGCTGCAGGTTGGAAGTTATCCGTATCCGTTAAAACAGAGAATTCTTGGGAAAAAAGGACATCTCTCTAACGAACTGTCCGGTCAGCTTTTGGGAGAAGTGCTCCATGACCATTTCAATACGGTTATTTTAGGGCATCTCAGTAAGGAAAATAATTATGCAGAACTTGCATATGAGCTGTCTCTTATACACATCTCCGAGCCCACGAGACTGCAGCTAAT
>ENA-OWYX01000121-OWYX01000121.1-human-gut-metagenome-genome-assembly--contig:-NODE-121-length-36603-cov-45.6163_pt1 | contig 36603 bp, 27 predicted proteins | sample MGYA00249758_ERZ652102 | MGnify/ENA primary metagenome ERZ652102 (study PRJEB26925, sample SAMN05827107) | human gut metagenome | biome: ENVO:2100002; feature: ENVO:00000062; material: ENVO:00002003... | reverse complement strand
CAGGTATTAGGTAAGGTAAAAGATTTGATCAGCGATAACACATAGGTTTTAGTTAAGGTTAGAAAAGATTGTAAGGTAACATTGATGTAAAAGGGGAACGCCGTGAGGCGCGAACCTGATGACGGAGGGGGATGACATTCTCAGCCGTTTTTTTAGCTCCAAATCGAAGTATGTCAAGGATGACAAAACACAAAAATCAGTGAAAGGCATCTTCACAAGATGTCGGATGACGGTGAAGAATATCAACAAAAACACCTCCGCCAAAAAACTCCAACCAGAACGGAAAACCGGCTTTAAACTGCCGGAAAAGCCCGCCGATTTGCTCATTCGGGCTCTCCGAACTTGCAAAAGAGCCACACTTGAAAGCTGAAAGGGCCACAGTTGCAGCGCAACTGTGGCCCTTTTGCAAGCCCATTTGAGCCGTTTCAAGAGCATTTTCTGGCTCAAATCCGTGTCAACAAAATTCAAGTAACTGACTGTCAGTGCTTTAAAAACATCGCCAAATTCGCTCATTTGCACCCGAGTGGGTTGCCCGTTGCAAATCTCGCAAGCAGAGAGGCCGAAAACGAACAAATAGTTTGACAATTATCTTTTCTGGAGATCTCCTTTTCGATAAATGCAGTTTATGAGCATTCTCATAATATATACTCCGTTTGTTAAATATCTGACAAGTAAAGACGAATGTCATATCCCCGCTAATATCAACCGCTCCTTGAAGCTCAACACACACTGTGTCCGCACACAAAACCTTGATTTAAGTCAAGAAAGAGGTGGAAATGTGCTAAAAAACATATCAAGTCGCTTGCCGAATGAGAAAATAAGCATACCTTTGCATCGTCAAAAGGTTATTAGAATTTAGGTTTAAGATTGTTAGTAAAGGTATTAGTTAAGGTAATTAAGATTGTACAAGGACAACGGTATTAGATTAAGGTAAGAGAAAGATTGTTTTGACGGACGACAGATTTAGAGATTGTTAGAGAGCATAAAGATCAAGTAGATTGTTTAGGAAGAGTAGTAGTTCGTTCATAGGTTTGAGAAATTTGAGAAATCAGATGAAAGTGCGCAGCCCGAAAGGCCGCGCACTTTTCGTTTTCAAAATGGTTGCCTCCCCTATCGGCAGGCAACAAGAATCTGGACAAGGCCTCATCACCGCAAACCATTGGTAAACAGAGTTATTGCTGTACGGTAAAACTTAAATAGCATATAAATCCTTGCGGAATCGCTTTTATATAGGTAATTCCGCATTCTTTTTTGAAATCCAGGCCTCCTAATTTCGGTTGGGTGGGCTTTTAAAGAACGACTACATAGATTCTTTTTCCCATCAAATAACCGTCCCTGAAATATCTTCTTTCTCTCTAAAAATAGCAGATATGGCAGAGCATGCAGCCATGCCAATGTCAGCAATCTCAAGCAATTAGGCATTTCACTCCTCTCTCCCCTCGGAGAAGGGCCGGGGACGAGGCTTTAAAATAAATGTCCTTTTATTTTGTATTTCGGCCGATTTCCCTTACCTTTGCAATATCGTATGACATTGCTCTGCGACAATCACCGAGGCTGCTTCCATAGTTCAATGGATAGAACGGAGGTTTCCTAAACCTTTGATCCGGGTTCGATTCCCGGTGGAAGTACCGCGGAAAGATGACCATGAAAGGAGAAGTTCCATACCATCTATTACCATTTTCTTTAAATTTATTCGCTATGCTTGGAGCCATCATTGGAGATATTGTTGGGTCGCGCTTCGAATTTTCAGCACCCCCAAAGCCCGATTTCAAGTTGTTTACCGACGATGCCGATTGCAGCTACACCGACGACACCATCTGTACGGTGGCCATAGCCGATGCCATCATGAACGGTCGTGGCTATCGGGAGGCTCTGCTCGACTGGTGCCGCCGCTATCCCAATCCGGTGGGTGGTTACGGTCTGCGCTTTTCCGACTGGATAGCCTCCGACGATCCGCAGCCCTACGGCTCGTTTGGCAATGGTTCTGCCATGCGGGTAAGTCCCGTTGGGTGGTTGTTCCATGACTATCACGAAGTGCTGGCAGAGGCGCAGAAATCGGCCGCTCCCAGCCACAATCATCCAGAAGGCATCAAGGGTGCCCAGTGCATCGCCACACTCATCTACTGGCTTCGCACTTGCCGCATCACGAAAGATGAGGTGGAGGCGGCTGTAAGGCGCAATTTCGGCTACGAGATTCCCCCATTGCGCGACATTTATAAGATAGGCAGCGAAGGGCATTTCGACGGCACTTGTCAGGAGACTGTGCCGTGGGCCATCCGTTGTTTCTTGGAGAGCGAGAGCTTTGAGGATGCCATTCGCATTGCCGTTATGGCCGATGGTGACACCGACACCAAGGCCGACATCACCGGGGCCATTGCCGAGGCTTTCTACGAAGTGCCGGAGACACTCGCAGAGCAGGCTTTCGAGTATCTTCCGCAAGATATGCTCGAAATCTTGATACAGTTTCAAGAGACGATGCAGGGAGAGGTGGAGGAGTAGATAGAGAGGTGGTAGGTGATGGGTGGTAGGTGTTAATGGAGTGTTTGAAGTTCCCTAAGAGCCCCTCTACGAGACCTCCAAAAATCCCTAAGAGACCCCCAACCCCCTAAAGGGGGCTTTGCCATCCACCTGTTTGCAGGAAGGTAAGCCCCCTTTAGGGGGTTGGGGGTCTCTTAGGTGGATGGGGGCCTCTTGGGCGATAGAATGCCAATGAGATACATAAAAAGGGATGTTCCATCATGGAACATCCCTTTTTCGGTTTATAGTGTTTGTACTTTCGTATCCTTATGCCTTTACGGGCGCAGCCTCAACTTCAAGACGATTCTCAATCTTCTTACCCATCACAAGGTAGGCGATGGGCGAAGCGATGAAGATGGACGAGAGAGTGCCGAATATCACACCGAGGGTCATGGCGAATGCGAACGGCTGGATGCTCTTTCCACCGAGGAAGAGGATGCACAGCAACACAATCAGCGTAGACACGGAGGTGTTGATGGTACGGGCCAAAGTCTGGTTGATGGAATCGTTGAAGAGTCCCTGAATGTCTTCCTTGGCACGTTTGGGGTGCAGCTTGAGATTCTCGCGGATGCGGTCGAATACCACCACCTTATCGTTGATGGAGTAACCGATCACCGTGAGCACGGCACCGATAAATGTCTGGTCTATCTCAAGGGAGAATGGCAGCAGACCTTGCAGCAGCGAGAACAGACCGATGACTGTCAGGGCATCGAGCATCAACGCCACCGTAGCACCGATAGAGAAAGCCTTGCTTCGGAACCGGATGAGGATGTAGACGAAGATGGCCAACAGGGCGATGGCTACGCTGATGAAGGCACCGCGGGTCACATCCTTGGCAACAGACGGTCCCACCTTGGAACTGCTGATGATGGAGCCGCCTTGGCGGATATCGGGGTTCTTGAAGTCTTCTACGCTCTTCTGGCTGACGAGCCCGGCCTTCTTCAATGCCGTGTAGAGCATGGTCTCTGCCTCATCGTCCACCGTGGGGCTGTTGCTCTCTATCTTGTAGTTGGTAGAGATACGGATGGTCTTGTTGTCAGTACCCAGCGAAATGGCACTGTTGGTGGCCTGTGGGAAAGCTGTGGTCAGAATATCGCGCACCTGTTCGGGCTGGGTGGGCTTCTCGAAGGCAACAACATAGTTGCGGCCACCTGTGAAGTCGATGCTCTGGGCAAGTCCGCGTACAAAGAAGCTGATGACGAAGACAGCCACGGCTACACATGCCAGTGTGAAGGTGTTCTTGTACATCGACATGAATTTGTAGTTGGTGCCCTGCATGAGATTCTTGGAGATGCCGGTCCAGAACTTGAGGTTGAGCCACTTGTCGTGCTTGAGTTTGAACTCGTAAACCAAGCGGGTGAGGTAAACGGCACTGAAGAACGAGCATACGATACCGATCATCCACGTGGTGGCGAAGCCTTGGATGGGGCCCGTACCGAAGATGTAAAGGATGATACCCGTGAGCAGTGAAGTGACGTTGGAGTCGAGGATGGCCGAGAACGCATTGCTGTAACCGGCATCGATGGCCTGTTTCATGCCCTTGCCGGAGCGCAGCTCCTCCTTGATGCGCTCATAGATGAGCACGTTGGCATCCACTGCCGTACCGAGTGAGAGCACCATACCCGCGATACCGCTCATCGTGAGGGCCGCTTGGAACGAGGTCAGAATGCCCAACGTGAAGAACACGTTGACAACCAGTGCACTGTTGGCTATCATGCCCGGTATGAAATTGTACATGGCAACCATGTAGAAAATCAGCAGCACGAAAGCGATGACGAAGGAGATGATACCCTGCTGGATAGACTGCGCACCGAGTGTAGGACCTACCACCTCTTCCTGCACGATGCGGGCAGGGGCCGGCATACGACCCGATTTCAAGGTGTTGGCCAGGTCTTTGGTGTCTTCGATGGTGAAGTTACCGCTTATCTGGGAGTTTCCACCGTCGATTTCACCGTTCACGCGGGGAGCGGAGTAGACCACGCCGTCAAGAACGATAGCGATGGCCTTGCCGATGTTAGCCTTTGTCATGTTGGCCCATTGGCGTGCGCCCTCGGTGTTCATGCTCATGCTCACCACCGGATTGTTGAACTGGTCAAACTCATCCTTGGCATTGGTTATCACATCGCCTTCGAGCGGAGCGCGCCCGTTGCTTGTCGTCACCTTCAAGGCATAGAGCTCGTACACGTTTTTCACCTTCAGTCCGTCAGCCGGTTTGGCACCCCACATCAGGCGAAGATCCTGCGGAAGCACCTGCTTGGCCACAGCTGAATAGATGATTTTGTTGATGGCAGCTGTGTCGCGCACGTTGGCATAGCCCACGAGGCTGAGGCTCTGACCGCCGGTAAGCTGCAAGCGGGCCAGCAACGGGTGCTGCTTGGTGGCCTCTGCCTGCTGTGCTGCCATGCCGGCAGCTTCGGCCTTGTCGGTCTCTTTCTTGTCTATCTTAAATTTGGGTTCGGCCTGCTTGGCGGCAGCCACCTGCTTCTGTGCGGCGCTGTCGGCAGTGGCAGTGTCGGCTTCGGCATGACTGCCGTTGGCCACACGCTGGTCGAGTTGTTGCAGATAGGGGGCCACCTCCTCGGCATTATAGGTCTCCCAGAACTCGAGGTTGGCACTTCCTTGCAAGAGTTTGCGCATGCGCTCCGGTTCCTTGATGCCCGGCATTTCCACCATGATGCGGCCTTCCTGGCCTTCAAGCTTCTGGATGTTGGGCTGCACCACGCCAAACTTGTCGATACGTGTGCGCACCACATTGAACGAGTTGTCGATGGCGGCCTTCACCTCCGCGCGCAGTGCTTTCTCCACTTCCGAGTCGGAACTCTGTGGCGAAACCTTGCCCTGCAACTGCTGGGTGGCGAACACCTCAGCCAACTTGTGGCCCGGAGCATTCTTGTGATAGGCATTGACAAACAGCGTGATGAAATCACTGTTGGCAGTTTTTTCTTCTTCGGCTCTTGCCTCAGCCATCGACTTTGTGAAAGCCACGTCGGTCTTGTGATCGGCCAGTGTCTCGACAACATCGGGCACGGAAATCTCAAGGATAACGTTCATACCGCCTTTCAGGTCAAGTCCGAGACCGATCTGAGTCTCCAGGCACTTCTTGTAAGGATAAACGCCCAGATATTTCACAGAATCCTTGTAATCCTGCTGGGCAATAGGATCCTTTATCTTTGCCGCCTGGCTGTCGTAATAGCTCGTGGCAGCCGAGAAAGACAAATAGAAGATACTTGCGAGCGTCAGCAAGACGGCTACTACAATTACTAATCCTTTGTTTTGCATTTTAAGTTTATTATGTTATTTAATTATTGTTTTTCCTAATTTTATATATTATAGACGTGCAAAAATACTTATTTTTTCTCACTTTGAAAAATTTATAGCCGTTAAATATTTAAATTTTAGTGTTTTAGCTGTTTTTTCAATAGGCAGGCGATGGGATAATGGTCCGATTCTTTGATTTTGTCGTCCACCCGGCATTGGTAGGGTTTCCAGTCGTCGGAACAGAAGATGTTGTCGATGCGCACATACATACCGCTGCGGTGATAAGACCATCCCGGGCCGTTGCCGGCAGACACATAGCAGTCGGTGAGCAGGTTTTCCATGCGGTAGTGGGCGTAGGAAATGGGGCTCTCGTTGAAGTCACCGCAGAGGATGACGGGCATCCGTCCGATGTGCCGGGCCACGTAGGCTGCCACGGAATCGACCTGCGGAGCCCGTTTCCGCGAGGCTGCTGCGAGTTTGTCGATGAGGTGGGTAGACTCCTGCCGGGCCTCGTGCCGGCCAAGCTCTCCTTTCACAAGATTTTTGAATCCGGCCTTGTCGGTAGGGTTGAGCAGGTTCGACTCCAAGTGGTTGTTGACCACCAACACGTCTTCCCCGTTCACATCAAGCACGTAAGCCACGCTCAGATTGCCATACGACTGGTAGTGAATGCGCTCCACACGCTTGATGGGGAAGCGGCTGTAGAGCCGTAGCATGTCGCCGCTGGAATCTTTCAACTCTTCACTGTGATGGGAGTACAGACGGCCCATCACCGAGTCAAGTTCCGCCTTTATCACCTGCCCGTTCGCTTCCTGCAGGCAGATGATGTCGGCCTTGCTACGGGCCAGATAGCTGACGATGGGATTGGGGCCGTCGCCGGGCGAACCATCGGCACTGTATCCGAAGTTCTGCACATTGAACGATAGCACTTTCAGCGTGCTGTCGGGCACGGAACCGCTCATATTGACGGGGGAGTATTTCCTCACGGGCGAGTAGCATACGAGAAACCCCACCAGTGGGATGATGACACCGCGCGGCTTGAAGAGCACCCAAAAGACGATGAAGCCCAAATTGACGGCCAGCAGCACGGGAAACAGCAGGCCCGCATTGGCCAAGGCCGGATGGTCGGCCGGGTTGATGCGGTCGGAACAGCCTATGAGCAGCATCACGAGCAGGCTGGCCACGTTGGCTCCCCCCATCATTTTGAGGGTGAATGATTTCAGCTGTTTCAGCATGTCTTCCGGAAGTTTTATTTGCGGTTGCTTTGGTCGAAAAGCCGTTGCTTCTCCTCTTTGGTCAGGCTGTCGTAGCCGCTTTTCCTGATTTTGTCGAGAATGCGGTCCACCTCTTCCTGCTCGGCTTGTTTGCGGGCATTATAGTCCCAGTCGCTCCGCCGGCTGGAGGAAAACGACGATGTGTCATTGCCGTTTGCCTGTTGTCCCGTCCGTCTGCGGCCTGCAAAGATATTCTTGATTTTCTCAAACGAGTCTTGTCCCCGTGACCGTCCGTAGCCGGAAAGGCTTTGCTTGTTCCAATAGCGTATCATGAAGAAACCGAAGACCATGCCCCCCAGATGGGCGATATGGGCCACACCGTCGCCTGTGGTGGCTATGGCCGAGAACAGTTCGATGGCGGCATAGCCCATGACAAACCACTTGGCCTTGATGGGGATGGGCAACGGGAAGATGAAGATGCGCTCTTCGGGGAATATCATGCCGAAGGCCAGCAGGATGGCATAGATGGCTCCGGAAGCTCCCACGGTGGTCCAACTGTTGAGAGAGGCCCCGTTAGCGGCGGCCACGGCCCAGATGTCGGACAGGGAAAAACCGGGAATGCTGGAACCGGCCACCACGTAGAACTGTACAAATTGTGCCAACTCTTGAAACAGACCGGCTCCAACGCCACATGAAATGTAATAAAAAAGGAACTTCTTCGGCCCCCACACATTCTCGACCACGCAACCGAACATCCACAGGGCAAACATGTTGAAGAGGATATGCTCGAAACCACCGTGCATAAACATGTAGGTGAAGAGTTGGTAGATGTGGAAGTCGGGAGCCAGAAAGAAGTGCAGTCCGAGCGTGTCGTTGAGCAGATATTCGCCGTAAGCATCCTTCCCGTACAGCATCGTGGCCACGAAAGCCGCAATGTTGATGATGAGCAGGTTTTTGGTGATAGTGGGTATATTGCGCATACTTTTTCCTTTTGCTGATAATAACGGACACAAAAATACTAAAAATATCCGTGAAAAGGCATAAAGCAAGGTCATTTAGGGGCTTTTTTAGTAAAAATGTTCATTTTTCTTTAGTTTTTGTTTGTTTTATCAAAGGAGTTTCCTATATTTGTCCACAAATAACGATAGAGAAATACTATTAATCATTTAATAAACCAAAATTATGAACAAGTCAGAATTGATCGAGAAGATTGCTGCAACTGCCGAACTGAGCAAAGCAGACGCTAAGAAGGCCCTTGATGCCACAGTAAACGCTATTAAGGATGCCCTCGTGGCCGGTGACAAGATTCAGCTCGTAGGTTTCGGCACATTCGCTGTTTCCGAGCGTCCCGCCCGTGAAGGCATCAACCCCGCTACCAAGCAGAAGATTAAGATCGCTGCCAAGAAGGTTGCCAAGTTCAAGGCCGGTGCCGAGTTGAGCGATGCAGTCAACAAATAATGTAAAGATTATTAGATATAAAAGGCGTTCCTTTCGGAGCGCCTTTTTTGTTGGTTGAGTAGAGAGGACGGGCAAGTAAGTATCGTGTTGGTGCATGGCCCTTGCACCATCCGCGCACGGCCCATGCACAAGTGGTGCAAAGCCTCTGCACGGGGTGTGCAAAGGCTTCGCACGGAACTCATTGTAAACGGGGCGCACGTTGGGGTAGGCCGGATGAGGCAACAAAAAAGGCAGGCGGAAGACGAGGACTGGCGTTCGGCGCTGTGCCGATTTACCGGATTCGTCTTTCGCCTGCCTCTATTTGCCGGGGATGGCCGGCAGGTGGTGTGCCTCCGTCGCCGGGTTGGCGACGGGGCTGTGCAGGGTCTTCGCTTACTTAGGCTGCTTGCCGATGTAAGCCAGGATGCCGCCGTCCACATAGAGCACATGGCCGTTGACGGCATCGGAGGCATGGGAGGCCAGGAACACGGCAGGCCCACCGAGTTCGGAGGGGTCGAGCCAGCGGCCGGCGGGAGTCTTGGCGCAGATGAAGCTGTCGAAGGGATGGCGGCTGCCATCGGGCTGGCGCTCACGCAGCGGAGCGGTCTGCGGGGTGGCGATGTAGCCCGGGCCAATGCCGTTGCACTGGATGTTGTACTCGCCATACTCGGAGCAGATGTTGCGGGTGAGCATCTTCAGTCCGCCCTTGGCGGCGGCGTAGGCCGACACGGTCTCCCGGCCCAGTTCGCTCATCATCGAGCAGATGTTGATGATCTTGCCCTCCTTGCGCTCCATCATCTCGGGAATGACGGCACTGGAGACGATGAACGGGCCCACGAGGTCGATGTCGATGACCTGTTGGAACTCGGCACGCTTCATCTCGTGCATGGGGATGCGCTTGATGATGCCGGCGTTGTTGACGAGGATGTCAATCTGTCCCACCTCGGCGTGGATGGTTTTCACGAGCTCGGCCACTTGGTCTTCTTTCGTCACGTCGCACACGTAGCCGTGCACGTTGGCGATGCCGGCTTCCTTATAGGCAGCCAAGCCGCGGTCAACGAGCTCCTGATTGATGTCGTTGAAGATGATGTTTTTGATGCCTGCGGCGGCAAAAGCCGAGGCGATGTTGAATCCGATGCCGTAGGAAGCACCTGTGATCCAGGCGTTTTTGCCTTCGAGTGAGAAATCTTTTAAACTTGTCATTGTCATTAATTATTTAAGGGTTTGTATGATAGTTTGTAGTCATAGAAACATACGTGCGGGCCGCCCGGTTTACGTAATGGCCGGCGGCGGAGCATTCAGCGCAGTTCCGTGATTTCGGAAAAGTCTTGGTCGGCATAGTCGAGATTTTCTCCTGCCATGCCCCAGATGAACGTGTAGTTGTGCGTGGCAGCCGCACTATGGATGCTCCATTCGGGCGAGAGCACGGCCTGATGGCCCTGCATCCAGAGGTGGCGCGTCTCTTGGGGCTCGCCCATGAGGTGGCAGACGGCCTGACCGTCGGGCACCTCGAAATAGAAATAGGCCTCCATGCGCCGGCTATGCACATGGGCGGGCATGGTGTTCCACACGCTTCCCGGGGCCAGCTCGGTCATTCCCATCTGCAACTGGCAGGTGGGGAGCACCTGATTGACGAGCATCTTGTTGATGGTGCGCTCATTGGAGGTTTCCAACGAGCCCATATTGACGCTCACGGCATCGGCTTTGGTCACCTTGCGGGTGGGATGGGACGTGTGGGCCGGGGCGCTGTTGAAATAGAACCGGGCCGGACGGTCAGGCTCCTGCGAGCCGAAAGACACGTCGCGGTCGCCGCTCCCGATGTAGAGGGCTTCCTTGTAGCCGAGTCGGAACACCTCATCGCTCACCCTGACGAGGCCGTCGCCTTCTCCCACATTGAAGATGCCCACCTCCCTGCGGTGGGTGAAAGAGGGGGCTTTCAGCGGCGGGATGGCCTCCAGTTGCAGTTCTTCGTCCACGGGCATGGCCCCTCCGACGATCATTCGGTCGTACATGGAGTAGACGAGGTTGACTTCATCGGCTGCAAAAAGTCTATCGATGAGAAACTCCTTACGCAGTCTTGCGGTGTCGTAAGCCTTTGCATCCTGCGGATTGGTGGCATAGCGAAGCTCGTAATTGGTTTTCATGAGGTTTTTGATTTGTCTGTTGCAAAGATACGAAATTTAATTGTATGTCAGCTCTTTAGGGGTCGTTTCTTTGCCGACGAATACTTAAATAAACAAAAAGGAGCATGAGCCGAAAGTGCAAAACCGCTACTCTGACAGTCGGAAAGTAATCGGCACTCGAAACCTTACACGCACGGGGTCGCCATGGTGCATGCCCGGTTTCCAGAGGGGCATGGTCCGGACAACGCGCAAGGCTTCGGCATCCAAATCGGGAGCGGCCGATCTTTCGACCTTCGCATCGGCGATGCTGCCGTCTTTTTCCACGACGAATGAGATTATCACACGACCTTCAAGTCCCTGTTTCTGCGCACTTTCGGGATAAGTGGTGTGGCTCCCGAGATATTCAAGCAGCTTGCGTAGGCCGCCGGGGAACTCGGGCATCTGTTCCACTATTTCAAAACATTCCTCCCGGTCTTCCGGCTCATCGTCCTCTTCAAGGCTTTTCATGTCGGTGATGAGATAGTCATTGCCCGCTTTCTCCACCTTCACGTAGTGCCGTCCGTAGTCGGCATCTGTCCCGTCGGAGGCCTCATACCACCCTGTCTGCTTCGTGGGCTTGAGTTGATAGTGGGGCTGCCAATGCTTGTTGGAGACGGCTGTGGAAAACAACTCGCACAGCAGATAGAGGACACCGTCCCCTCCATCCGTGCGCAGTGCTTTCGCCACATAGTGGTTGACCAGCCATTTGCGGTAGGCAGGGGCGTTCAGGTCGGGAGTGAGGTAGGTGGACATGTAGGAGCGGTAGAAGTCTTGGAGGAAGCTCTGCGCGTTGCGATGCACTTTGCCCATCCTCAAGACCTGCGGATAGAAAATGCTGTCGGTGGCCTTCTCGCCCTGCGACGCATCGGTGACAAATCCTATCTTGCGCTTTCCGTCACGGTCGGTCACCATCCTGACGGGAATCCGCATCCATTCCTTTTCATAGTCGGCATAGTAGCTCACCATATACCAGTCTCCTTTTAAGGCCCTCACGCGCAGTGTCTTCAGAAAACTTGTCGGTGTGTCTTGTGAACGAGTCATCGCGTCGTAGTCGCAATGTGTTCCTATCAGCTCGATATAATCAATCAGTGTTTGGGTGAGATGACGCTTGCGAAACGCCATCCAGTCTATCGTGTCGGGAATGGGGTCTTGGCCCGATACTTCATAAAACTCCCTGATGATCTTGATATCGGCCGCCGTGTCGATGGAGGCTTCGGTCTGCTGTGTAGCCTGATATTGTTTGTCGTACGACTTCGGTAGTGCTTTGTGTGAAGCCCGATACCATAGGTAAAGGCCTGTTCCGATGCCGACAACTAGCAGAAGCGAGGCTACTAAAATATAAAACGGTCTCTTTTTAGATGAGGTTTCCATGTGTGAAATGATAATTGGAAGTGGAGTTGGAACAATATAAGGAACGCATGATTAAATAAACCTAAAGGTCGGTAGTGGTGGGATAAAAAGAATCCGCAGGCCATCGATTGCTCGACGAACTGCGGAAACCATTGCTTGTTGGGTCACTCGGATTCGAACCGGGAATGACAGAACCAAAACCTGTAGTGTTACCATTACACCATGACCCAAACTAAAAACGTATGCAAAGATAGTGGATTTTTTGTCCACTACCAAATTTTCAAGCCATTTTCTTTACTTCATCGTGAGCAGGTAGTAATTCTTCTTGCCACGCTGCACGAGCAGATATTTGCCGTCGATGAGGTCATCGGCCGTTACCGGACGGTCGAAAGCTGCGAGCTTCTCCTTGTTCAGGCTCACGCCGCCGCCCTTGACGAGCTTGCGCATTTCGCCCTTGCTGGGGAAGATGTCCATGCCTTCGCTGCAAAACAAGTCCACGGCCGTTTGTCCGAGCAGGCTCTTGTCAAGATCGTAATGTGGCACGTCGGCAAACACGTCGTTGAGCGTGGCCTCGTCGAGTTGGGCCAGACTGTCTTTCGTAGCCTTTCCGAAAAGGATGTTGCTGGCGGCGATGGCCATGTCGAGGTCTTCCCGGGAGTGAACCATCGTGGTCACTTCCTCGGCCAACCGCTTCTGCAACACGCGGCGACCGGGATCCTGCCGGTGCTCCTCGATGAGTGTTTCGATGACGTCACGCTCCAGACTGGTGAATATCTTGATGTATTTCTCGGCATCGTCGTCGCTCACGTTGAGCCAGAATTGGTAGAAAGCGTAGGGTGTGGTGCGGTTGCGGTCGAGCCACACATTGCCGCTCTCGGTCTTTCCGAACTTCTTTCCGTCGGCCTTGGTGATGAGCGGACAGGTGAGGCAGAAGGCTTCGGCATCGGCCCCGAGCGTGCGGCGGATGAGTTCGGTGCCGGTGGTCATGTTGCCCCACTGGTCATTGCCGCCCAGTTGCAGGCGCACCCCGTAGTGTTGATATTGGTAGAGGAAGTCGTAGCCTTGGAGGAGCTGGTAGGTGAATTCGGTGAACGAAAGACCGTCGCTGGCTTCACCGTTGAGGCGTTTTTTCACAGAGTCCTTGGCCATCATATAGTTCACGGTGATGTGCTTGCCCACTTCGCGGGCGAAGTCGAGGAACGTGAAGTCCTTCATCCAGTCGTAGTTGTTCACCATCTCGGCCTTGTTTGGCTCGTCACTGTCGAAGTCGAGGAACTTGGCTGCCTGCTTTTTGATGGCTTCCTGGTTATGGTAGAGTGTCTCGGAATCTAAAAGGTTGCGCTCCTGGCTCTTGCCCGAGGGGTCACCGATCATGCCCGTGGCTCCACCTACCAGCAGATAGGGCTTGTGTCCGCAGCGCTGCAAGTGGCGCAGCATCATGATGCCGCAGAGGTGACCGATGTGCAGCGAGTCGGCCGTAGGGTCGGTGCCGAGATAGGCCGACACCAGATGCTCGTTGAGATATTCCTCGGTTCCGGGCATGATTTGCGCCAACATTCCGCGCCATTTTAATTCTTCAACAAAGTTTTTCATCATCGAATGAAATCGTTTTTTATTTATATGATAAGGTGTTGGGGCCTTGCCGGGCAAGAAACTTACGGCACGGGGTCGTACCCGCTGCCACCCCAGGGATTGCATCTGAGGACGCGCCACACCGCCAACAGCAACCCCTTCACCGGCCCGTGTTTGATGAGTGCCTGTCGGGCGTATTCGGAACAGGTGGGTGTGAAACGGCAGGAGGGAGGGGTAAGGGGAGAGATGGCCAGCTGATAGAACCGGATGGGCAGTATCAGGAGCCACACGATCGCCTTTCGGATCGCCTTAAACCGGTTCATGTCTTGTCCTCCTTAGGCTCGTCCGGAACTTCGATGGTCTGTTTGGCAGGCGCAATCGACTCCTCGACCGTTGCTGCGGACAGCCGCTCGGACAGCCGCTCGGAGAGCCGTTGCAAGAGCGACTGCACCTTTCTCTCTACCGTTGCGGTGTCGAACAATTCGTCACTTTGCCAGATAAAGGCCATGGCTGCTTGCCGGTCGGGACAGCTTTCGAGTCCCGGGAGCAGTAGCTGCTTGTTCTTTCTGAATGCTTCCCTCACCTGCCGCTTCACCCGGTTGCGCTTCACGGCGCGCTTGAAATGCCGCTTGGGTACACTCACCAGCATGAGTGCCGCAGGCGCATCTTCCTCGCGAGAAACAACGGTATAGACCATCCGCAATGGAAATGCCGACAGACTTCTGCCGGAACTGCCGTTGAAGAGGCGGTCTGTCAGCTTTTTGCTGCATATCCGCTCTGCCTTGGCCAGTGTGAACGATTGGGATGCAGGCATGGTGCGGGAGGGGTAAAGGAGGTGTCTATGTTGTTATTGGCGATGTGTCTTGAGATAATTTTCCAGTGCGCCCGTCATGGAGGGGAACTCCTTGGAGGGTGCCTGAAGGTCGAGCCGCAGGCCTTCTTCCTCAATGGTCTTGGCCGTGGCCGGCCCGAAGGCGGCTATCTTGATGTCGCCCTGCTCGAAGTGGGGCACGTTTTTCTTGAGTGCTTTCACGCCCGTAGGACTGAAGAACACGAGCATGTCGTAGTCGAAATGGGCCCGCTCCTCGTCGGTGAAATCGTTGCTCACCGTGCGATACATCACGCATTCGGTGTGGCAGAGCCCTTTCTCGTCGAGCAGATTCTTCACGTCGTCGTTGTGGACACTGCTCATCGGCACGAGAAACTTATTGCCCCTGTGCTTCGTCATCAGCGGCACAAGATCGGTCATCTTGCCGGAAGTGCCGAAGAACACCTTGCGCTTGCGATACTGCACATACTTTTGGATGTAGAGTGCGATGGTCTCAATGACGCAGAAATACTTCATGTCTTCGGGAATGGTGACACGAAGCTCCTTGGCCAGTTTGAAGAAATTATCGATGGCATGACGGGAAGTGAAGACAACGGCCGTGTAGTCGAGCAGATTGATCTTTTGCTGGCGGAACTCCTTGGCGGTGATACCTTCCACCTTGAAGAATGGACGGAACACACATTCCACACCGTAGGTCTTCTCTATGTCATAATATGGAGATTTCTCGCTTGCCGGTTTGGGCTGGGAAACCAGGATCTTCTTTATCATCAGTGTCCTAAAAATTTATTTTCAAATAATTACCTATAGTCGTCAAAATGCCCTTTAAAGCAAATAAGGGGATGATTTCGAGGGCACAAAAGTACAAAATTATTTGCAGAAAAGCCCCCATTCTTTGGAAAAAGATGATATAGGACTTATAAAATGTAAGCAATTTGAACAAAACCAAGAGGCAAATGGTATAAACCACAGAGTTTTGCATGGACCATCCGAAGTAGGCCTGAAGCATGATCATGGGGAAGAGAGCCAACCCTTCGAGCGATACGAGGAAGAGGTAGGACTTCATCCATTGTTCGTTTTTTTTCTTGTCGAAGAACACCCATCCGGTGAGGGCATAGGCGATGGCCTTCACGAGGAAATAGGCGGCCAGTATGGCGGTGAATATCCCAATGATTTGGTATTGCTCGATGATGAACGTGTCGCTCACGAACGTGCGGATGTAGAAGAAGTAGCCGATGGCGAAGAACAGGCATGTCTGGAGCACAAAGAAGAGCTGGAAGCGCACCTCTCCTGAAGTCTCGATGATGGTTGTGGGGCCTAACTTCGACCGGAAGAAGAAGTTTTTGGCCTGTGTGGCGATGAACCGGCCCGAACGGGCGAAGGTGAGCATCGACAGCAGTACACAGCCTATGAGCAGACTTGTGATAAGGTTGTCGCCCGCCACGGTGTAGGGCACAGGGTCGCCCGCCACGCCTTGCCGCCCGCCTTTGAGTTCGGGGTGGAAGAGGGAGTCGTTCGAAAAGAACGACTCCTTGTAGTATTGTGGCAGGCTCACGTCGCGCAGGCTCTTGCCTTTGGTGTGTCCGGGCAGGTGGAGCGTGTCGGGCATGGTGCTCCACGTGATTTTGCTGGGTTTGAAGTGTTGCTGTATGGCGGAGTCCTGCTGTTCGGGCGTGGCGTTGGCCGGCAACCGGCTTAACACCTCACGAGGCGTTGGCCGACCGCCGGAGTGCATTGTCTCGGCGGCCGACTGCACCTCGGCAGTGCCTATTGCGGAAGTATCTGCCTGCTGTGCGGTCATCGTTACAACCCGAATGCGGTCTTGATCTCAGTCACCTTGTCGAGCTTTTCCCATGTGAAGAGCTCCACATCGATTTCCTTTTTCTCATGGTAGCGGCTCTCGAAGGTCTTCTTCACCACCTCGTTCCGGCGTCCCATGTGCCCGTAGGCTGCCGTTTCGAGATACATGGGCTGGCGCAACTTGAGTGTGCGCTCAATGGCTTTGGGGCGCAGGTCGAACATCGTCTTGATGCGCTCGGCTATTTCGCCGTCGGTCAGTTGCACGTGGCTGCGGCCGTAGGTGTTCACATACACGCTCACGGGCTGTGCCACACCGATGGCGTAGGCCAGTTGCACGAGCATTTCGTCGGCCACGCCTGCCGCCACCATATTCTTGGCGATGTAGCGGGCGGCGTAGGCTGCTGAGCGGTCCACCTTACTCGAGTCCTTGCCCGAGAAAGCTCCGCCGCCGTGGGCACCCTTGCCTCCGTAGGTGTCTACGATGATTTTGCGGCCCGTGAGTCCGGTGTCGCCGTGTGGTCCTCCGATGACAAACTTGCCCGTGGGGTTCACCATATATTTGATGTCGTCATTGAACAGTCCGAGTACCTTCTCGCCCAACTGTGCCTTCACGCGCGGGATGAGGATGTTCACCACATCTTCGCGTATCTTGGCCAGCATCGCCTCGTCGTCGTCAGTGCCGTCGGAGTGCTTGATGAAGTCATCGTGCTGGGTAGACACCACGATGGTGTCGATGCGGCGGGGCGTGTTGTCGTCACCATATTCAATGGTCACCTGACTCTTCGAGTCGGGGCGCAGATAGGTCATCTGCCTGCCCTCCTTGCGAATGTCGGCCAGTGTGCGCACGATGAGGTGTGCCAAGTCGAGCGAGACAGGCATCAGGTTGTCGGTCTCGTTGCAGGCGTAGCCGAACATCATGCCCTGGTCTCCGGCTCCCTGATCGTTTTCATCAGCCCGGTCCACACCGCGGTTGATGTCGTCGCTCTGCTCGTGGATGGCCGTCATGATGCCGCACGAGTTGCCGTCAAACTGATATTCGGCCTTGTTATAGCCGATGTTGAGAATGGTTTTGCGGGCGATGGTCTGCAAGTCGATATATTCCTTGCTCTTCACTTCGCCCATGATGACCACCTGTCCGGTGGTGTTAAAGGTTTCGATGGCACAGCGTGCGTTTTCGTCGTAGGCCAGAAACTGGTCGAGCAGCGCGTCACTGATTTGATCGGCCACTTTGTCGGGATGTCCTTCTGAAACTGATTCAGATGAGAATAAATATGCCATAACTATCTAATGTTGAACAATAATGCAATTCGTTTGAATGCGCAAAGTTACGAATTTTATTCGTTATAGCTCCCCTTTTATACCTTTTTAAGATGGGCGATTATATAGTATGAACCATTAAATCTTTCGAAAAAACCTGACACGATATTCTTCCACGGTCATTTGCCACGCCGGCTATATCCGCCTTGTCAGCCCTATTAGCCCCATTGATTTTCTCACTAAGCCCAAACGACATTGCAAAAGGGCCACGGTCAGAAGCTCATTCGGGCCGAGCGAGAAGGCGAAAAAGGCCGTTTTGCAAAGCCATTCGGCCCGAAAAAACGCCTTTAGGGGGTTGGAGGGGGCGTTGGTGGATTGGTAATCAAAAAAGGGAAACACCGAAGTGCTTCCCTTGCTCATGCAAAGATACTAAACTTTGTGGCTTTTTGCAAATGCATGTTGAAAGATACTGACAATATATTTGCCCGGCCGGCTGTCATGCCCCGCACGCAGCCAATCGGTAGAATGTGTCTTATATCACCACCACTTTCCTGCCCTGATGGATGTAGATGCCACGGGTGGGCTTACGGGTCTTGATGCCCGAGAGCGTGTAGTAGTCCTCATCGGCTGCCGGAGTTGCCGGAGCCACCTCGTTGACACCTGTGGTCTCCCCCTCTATGACGAAGCCGATAGCCTTTGCACCGGCTGTAGCCGAGACGGAAGTGGGCAACCGGAGATAGGCCTTGCCGGCGGGAAGGGAGCGTGTGCTTGCCACTTTGGCAAAAGCATACCGGCCATTGTCCTTGACGAACACATAGTTGGTGTTGTCGCCTTCGGTGGTGCTGATGGTCGTTGGAGCGGTCACGCCTTTCAGAAAGTTATGATAACCGGCTTCCATCTCCATCTTGCCCACCGTGTAGGTGGTGTTGGCCGTGCCTTTCAGGATAAGGCCCGTGCCGGCCGGCACGTAGTCTGCTTTGAGCAAAACGATGGTGAGGTTGCCCTTACTCTTTTTATATCCCGAGACGATGTAGGCTTTCAGCCCGTCCACATCTTTGAAGTTCAGATTTTCAGAACTGGCAAAAGAGGTGTATTCTCCGCTCAGTGTGATTTCCACGCCATCCGGTTTGACAGGCGGTTCTATCTTTTCGTAACCCGTTGTCCCATCGTATGAAAAGTAGCTCGTGCTTGTGACACCCATGATGTTGGCTGTCTGGTGGTTATTGTTATCATTGAAGATGATGTTGATGGGATTCTCGTTGAACGACTGATAATAGAAAGAGATGCCGTTGATGGTGGTCTGCGCAGTCATCAGCTTGCCCGGCCATTGGCCGTTCAGCTTGTTTTTGTCGTTGTCCCATGCGTAGAGATAGGGAGCGTTGTCGGCCTTCACATAGATGGTGATGCCTGTCGTGGGATCATCAGGTGTAGGAGGGGTGGGCTGGTTGCCGGGCGTGACGGTGGTCTCGCCGGTGGTCTCACCGTCAATGTAGAGCGAATTGCCGTTGAGCCGGATGCCCGGTTGGCCGGCTCCGGGATATTGCCGGGTGCCGGAAGTCTTGCCATCGGTCACCATGACATGGCCCGTGGCGAAGGTTTCGGGCACTTCAAAATACCACCACCCCGTCTTGCCGTTGATGCTGATGGCGGCATCGTAGGTCATGGGGTTGCCCGGCCATGAATTATTCACCTTATTCTTATAGAGATAGCAGCTCACATTGGCCCAGTTGTAGGGGTTGTTGTAGTAGACATATACTTTGGCGTTGGGATCTGTCTTGGTGAAAGTCTCACTGCCCGTGGCCTCTGTTCCGTCTGTTCCGGTGGCTCCCCACTTCACGGTGATGGTCTTTCCGTAGTCCACGCCGGCTCCGATGGTGAAAGTGGCAGTGCCCGTGAAGTTCACCTTTTCGGCAGTGCCCACCTGATACCAGCCCGAGGTGGCATGGCGGAGCGTGGCTGTGAGGTCGAGGCTTTCGGCCTTGAACGGGCCTCCCTTTTGGCTCAAGACCACGGTCGGGGAGGGATTGGCCTCCTCATAGAGCACGGCAATGCCCGATGCGTCGGTCGTGCCGCTGATGGTGGTCGCGGTGATGGTGAACGTGTTTCCCGACACGCGGTCGGTGTAAGTGCCCGGTGTGGCATAGCCTCCACCGTTGGCCACGCTCACGCTGCCAGCTCCTTGGAAATTCACGACGATGGCCCCGCCGTCCTTGCGCGAGATGGAAGCCACGCTGCCCGCGGCTGTGTAATAGTCCCCCTTGCCTGCCATGGCGTTGTGAAACTTGTTCACCTCGGCCACCGACTTGCTTGTGTAGTGCGTGCTGCCCATCGCTCCGGCCTGCGCACCGAGCCCGTCGGTGCCCACAGGGCGCGAGAAGTAGAGGGCCGGAATGTTGTTGTGGGAAGCGGCCACGGCGTAGGCGCGGTCCACCACTTCCTGGCTTACGCCGACACTATGGCCTTTTTTGTTGCAATAGGTGTCGTGGCTCTCGCCCCAGTAGATGAGCTTGTCGGTGCTGTAAGTGAAAGAGTAGTTGCCTCCCCCGTACTTTGTTGCCTGCCCGTTTTTGGCAGCTCCCAAAACGTTGTCAGTGCCGTAGCGACTGTCGGTGACGCTCATATACTGCATGTATTCGGGCAGCAGTTTGCTGTCGTCGCCGCCCGTGTTCTCGAGTATTTCGCCGTAGTTGAACATCTCCTTGTCTATGATGGCCGGCCAGAAGCCGTCTCCCTCCGAGGGCAGCCCGATGTGCTTGGCCGCATCGAAGCGGCAACCGTCCACGCCGATGGCTTTCAATGCCTGTATGTAGGCCTTGAACTTCTGCTGCACGCGCGGATCCTCGGTCTTGAGGTCTTTCATGCCAATTTCGCCGTGGGTCACCTGCCAGCGGTCTCCCCAGTTGATATTGCCTCCATGCGTGTGATAGAGGTCGGTATTTTTCCAAAAATCGGCCACCCATTTGAGGATGCCGTCGGTGTGGTTGGCCACCACATCCACAATCACCTTGATGCCCAGCTTGTGCGCTTCGGCACAAAGGGTGGCGAGGTCGACCTTCGTTCCGAGCGTGTTGGGGCCGATTTCGGTGTCGCGAGGCCGGTAGAGCGTGTTCCAACTGGTCGGGCCGTCGTAGTTGGTTTGGGCCGGAGAAGTTTGCACGGCGGTGAATCCTGCAGCGGCAATGTTCGGCAGATTGGCCGTGATGTCGGTGTACTTCCAGTCGAAGCAGTGCAATATCACACCCTCCTGAATGGTCTTGGGCAGCCCATAGCCGTTGCCGGCAAGGGCCGACTGCAAAGACACTAAGACCATGAAGAGCATCATGGCATAGTGTTTTGCCTGTTGTAGTGTCGTCTTGTTCATGTCATTGGTTAGTAAAATAGGGTTTGTAAAATAGAATTTAAAGGGTAAGGGGTGCTTCCCGTGATGTTCCTCCTGTGGGTTAATCGTCCCAAACGCCGTAGCAATTTTCCTTGGCGGCCAATTCTTTTCCGGTGTCATCGCCTTCTACGGTGATTTTGGGGCCTAACTCCCCTTCTTCCATACCGACGAGACCGGAACCGGCCAAGATTTCTTCACCATCCATTCTCAATATCTTCACGTGGGGAGTGACATACATTTTCTTTTCTGCAAACATGTCTTTTTACTTTAAATTGGTTAATACTGAGGATTTTATTTGAAGATATATTTCTTCCCATTCCTGATGTAAACACCTTTGGCGGGCTTGTCCACACGCACTCCGGAGAGCGTGTAGTAATAGCCGTCATCCTTTGCCGAAGTGATTTCGTCGATACCGGTCGTGTTCTGTTCTTCCACGATGTCGATATATTTGGCTCCTGCCGGAATAAGTGTTGCCGGGAGCCGGAGATATGCCTTGCCCGCCGGGAGAGCACGGCTGTTTGCCACTTTGGCAAAAGTATAATGCCCATTGGCTTTGACAAACACATAATTGTGGCAGATGCCGTCTGTGGAGTAGATGGTCTGTGGGCTTGTACATCCCACGAGATAATTGCCATAGGTGTATTCGGCGGTGGCGTAAGGAATCCGGTAGGTAGTCCCGGCTGTCCCCTTCAAGATGAGGCCGGTGCCGGCCGTGGCATCCTCCGCCTTTGTCAGAACCATCTGCAGCGTGCCGTTTATTTTTCTATAACCCGACACCACAAAGGCTTTCAGACCTGAAATGCCGCCCAACTTCAAGTCTTTGTCGCAGCAATAAGTGGTGTAGTCACCGGGCATGGTGATGCTTATGCAGTCGGTTGGTGTTTCCTCTGTGGGTTTGGTGGTCTTCTCACAACTTGTACCTCCGTCGTATATAAAGTAGGTGTCGGTTGTGATGCCGGTGATGTCGGCCGTTTTGGCAGAACCGTTGTTGAAGATCACATTGAGGCTCTCCACATCGGAGAACGAGTGGGTGTAGAACTGCTGTCCGGCGATGGTGACCGTCTGTGTCATCGTTTTGCCCGGCCAGCCGCCATTGAGTTCGGTAGTTTTGCCGCTTGCCACTGTCCAAGCATAGAGGTTAGGGGCCGTGTTGGCTTTCACATAGATGGTGATAGCCGCTTGGGGATCCACCTTCTTATAAGTGGCCGAGCCTGTGTGCTCCACTCCGTCGGCCCCCGTTGCTCCCCATGTCACGGTCACTTCGTCACCGAAAGCCATGTCGCTGCCGATGGTGAAAGTGCCCGGTGAGGAGATGCTCACCTTGCTGCCGGTGCCTATCCGATACCAGCCTCCTGTGGCGGTAGCGTTGAGCGAAGCCGTGATGGTAGCCGTCTCGGTCTTGAAAGTGCCACCGGCCGGCGAGAGAACCACGGCTGCTGCTTTCACGACATCATCGGCCGTGATATACCGGTCGGTGCCGGCCTCCTGCTTGCCGTCGTAGGATGTCTGCGAGGCTTTGCTCACCGGCGTGCCGCCATAGAGAAACCGGCCGTCTTCACCGATCTTTCCCGGACCGTTGAGCACGTAGATGCGCATGTTGCCCTGGCCGGAGAAGCTGTCCGTGGAGAGTGTGCCGCCCGTCACGTGGATGGTGTTGCCCGTCACGACATCGGTGTAGGTGCCGTTGAGCACACCCGTGAATGTGGCCCCGGCGTTGAGGGCCACGAGGGCGTAGCTGTCCACTCCGCCACCCGTGTAGCGCCGCTTGAAGGCGTAACCGCCATTGGAGGAGCATCCCTCCCAGCTGTACTGACCTTTGCGCAGGGCCGGCACGGCCTTGCGGATGAGATTGAGACGGCGCAGGTGTTGGGCCAAATCTTGGTTGAGTGTGGCAGCAACATTGCCCGAAGCCGCGTATTCTCCGAAGTCGGAAGCGGTGACATCGCCCGTGAGATAGCCTCCGAAATAGGCACGCCCGGTCTTGCTAAGCGGTCCGTTGGGGCCGTTGTCTATCTCTTGTCCGGCCCGGAATTCCACCTCCGCCCCATAGTAAATGCAAGGAATACCGCGGAAAGTGAACATCAGGCTGAGGTTTTCCGCCCACTGCGCCGTGCCGCCGTTGAAGCGTTTCTGGTCACTGGGCTGCGGACCGTAGTCGTGGGAATCGACGTAGACCACGTTCCAAGTGGCATCGTTGTAGAGGTTGTCACCGCTCTTAGCGATGCCCACTGCGCTGCCGGCATTGCTGAAATTGTAGTGCATGGGAAAGTCTATCACGTTGAATCCCGAGGCACCGGAGTAGTCGGGCGCGTGGTAGTCGTTGCCGCGGAGGAAGGCATTGTCGGAGCTGAACTCATCTGTTTTGCCGGTGTTGTAGTCGGCATATTCGGCTTCGCAGGCCGCCATGTTGGTGTTGCTGAAGTGCAGTCCTTCCGACACGGGATATTCCTTGTCCGTCCATTCGCCCTCATCCTCGCTCCAAGCATACTTCGACGGACTTTTCCACGTGTAGAAGAAAGGTGACAGGGCGGCCTGGTCGCGATAGACGACACTGCCGAAGCGGGCGCACACCTCGCCGAACATATAGAACGGCGCGCCGTTCAGGCGTTTGGAGGCATACTGTTCGCCGAGTTTCTGAAAGGCGGGAATGAAAGCCCTGTTGAATGTCAGGCGGGCTATATGGCCGGAGGTGTCGATGCGGAAGCCGTCGACTCCCATCTTGATGAATTCGCCATAGCACTTCACCAGATAGTTGTAGACCTTTGGATTTTCCGTATTCAAGTCCACGCAGTCGCCCGCAATCTGTGCCCACCAGCGTGTTTCGTTGTCCCAGTTGAAATTGCCGAAGTGGTGCCAATAGTTGTTCTTGTCATGGTTTTTGCCGTCGGTGTTCTTCATCATGGCCAACCGTCGTTGATACTGCGCACTCGGAGCCAGCGATGGATAGTCTGCCCCGAGAAGGCCGGTGTTGGGTGTCATGCACGCTTCGAGGCTCGCTTGATTGCGGATGTCGGGGTTGCGGGTAAATTCAGGGCAGAGATAACTCTCGCCAAAATTGCCTGTATGGTTGAGCACGATGTCGAGGATGATTTTGATGCCCTTGGCATGTGCCTTGTCGATGAGCGTCTGGAAGTTCACATCCCGGCTCTCATAGCGGCTGTCCACCTTCGAGAAATCCATGGCGTGATAGCCGTGATAGTCGTAGCCCGAAGCGTTCTGCACCACGGGGGTAATCCAAATGGCCGTGAAGCCGAGGGCCTTGATGTAGTCGAGTTTGTCGATGATACCTTTGAAATCTCCACGCCAGCAGGGATCGCCGGTCTTGATTTGTTCCTGCTGGTTGTCCCAACACAGCACATTGTTACTCGGGTCGCCGTCGTAGAAACGGGTGGTCATCATGAAGTAGATGGTCTCATCGCGGAAGTCGGTGCGCCCTCCGGTGAAATTGTCGGTATAGCCGTCGGCCTCGATTGAGATGATGCCGCTCAACAGGAGGACTGCCAACCATAGGAGTTTCTGTTTCATTATGGTAATTGTTTATCGGTTTTAGGCAGGTGAAAAGTTTTTTTCATGGATGAAAATGAGGCTCCGAAACGTGCTCATGGACACCTTATGCCAGAATGTTATTAGGAATGGTATTTGCAAAAGTAAGCAGCAAAGAGTTAATAAATGCCCTAAAATGCAAACAAAAGAGCTTAAATTTTGCGTAAACGTTTGCATTCCGAAAAGACGAATCTTCCTCCGGTCTGCTCCCTTTTCGGCCTTGTTGAAATAACATGACGGCTCTCTTTGTGGGGCCACCTAAATGCTTTTTCGCCCCAACAAAGAGTATAAGGAATGGAATAACCTTAATTATATGGGGGGTGGACGAGAAGGTCAGATGTTTGGAAAAGAAAAGGAAATACGGCTCTTGGAAACAAGCGGAATGCGGATGTTTCCAAGAGCCGTATGTGATGATGTGGGAGCCGTTTACAGTTTGCCGCCGTAGCAGAGGTCGCCGGCATCGCCGAAGCCCGGCACGATGTATTTGTGCTCGTTCATGCCCGGGTCGATGGCTGCGCACCAAATGGTGGTCTTGTCTTCAGGGAAGGCATTCTTGATGTGTTCGATGCCCTCGGGGGTAGCTATCACGCTGCACACGTGGATGCGCTTCGGGGTGCCCTTGGTGAGGAATGCCTTGTAACCCAGCTCCATCGAACCGCCCGTGGCCAGCATCGGGTCGGCGATGATGAGGTTTTTGCCGTCGATGCTCGGTGTAGCGAGATACTCCACATGGATGCCCACCTTGTGGTGCTCGGCATCGGTATATTCGCGATAGGCCGAAACGAAAGCATTGCCGGCATGGTCGAAAATGTTGAGGAAGCCCTCGTGGAAAGGCAGTCCGGCGCGGAAGATGGTGGCCAACACGATCTTGTCGGTGGGCACGTTCACCTGCGCCACACCCAGCGGGGTGGTGACATCCACGGTCTCATAGTCGAGTGTCTTGGAAATTTCAAAGGCTTCAAACTCGCCGATGCGGGTGATGTTGTTGCGAAATAACAATCGGTTTTTCTGATACTCAACGTCTCTCATTTCGGCCATATACTGGCCGATGATTGAGTTCTGCTCACTCAAGTTGATGATTTTCATACTTTGCTTCAGTTTTGACTGCAAAGGTACAATTTTATTCTGAATTGTGATAATCAACGGTATAATTATGTTTGTTAGCCTCTTTCTTTTTGCGAAAACTGCACATAAGGGGTGTAAGTGTGCTATCTGCTGACTTTCAAGCCTTTATCTATGCCGATGGCGGGCGTCTGATTGTCGTTTTTCGGCATCGTTTCCGCATGAAAAGCAGATGATGGATAAATTGCAAACTCTAAATGTCAAATAGCCGGACGGGGCTTGAAATTTTAAATTCTTTAACCTAAAAAGATGACATGATGCCCAATTTTGGGCCCTGAAAGTTGTCAGTTTTCTGCTTTTTCACTAACTTTGCGGTCGGTTTTTAAGGTAAAAACTCCTCCTGTAAGAGGCATGGGGCCACCGCCCTTGGCATCGGAGTTTATTCACAACTAAATACATTAAACACAATGGCAAAGTTTGACAAGTCAGTCTTAGAGAAGTACGGCATCACAGGTACGACCGAAGTTCTCTACAATCCTTCTTACGAAGTGTTGTTCAACGAGGAGACCAAGGAAGGTCTCGTAGGTTATGAAAAGGGCCAGGAAACAGAGCTTGGCGCCATCAACGTAATGACCGGCATCTACACCGGCCGTTCTCCTAAAGACAAGTTCATCGTCGACGACGAGAACTCCCACGACACCGTGTGGTGGACTTCCGACGAATACAAGAACGACAACCACCGCGCCACCAAGGAAGCTTGGGCTGCCGTGAAGGAAATTGCCAAGAAGGAACTTTCAAACAAGCGCCTGTTTGTGGTCGACGGTTTCTGCGGCACACACAAGGACACCCGCATGAAGGTGCGCTTCATCGTTGAAGTGGCCTGGCAGGCTCACTTTGTGACCAACATGTTCATCCGTCCCCAGAGCGAAGCCGACTTCGACCAGGAGCCCGACTTCATTGTTTACAACGCTTCCAAGGCTAAGGTTGAGAACTGGAAAGAACTGGGTCTGCACTCTGAGACAGCCGTTGTGTTCAACGTGACCAGCAAGGAGCAGGTGATCATCAACACTTGGTATGGCGGTGAAATGAAGAAGGGTATGTTCTCCATGATGAACTACTTCCTGCCGCTGAAGGGCATGGCTTCCATGCACTGCTCTGCCAACACCGACATGAACGGTGAAAACACCGCCATCTTCTTCGGTCTCTCCGGCACCGGCAAGACCACTCTCTCTACCGACCCGAAGCGTAAGCTCATCGGTGACGACGAGCACGGATGGGACGATACGGGCGTGTTCAACTACGAAGGTGGCTGCTATGCCAAGGTGATCAACCTCGACAAGGAGGCCGAACCCGACATCTACGGTGCCATCACCCGCGATGCACTGCTCGAGAACGTGACCGTTGACAAGGACGGCAAGATTGATTTCGCCGACAAGAGCGTCACCGAGAACACTCGCGTGTCTTACCCCATCTACCACATCAAGAATATCCAGCGTCCCGCTTCTCAGGGTCCTGCCGCCAAGCAGGTTATCTTCCTGAGCGCCGATGCTTTCGGTGTGCTGCCTCCCGTGTCCATTCTGAACGCCGAGCAGACCAAGTACTACTTCCTCTCCGGCTTCACCGCCAAGTTGGCCGGCACCGAGCGTGGCATCACCGAGCCCACTCCCACATTCTCCGCTTGCTTCGGTCAGGCTTTCTTGGAGCTTCACCCCACCAAGTATGCTGAGGAACTGGTGAAGAAGATGAAAAAGAGCGGTGCCAAGGCCTACCTCGTGAATACCGGTTGGAACGGCACAGGCAAGCGCATCTCTATCCGCGATACCCGTGGCATCATCGACGCTATCCTCAACCACTCCATCGATGCAGCTCCCACGAAGACCATTCCTTACTTCAACTTTGTGGTTCCCACGAAGCTCGAAGGTGTGGCTACCGAGATTCTCGATCCGCGCGACACTTACGCCAATGCCGCCCAGTGGGATGAGAAAGCCAAGGATCTGGCTGCCCGCTTCATCAAGAACTTCAAGAAGTATGAAGGCAACGAAGCCGGTAAGGCTCTCGTAGCAGCCGGTCCGCAGCTCTAAACTGTGTATGCAGCATCGGTCTTCCGGCTTCATGCCGGAGGCTTGATGCCAATATATTCCAATCCCGTTTCTTTGCAAGAAGAAACGGGATTTTTTCGTACTTCCATACAAATCATCCTGCCTACACACGTTGGCGACAAGTGCGTATGGGCTCTATCTTTGTTCGCTTTTTTCCTATTGCGTTTGGTTTCTCATCATTTCCTTGTTATCTTTGCATGAGCAAGGGAAGCACGCGGGTGTTTCCCTTTTTTTGATTACCAATCCACCAACGGTCCCCCAAGCCCCTAAAGGGGGCTTCGCCATCCTGATTTAGGAGGCCATTCGGCCCAAACGGTTGTGTAAAAGGGCCACAGTTGGAAGTTCGTTCGGGCTGAATGAGCTTTCAACTGTGGCCCTTTTGCAATGTCGTTCGAGCTTAGTAAGAAAATCGATGGGGCTAATCGGGCTGATAAGGCGGATGAGAACAGGCAAACGGGGGAATACAACAAAAAGGCGTGTAAGGCTTTTTCGAAATATTTAATAGAAATGACTATAGGCCTCCCCCAGCCCCTCCGAAGGAGGGGAGGGCCTCGCGGGACATAGGTAGCTTGAGCCCCCTAAGTTAGGGGGTTGGGGGTCTGAACAAGAGATACTGTCGGGACATAGGTAGCTTAAGCCCCCTAAGTTAGGAGGTTGGGGGTCTGAACAAGGGATATTGTCAGAGTATAAGTAGCCTTAGCCCCCTTTAGGAGGTTGGGGAGGCTCTTAACACCTCGCCTAAATTTCCCAAATATCGTTGGTTTCGAGCAGTTCCATGAAGTTGTGGTATTTCTTCTGCTCGCTCACTTCCTCTATCTGGCTGTTCACACACTCGTCGTAGGTGGGGGCCTCCACGTCGCGTATCACACCCAAAGCCACGGGGAAGCCCCGTTCATTGTCCATCATGGCGAGCTTGAGCTGCAAGGTGTTGTCCTCACAATGGGCATCGTGGATGAGGATGTCGTCTAAAGTTACGCCGTTCTCTCCGATTTTCACCACTTTCAGTCCGAAGCCCTCCTGCATCAGTCCATACTCATTGTTTTCGCCAAACACCAGCGGTTGGCCCTGCCTCACGTAGATGGCGTTGCGCTTCCGGCCCTCCTTGGTGTAGACGGATTCGTAGGTGCCGTTGTTGAAAATGACGCAATGCTGCAATATTTCACACACGGCCGCCCCCTTGTGGCGGTAGGCCGCCTTGAGGATGTTCACCGTCTCGCCCCCGTCGCTGGCCACCGAACGGGCAAAGAATCGCCCGCGGGCACCGAAGCAGAGCTCTGCCGGACGGAACGGGTCTTCCACCGTGCCGTAGGGGCTCGACTTGGAGACGAAGCCGCGCGGCGAGGTTGGGGAGTACTGTCCTTTGGTGAGACCGTAGATGCGGTTGTTGAGCAATATCATGTTGAGGTCGATATTGCGGCGCATGGCATGGATGAAGTGGTTGCCACCGATGGCCAATCCGTCGCCATCGCCACTCACCTGCCACACCGTGAGTTTCGGGTTGACCACCTTGAGACCCGTGGCCACAGCCGCGGCTCGCCCGTGAATGGTCTGCATGGCGTAGGTATTCACGTAGTAAGGCAGTCGGCTGGAACAGCCAATACCCGAAATCACAGCCGTCTCGTAGGGCGGCACACCCAGTTCGGCCATAGCCTTATGGAGATAGGAGAGGAAGAAATGGTCACCACAACCGGGACACCAGCGCGGCTGTCCCTTCTTATAATCTTGTGCTGTGTATTGTGTCATAACCGGAAGATTTAAAGTTTGATGATTCGTTCGTTGAAGGTCTTGCCTGCATTAGCCGCCTCTTCGGTCTTGATGACCCGCTCGAAGCCGCCTACGAGTTCGCTCACCATGAAAGGCTGTCCTTTCACCTGATTGTACTGATAGGGTGCAAAACCGTTGATGCGTATGCGCAGGAGCGCGGCCAACTGGCCCAGGTTTTGCTCCGCCACCACCGCCTTCTTGTAGCGCAGCAGCACTTCGGCTGTGTTGGCAGGCAGCGGATTGATGTATTGGAACTGTGCCAAAGCCACCTTATACCCCCTGCCACGGAGTTCTTCCATGGCCGAATAGAGATGCCCATAAGTGCTCCCGAAGCCCACGATGAGCAGTTCCGCGTCGTCGGCATCGCCCTCCACCTCAAGGTCGGGCACGGGAATCTTCGCCACTTTCTCGAAGCGCAGACGGTCCATCAGGTCGTGATTCTCAGGTTCGGTGGATATGGCCCCGGTCTCGCCGTCTTTCTCCAATCCGCCGAGGATGTGCTCATAACCCTCCTGTCCGGGGATGGCCCAATAGCGCACCCGGCTTTCCTTGTCGCGCCGGTAGGGCGTGTAATTGAACTTCTGCGACTCGGGAGCGTAGTGGGGATGTATCTCCGGCAGTTCGTCCATCGTGGGCAAGCGCCATGCCCCCGACCCATTGGCGATGAAAGCGTCGGTGAGCAGCGTCACCGGCGTGAGATGTTCCAGTGCCATCTTGGCCGCCATGTAGGCCGACTCGAAGCAGTTGGTGGGGCTCGTGGCGGCTATCACGGGCATGGGACTCTCACCGTTGCGCCCGTAAAGCACTTGCAGGAGATCGGTCTGTTCGGCCTTGGTGGGCAGTCCGGTGGACGGACCGCCGCGCTGCACGTCGATGACCACCAGCGGCAATTCGTCGATCACGGCCAGATTGATGGTCTCCGACTTCAGGCAAATGCCCGGCCCGGAGGTCGATGTGGCGGCAAGAGCTCCTGCAAAAGAGGCTCCCACGGCACTGGCACAGGCCGAAATCTCATCCTCACACTGCACGGTGATCACACCGCACGACTTGTGTTTGGCCAGTTCGTGGAGGATATCTGTGGCCGGAGTGATGGGATAGGAACCCAGGAAAAGCTGCAAACCGGCTTTCTCGGCGGCCGCTATCAAGCCGTAGGCCGTGGCCTTGTTGCCGGTGATGTCCATATAGCGGCCCTTCGTCTTGTGCTTACTCTCGATGCGGTAGGTGGCCGGCACGGAGGCATGGGTGTTGCCGGCATAGTCGTAGCCGGCCTCCACCACCTTGATATTGTTGACCGCCAGATGGGGTTTCTTGGCAAACTTCTTCTCCAAGAAATTGGCGATGAGTTTGCGGTCGCGGTTGAACAGCCAGCAGACGATGCCCAACGCAAACATGTTGCGGCACTTGAGAATCGACTTGTTGTCCATGCCCGAATCCTTGAGGCACTCTTTCACCATTGTGGTGATGGGACAGTCCACCACACAGTCGGGGTCGATGCCGAGCTCTCCGAGATAGTCGTCGGTTGCAAACTCGGCTTTCCGCAGGTTGGAATGGTTGAAGTCGTCGGTGTCGATGATGATGGTGGCCTGTGGTTTGGCATACTTGAGCTGCGTCTTGAGCGCAGCCGGGTTCATTGCTACAAGCACATCGCATTGGTCGCCCGGCGTGAGCACCTTCTCACCTCCGATGTGTACCTGAAAGCCGCTTACCCCCGTGAGCGACCCTTGCGGTGCCCGGATGTCGGCCGGATAGTCAGGAAATGTGGAAATGCCATTGCCCACGGTTGCAGACACGGTGGTGAAGATGTTGCCCGCCAACTGCATACCGTCGCCCGAGTCGCCCGAGAAGCGCACGACTACCTGGTCCAATTCTTTTACTTCAATTTGTTCTGCCATAATGTTCCCTGTATTAGAGTGTTGTTTTCATGATGGCAAAGGTGGGAATTATTATTGAGAAAACAAAATATTTACACTTGTTTTTTCTGTAAATAATACAAAAACATGGAAGAGAATGAGTAGGCCTCCGAATCTCCCTTAGCTGCCGGAGGAATGGAAGGGGATTGACGGGGAGGAGGAATCGTCACCCAAACGCATGGGGCGGACAGGTCCAAAGCCCGTCCGCCCTACACTTTTTATTGGACACCGGCATATCCTTTATGATTACGCACCGAAACTGAGACCAAGCGACATGAACAGACGGGTATAATCTTTGTGTAATGAATTTCGCGAATTGTAGTGCCTCACACCGAATCCAAAACACGGTTTGACTTTGGCTTCTCCTAAATGCATATACACACCTGCATCATAATAATTGTATTTCCAGTCTTTGTTCTTACGCATGTTGTCGCCTAAGCCCACGCGCACATCAAACTTACACATTTTGCAATCAAAGAAAGAATAGCCCACATTCAAGCCATAAATGCCATTTGTAAAATAGTCTTTCTGGCCATTGATTTTAAACAATGCTATCGCATTTTCAAATCTCAAGTTTAGAAACAGCCTATCTGTAAGATTATAGCCCACATCAAACCCTAATTCATAGGGTTTGAACTCTTTAGGCCAAGCGGCCCCTTGGGCATGGAACTCTACCCTTATGTCTTCTTTCTGGCCATAAACCACTACTGAAAAGAGAGAAAGACATAAAAACAATAGGCTTCTTACACTTTTCTGCTTCATTATTTTTGTAATGCTTGCTTTAGTTCATCACCATTCCACAATAAGGCACTTGCATTTGCAACAGAAACTCCTTCTAAGATATTTTCTTTTAATTTTGTATTAATTGGAGATTTAGAAACAGCCTCTTCTACCTTCTTTATATATACAGTATCTGTGTCAGGTATGTATTGCAACCCTTCCAGAACAATAGCGCATACATCAAGAGCCTCCCGACTATTATCATCAATAGCAAACTTTTTAAATTCAGTAATATTCTCTGTTATAGAAATATCAGGATTAAAAGCAGCCAGAACATTTTCTATTGTCTGTTGTGCCTTCTGCCTACCAACAATTTGTTCTCCAACATTTCCTGAGATTTCCTGATATTTTACATCAATAATGTCTACAAGCTGGGCTTTAGGCATCACTTGGACTTTTCCTCCATATTCTTTCAACAATTCCTTAGATATTTCATTGTGAATGAAACCTGTAGAATTGGGAAGTATCGTCTTCTGTATCGATGACTCCTTGGTGTCACTAATACTTTCTATTTTCTCGTTGTTTTGTTCCTTGTTTTTTGTAACAGTCCATGCTAATGTCGAGGCTCCAACAGCACCAGTAACTCCCCCTCCACAAACAATACCTGCAACATCGGCAGTAGCAAAAATAATCCACCTAAGCCATTTTTTTAAGCCTCGGGTAGAGGTGTCGGAATACGAAGTGTTAATGGAGTTTAGATCTTCCTTCAAATCTGCTAAGGCTTTAGCATCATTTGTTACTGGAGAAGTTGTCCGTTCCAACTCTGTTGAACATCCACTTCCCACTAACATTAGGATTAAACACAATCCATAAATTGTCACCTTTTTCATAATAATAAAAAATTAAGTAATACAATATTCTGTTTTTACAAACATTTAACCGGAGTGTTTGAATCGCAATAAAAACGCACTTTTTAAATACTATTTGCTACAAAAATAAAGCAAAAAATATATAATCGTACTCTTATGCATAGAAAAATAACTTTATTTAACCCTTTGCCACAAAAGCACAGGGGCGACCACTAGAACTTCAAAATTCTCGTAGCACAAAACATTGAATCCCACATTTGAATGAAAGGCTTCAAATGCAGGAAAAATCATTTTCAATATTTGAAAGAGCTTCCGCCCAGAAACTCGCGCAGGAGGCTGGTCGGGGGAATGTCATCATTGGACACCGGCGAGAAGTAGCGGAGGAACTTGAGCAGGCGGTAGGCCTCGGCATGTTCCTCACAGTTCTCGGGCACCTGCTGCAACAGCGGTTCGGCTTGGGGCCGGATGACGGCAAACTCGAAGAGCATGGCCGTGTTGAACATCGCATCGGCATTCTCCTGATAGGGGAATATCCACTTGTTCTCGCCCGCCCTCACGCTGGGCCAGCGGCGGATGGTGTCGCGGGCGTTGACTCCGCGATACTTATAGTCGCGGATGATGCGGCGCAACAGCCGGTTGTCGGTGGTGGGAATGTAGTTGTGGGTGTCGAGAAGGATGGTCGTCAAGGCCGAGGCATAGACGCGGAACTTCTGCTGTTCGGGAATCAGGGCCGTCAGTTCGGGATTGAGCGCGTGTATGCCTTCCACCACGAGCACATTGTTTTCGTCCATCCTCAGTCGCTTTCCGCTGCGCTCGCTCATGCCCGTCTGGAAGTTGTATTTGGGCAACTCCACCTCCTCTCCGCGGAAAAGGGCACTGAACTGTTCGTTGATGAGCGGCAGGTTGAGGGCGTAGATGCTCTCGTAGTCGAGTTCTCCCGACTCGTCTTTGGGCGTGTGATGCCGATCCACGAAATAGTCATCGAGTGAAATCTGCAATGGTTTGAGCCCGTTGGCCAGCAGTTGGATGGAGAGCCGCTTGCAAGTAGTGGTCTTCCCCGACGATGAAGGGCCGGCCAGCAACACCAGCTTCACACCCTTGCGGTTGGCTATCTCGTCGGCTATCTTCGCTATCTTTTTTTCCTGCAAGGCCTCCGACACGTTGATGAGGTCGGTGGCGTGGCCGCCGTGTACAGCTTCGTTGAAGTCTCCCACGGTGCGTATGCCCATGATGTCTTGCCAGCGGTGATGCTCCTTGAATATCTCAAACATCTTGTCCTGCCGGGTCATTTCGCCCAGCACACCGGGATTTTTGAGCGACGGGATGCGCAGCAGCATACCGTCGTAGTATTTCTCCAAGCCGAAGAGATAGAGCTGCGAGGTGTTGGTGAGCAACGAACCGTAATAGTAGTCGAGGTAGTCGTCTATCTGATAGTAGGTGGTGTAGAGCGAACCTATGCTCTCCAGAAGTTTCACTTTGCTGTCGGCCCCCTTCTCGCGGAACATGCGTATGGCCTCCTCCGTGGGCACTTCAAAGCGCCGGATGGGTATCCCGGCATCGATGATCTCCTGCATACGCCGGCGTATGTTGTCCACATCCTGAAGCCCCACGGCATGGCCGATGTCGAGATTCACGAAATAACCGTTGGAGACGGGTATGTCGATGACCACTTCCGAGTGACGGTAGATGTCGTGTACGGCTTTGGAAAGCACGAAGAAAAGCGTGCGTGTGTAGTTGCGTGAGGCCGAAGCCGTGTACATGTCCTGAAACTCCACGTCCTTGGAGTGGTAGAGCCGGTAGTGCATGCCCTCCACCTTATTATTGACTTTGGCGCTGATGGGGCCGTAATCCATTTTCAGATTAAATTCGCGGAAAACGTCAGAAAGTGTGCTTCCGATAGCAATCTTTTGAGTTTTTTTATTATTTTTGCAACGTATTTGTATAACTTGTTTCATCTGTGTTGTGTCATTGAATTTAACATCGGTGTCAAAGTTAATAAGAAATATCGACCTAAGCCCACTATTTGAATTAAAATATGTCGATTTGGATTTTTTTTAAACTTATCGGTTCTCTGGCCCTTCTGATGTTCGGCATGAAGTCAATGAGCGACAGCCTGCAGAAGATGGCCGGTCCGCAACTGCGCCACGTGCTCGGCGCCATGACCACCAACCGCTTTACGGGCATCCTCACCGGTACGTTCATCACGGCCGCAGTGCAGTCGTCCACAGCCACCACAGTGATGACCGTGAGCTTTGTCAATGCCGGCCTCCTGACTCTGGCACAGGCCATCTCAGTCATCATGGGTGCCAACATCGGCACCACGCTCACCGCCTGGATCATGTCGGCGGGCTTTTCTTTCAACATCACCGACTTCGTGTGGCCGGCCTTTTTCATTGCCATCATCCTCATTTATTCAAAGAAGCGTAAGATTGCGGGCGACTTCATCTTCGGTGTGTCGTTCATGTTTCTCGGCTTGGGCACGCTCCGGCAGACCGGCATAGACATGGACTTGGCCCACACCCAGCCCGTGCTCGACTTCTTCGCTTCGTTCGACCCCAACAGTTTCCTCACCACCATCATATTCCTGCTCATCGGGTCGGTGCTCACGATGTGCGTGCAGAGCTCCGCCGCCATCATGGCCATCACGATGATACTCTGCTCCACGGGCGTGCTGCCCATCTATCAGGGCATCGCACTGGTGATGGGTGAGAACATCGGAACCACCGTGACCTCCAACATAGCGGCTATGACGGCCAACACACAGGCCCGCAGGGCAGCTTTCGCCCACATGTTCTTCAACCTCTTTGGTGTGCTTTGGGTGCTCATCGTCTTCCGGCCTTTCATCAACATGGTGTGCGGTTTCGTGGGCTATGACGAGACGATGGTAAAGACCGACAGCCACTTTGTGGAGAACGTGGCCAAGCTCTCGTTTGTGCTGGCGGCCTTCCACACGTGCTTCAACCTCACCAATACGGCCATCCTCGTGTGGTTTATCCCGCAGATAGAGAAAATCGTGTGTTATGTCATCAAACCCAAGAGGAAGGCCGATGAAGATGACTTCCGCCTGCGCTTCATCCAGACCGGTATCATGAAGACACCGGAAATCTCCGTCCTCGAGGCCCAAAAGGAAATACACTCCTTTGCCGAGCGCATACAGCGCATGTTCGGCATGGTGAGGGAGCTGCTGGGAGAGAAGAATCCCGACAAGTTTGTGAAGCTCTTCTCGCGCATCGAGAAATACGAGGGCATCTCCGACAACATGGAGATAGAGATAGCCAACTATCTCGACCAAGTGAGCGATGCCCACCTGAGCGACGAGACGAAGGCCAAGATACGCGCCATGCTGCGCGAGATAAGCGAGATAGAGAGTATCGGCGACTCCTGCTACAACATCGCCCGCACCATCAGCCGCAAGATAAACGGCAAGGAAGACTTCACCGCCAAGCAGTATGAGCATATCCATCAGATGTTCGAACTCACCGACAATTCGCTCTCGCAGATGAACATCATCCTCGTGGGGCACAAGAGCGACGTGGATGTCAACCACTCGTTCAACATCGAGAACGAAATCAACAACTACCGCAACCAGTTGAAGACGCAAAACATCAACGACGTGAACAATCACGAATACACCTACGCTATCGGCACGATGTACATGGACATCATACAGGAGTGCGAGAAGCTGGGCGACTATGTGGTCAACGTGGTGGAGGCCCGCATGGGCATCCGGCAGCACGAGGCGTAAATACATTATCTTTCAGAGCATGAAATAAAAATCCCTTTCAACACACATTGAAAGGGATTTTTTATATCTTTCCTCTATAAAACCTAATAGAATTCTGTGCAGGAGTAACTAAAACTAAG
>ENA-OWYX01000114-OWYX01000114.1-human-gut-metagenome-genome-assembly--contig:-NODE-114-length-38113-cov-38.4982_pt1 | contig 38113 bp, 28 predicted proteins | sample MGYA00249758_ERZ652102 | MGnify/ENA primary metagenome ERZ652102 (study PRJEB26925, sample SAMN05827107) | human gut metagenome | biome: ENVO:2100002; feature: ENVO:00000062; material: ENVO:00002003... | reverse complement strand
CATTTGCACCATGTAATCAGAATCACCAATCTAACTGTACAATACAATCATTAACTTACCAAATAAATTATTAAAAACCAATCATTTTACGTTTATGAAGAAAATGTTTACTTTAGCTGCTGCGTTGGTTGCAGTTTTGACCTTGAATGCTGTGACGACAAAAAAGTATGGCTTTGTCATTGATGCGAATCCGTGGAATTATGAGACCACGGCAAAGAGTACGACAGTTCTCAGTGGTGAGATTACCGTGAGTGCAACTTCCCAATGGGGAGAATACAAACTTTCCGATAAAGCCATCGACATGTCGTTATACAAAGGCTATAAGGTTGTTTATGCAGCCTATAACCCCGGTACACCGAAGGACGGCAAACAGGGAATGCAGCTGAAGATGGAGGGTACCCCCGAAACATTGAATGCCTATAAAGACCTCCCGGAGGATGCCACAGAAGTGACGGGCGACTTTAAGGGGACAGAGGGAAGTATAACCACTTTCACTTTACAGGCCAAGACTGCGGACGCTTCCATCAACATAAAGAGCGTTTCGCTCATCAAGCACGATGGGACGGAAGAAGAGATTCATTATGGCGGTGTTGCATGGGGATGCAAGCAGACCGGGGGCACGGTCTTGATTTCTCCTGCTCCCATGCCTTGTGAAATCACTTATACCGGCCAATGGGGAAGTTTGAAGCTGGCCTCTACAGACGGAAAAACCGCTACATTCGCCAAAGGCAGTGGGGAAGTGCAGGCATTTAAGATCTTGTTCTCCGAGCCGACAACAATAGATATGTGTGTCGAAGCCGACAACGACTCCAAAGGCATTGCATGGTTTAATATTCCCGTCGGTTCAACGGAGTTTGGATTTACAATCGATGAAACCACTGTGCCCGAAGATGTCGTGAACATTTACATCAAAGCCAGTAAGGCAGATGCCGTTTATCCTTCGACGGTGAAGTTTGCAAGCATTGAGTCGGTCATTACCTCTCCTACAGGTGTCGATGGCTTAAAGGCTCTCAAGAAGCCTGAACGCAAGACAGCCTACAATGTTGCCGGACAGCAGGTGGGCAAGTCGTATAAGGGCTTGGTCATCGTAGATGGCAAGAAATATGTCCGTAAATGATGTTGAACAAATAAGCATATAGAAACCAAAGGGGCGGTTCTGCCCGTTGTGCGCAGGACTCCCTCTTTCAAAAAACTACAATGAGAAAAATCTTTTGTTGTCTGATGATGCTCGCTGCTTTGTCACTCTCTGCCAAAAAGGGATTTGTGCAGGTGAAAGACGGTCATTTTGTGAGAGACGGTATACCTTATTATTATGTGGGCACCAATTTTTGGTATGGTGCCATTCTCGGTTCTGAGGGGCAGGGAGGCAACCGCGCCCGGCTGTGCAAAGAGCTCGACCGGATGAGGGCCATGGGAATAGACAATTTGAGGATACTTGTCGGTTCCGATGGCCAACGGGGCATAAAGACCAAGGTCGAGCCTACGTTGCAGGAGGCTCCGGGAGTCTATAACGACACGATTCTGGCCGGCCTCGACTATCTGCTCATGGAGATGGGGAAGCGGAGGATGGTGGCCGTGCTCTATCTCAACAACTCTTGGGAGTGGAGTGGGGGCTATGGCTATTATCTCGAACAGGCAGGCGAAGGCAAGGCTCCACGACCGAACGAGGACGGCTATCCGGCCTTTATGAAGTTTGTGGCCCGCTATGCCACCTGTGAGAAGGCACACCAACTGTTCTATGACTACGTGCGTTTTATCTTGTCACGAACCAACCGCTACACGGGACTGAAATACACCGACGATCCGGCCATCATGAGTTGGCAGATAGGAAACGAGCCCCGGGCTTTTTCGACAGAAGCATTGCCGGCCTTCGAGAAGTGGCTTGCCGAGGCTTCGGCCCTTATCCGCTCCCTTGACGCAAACCACCTTGTAAGCATCGGCAGTGAGGGTAGTTGGGGATGCGAAAACGACTATGGAGTGTATGAGCGCATCTGTGCTGACAAGAACATCGACTATTGCAACATCCACCTGTGGCCCTACAACTGGGGATGGGCACGGGCCGACCACTTGGTGGAAGACCTGGCCGTGAGTTGCCGGAACACCAAAGACTATATCGACCGCCATTTGGCGATATGTGCTCGGCTCAGCAAGCCGCTTGTGATGGAAGAGTTCGGCTATCCCCGCGACGGATTTTCGTTCTCCCTCTCTTCGACAACCGAAGGCCGCGACGGCTATTATAAGTATGTGTTCTCTCTCGTGGGCGACAATGCCGAGAAGGGCGGCTACTTTGCCGGCTGCAATTTCTGGGGATGGGGCGGCTTTGCCAAGCCCCGACATGAGCAGTGGGAAGTGGGCGATGATTATACCGGCGACCCCGCGCAGGAGGCACAGGGCCTCAACTCCGTGTTTGTCACGGACACGACAACCTTGCAGGTGGTGAAAGCGGAGGTGGAGAGAATGCGCCGTCTTGGGCAAAGCAAGCATAAAAGCCGGAGCCACCGGTAGGCTTGTGGAGCAGCGGAACCGTATCGGGAAGCTGACGGAAAGCCACGGATAACTCGTAAAATAAATCATTATAATATCTAATAGAAACAGCTATAAGTATGAATCACGACAGTTTTGATTTGAGGCACATGTCTTCCTTGGGTAAGGCAATGGTGCTATTGTTTATGTTGTTGCTTCCTCTGACGGCTTTTGCACAGGTCAAAGTGACCGGTACGGTCACGGATGGCAGTAGCGGAGAGCCAATCATCGGAGTGACAGTGAAAATTAAAGGGGGGACTACGGGAGCCGTTACCGACCTTGACGGTAACTATTCCGTGAACGCCAAACCCGGACAGACATTGGAATTTTCGTATGTCGGTTATGCCACGCTCACAGCCAAAGTGCCCGCAAGCGGCCGTCTGAATGTGACCATGAGCGAAGATGCGCAGACGCTTAACGACATTGTCGTCGTGGGCTATGGTGTGATGAAGCGTTCCGACCTCACCGGTTCGGTGGCTTCGATCAATGAAGATGCCATCAAGCAGGGTGTCAACACTTCGCTTGAGCAGGCCATGCAAGGACGCATAGCCGGTGTGCAGGTGATGCAGAACTCCGGTGCGCCGGGTGGTGGCATCTCCGTGCAGATTCGCGGTATCAACACCTTGAATGGCAACGAGCCGCTGTATGTTATCGACGGTATCGCCACGAGCGGCAACACTTCGGGTAGTTCGAGTGTGCTGGCCAGTATCAACCCTTCTGACATCACCTCCATTGAGGTGCTGAAAGACGCTTCGGCCACGGCCATCTACGGTTCGCGTGCTTCCAATGGTGTGGTGATGATCACCACCAAGCGGGGACAAGACGGCAAGGCCAAAATACAGTATGAGGGGTATATCGGCTGGCAGGCCCTCCCCAAGAAACTCAGTGTGATGAACCTGCCGCAGTATGCGGAGTTCTATAATGTGCGTGCGGCCATTCAAGGTTGGGGCACCCGCGAAGACTATAAAGACTCCTCGCTGCTCACCAACGGCACCGACTGGCAGGACGAACTCTTCCAGACGGCCTTCATGCAAAACCACTCGGTGAACATCAATGGCGGTAACAAGGACATGCACTACTCATTGAGTGGCGGCTATCTCGACCAAGACGGTGTGGGTATAGGCTCGGGCTTCACCCGCGCCAGCTTCCGTGCCAACTTTGACACCAACATCACCAACTGGTTGCAGGTGGGCTTCAACACGGCATACGCCAACACGAAGCAGCTCATCACCTTTACGGAGAACAACGTGATCAACACGGCACTCAACCAGTTTCCCGATGTTGCGCCGCGCAATCCGGACGGCACGTATGGCTTCCCGAAAATCAATGATACCGGTACTTATTACAGCAACCCCATCTTTGAGGCCAACATGAAGGAGAACCGCACCAACAACTACCAGCTTGACTATAATGTCTATGCCAATATCATGCCCCTGAAAGGTTTGAGCATCCGTATAGAATATGGTGGAAACCGTGGTTGGCTGAACAATTATTACTTCACTCCGGAATATTCTTACGGGATGATCAAAAATGAATCTTTGAGCACTCGCAGAAAGAACCTGAGCAAGTACAACTCGTTCAAACAATACGCCACTTATGACTTCGAGCCGTGGAAATCGCACCGGTTCCAGATCATGGGCGGGCATGAAGCGCAGTGGGGCAACTGGGAATCGCTCTCCGGTTCCCGTAAGGGCTATATCTCAGACATCATTCATTCGCTGGATGTGGGTAATGCGACAACGGCCACCAACTCCGGCGACGATGGCACCCAATGGTCTATCGAGTCGTACTTCGGTCGTGTGAACTATAATTTGCTGGATCGTTACCTCGTTACCGCCACCCTTCGTACCGACGGTTCGTCGAGCTTCGGCAAAAACAAGCGGTGGGGGTGGTTCCCCTCGGCAGCCTTGGCATGGCGTGTGAGCAATGAAGACTTCATGAAGAGTGCCAAGTGGATAGACAACTTGAAACTCCGTTTGGGATGGGGACTTGTCGGCAACCAGCAGTCGGCCTCTTTCGCCTACGGTGCAACAATGGCCAACACTTCCACAGCTTGGGGCACGGGATACTATCCGGGCAACTTTGCCAACGAGAACTTGAAGTGGGAGAGCACGCGGGCTTGGAATGTAGGTTTTGACTTGAATGTCTTGAACAATCGCATCGAGTTTATCGTAGATGCTTATCTCAAAAAGACGGACAATCTCCTGATGAGAGCGGTACTGCCATCCTACGTCATCAACAACGACTATATGGGCATGTCGTCTCCTTGGGTGAACAAGGGCAGTTTGCAGAATAAGGGTATCGAGTTTTCTTTGAATACCGTCAACATCATGACCAAAGACTTGCAGTGGCGCACGGGAGCGACGCTCTCTTTCAACCGCAACAAGTTGACAGCCCTGAACAGCGAGAGCTCTACCATACCCGGAACCATCGGAACCAACACCTATACGCTTTCTGAGGTAGGTGGACCTGTAGGCCGCTTCTATGGCTACAAGGTGATCGGCATGTTCACCAAAGAGAGCGACTTCTATCAGCGGAACGCACAAGGTGAGTTCCTGCTTGATGCTTCGGGAAACAGAGTGCCTGTTGCACGACCGGTCGATACAAACAAGAATCTTCAACCCATTGCGCAGAATGGCATTTGGGTAGGAGATTATATCTATGAAGATATCAACAAGGATGGCAAGATCACGGAGGCCGACCGCACCTATATCGGCGATCCGAACCCCGATTTCACTTTCGGTCTGAACAATGTCATCACGTGGAGGAATTTTGAATTGAGTTTTTTCCTGAACGGTAGCGTGGGCGGCGACATCTACAATCTTGTGCGTCAAGACCACACGAACACACAGGGATATGGCAACAAGATGAGCGAGGTGGCCAACTACGCGCATGTGGAGCTCATCGATCCCAACGGCTCGGCCACTGACATCTCCAATGTGTATGTCCCCAATGCAAATACGGCATCGGTGCAACGCATCAGTGCGGCCGGCACGAGTCTGAATGACAATAACCGTGTGAGCGACCGTTTTGTGGAGAACGGATCCTATCTCCGTCTGAAAACATTGTCGTTGGCTTACAACCTTCCCAAGAAATGGCTCAATCCGCTGAAGATCGATTGGGTGCAGGTGTATGGAAACATTCAAAACCTGTTCACCATTTGCGGATACAACGGATACGACCCGGAGGTTGGAGCACAGGGACAGAGCGTTATCCTGCAGGGCATCGACAACTACCGCTATCCTTCGCAACGCATCTATACATTCGGCGTGAAGGTCAAATTCTAAACTTATAATTCGAGCAATGAATATGAAAAAGATAAATGTGATAATGGTGGCTGCTCTGGCAGGTCTCTCACTGTCATTGACCGGTTGTAGCGAGGATTTCCTCGACCAGAAGCCCAAAGGTCAATATACGGCCCCGACCTACTACTCCTCCGACAAGGCAGTGATGAAAGGCACCGAACCACTCTACAACCGGGCTTGGTTTAACTTCAATCGCCGGGCTTTTGTCGGTATGGGCTCCTATCGCGCCAATGATGCCTGGAATCCATACGTGAGTGCGGAGTTTGCCAAATTTCAGGTGACCGGCCTGACTGAGGACATGAGCTTGGCGTGGTCGTCACTCTATAACGTGGTGACTATGAGCAATGCCGTGTTGTATAATTTGCAGCACTACACAACCTCTGCTGTCACGGAAAGCGTGAAGAATGCGGCAGAAGGTGAGTGCTATCTCATGCGCGGCTGGGCCTACTTCTACTTGCTTCGTGGCTGGGGAGACAACATCTTGTTTGAAGACAATCAAAAGATGGTGGACAATCCTGTGCAGCCCTTGAATCCAGAAACAGACGTGCTGAAGTTCATTGTCCGCGACTTTCGTAAGGCTGTAGAGCTATTGCCCGAAACGGGGACAGACCATCATCCCTCACGCTATGCTGCCAAAGCGGCATTGGCCAAGGCGTTGTTGGCACAGAGCGGATGGTCTTCGGCAAAAGGAGACCACAGTCGTGACGACAAAATATTGCAAGAGGTGGTCTCTCTCTGCGATGAGGTCATCAACTGTGGGCAGTATTCGTTGTTGCCCAACTATGAAGATCTCTTCAAGGCACAGAACAATGACAATAGCGAAACTATCCTTGCCATGCGCTGGGCAGACCCCAATACAGACGAGTGGGGGACAAGGAATGCGCTTTATTCCGATTTGGCTTTTCCTGAAGTGACCGATGTCAATGTATGGGGTGGGGCTCTTGTTGCCTCTGTGGATATGATCGATATCTATAATGAGGAGCCGGCCGACTCGGCACGTATCAACGCCACGTTCTTTACTCCCAACCACCATTACAACTACATCAAGAAAGCAGAAGGGGGATATACCTATGCCCACAACTGGATGCAGCTGAAGAAAGGTGTACTGGGCACCAAAGCGGATGTCGCCCCTTGCAATTTGGCGCAGATGGCTTCACCGCTGAATACGTATATTCAACGTTTGGCCGATGTCTATTTGATGAAGGCCGAGGCCATTCTCGGCAACAACGCAGAGACTTCAGATGCGCAGGCACTTGCGGCTTTCAATGCTGTGCGTGTGCGTGCCTGTGTGGAGCCATACACCAAGATTACATTCAGCGACTTGATTCGTGAACGTCGCATCGAGTTCTGCATGGAGTATTGCAACTGGTGGGATATGGTGACATGGTATCGTTGGAAGCCCCAGACCATGCTTGATTTTTTCAACAACAAGCAGCATCGTGGCTTTGAAATACGCGAGAACAATCTCTTCAAGAATGCAGATGGGACATTTAGCTATCGCTGTATCCCTCCCGGAGTGAAAACATGGTACATTGCCGATTCAAAGGGGCATGTCTATTGGAATGACAAACTCACGGTATCCGAGAATGACAACACGCCGATTCAAACTGCTGCGCAGGGATATAAGTATGATTTGAACAGTCTTTTGAGAAAATATGTGCCGGGGTATCAAGCCATCACTTTGAGCGAGGCGAACATCTTTATGCCTTATCCGGAGAGTGATGTCATACAGAATCATTATTTCAATGAGGCACCGCAGGCTTACAACTTTGGCAGCGGTAAGTAATTCAAGTAAATATAATAGGATTTTCTTATGAAAAAGAATAGAAATAATATCGGAAAGAGTCTTGGGACGTTGTTGCTCCTGATGGCATTCTCTTTCGTATTTACGTCTTGCAGCGATGACGATTCGGCAGGCGGGCAACCTACGATCACCGGTGTGCGTGTGCCCGACCCGGCAAAGGCCGACAGTCTGTTTACCAAGTCGGGGGCCGGACAGCTCATTGCCATCATAGGTGCCAATCTGGGCCATGCACAGAAAGTGTACATCAATGATCAGGAGGTATATTTCAATCCGACCATGAACACCGACCACAGTATCATGGTAACGATTCCTTCGGAGAAAGACGGGTTCAAACTTTCGGCTTTCAACAGCAACATCAAAGATGAGATACGGGTGGAGACAAGCCACGGCACGGCTGTGTATGCTTTCAAGATAACGGCTCCCGGTCCACAACTTCGGCGCATCGATGCCAACTATCCCCGCCAAACGGGTGACACATTGCGGCTGAACGGACTCAATCTTGTGGACATTGAGAAAATGTATATCACCGATTTGCAGTCGGCTCAGTTGGACACAACTGTGTGGAAAGAAGTGGGTGGCAAGCATGTTGACATCACCGACTATTTCAACATCAAGCAAAACCACTACCTGAATACGGCTACCAATGCCTATGAGACAAGCTCCATCGTGGGAGCCATCGTTCCGGCTGAGGCCCCTGATTCGGGTACGCTGGTCATGGAGTGTGCTGCCGGTATTACCTATGTGGGCTACTATAAAGTTCCGGGCAAGCCTGTTATCAGTTACATTTCCTCCGACATGCCGCAGATAGGCGAGACGCTGATTATCACAGGTCGTGAATTTGTTCAGGTTGAGTCTGTCACTTATGGAGATGTGACGTTGAAGCAAAGCGACTTCACCGTTTCTGCGTCTCTTGACACCATCTATGTCGATTTCAAGAAAAAGCCGACAGCCGGCAGTGGCACCACGCTCACCGTGAAGACTCCGGGCGGTTCCGTAACCTCGTCGCAGAGCTTCTATGATAGGACTACGCTCTTGACTACTTTCGACGGTGATGCTATCGACAATGGCTGGGGCCCGAATGCTATTTACGAAGACGGCGGTACGGCTGATGGGATATTTGGCCATATCAACGTAATGAACAATGGTGGAAATGGTTGGGGAACTATGATCTATTGGCGTAAAGACTGGAATGGAAATTCATTCCCCCTGTCAGCGAATATCCCTTCGACGGCTTCTGCCAAAGACATTTATCTGGCCTATAATGTCTATGACAACAATTCAGATTTCAACAGTGACACTTTCTCGGGTATGATTCGCTATCTGATTCAGCCGATAGGAGATAAGGAATACTACTATTTCATAGGAGGTAACGGAGTAGAATGGAGCGGTGTAGAAAAGCCTTGGACGTTCACGCATCCGGTTTTGGCCGACATCAACGACCGGAATCCTAAGGGCAAGTGGTATCGTGCTGTGGTCAGCCTCGACAATTTCGGATGTTTCAAAGGTCTTACCTATGCTGACATTGTGAAGCAGGGAATTAACCAGTTCCGCCTGATGGAATGCAATGAAGGGAAAAACAAGGGCAAGATTGACATCAAGGTTGACAATGTGCGCGTCATCTACATTCCTTCAAAATAAAACATTAAAAGCAACTTAGTTATGAAAACAAAGAATATTTTAAGTTTTGTGCTCTTCGCGGCTATGGCTTGGGGACTCCAAGGCTGTAGCGACAGCGACAACAGCATGGCGGCTACTGGGCTTGATGTGACGAAAGACAATGTCTCCGTCAGCGCACTCGATTTCAACATCTCCGCATCTTCTGCTATACTGGGAGTGTCTACCGATGGCGATTGGACGGCCGCCGTGCCCGATGCGGACACCACATGGTTGAAGATTACCCCCCATGCCGGCTATGGATGGAACTATAAAGACTCGACGGCTTCCAACACCAATGCCTACATTAAGGTGACGGTGGCGACCAACAAGGCGGCTGTTCGTACTTCCACTATTACTGTCAAGGCGGGTAGCCAATCGAAAACGATTACGGTAAAGCAGAAAGGAACGGGTGTTGATCCCAACGACCCGTTTGAGAGTGCATGGAATATGATAGCCAATTTGAAGGTGGGGTATAATCTTGGGAACACCCTTGACAGCAACCCCGAGGGCTCATGGTGGGATCCCGCCGGCAAGACACCGAAAGACTATGAAACCTCATGGGGGCAGCCTTATACCACTCAAGAGATGATAGACAGCATTGCCGCCAAAGGTTTCAACATCATTCGTGTGCCTGTCACGTGGGGGCCGCATTTGGATTCCAACAACAAGATTGATGAGGCTTGGATGACACGTGTGGAAGAAGTGGTAAACTATGTGTTGAAAGCCGGTTGCTATTGCGTCATCAATGTGATGCACGATACCGGCGAGAAAGGGTGGCTCTATGCTGATATGGGGGATTATGCCACTCGGACCGCGAAGTATCAGGCTGTTTGGAAACAGATTGCAGAACGTTTCAAGAACTACGGAGAAAAGCTTGTCTTTGAAAGTTTCAACGAGATTTTGAACAAGCAGCGTTCTTGGACGGCTCCTGCCGCCGGCGATGGGGCCTATCAGGCCATCAATAAGTTGCAGCAAGACTTTGTCAACACTGTGCGTGCAACGGGCGGTAACAACGAATACCGCAATCTGGCCATCACGACCTATGCCGCTACCGGCAACAAAGCTGTGGCTTTGGCTGAACTGGCTGTGCCGACGGATGTGCATCCCAGCCATATTTATCTCACGATCCACAGTTACGATCCTTATAACTTCTGTGAGAACAATGCCGGAAAGAAGGCCGACGGATCGTCATACGACTATAACATTCTGGTGTGGGATGCCGATTGTGAGGCTGAAGTATCCAAGGTGGTCAATCAGGTAGCCAAGCGCGCCGACGAGCTTGGCATTCCATACGTCTTTGGAGAGTTTGGTGCCATTGACAATAAAAAGAATATAAATGAGCGGGTGAAGTATGCCAATTATGTAGCCGCACAATTCAAGGTTCATAACACGACAGGCCTTTGGTGGACGGGACTCTTCGACCGGAAGACACTGACGTGGACCGAACCGCAGCTTGTGAGTGCCTTGATGAAGGTCTTGAACAAATAAAAACTTAGTCAAATTTTGCATTGAAAATTAGGTGGAGGGGGCAGTCCTTCCACCTAATTCTTTTTTAGGTATTAAAGTATTATCTTTCGATAAGAAAGTATCAATCAATGTAGTTTTTTTGTTTTATCTTTGCACTCGATGAATAATCATTATCCTAAACAACAATAACTTGAAATGAAAAGACTGTGTTTGTTTTTGCAGACTTTGATAGTCGTGCTGTCTGTTGGAGCCCAGATTCGTGGAAATAATATTGTCGTAACGGTTACACCCGACCATAAAGATTGGAATTATCGCGTGGGTGAGAAAGCCGGATTTACGGTGGATGTCCGTAAGTCGGGCACGCTGCTTGAGCATGTCAAGGTCGATTATGAAGCTGGTCCGGTGATGTTTCCCGAAGTGAAGAAACAGAATGTCGTTTTGAAAGATGGTACCATGAAGTGGACAGGCACGATGAAGCATCCCGGTTTTTATCGTCTGAAAGTCATAGCCGACGTAGAAGGCAGGAAGTATGAAGGACTTTGTATGGTAGGATTTTCTCCTTTGGAAATTAGAGATCATGCTAAAGAGCCTGAGGATTTTGATGTCTTTTGGCGTAGGGCGCTTGATGAAGCTCGCAAACTTGGCATCAATCCGCATCGGAGGCTGTTACCCGAACGGTGTACGAAAGATGTGAATGTCTACGAAGTGGACTTTACCAACGACACTCCCAATCGGCGGGTTTACGGCATTCTCTGCATACCGGTCAAGCCGGGTAGGTATCCGGCTTTGTTGAGGGTGCCCGGTGCCGGTGTCCGTCCCTACGCCGGAGATGTCTATACAGCCTCCCGAGGAGCCGTCACTTTGGAGATAGGCATACATGGGGTGTCGGTCACTATGCCGCAAAAAGTGTACGACGATTTGGGCAATGGAGCCTTGAACGGATATTGGGAGACTAATATTGATCAGCCGGATAAGAATTATTACAAGCATGTGGTGGTAGGAGCCGTCCGTGCCGTAGATTATATTGCTTCTCTTCCCGAGTGGGACGGTCGCACGTTGGGTGTCACCGGATCGAGCCAAGGCGGTTTCCTGTCGTTGGCTGTCACCGCGTTGGACAAGCGTGTCACGTTCTATGGAGCCGTGCATGCAGCCTTGTGCGATCATCTGGCAGCTTTGAGCGGTGTGGCTCCCGGTTGGCCCCAGTATTTTATATGGAACAAGAAACCATCTGAGGCCCATTTGGCAGGTTCTCAATACTACGATGGTGTCAATTTCGCCCGGCGCATCACGGTGCCCGGATGGTTCTCTTTCGGCTATAACGACGAGGTGGTTCCGCCCAACTCTGCCTATGCTACCTATAATGCAGTCAAAGCCCCCAAGCAGCTTAGTGCCTATCCGCAGACTGCGCACTATTGGTATCAAGAGCAGTGGGACGAATGGGAGAACTGGTTGCTTGGCCGGATGAACATCAAATGACAAATGCTGTGTGGAATATGAAAAAGATAAGTATAGTTTTGGCAGCCATGCTCATGAGCGTGGGTATTGGTGCACAGACACCGGCCCGGGAGTTGGTCAAGAGATTGCAGAAGTTGCAGAAAAAAGGAATCATGCTCGGCCATCAGGACTCTCCTGTCTATGGAACGACTTGGAAATGGGACAATGGGCGATCTGATGTGCTTGAAACCGTAGGTGATTATCCTGCAGTGATGGGCTTCGACTTGGGCAAGATAGAGCTTGGCAGCGATGAAAACCTCGATGGGGTGCCGTTTGAGCGTATGCGGCGTGAAATCATCGCCCACTATCTGCGGGGTGGTATCGTCACCCTGAGTTGGCATCCGTGGAATCCTGTTACGGGAGAAAACGCTTGGGATTCTTCAGGCGAAGCCGTAAAAAACGTACTTCGTGGAGGAAGCCAGTACCGGAAATTTGAAGGTTGGCTGGAGACCGTGGCAGCGTTTATCAACTCTTTGCAGACTCCCGGCGGGCAACAGATACCCGTGATATTCCGCCCATGGCACGAAATGAATGGCGGATGGTTCTGGTGGGGAGCAAAGAGCTGTACAGCCGAGGAGTATATAAACCTTTTTACATTTACTCATCACAAATTGGTAGACCAATATCGTTGCAACAACATCGTGTGGGCTTGGTCACCCAATCTCAGCGATGTGAAAACGGAAGCAGCTTTTATGGAGCGTTATCCCGGCAACCAATGTGTAGACCTCATTGGGGTGGATGTCTACGAATTTGACAACAACGATGCCGCTTATAGCAAGAACCTCAAAGAGACGCTTGATGTATTGGTGTCCGTGGCATCGAAAGAACATAAGCTCGCCGCTTTGACCGAGACCGGTTGTAGGGGGATAGGCAAGAAAACCGACTGGTTCATGAACACGCTTTGGCCGGTATTGCGGCAGTACAAGTTGAGTTATGTGCTCTTTTGGCGCAATGACTGGCAGAAGCCGGAAGAAGAATCTTACTTGCCGGCCACAGGTGACAAGGCTGCACCGGATTTCAAGAAGTGGGTGGATCTGAAAGAGGTCTGCACGGTCAAAGATATCAGAAAAGTCAAATAGAAGATTGAGAATAACAATATAAAAGAAATATAATCATGACAGATTTTAAGACAAGAGTACGGCAAGTTCGTGCCCGTCACGAAGAGTTGTTAGGCAGAAAGAACGAACCGTTGGAGTGTGGCAACGGCATCTACGAGAAGTATAAGTATCCCATTCTGACAGCTGAACATACGCCCTTGGAATGGCGTTATGACTTCAATGAGAAGGACAATCCCTATTTCATGCAGCGCATCATGATGAATGCCACGCTAAACAGTGGAGCCATCAAGTGGAATGGCAAATACTTGCTGGTGGTGCGGGTGGAAGGAGCCGACCGCAAGAGCTTTTTCGCCGTGGCCGAAAGCCCCAATGGTGTAGATAACTTCCGCTTCTGGGACGCACCCATCACCATGCCTGATGATGTGGTGCCGGCGACTAATATCTACGACATGCGGCTCACAAGCCATGAAGACGGCTACATCTACGGCGTGTTCTGTGCCGAGCGGCACGACGACAGTGTGCCCGGCGATCTGAGTGCCGCCACGGCCACCGCGGCCATTGCCCGTACCAAGGACCTGGTCAACTGGGAGCGACTGCCCGACTTGAAGGCCAAGAGTCAGCAGCGCAACGTGGTGTTGCACCCCGAATTTGTCAATGGCAAGTATGCGTTTTACACCCGGCCGCAAGACGGTTTCATCGATACCGGTTCGGGAGGCGGCATCGGTTGGGCACTTGTTGATGATATCACCCATGCTGAGGTGAAAGAAGAGAAAATCATCAATCTGCGTCATTACCACACCATCATGGAAGTGAAAAACGGCGAAGGGCCCCATCCCATCAAGACCGACCGTGGCTGGTTGCATCTGGCCCATGGCGTGCGTGGGTGCGCTTCCGGTCTGCGCTATGTGCTCTATATGTACATGACGGCCCTTGACGACCCGACCCGCGTCATAGCCCGGCCGGGAGGTTATTTCCTGGTGCCGGAAGGTGAAGAATATATCGGCGATGTGATGAATGTCGTCTTTGCCAATGGCTGGATAGCCGATGAAGACGGCAAGGTGTTCATCTATTATGCTTCGTCGGATACCCGTATGCACGTAGCCACTTCCACCATCGACCGGTTGGTGGACTATTGCATGAATACTCCCGAAGACGGTTTCACCACTTCGGCCAGTGTGGAGACCATCAAGCGGCTGGTGGCCAAGAACAAGGCGATGGGGCAATGAACCGTTGCCGGCGACATCTTCAACACTTAAATTCAGAAAGCAAGTATGGCAAGTTTAAAAGAAAAAATCGGATACGGTTTCGGTGACATGTCTTCCAGCATGTTTTGGAAGATATTCTCCTATTATCTACCTATTTTTTACAGCGATGTGTTCGGTCTGTCCTTGGGGGCCACGGCCACATTGATGCTCGTCACCCGGATATGGGACACCGTGAGCGACCCTATGATGGGTGTCATAGCCGACCGCACGCACACCCGTTGGGGCAAGTATCGTCCCTATCTGCTTTTCTTTGCAGCTCCGTTTGCCATTTCCGGCGTGCTGTTGTTCACGACACCCGACTTGGGCGAAACGGGAAAGCTGGTGTGGGCATACGTCACCTACATATTGATGATGACCGTCTATACCGGCATCAATGTGCCATACGGCTCTATGCTTGGCGTGATGACCAATGATTCTGACGAGAAGACCGTCTTCTCGAGTTTTCGCATGTTCTTTGCCTACGCCGGTTCGTTCATCGCCCTGTTTGCGTGGGAGCCGCTTTGCAACCTTTTTAAGCTGCAGGGTAGCACAGAGAGTTCGGCTTGGCAGAGTGCCATGATCGTTATTGCAGTTTTCTGCTTTCTCTTATTCCTGCTCTCCTTCAAGTTGACTAAAGAACACGTGAAGGCAGAGGCTACGGCCTTGGGCTCCGACCTGTCTTCTCTGGTGCGCAATGCCCCTTGGTGGCTGTTGACTGTGGCAGCCCTCTGCACAAATCTTTTCAATACGGTGCGTGGAGCCACGGTGGCCTATTATTTCAAATATTACATCGGCGAGAATGCCAGCATCGAGTTGGGTGCCATCAGTTTCCTCTTCTTTGCCGGTCTGTTTCTGGCTGTCGGTGAGGTGTGCAACATGATAGGTGTGGTGGTGGCCGTGCCCGTCAGTCGCCGGTTGGGTAAGCGCAAGACATTTGGGTTGGCCGGCGTGTTGCTGGCCGTGTTGAGCATAGCCTTCTTTTTCGTGCCTTGCACCAATGCCGGTTTCATCCTCATGCTGTTGTTGCAGATACTCATTTCCATCTGCACGGGCATTGTGTCTCCGCTGGTGTGGAGCATGTATGCCGATGTGGCCGACTATGCGAGAGTGAAGGATGGTTCTTCCTCCACCGGACTGATATTCTCTTCGGGGTCCATGGCCCAGAAGTTTGGCGGAGCCATCGCAGGCAGTGCCGTGCTGTGGCTGTTTGCCGCTTTCGGGCTTGTGCCCAATGCCGCCTCCCAGACCGAGAGTGCCATTCTCGGCATGAAACTCACTATGAGTTGGATTCCTGCCGCCATAGCCCTGTTGATGGTCTTCATCATGGTGGTGTATCCGCTGACCAAAAGTAAGATGAAGGAAATAGGCCGGCAGTTGGTCTCCTTGCAGCGGGTGGAAGACTGACGGTGACAACCTTGTAGAGTTAAACCATAAAATGCTACTGACGTGAACAGCTTTAAACTTACTATGAGGGATGTGCTTACCAACAACATCCTTCCTTATTGGATTAACAACGTGACCGACCACGAAAACGGGGGCTTCTACGGACGCATCGATGGCTATGAGAATGTCCATCCCGAGGCCGATAAAGGAGCCGTCATGAATGCCCGCATCCTTTGGTCGTTTGCCGCATCCTACCGTGTGTTGAAGAAGCGGGAATATCTGGAAACAGCCCGGCGGGCCAAAGACTATATCGAAGCCCATTTTTTAGACAAGGAGTATGGCGGCCTGTATTGGAGTGTGGACTATAAGGGGAATCCCGTAGACACCAAAAAGCAGACCTATGCCATAGGCTTTGCCATCTACGGCTTTTCCGAATATGCACGGGCCACAGGCGACAAAGAGGCTTTGGCTATGGCTTTGTCGCTCTATGACGACATAGAGCGTCATGCCTTTGATGCCGAAAACAACGGCTATGTGGAGGCACTTACTCGCGAATGGGCACCTATAGCCGATATGCGCCTGAGCGACAAGGACGAAAATGGCAGCCGCACCATGAATACGCATCTCCATATCATAGAGCCTTACACCAATCTCTATCGTTGCATGAAAGAGATGGGAATAAGCTCTGTGGAGCATGGCACGGAGGAAGAACAAACCATGTGGCGTGTGGGCAAGTCGGCCGAAAACTTGCTTGACATCTTTATTAACAAGCTCCTGAACAAGCAAACTTACCATCTCGACCTTTTCTTTAATGATAAATGGGAAGGGAAAAGAAATGTGGAAAGTTACGGGCATGACATAGAAGCCTCGTGGCTACTCCATGAAGCGGCTCTTGTACTGGGTGACAAGAAAATGTTGCAACGGGTGGAACCGGTGGTAAGGCGTGTGGCTTTTGCTGCCGATGAGGGGCTGAGGAAAGACGGGGCCATGATCTATGAGCACTGGAAAGACACCGGCCGCCAAGACCTTCAACGCCAATGGTGGGTGGAATGTGAAACGGTCATCGGGCACATCAACCTTTACCAGCATTTCCATATAGAGGAGGCTTTGGACATAGCCGTGAGGTGTTGGAGCTTCATTCAGAAACATCTCATCGACGAACAGCACGGTGAGTGGTACTGGGCCATGCTTGAAGACGGCACCGTGGATCATGACGGCGACAAAGCCGGCTTTTGGAAATGTCCCTATCACAACAGCCGGATGTGTCTGGAGCTCATAGAGCGGGACTTTTAGTGCTTTGCCGCACACTCCGCTGACAGTTGTTGCGGGGGATGATTCTCCCTCGCTGCATGGTGGCGGCAAGAGACCGGTAGATGGCAATTATTGTCAAGTATATTCGCCATCGGTTTGCAAAAAGACTTTTTAGTAGTATCTTTGCATAGCAAGGGGAGTACATACGTGCTCCCCTTTTTTAGCTCCCCAACTTCCTAAAGCGGGCTTTGCCATCTTGTTATGGGTGCAATCCGGCCCGAATGGTGTTGTGAAAGGGGCTCTTTCGGTTTTCAAGTGTGGCTCTTTTGTAAGGTTGTTCGGGCTTAGTGGAAAATGTTTTTCCGTTTCTCGGACTTTTTGAAAAACCATGTCGGGTGTACTATACTTTTGAAATACGAATTTCAGTAAAGCTTTTTCTTGATTTGAATAGGTTTCGCACTATAGGTGGAGTTCTTGGCATGGAGGGTAAGGAAGGCCGGGCAGCCTTGCCGTCTCTTATAGTCGGTGATTGGGACAGCCTTTGACGGATGGCAGGTGTATCGGAATGCATATTCGTTGGAGAACGTGCGATTTGGCCTGTAAATATTTGGAGTATCGGAATACATTGTGTATTTTTGTAAAAAATAAGAATTTATTTGTTTATCCCACATTATAGAGAGGCGCATGGTAAAGTACAACATTACGGAAATAAAGGAAAAGGAAGCGGCTTATCGAACATTGGTGAGTCCGAAGGTGATGGATGAAATGAAAGGGAAAATACTTGATATCATTCTCATCAAGAAACGATATAAAGACAAGGACTATTCGGCTAAAAAACTGGCGGAAGAACTTGGCACGAATACGCGCTATGTTTCTGCCGTGGTCAATGTGAAATTTCACATGAACTATACGTCGTTTGTCAACAAATTCAGGATAGAGGAGGCCATGAGCATCTTGACAGACAGCCGTTATCGGAAGCTGAATATGGAAGATGTGTCTGACATGGTGGGCTTCTCTAACAGACAAAGTTTCTATGCGTCTTTTTATAAGTTCAACGGGTGTACGCCGAGGGAGTATAAACTGCGACATGCAATGGAAGCCCCACAGCAGGCCAAGCACAGAGGGAGAAAGACGAAGAGTGAAGAGTAAGAAGAGGACATGAACAAAGAGTTTTTTCCGTTTGCAGATGAGCGGTTTGCCGATTTGCAGATGTTGCGTTATGCCTTAAGGGGTTTTGAGGGGCTTACCTTAAGACAAAAGATGTACATATATTGTCTTTCAGAGGCTACATTGTATGGTCGGGATATCACCTTCGACCAGCAGGGAAAGTACAATCTGGACATTCGCAAGGTGCTGGAAGCCGTGTATGTTAATTATGAAGGTGATCAAAAAGCGAAAGATTTTGTCGGGTTGGAAACCTATCTGAAGCGTGTGTGGTTTTCGAGCGGCATATACCATCACTATGGTTGTGAAAAGTTGGAGCCCGGGTTTGATCCCGATTTTTTGAAGGCCGAAATAGGCAAACTCCATGCCGGTCAGCTTTCCTTATTGCAGTCGGAATCGCCGGAATCATTGTGCGACAGACTATTTCCCATTATTTTCGATCCGGAGGTGCTACCCAAACGGGTGAATCTGGCCGATGGAGACGATCTCGTGTTGACCTCGGCCTGCAACTTTTATGAAGGCGTTGACCAGAAAGAAGTCGAAACTTTCTATGCGCAGAAGAAGAACGATGTGCTCCGCCCGGGTGTTCCGGAAAGTGAATTTCCGGAACAGACAAACCTCGGACAGCCTTCTTGGGGGCTCAACTCGAAGCTCGTCAAGGAGCATGGTTCAATCAAAGAATGCACGTGGAAAGAACACGGCATGTATGGAAAAGCCATCAGCAAGATTGTTTATTGGTTGGACAAAAGTTTGCAGTATGCCGAAAACGACCGACAAAAGGAGGTCATCAACCATTTGATGGCGTTCTACCGCTCGGGCGATTTGACGGATTTTGACACCTATTCCATAGCCTGGGTAAGGCAGCAGGATGGGATGGTTGATTTTATCAATGGTTTTATAGAGGTGTACGGTGACCCATTGGGCCTTAAAGGCACATGGGAGGGCATTGTGGAATACAAGGACATGGAGGCCACGAAGCGCACACAGTGTATTTCCTCAAACGCACAATGGTTTGAAGACCATTCTCCGGTGGATGAGCGTTTTAAGAAACGTGTTGTGACGGGAGTGGTTGCCCACGTAGTGTGTGCTGCCATGCTTGGCGGAGACGAATATCCGGCTTCGGCTATAGGCATCAACCTGCCCAATGCCGATTGGATAAGGGCAAGGTATGGAAGCAAGAGCGTGACCATTGGTAATTTGACAGAGGCTTACAATCAAGTGGCCAAGGGAAACGGATTCCTTGATGAGTTTGTCATTGATGCCTCAACCCGTTGTTTGATAGAGAAATATGGCGACATTTGCGATGAGTTGCATACAGACTTGCACGAATGTCTTGGGCATGGCAGCGGACAACTCCTGCCGGGCACCGACCCGGATGCGCTGAAGGCCTACGGAAATACAATAGAGGAAGCCAGAGCCGACTTGTTCGGACTATATTACATGGCTGATGACAAGGTGTTGGAACTCGGACTTGTGCCTGACGGCGAAGCTTATAAAAGTCAATACTATTCTTATCTGATGAACGGGCTGCTGACCCAACTGGTAAGAATCAAGCAAGGCGACAAGATAGAGGAGGCGCACATGCGTAACAGGGCGCTCATTGCCCGATGGACATTGGCCCATGCAGACGGTGCGGTAGAGTTGGTGTGTGAGCAGGACGATAGGGAGCCAAAGGGCAGGAAGACCTATCTGAAGGTGAATGACTATGCGAAATTGCGCACCTTGTTTGGCGAATTGTTGCGGGAAATTCAGCGCATTAAGAGCGAGGGAGACTATGAAGCGGCCCGAAGGCTTGTGGAGGGGTATGCCATTGACATTGATGCGGACTTGCATAGAGAGATATTGTTCCGATATGCCAAACTGAATATCGCTCCTTACAAAGGATTTATCAATCCACGGTTGACCCTGAAGAGAAACGAACGTGGGGAGATCGTCGACGTGGAAGTCGATTACTCGGAAGGCTATGCCCACCAGATGCTGCGTTATTCACGCGATTACGGAACATTATAAAGAAGAAGTATGACAGAAGAGATACATGAAATGGTGAAAACCATCAAGCAGTCGTTTAGACTGATGATGAACGGAGTAGCATCAAGCTCCATGCGTGAGAAAGGGGTTGTCTACAAACTCAACTGGGGTGTACCGCTGACCAATCTGCAAGAGATGGCCACCAGCTATGGCAAGAACTATGAGTTGGCCATTGAACTGTGGAAAGAGGACATCCGTGAATGTAAAATAATGGCGACCTATATCATGCCGCCGGAAAAGATGCTTCCCGACATGATAGATGTCTGGATGGAAAAGGTCACGACGCAGGAGATTGCGGAAATCCTTGTGTTAAATCTTCTTCAATACGTAGATAGTGCTCCGGTGTTGGCTTATCAGTGGATTGCATCGGATGACATACTGCGCCAAATCACGGGGTATCATCTGCTTTCGCGCTTGTTTATGAAAAAACAGGAGGCTAACGAGAGGGGGATAAACGAGTTTATAGACCATGCGGCGACCGCCCTTCAAAGTGATCATGTGGGGCTTAAACATGCTGCTGCAAATTGTGTGTACCGATTTATTGATTTAGGCGATGCCTACGAAAAGATTGCACAAAGTACTTTGGGAGCCCTTATTTAACTAAAGTTCTCTTTCTACAGATGGGGCTTTGAAGATGGGACGATCTCTTTTAATCCCTATTGAGTGGGATTTCTCCAAAGGTATATTGCAAAGTGGAAAACCAAAAGCCGGGCGAATGAAAAGTGCCATGAAATGGGTTTGCAGTAGACTTTTAACACTTGACATGTTGGCAGATTCGGAAAAAATGCTTAGCTTTGTATTTGTCATAGTTGTTCTTTAAATGGTTGAAAACTTGTCATTTAGCGAGGCAAAAGTGTAGATTCTTATCGAATGACTGTTACTTTTTATCTCCCCAATCTTTTATATGGTGGAAAACTTAAATTGGAAAGTTATGAACATTAACACAGGTATCAAGCAAGCTGCAATCTTAGCCATCGGCATCATTGCGCTTGGATGTTGCATCAAGTCGGGCTTGGATGGCTTGGCAGGTAAAGACCGTAAGGTCGTGGTGAAGGGCTTGTCAGAGAAAGAAGTCGAGGCTGACAAGGTGACGTGGCCTATCCTTTCAAAGGAAATAGGCAACGACTTACCCGAACTCTATCAGAAAATTAATACTACAACGCATGTCATTAGACATTTCTTGATAGCCAATGGCGTGAAAACAAGTGAAATCAGCGTGAATGCTCCTGTCGTCATCGACCTCAATGCTGAGCGGTATGGTGACAACAGGCAGCCTTATCGCTACAATATCACGTCTATTATCACGGTTACATCTAACAATGTGAAGCTTGTGCGCAGTATCATTGCCCGTCAGGGCGAACTTCTCCAAAAAGGTGTCGCTATCGTAGATGGCGGTTACGACAACCCTGTGAAGTATGAGTATGTCGCTTTTCGCAAGATGAAACCCAAGATGATGCAGGAGGCGATAGAGAATGCCGAACAGACAGCCAGACAGTTTGCCGAGAACAGCAAGAGTAAACTCGATAAGATCATGAATGCCGACCAAGGCCAGTTCTCGATAGAAGACCGAGACTCGAACACGCCTTATATTAAAAAGGTGAGGGTGGTCACTACTGTCACTTATTCGTTGAAGGACTAACCCTGGCAAACAGATATTTTCTTTAGAATGTGGAGGGGGGCGAACGCAAGTGTTGACCCTCCTCCGCATTCTCTTTGTTTGTGGAAATTACCATCCTTCAGTTTTGGCAGAAGTAACGGAAGAGCCTCTTTAGAAGGTATGGGATAGAGGCTGTTGGGGGGATTTGAAAGGATTAGGCATTGAAACAAGGGAAACACACGGTGTTTCCCTTGTTAATGCAAAGATAATATTTTTAGATCGAGATGCCGATGCGGAGTAATAAATGTAAATACTCCGAAGTACCGGCAATGGTTACCTTATTTGCGCCAAATGTTGGAGATGAGCGTAGCCACGGAAGTGGATATTCCGGCCAGTGAAAACCAGTAGGTGGTGCTCGTGCTGATTTCGGATGCCCCTTTCTTCACCTCGTTGGGTTCCACGTACACCACGTCGTTTTGCTGGAGATAGTAGTAAGGGTCGTTGAGCACATTGGCATCATTGAGGTTGAAGCGGTGAACCACCTTGGCCCCTGTAGCGTCTTCGCGGATGAGCATTACGTTGTCGCGACGGCCGTAGATGGTTAGGTCGCCGGCTTGGGCGATGGCCTCAAGGATGCTGATTTTCTCAGTGGGCACGGTGATGGACTTCGGATTGGCCACTTCTCCCGTCACGGTGACCACATAGTTTTGCATCTTCACTGTCACCATGGCTCCGGCATTCTGGGTGAAATAGGGTGCTATCTTGTCCATGATGCGCTCCTCGGCTTGCCTGACGGTGAGTCCGCTCAGTGCTATCTTGCCTACCACGGGAAACTGAATGTTGCCATCATTGTCTACGAGGTAGAGCTGTGTGCTGTTGCTCGCGTAGGAAGTGGCGGTGGTGCCTGTGGTGGTTTGCACGTTGAGGTTGAAGAGGTCCGACGCGCGCGGATCAAGCGCGTGTACGGTGATCTGCAGATAGTCTTTGGGCATGATGTGCGCATCGAATGGACGCTTCGAGCCCGTAAGATCAGCCTCGTCTGCGTTTTGGAAATAGGCTACCTGCTTGGCAAACTCGGCTGATTTACACGCGCCGAGCGACAGTAGTGCTATGGCTATGAGGAGCAAGATTGACAGTTTCTTCATTGGTGAATATATTTGCTTTGCAAAAATAGCATAACTTTTGCAGAGTGCAAAATTTTTGGGGTGGAAAAGACAGGAATACCCTTGATTCCTCTATTTGCTTTGTGATGGGAATACTTTTGTTTTTGTATTTCCAAAGGTATACGTTGGTTCGTGTGGAGCAAGGCTATGGGGAGGAAATACAAAAAGAGGACACGCCCGGCAAGAAAGGCATGTCCTCTTGGTTTATGTGTTTCGGTTCAGCCCGCTTAGAGGTTGCGGCCGTGGCAATTCTTGAATTTCTTGCCCGAACCGCAGGGGCACGGGTCATTGGGGCGCGGCATGGCTTCTTTCACGATGGGCTGGTGATGGGGTCGGCCACCTGTGGCACGCGTGTCTTGATTGGCAGCCTGCTGTTGGGCTCGACGGGCCTCTTCAAGATCGTCTTTCTGCTCCATGTAGCGTTGGCTGCGCTCCTCGGGTGCGGCTTCCTGCACCTGCTGCTGCATCTCGGGTATCTGTCCACGCATGAGGATGGAGGCCGTGCGGTTGTTCATCTCGTCGATCATGGCATCCCAAAGTTTGGCACTTTCGAGCTTGAAGATGAGCAGCGGGTCTTTCTGCTCGTAGGAAGCGTTCTGCACGGAGTGGCGTAACTCGTCGAGCTGGCGCAGGTTCTCCTTCCAACAGTCGTCGATGATGTGAAGCATGATGACCTTCTCAAATTGCTTCACCACCGATTTGGCCTCCGAGTCGTAGGCTTCTTTGAGGTTGCAGCCGATGTTGTAGACGCGCTTTCCATCGGTGATGGGCACCATGATACGTTCGTAGATGGCTCCTTGATTTTCATACACCTCTTTTATGATAGGCCAGGCCACGCTCTGTATGCGGTCGGTCTTACGCTTAAACACGGCCATCGTCTCTTGGAACACGCGCTCCTCGAGATCGGCCTTGGCGGTGGAGATGAACTCGTCTTCACTGAATGGCACTTCCATGGCCAGCACCTTGAGGAACTGCTCCTTGGCTCCCTCGTAGTCGTTGTTCTCGATGATGTTGACCACGCGGTCCCAGATGATGTTGGTAATGTCCATGCCGATGCGCTCACCCATGAGGGCGTGACGGCGCTTCTCGTAGATCACGGTGCGCTGTTTGTTCATCACGTCGTCGTATTCGAGCAGGTGTTTACGGATGCCGAAGTTGTTTTCCTCTACCTTCTTCTGTGCGCGCTCAATGGAATTGGATATCATCGAACTCTCAATGCGTTCGCCATCTTCAAATCCGAGACGGTCCATCACTTTGGCGATGCGCTCGCTGCCGAAAAGGCGCATGAGTTTGTCTTCAAGCGAAACGTAGAATACGGAGGACCCCGGGTCGCCTTGACGGCCTGCACGACCGCGTAACTGGCGGTCTACACGGCGGCTCTCATGGCGCTCGGTGCCGATGATGGCAAGTCCACCGGCAGCCTTCACCTCAGGTGAGAGCTTGATGTCGGTACCGCGTCCGGCCATGTTGGTAGCGATGGTCACGGCCCCCAACCCATTGGTGGAGCGTCCGGCCTCGGCCACGATGTCGGCTTCCTTTTGGTGGAGTTTGGCATTGAGCACCTGGTGAGGTATCTTGCGCATACTCAGCATCTTGCTCAGCAGTTCGGATATTTCCACAGAAGTGGTGCCCACGAGGCTTGGACGACCGCTGTTGCGCATGGCTTCAATCTCCTCGATCACGGCATTGTATTTCTCGCGCTGGGTCTTGTAGACACGGTCTTCCTGATCGTTGCGGGCAATGGGGCGGTTGGTGGGAATCTCCACCACATCGAGTTTATAGATGTCCCAGAACTCGCCGGCCTCGGTGGATGCCGTACCGGTCATACCGGCCAGCTTGTGATACATGCGGAAGTAGTTTTGCAGTGTGATGGTGGCAAAGGTCTGCGTGGCAGCCTCCACTTTCACATGCTCTTTAGCCTCAATGGCCTGATGCAGTCCGTCGCTCCACCGGCGGCCCTCCATGATACGGCCCGTCTGTTCGTCTACGATTTTCACCTCGTCGTTCATCACCACATATTCATCGTCCTTGTTGAACATGGTGTAGGCCTTGAGCAACTGTTGCAGGGTGTGTACGCGCTCGCTCTGCACGGCATAGTAGCTTAGCATCTCGTCTTTGCGGTCAAGGCGTTCCTGATCACTCAGGCCGGTTTCTGCTTCAAGTGCGGAGAGCTGCGAGGTGATGTCGGGCAACACGAAGAGGTTTTTGTCGTTCACCTGCTTGGCCAACCACTCGGTTCCCTTGTCGGTGAGGTCGCAGGAGTTGAGCTTCTCGTCCACCACGAAGTAGAGTGGTTCCACGGCCTTTGGCATCTCACGGTTGTTATTGGCCATGTAGTATTCCTCCGTTTTGAGCATACCGGCTTTGATTCCTTCTTCCGAGAGATACTTGATGAGCGGCTTGTTCTTGGGCAAACACTTGAACGAACGGTAGAGGGCGAGGAATCCCTCGTCAAGCATCTTTTGGTCTTTCTTCTCGTTGCCCTCCTTGATTTTACTGCGGGCTTCGGCCAAAAATTCCGTAGCCAGTTTGCGCTGTACCTCATAGAGGCGTTCCACGAGGGGCTGGTATTCCTCAAACATCTGGTCGTCGCCTTTGGGCACGGGACCGGAGATAATGAGCGGCGTGCGGGCATCGTCGATGAGTACGGAGTCTACCTCGTCGACGATGGCGTAGTTGTGTTGCCGCTGCACGAGGTCGGCAGGCGACACGGCCATGTTGTCGCGCAGATAGTCGAAGCCGAACTCATTGTTGGTGCCGAAGGTGATGTCGGCCTGATAGGCGCGACGGCGAGCCTCGGAGTTAGGTTGGTGCTTGTCGATACAGTCTACCGACAGTCCGTTGAACTCATAGAGCGGACCCATCCACTCGGAGTCGCGCTTGGCCAGATAGTCGTTCACCGTTACCACATGCACGCCGTTGCCCGTAAGAGCGTTGAGAAACACAGGCAACGTGGCCACAAGGGTTTTACCTTCACCCGTTGCCATTTCGGCGATTTTGCCCTGATGGAGCACCACGCCTCCGAAGAGTTGCACGTCGTAGTGCACCATTTCCCATTTCAGGTCATTGCCGCCTGCCGTCCAGTGGTTGTGATAGATGGCCTTATCGCCGTCGATGGTGATGAAGTCCTTGGCCGGATCAGCCGCCAGTTCGCGATCGAAGTCGGTGGCAGTGACCACTGTTTCCTCATTTTCGGCAAACCGGCGAGCCGTATCTTTTACGATGGCGAAAGCCGTGGGCATCACCTCGTTGAGTGCCTTCTCGTAGATGTCAAGTGCCTCTTTCTCCAATTTGTCTATCTGGTTGAATATCTCTTCGCGTTCGTCGATGGGTGTGTCTTCGATGGTAGCCTTGAGTTTGGAGATCTTGTCTTTCTGTTCTTTGGCCGACTGCTGCACGTATTGCTGTATTTCTTTGGTCTTGGCGCGCAGTTGGTCATTGCTCAACGCCTTGATTTCGGGATATTTCTTCTTCACCTCTTCCACGAAAGGCTGAATGAGTTTCATGTCACGAGACGACTTGTCTCCGAATAGACTTTTTAATATTTTACTGAAATTCATGTTTTGTTTGTCTTTTTGTTTTTATTCGATATTGCCCGTAGGGCAGAAATCATGGATTACGCATTTCTTTCGAATAGAGCCCAAACGGCTCTTGTGTCATCGGGCCCTCGAATAAAAACAAAAGCCTTACAGTCTGCGATCAATAACGATGCCTCTCCCTCAGCGGGGCAGGTCTTCGTGACCGCAGGCTGTAAAGCCTCTTCGGTGACACGGAAAAAAGCCGTGCCAGTGATGTGTTTCAGTTCGTGAGGACCATTAAGATCGGCCTGCTTGAGGGCCTTGATAATGGTCAGGAGATCTTCTTCCAGTGCTTTGGCTTCTGGTTGACCGATAATTTGCTCGGCCGAGAGGTCACCCAACGCCAATTTGAGTGCCGACCGGTAGGTCTGCGCTTCGACACCTGTTGCAGCGAGTACAACGAGCAGGGCTGTGATATATCGGTTCATCATCGGTCGGTGAGCTCTATTTGTTGTCGGTGTGTACATTGCACAATGCCCCTACCCAGCAAAATGAATGCCAAAACGATGATGCCCTCGGCGTATTCTTGGAGCATGTAGCCCAAAATACTGGCAACAACCATCCCCGTCCAGACATACCAATAGCGATGGATGTGCCCTTTGCGCAGTTGTTTTATCACAGGGTATAGATATATGGTGTTCAGCGGGTTAAGCAACAATATCTGCAAGTTGATTCTCACTGTGGGGTGCTGCGAGAACACCATAGCCAACAAGACGATTCCTGCCAATCCTGAAACCAGCATGAGCTGGAGGTCAAGCCACCAGAAATTTAACTTCTTTTTGCGTTCCCATACGGTCAGCAGTGCCACGATGGCGGCCAAAGCGAGGAAAGCGTCGAGTGGGGTGATGCGGTCGGCGAAGGTTTCGGAGCCGCTCTCCACGGCTATTTGCTGTGCTGGAATGAGCCATACAGTAGTGTCTACCAGTCCGACGACGGCATAGCCTGGCATCGTACGGCGCACAGCGTCAAAGTCCCTGCGCAAGTTGTCGGGTAGAAACTCCTGCTCCCCATAGGTCGTCGGGCTGTCGGCTTTGAGCCCGAGAAGCAAGTCATTGCCGAAACGCGCCCAGCGATGGTTACCGTTGTGTGCGTGGATGAGTTGTCTCCATGAGGGATAGATCGCCCCGGCAGGTGGTTCTTCCATGTGTCGTGTGCCGGCCGACGCATGAGTATCGGCTACACCGAGCAGGATACCCGCGTCGAGATGGTTGAGCACCATATCGCGAGCCCGCGTCGTACAGTTGTCGTAAAAATAGTTGTAGCGGTATGTCCTGTTCTCGGGCAAATAGTTTTCGTTGATGGCGTTGACGATGCGGAGCTTCTCGGTTGGTGAGAGATGCAGCCGCTGTTCCACCACCCAGCGCCCCTCGGAGGCATATTCGGCAATGAAATCGCTGGTGGACACGATGCCCATAGAGTAGTCGGTGAGACCAAACACGAAGCGCAGAATGAAATGGTTCTGGCGAAACGAGAAGATACCGTAATTCACTACGATGTCTTGTCCGTGGGCACGATCGTTTATACGCAGTGCCGTGTGCCCGTAATAGGAGTATACTTCCTGCCCCGGTCCACAGGTGAGCAGACCGATGTCGAGCGAGTCGAGCCATCCGTCAGGGGCCGATGCTCCTTTGGAAGCGTTCGGTACAGCTGTCGCATTGCCTTCTTCAACAGAGGCGGCGGCACCCGGAACCGGTGTAGGAACGGCTGCACCGACTGTCGTAAAAGAGGTTAAAATCACGACAGAAAGTGTGCTGAAAAGATATTTAAAACGTTTCACGATGCAAAAATAACTTATATTTCTGACTTATCATGCTATTATCTCGAAAAAAATCAATAAATTTGCAGCCGTCTTATGCCGCATTGGCGCGCGTGACACCGTCTAATAGAAATACGTTAAGCAGATGAAAAAGATATTGGCAACTGCCTCGTTGGTTGTATTGGTTACAAGTTCGTTTGCCCAAAGCGGCACGAATTCTCCTTATAGCCAGTACGGCCTTGGTGAGCTGAGCGACCAGACAAGTGGCTTCAATCGCGGTATGAACGGGTTGGGACTGGGCTTTCGCGAGCACAATCAGGTGAACTACATCAACCCTGCTTCCTATTCTGCGCTCGATTCGCTGAGTTTCATCTTTGATATGGGTATTTCCGGGCAGCTTACCAACTTTAAGGAGAATAGCCGCAAGGTGAATGCCAAGAACGCCGATCTCGAATATGTGCAAGCCGGTTTCCGTGCTGCTCGTCACTTGGGCGTGAGTTTCGGTGTGTTGCCTTTCACCAATGTGGGCTACGACTATTCTTTTTCGGGCACGGTGAATGGCGATGCCAACAACACGACCTACACCAATGAGTATTCTGGCAGCGGTGGCCTGCATCAGGTGTATCTCGGTTTCGGCTGGGAACCTTTTAAGGGTTTTGCTTTCGGTGCCAACGCTTCTTATCTATGGGGTAACTACACTCGCACAGTAAACAATGTTTTCAGCGGTTCTTCATCCACCAATCTCATGCGCATCTATACGGCCGACATGCGCAGCTACAAGTTCGACTTCGGTCTTCAATACACTTTGCCCTTGAGTAAGAAAGACCGGTTGACGCTTGGTCTCACCTACAGTCCGGGCCACGACATAGGTGGCGAACCGAGAGTGGTGGTGCGTTCCTACACTGTTACTTCATCGTCGCAGATGTCTGTTATCGGAGCCGACACGCTCGGCGGTGCCTCGCTCAGCCATAAGATTCCCCATATATTCGGAGTCGGTTTTGCCTTCAACCACCAGAATCGGTGGAAAGTGGGCGTGGACTACAGCTTACAGAAGTGGTCCTCTTTAGAAGCTCCGATCTATGAGTCACACACCTATACCATGAGGAGCGGCTTCTATAAAGACCGCAGTAAGCTCACTGCCGGTGGCGAGTTCTGTAACAATCCCATGGGACGCCGCTTCTTCGACCGCATCCGCTACCGTGTCGGGGCAAGCTACGCTACACCTTATTATACTATCAACGGACAGGATGGCCCCAAGGAAATTTCCGTCAGTGCCGGTTTCGGCATTCCCATCATCAACTCGGCCAACAACCGCTCCATTCTCAACATCAGCGGACAGTGGGTGAACCGTTCGGCCGACGGACTCATCAAGGAGAACACTTTCCGCATCAACATCGGACTCACGTTCAATGAGCGTTGGTTCATGAAGTGGAAGGTGGATTGAGCATGGACAGGCAGAGGGGGATCATCCGTAAGATATTGCAGTCGTGGGCCGATAGCCTTAGATTGTGGTCGCTGCTTCCGGCTGTTGCGGGCATTCTGTTGTTGGGGGCGTGCGAAGAGCAGGTGGAACACACGGCTCCTGCCATCTATGCTCGCGACTCGGTGGCGCTGATGACCAGTTATGGTGTGAACACACTCATCTCCGACTCCGGGGTTATTAAATACCGCATCGTAACCGAGCGGTGGGAAATCAACCCCAACCGTAATCCATCGCGCTGGGTGTTCGACAAGGGGGTGTTTCTCACGCAGTTTGACGAGAAGTTTCATGTCAACTCCTACATCCAATGCGATACGGCCTACTACTTTGACCAGAAGAAGCTTTGGGAATTGCGGGGCCGGGTGCGCATCCTTACTAAGGACGGCCTCCGCTTCTCAAGTGAAGAACTCTTTTGGAACGAGCTCGATCACGAACTCTATTCGCATCGCTATTCTCGGCTGGTGACCCCCGAACGTACCCTTGAAGGCACCTATTTCCGAAGCAATGACACTATGACACGCTACTATGTGAGCAACTCGAAAGGGTCGTTCGAGAAAGGAGACCTGAGCGGCGAGCGCGACACCATGCGCAGTCAGCCTGATACTGTGAAGGCCCTTGTGCGCCCACAGACCACGCCACGCAGCAAGAATACCTCCATACCATTAACACACTAACCGGCACCCCTTCAACGACTGATGACAGAAACCATTGATATACCACTCATTGTCGGCATCCTTGTGACGATGCTCCTCTCCGCCTATTTCAGCGGCATGGAGATCGCGTTTGTCTCCAGCAACCGTATGCTGGCTGAGGTAGACAAGGGACGGTATGGCTTTTCCCAACGGTTCATCTCTATTTTCTACAATCATCCCAACGGCTTCGTTTCCACGATGCTTGTGGGCAACAATATCGTGCTTGTAGTCTATGGCATTCTCATAGCCCGACTGTTCGATAATACCATCTTCCGCGGCCTTGACCCGGCCTTTACTGTCCCGGCCGACACGCTGCTCTCCACCTTCGTCATCCTCTTTACGGGGGAGTTTCTTCCTAAAACCTTGTTCAAAAGCAACCCCAATACGTTGTTGGCCGTCTTTGCCCTGCCGGCCTATGTGTTTTATATCATGCTTTGGCCCATCGCCCGGTTGGCCACCTTCCTCTCGAAGATGTGCTTGCGCTTTTTGGGTATTCGCATGGAACAGGGAAGCGACGACGAGGGATTCTCCAAAGTAGACCTTGACTACCTCGTCTCTTCCAGTATCGATAGTGCTCGCAGCGACGATGAGATAGAAGACGAAGTGAAGATTTTCCAGAACGCTCTTGACTTTTCCGATACAAAGGTACGCGACTGCATGGTGCCCCGCACTGAGATCAACGCCATTGAGGAGAATGCGCCGCTTGAGGATCTTCGGCAGCTCTTTATTGAGAGCGGCAACTCCAAGATTATCGTTTATCGTGAAGACATCGACCACATCATCGGTTACATACACTCCTCAGAGATGTTTCGCAACCCTCGCCGGTGGATAGACCACGTGCGCACCATGCCTTTTGTGCCTGAGACCATGGCGGCGCAGAAGCTCATGAAGATATTCATGCAGCAGAAGAAAACTCTCGGTGTGGTGGTCGATGAGTTTGGCGGCACGAGCGGCATCGTGGCACTCGAAGACATCGTAGAGGAGATCTTCGGTGACATCGAAGACGAGCACGACAGTGACAAGTACATCGCCAAGCGTACCGATGATGGTGACTACGTGCTCTCAGCGCGTTTGGAGATAGACAAAATCAATGAGATGTTCGATCTCGGACTGCCTGAAAGCGACGATTACATGACCCTCGGCGGACTCATCCTACACGACTATCAGAGTTTTCCCAAACTCAACGAAATCGTGAAGATAGGTTCTTATGACATCAAGATACTCAAGGCTTCAATGACGAAAATAGAGCTGGTGAAATTGCACAAAACCACTTGACGGCTGTAAAAACAGCTCTTAACCACATTTTTTACTCGAAAAATGACGCTATTTGCATTTTTATTAGTATTTTTGTGGACAATTTGCGGCACTCCATCCCTCTCTCCATCTGTGGATTGCGACTGCATTGGGAGGATGCCGTAACGGCATTCCGCCCTGTGAAAACATGAGAAAACAGAAAAAATAAATATCAATAAAAAACAACAGAAAAGTAATGGCAGCATTAGGAAAAATCAGAAGTAGAGGACTGATACTGATTTGCATTATCGGTTTCGGTCTCTTCGCGTTCATCGCTGAGGAGTTGTTCCGTTCGTGCGAAAGTTCACGCAACGACCAGCGGCAGCAGGTAGGCGAGGTGTTAGGCGAGAAAATCAGCGTGCAGGATTTCCAGAAACTCCTTGACGAGTATCAGGAAGTCATTAAGATGCAACAAGGCACCGAGACCCTCTCAGAGGAACAACTCAATCAGGTGAAAGATATGGTTTGGAACACTTATGTGCAATCCAAACTTGTGGAGAAAGAAGCTAAGGAACTCGGACTCACCGTGACCGACACCGAGCTTCAGGATGTGCTGAAGGCAGGAACCAATCCCATGCTTCTTCAGACACCATTCGTGAACCAGCAGACCGGCCGTTTCGATGCCGCTTCCCTGCAAAAGTTTTTGGCAGATTTTAAGGCCAACAAGGCCGCCGTCAATCCGCAAATGCAGGAGCAGTATCAGAAGATATACAATTATTGGACTTTCATTGAGAAGACTCTGCGCCAACAGCTGCTCGCGCAGAAGTATCAGGGCCTGCTTGCCCATTGCTTCCTTTCCAACCCTGTAGAGGCAAAGATGGCTTTCGAGGATGAGAATCAGGAGAGCCAAATCAACTTGGCCGCTTTCCCTTATTCCGATATCGCCGACAATAAGGTGACTGTGGAGGAGAGTGATCTCAAGGCTAAGTACGACCAACTCAAGGCTCGTTTCTATCAGCCCATGGAGAGCCGTGACATCAAGTATGTAGACATTGAGGTGTCCGCTTCCCCGGCCGACCGTGCCGCCTTGCAGAAAGAGTTCGCCGGCTATCGCACCCAACTTGCTGCCGCTGCTGATCCCGCAGAGGTGGTGCGCAAGAGCGGTTCGCTTGTTGAGTATATCGGTGTGCCGGTTCCCCGGCAGTTCTTCCCGCAGGATGTGGCTGCACAGTTTGACAGCATGGCCGTGGGCGTTACTTCCGCCGTGAAGGAAAGTACACTTGACAACTCGCTTACTATCGTGCGCCTGCTCGGCAAGGTATCGCTGCCTGACTCTGTGCAATTTCGCTCCATCCAGATTGGCGGTGAAACGGCTGCTAAGGCTTCGGCTACGGCTGACTCCGTTTATACAGCTTTGCAGGGTGGTGCAGACTTCGAGGCATTGGCCAAGAAGTATGGACAGACCGGTGCAAAGACTTGGGCCACGGCTCAGCAGCTCGTGGGATCGCTCATGCAGAGCAACACACCCGACCAGAAGAGTATGGTGAATGCCGTGCGTAATGGTGAGGTCAACAAGTATAATCTCGTAAAACTCACTCAAGGCAGTATCATCGTGCAGGTAACCGCTCGTAAGGCTTTCAGTGAAAACTACACCGCTGCTGTCATCAAGAAGACCAACGACTTCTCAAAAGACACCTACCGTACAGCCTACAACAAGTTTGCCAGCTTCGTGAGTGCCAACAGCACTGGGGCCGACATCGAGAAGAATGCCGAGAAAGCCGGCTGCCGTTTGCAGACACTCAACGACATGACCACTTCTACTCACAATGTGGCCAATATTCATTCTACCCGCGAGGCTCTCAAGTGGATATTTGAAGCTAAAGAGGGGGAGGTGTCTCCGATGTACGAGTGTGGTGACAACAACCATCTGCTTGTTGTTGTTCTTGACAAGATACATAATGCCGGCTATCGCGACATGAACGACGCGCAGGTAAAGGAGATGCTTAAGGCCGAGGTTATCCGCGACAAGAAAGCCGAGCAACTCATGGCCAAAGTTAAGGGCGTGACCGGCATTAGTGCAGCCAAAGCCAAGGGTGCTAAAGTGAGTATGGTCAATCAGGTGACCTTTGCTGCCCCCGTCTTCGTTCCTCTTACGGGAGCCAGTGAGCCTGCCCTATCGGGTGCTGTGGCTGCTACCAAGAAAGGACAGTTCTCTACCCATGCCGTGAAAGGTGCTGCTGGTGTTTACCTTTTCCAGGTAACAGGTCGCACCATGCGTCCAGGCAAGTTTGACGACAAGGCGCAGGAAGCTAAGCTCGCACAGCGTGCTATGCAGTATGCAGGTAATTACATGAACGAGCTCTACCTCAATGGCAACGTGGTGGACAACCGCTATTTGTTCTTCTAAACCGTGCCTTGCATGTGGTAACTGATACATCTTCAGCTCAACAGAAAACTCCCGAGTTGCTTATACAGCTCGGGAGTCTTTTATTTTCTGTCCTCATCCTATCAATGTATTAGGAGGAAGCGACAGTCATTCCAAGAGGAAGTCGGTCAGGCGGTGGCAGTCTATGCCTTCCAGTCTGAGCAGGAAACGTTTTTTGTCCATTCCTCCTGCATAGCCCGTAAGACTTTCGTCCGTGCCCACCACGCGATGGCAGGGCACTATTAAGCTCACAGGATTGTGTCCCACAGCCCCGCCCACGGCCCGGGCTGACATGGGACCACCCGTTGAGGCGATGCCGATGAGCTTGGCCAAATGGCGGTAGGTGGTCACCCGTCCATGGGGAATGCGAAGTAATTCTGTCCACACGTGCTGGCGAAACGGGGACCCTATGAGGTGGAGTGGGGGTGTAAAATCAGGTGTTTTTCCGCTGAAATAGTTGTCGAGCCAGCGGCGAGTGTCGTCGAACACGGGTAGTTTATATTCGCTGTGCTTGGGATCCAGACCGGCGGCGAAGTAGCGTTGCCCGTCAAACCAAAGTCCTGTAAGTGCTTCACCGTCTGAGGCAAGGGTGATGTTTCCAAGTGGCGACCGGTAGTGTGAAGTGTAGTGCATGTCTTGAAGGGTTTTAGGGTGATTCGGTTTTGCCGAGTAGCACGTGGCCTCCCGTGTCACGATAACGTGCAAACAGATGTTTTCGTGTGCGTTAGGTACAGAACATACAAGTTAAAGGGAGTTAAAGTCCAAGCGACCTCGACTCCCTTCGTATGTTGAAATAGTGATGTAGATATGTCATTTCTTGCCGTAGATGATGCCGATATTGACTAGCATCCACGGTGCTTGCAGATATCTCGGGATGAGCCCCGTCCGCTCCACATTAGCGATATAGTGTATCTCGTTGATACCCTCGGCCTGAAGCTGGGTGACAAACTCCTCCATGTTTCCATAAAGCCGTTTGCGCACGAAGAGGTCTTGGAAAGCAAAGCTGCCCCCTTTCTTCACCACGCGCAGGGCTTCGCGGATGAGTTGTCGCTTGTCAGGCTGGGTGCTCACCTCGTGGAACACGAAGTTGCTCACGACCGCGTCAAATGTTTCGTCGGCAAAGTCGAGCTTCGCGGCATCACCTTTCTCGAAACGGGTGCGTCCGCCTACACCCTCTAAGGCAGCGTTGTGCTCACATTGGCTCTTGGCATAGCCCCATCCGAAGCCCCAATAGTCAATGCCCGTCACTTGCGCCTCGGGATAGGTTTTGGCGCATCGTATGCTCAGGGCCGCCGACCCGCAACCGATGTCGAGCAGCGTCCCGTGCCCGTCCCAGTCAAGATGGTCTATCAAAAAGTCGTGTATCTTGGGCATCAGCCGTCCGCCCTCAAACGAAAATTCGCGGTGGCAGAGGTGCATGTAGACCGTCATGGACAGCGTGACGGCTGCCGCCAGTCCCATGATAATGGTCACAGCCACCAATCGGGGCCATGCAAACGAAGCGGTGAAAAGCAGCAGGAGTGCTGCCGAAGCACTATAGAGCATACGCAGCAGTGACATGGGTATCCAGTTGCCATAGTTAGTTTTCTGTTGTGTCATTATCTTTCCGGTTAATTTATTCTTTCCCCTTCGGCTTTATTTTCGTATGAAGTGCCGTAGTGTGACAACATCGGTACAAAGATAGTCGGAATATCCCATCTCCGCAATACTTAAAAATAATGATTTTCAGCTACCATAGAGCAGCTTTCTAGCATTGCTCTCAAGTATCAAGCCTTTCTGTGGTGATTGACCGAAAGAGCCATCAGACGGCAAGCCGATTTTATGAAGTGTGGAAAAGCGAAAATTCAAAGGATTATATTCCTCGTTTCTCTTTTTATAGTGTCAAAACGTCGCTCATCTCGATCTAAAATATTATCTTTCCTCTATAAAACGAAAATGAATATCTCAGCGAAAGGTAACTAAATCCCCAAAATCCCCAAATTACCACACGCATATCTCTACACCCGAGTGATGATAAGGGCGTAATTACAAACAGTTTATAGATTTATACTTTCCTCTTCGAGCTAAAACTCAAACCGGCTTCCATAGCCACCCGTCAGTATGGTTAATTTGCAAACGAGGTGAGACCATCACAAAGATAATAGCTTTCCGGCGGGTGGTATATCGTTCTATCCCTTTACAAGGGACGGTTTACGATCTGTTGTGAAGTCAATATAATCCGTATTGTCATGCAACACATGCCAAACGGCAACGAGCATCTTTCTTGCCACGGCGACTAGGACCTTCATCTTGTTCTTCCTCCTGACCTGTGTCTGGTGGTATGAAAATTTCTGGAAGAAACGGTCCCTCTTCCTGCCGGCGGCCCACGCGCACTCTATGATGGTCTTGCGCAGATATACATTTCTGTGGGTGATGTTCCGTGATTTGATTTTCTTGTTGGATTCGTCGTTTCTCGGTTTCAGACCGCTCCATGATAAAAGATGGCTGGCCGTCTCGAACTTGCCCATATCCGTTCCGATCTCTGCGATCAATGATGTGTCCGAACGTTCCTTTATCCCCGGTATGGTCTGCAGCCGTCTTAACTCTTCCGGAAATTCCTCATTGCAAATCTCAAGTATCCTGGCCCGGCACTTTTCCCTGTGTTCTCCTGCCAAATCCATTTCTTCACGCAACTGTGCCATCATGTCAATCTCCGCAAGGCTGACCACACCTTTGAGTGGGGCAAGAATGACGTCTCTGCCGTGGTGGCTGATGATGCGCCCGTGTATGAGCTTCACCAACTCTTCCGGGTCGGTTATTCCCTCTGAAATACTTTTCACCACGGCCTTGTAGCTTTTGCCGTCTACATTGGACACGTAATTGCTCAGACGTATGTTGCAGCGTTGCAGCACGGTGTCAAGCTTGGAAATCTTTCTCGCAATCTCCTCATTGAGTTCAAAGATGCGACGGTCGTACTGCCCGCAGTTGCTGTATGATTTCAGAAGGGACGAAACTGCCCCGTATGAGTTCCTTCTCCGTACACCCGGCAATCCACTGGGCGTCCTTCACGTCACTCTTGCGGCCGGGAAGTTGTTTGATGAAGTAAGGATTGGCAAGATTGAGCTTGAAATGGGGGAAAGCACGTGCCATATCGGAATCTAATAGACGCTGGTGCTTTCCATTGACACCTCTACGACATGGTGCCCGAGCATCAGGTCACGCATTTCCTCCAGCTGATAAGTTAAAACTCCGAAAACTTTTTCAACAAGTTCTCCAAACTCTGTCAAAATACAAAGATAAATGCTATCTTTGTGCATGTCAAGACCGCATACTGTTTTCATAAGCTTGCATTTTGGGTTAGACATTAGTTAATGATAAATTCCCAAATATAAATAGAAATTGTGACTTAGAGCACGTGGACGCAAGATTTATAGTATGCTGGTCTTGACATTTTCAACATTTCCAACGTTAAGCAACGGGCATTCGGAGATATTTATTTTAGTTTTTTATTCCGACTGACTTATAATTCGGGATTTTTATCTAAATTTGCCATGCTACATAGGATGATACTTCTTTTGTTTTTGAAACCATAAAGTTAGTGAATATTCTACAGATAGCAAAACTCTGAGGAATTTATTGTTTCTCAAAGACTTATAAAATATATTGACAATAAATTAAAAACTTAGTGGCAGAATTAGGGTATGTTACAACAGTGTTATTATAGCAGAAAATTTATCTATGGAATCGTAATATTGTTTACGCTCTTGCAGTTTGCGACCAATAGTGTCCAAAATAAATTTGCGTAAAATCACGCTAAGACGCATCAATTCTGG